>ERZ827520.4472-NODE-4472-length-10447-cov-5.417148_pt1 | contig 10447 bp, 7 predicted proteins | sample MGYA00519581_ERZ827520 | MGnify/ENA primary metagenome ERZ827520 (study PRJEB31778, sample SAMEA3449339) | human gut metagenome | biome: human gut; feature: human-associated habitat; material: faeces | place: United Kingdom | collected 2010/2012 ...
AGGCAGCGCGCAAACACGGCTTCGCCGATGAGCGTCAGCGGCACGCCCTCGTCCAGCGCGGCGATGGCCGTCCACTTGCCCGTGCCCTTTTGCCCGGCAGCGTCCAGAATGCGCTCCACCAGCGGCGCGCCATCCTGATCTCGCTTGCCCAGAATATCGGCGGTAATCTGAATGAGATAGGAATCCAGCTCGGTCTTATTCCAGGCGGCAAACACCGCCTGCATTTCATCGGCAGACATGCCCAGCGCGTCGCGCATCAGCTGGTATGCCTCGCAGATCAGCTGCATATCGCCATACTCGATGCCGTTGTGCACCATTTTAACAAAGTGACCCGCGCCGTCCTGCCCCACATAATCGCAGCAGGGCTGGCCATCCACATGGGCGCAAATGGCCTGAAAAATATCCTTCACCTGCTCCCAAGCAGCGCGGCTGCCGCCAGGCATCATGCTGGGGCCATGCAGCGCACCCTCCTCGCCGCCCGATACGCCGGTGCCCAGGTAGTACAAGCCCTGGCTTTCGACATATTGGGCGCGGCGGATGGTATCGGGGAAGTGGCTGTTGCCGCCGTCGATGATGGTATCGCCCGGCGCCAGGACGGGCAGCAGCTGCGCGATGACCTGATCCACCGGCTCGCCCGCGCGAATCATCAGCATCACCTTGCGCGGAGGCTGCAAGCTGTCGGCCAGCTCCTGCCAGGAATGCGCGCCGATAAAGCCCTTGCCTGCGCCGCGCCCCTGCATAAAATGCTCCACCACGCCGGGCCGCACATCGTATACCGCCACGGTAAAGCCGTGGCTTTCCATATTCATGGCCAGGTTTTCCCCCATGACTGCCAGGCCAACCATGCCAATTTGCGCCTTTTTCATGCCGCATCCTCCGCAAAATAAGTGTTTTTTCAAGTATATCAGCCCAGCCGCAGGCTGTCAATGATGCCAGGACGAAAGCGCAAAAAGCCCCCCGATTGATCAGGAGGGCCTTGCGTTTATACGCGCTGCAATATATCAGAGATATCTCTCACCGTTTCGGCGGGCTTATCGCTTAAAATCTCCCAAACTAGCGTTTCGCTGTGCTCCCCGGCAAAATACGCGCAGGCGCAGTCCATCGCCGTATGGATGTCATCTTAATCTCCTTGTGTAAATGCAAAAGCGCATAACTGCAAAGGCTCCCAGCCATAAAGGTTGGGAGCCTTTTGATAAAGCAAAGCGGGAATTACGCGTTCTTCTGCGCTTCTTCCACGGCCACGGCCACAGCCACGGTCGCGCCGACCATGGGGTTGTTGCCCATGCCGATCAGACCCATCATTTCCACGTGCGCGGGCACGGAGGAGGAGCCGGCGAACTGCGCGTCGGAGTGCATGCGGCCCATGGTGTCGGTCATGCCATAGCTGGCGGGGCCGGCGGCCATGTTGTCGGGATGCAGCGTGCGGCCAGTGCCGCCGCCGGAAGCCACGGAGAAGTACTTCTTGCCGGCTTCCCAGCACTCCTTCTTATAAGTGCCGGCAACGGGATGCTGGAAGCGGGTGGGGTTGGTGGAGTTACCGGTGATGGATACGTCCACGCCCTCGTGCCACATGATGGCCACGCCCTCACGCACATCGTCCGCACCGTAGCAGCGAACCTTGCTGCGCTCGCCGGTGGAATAGGCCGTCTCGTTGACGATGGTCAGCGCATGGTCTTCCTTCACGTCGGCAGACAGGTAATCATACTTGGTCTGCACATAGGTGAAGCCGTTGATGCGGCTGATGATCATGGCGGCGTCCTTGCCCAGGCCGTTGAGGATAACGCGCAGGGGAGTCTTGCGCACCTTGTTGGCGTTGCGGGCGATACCGATGGCGCCCTCCGCGGCAGCGAAGGACTCGTGGCCAGCCAGGAAGGCGAAGCACTCGGTCTTTTCATTGAGCAGCATCGCGCCCAGATTGCCATGGCCCAGACCTACCTGGCGCTGGTCGGCAACGGAGCCGGGGATGCAGAAGGCCTGCAGACCCTCGCCGATGCACTCGGCGGCTTCGGCGGCAGTCTTCACGCCCTTCTTCAGAGCGATCGCAGCGCCCAGCTCGTAGGCCCACTTGGCGTTTTCAAAGCAGATGGGCTGGATGCCTTCTACGATTTTGTAGGCGTCCACACCCTTGGAGTTGTTATATGCCTTCAGCTCGTCAAAGTCCTTGAAGCCATACTTTTCAAGCACGGGCTGGAGCTGGGGCATGCGGCGTTCATAACCTTCAAACAGAGCCATTTTTCACGCGCCTCCTCTTACTCTTTGCGGGGGTCAATCCACTTGACCGCGCCGTCCTCAGCCTTAAAGCGGCCGTAGGTGCCGATGTTCTTTTCGTACGCTTCATTGGGGCTCATGCCCTTCTTGATGGCGTCCATCATCTTGCCCAGGCTCAGGAACTGATAGCCGCAAACCTGGTTGTCCTTATCCAGCGCCATCTTGACGACGTAGCCTTCGGTCATTTCCAGATAACGGGTGCCCTTGGCGCGGGTGCCGTACATCGTGCCCACCATGGAGCGCAGACCCTTGCCCAGGTCTTCCATGCCGGCGCCGATCACCAGACCGTCGTCAGAGAACGCGGACTGGGTGCGGCCGTACACGATCTGCAGGAACAGTTCGCGCATGGCGGTGTTGATCGCATCGCATACCAGGTCGGTATTGAGGGCTTCCAGGATGGTCTTGCCGGGCAGGATCTCGCTGGCCATGGCGGCGGAGTGGGTCATGCCGGAGCAGCCGATGGTTTCCACCAGGGCTTCCTCGATCACGCCGTTCTTGACGTTCAGGCTCAGCTTGCAGGCGCCCTGCTGAGGAGCGCACCAGCCGATGCCATGGGTATAGCCGGAAATATCGCTGATTTCCTTGGCCTGAATCCACTTGCCCTCTTCAGGGATGGGGGCGGGGCCATGGTTGGGGCCCTTCATCACGCATACCATTTCTTCGACTTCGCGAGAGTATTGCATGAAATGATTCCTCCTTCGGAATGAGTTGTGAACTTCCACCGGGTCATTATAGCATATTTCGCGTCATAAAAAAAGGGGATATCAAAATTTATTCCCGCGTTATCGATTAAAGTCCGGCTGAGGCTGCGGCACGCCTGCGATTTGCTTGGAAGCAATACTTGAGATTTTGGCCAATTAATGATATGATATAAAAGTTAAGGCTTGGCTTATTTTGCTCACTCAGCAAGCAAGGAGAATGGATGACCCTATGCAGGCAAAGCAACTATGCGTTCTGATTCCCTCCCTGGAGCCGGACGAGCGGCTTCCCGTTTATGTAGACGCGCTGCTGGCGGCGGATTTTGGACAGATCGTCATCGTCAACGACGGCTCCTCCGGCAGGTACGACGCTATCTTTGATTCGCTGTCCGCGCGGGAGCGCTGCGTGGTGCTCAAGCACGAGGTCAATCGCGGCAAGGGGCAGGCGCTGCGCACAGGCGTTGCCTATATCCGCGACCATACCGCCTTCGCAGGCGTGATCACCGCCGACGCGGACGGTCAGCATACGGTGCACGATACCCTGCTGCTGGCCGATGCGATGGACGAAAAAAAGCCTGAGCTGCTGCTGGGCTCGCGCGATTTTTCGCATAAGAACAAAAGCATCCCCTTCCGCTCCCGCTTTGGCAACCGCGCCACCAGCACGGTGTTCGCCCTGCTGTACGGCCGCTGGCTGCCCGATACACAGACCGGCCTGCGCGCCGTCAGCCGCGCGTGCTTCGACGATCTGCTGGCCATCACGGGCGATCGCTTTGAGTATGAAATGAACATGCTCATTTACTTTTCGATGCACAAGATCCCCTTCCGGATCATCCCCATCGAAACCATTTATCTGGAGGAAAACAAGTCCTCGCACTTCCATCCCCTGCGCGATTCGTGGCGCATCTATAAGCTGCTGCTGGGCTCCTTCCTGCGCTTTTCGGCTGCGGCCATCGTATCCCTGCTGGTGGATTATGCCGTGCTGAGCCTGCTGATGCTGCTCTGGCACGATATGGATACGGTCGTGCTCCCCGTTTTCGGGCTGCTTTTCAGCGCCAAGGCGCTCATTGCCACGCCCATTGCCCGCCTGTGCTCGGCCCCATGCAATTTCCTGCTGAACAAGAATTTCTCCTTTAAGGTAAAGGAAAGCCAAGGCGCAGCATGGCGCTATGCCGCGCTTGCCTTGGGCGTGCTGATCGTCACGACCTTGCTCTTTGGCTGGCTGAACCACTTTATCCCCGCGCATCATGAGGGGCTGAGCCTGCTGCTCAAGGGCGCCATTGATATTGTGCTCTACTTTGTCAATTACCGCATTCAGCGCAACTGGGTATTCAAGGAAAAATCCTGCAAAAACGAAACGGAGTGTGCCTGATGTCCGACAGACTGTCCCGTATCCGCAATTTTTGCATCATCGCCCATATCGACCATGGCAAATCCACGCTGGCCGACCGCATACTGGAGCTGACCGGCGTGTTTGAAAAGCGCGAAATGGTGGAGCAGGTGCTCGACTCCATGGAGCTGGAGCGCGAGCGCGGCATCACCATCAAGAGCAAGGCTGTGCGCATGCACTATACTGCCAAGGATGGCAACACCTACGAACTGAACCTGATCGACACCCCCGGCCATGTGGACTTTGCCTATGAGGTCAGCCGCGCGCTGGCCGCCTGCGAGGGCGCGCTGCTGGTGGTGGACGCCACCCAGGGCGTGGAGGCGCAGACGCTGGCCAACGTCTATATGGCGCTGGAACACAACCTGGAAACCATCCCCGTGATCAACAAGATCGACCTGCCATCGGCCCAGCCCGAAGAAGTACGGCATGAAATTGAGGAGGTCATCGGCCTGGACGCGGAGGACGCGCCGCTGACCAGCGCCAAGCAGGGCATCGGCATTCAGGATGTATTGGAAGCTGTCGTCAATAAAATGCCCCCGCCCCAGGGCGATGAAACCGCGCCCCTCAAGGCGCTGGTGTTCGACGCCAAGTATGATAACTACCGCGGCGCCATCTGCTATGTGCGCGTAATGGAAGGCCGCGTATATCCCGGCATGCGCATGCGCATGATGCAAACCGGCGCGGAATTTGATATCGTAGAGACCGGCTACCTGACCCCCGGCTGCGAGCCTGCCGACGAGCTGCTGGCAGGCGAGGTGGGTTATATTGCCGCCTCCATCAAGGATTTGCGCGACACCCGCGTGGGCGATACCGTCACCGACGCGGCTCGCCCGGCCGATGCGCCGCTGCCCGGCTACCGCAACGTCACCCCCATGGTGTACTGCGGCATCTATCCCGCCGACGGCGCGGACTACGAAAACCTCAAGGACGCACTGGAAAAGCTGCGCATGAACGATGCCTCGCTATCCTATGATCCCGAAACCAGCGTGGCGCTGGGCTACGGCTTCCGCTGCGGCTTCCTGGGCTTGCTGCACATGGAAATCATCCAGATGCGCCTAGAGCGTGAGTTTGACCTGGATCTGGTCACCACCGCGCCCAGCGTAATCTATGAAGTAACCAAAACCAGCGGCGAGGTCATCATGATCGATAACCCCGCCAACCTGCCGCCCGTAACCGAAATTGCCTCCATGAGCGAACCGTTTGTGCTGGTCACCATCTACACCCCGCAGGATTATGTGGGCACGCTGATGGATCTGTGCCAGGATAAGCGCGGCGTGTTCAAGGATATGCAGTATGAGGGTGGCCGCGTCAAGCTGACCTACGATATGCCGCTGAATGAAGTGATCTTTGATTTCTTCGATGCGCTCAAGAGCCGCAGCCGCGGCTACGCCAGCATGGATTACGAGCTGAAGGGCTACATGCCCAGCGATCTGGTCAAGCTGGATTTTCTGCTCAACGGCGATATCTGCGACGCCTTCACCATGATCGTACACCGCGACCGTGCCTATGCCCGCGGCCGCAGCATTGCCGAAAAGCTGTGCGAGGTCATTCCGCGCCAGCAGTTCGATATTCCCATTCAGGCGGCCATCGGCGGCAAGGTCATCGCCCGCGAGACGGTCAAGGCCGTGCGCAAGGACGTGCTGGCCAAGTGCTACGGCGGCGACATCACCCGCAAGAAGAAGTTGCTTGAAAAGCAAAAGGAAGGCAAGAAGCGCATGCGCCAGTTCGGCACGGTAGAGGTGCCCAGCGAGGCGTTTATGAAAGTATTGAAAATGAACGACGACTAAAAACAGCTAACTGCATGGACGCTAAATATCTGGAAAAATTTGATTGGATGGCCCGGCGCTTGGAGGAGCTCTCCATCGCCGTGGCGCAGCCGGATATCATTGCCGATTTGCCGCGCTGGCAATCGCTCCTGCGGGAGCGCGCCGCGCTGGAACCGGCTGTTTCAGCGTACCATGATTATCAAAAGCTGACGGGCGAAATTGCCGATGCGCGCGAACTATCCGAGGATCCAGAGCTGGGCGAAACCGCCCGCGAGGAGCTGAAGCGTCTGGAAGCGCAGGTTCCGCCGCTGGAGCAGGCGCTTTTGCTGCACCTGATTCCCCGCGATCCGGACGACGACCGCAACGTCATCCTGGAGGTGCGCGCGGGCGCGGGCGGCGATGAAGCCAGCCTGTTCGCCGCCATGCTGATGCGCATGTATCTGCGTTATGCCGAGCGGCACGGGCTGACCGCCGCCGTGCTCAGCGTAAACGATACTGAAATCGGCGGGGTCAAGGAGGCCGTGCTCTCCGTCACTGGACGCGGCGCGTTCAGCCGCCTCAAGTATGAAAGCGGCGTGCACCGCATCCAGCGCGTGCCCGTCACCGAAGCCAACGGCAAAAAGCAAACCTCCACCGCCACCGTGGCCGTGCTGCCCGAAATGGAGGATGTGGAGGTCGATATCAAGCCCGACGATCTGCGCATTGATACCTACCGCGCCTCCGGCCACGGCGGACAGTACATCAACCGCACGGACAGTGCTGTGCGCATCACGCATCTGCCCACCGGCCTGGTTGTTACCTGCCAGGATGAAAAAAGCCAGCTTAAAAACCGCGAGCAGGCCATGAAGGTGCTCAAGAGCCGCCTGTACGATCTGTACCGCACCAAGGCGGACAGCGAATACGCCAGCAACCGCCGCGCGCAGGTGGGTACGGGCGAGCGCAACGAGCGCATCCGCACCTACAATTTCAACGAGGGCCGCGTAACCGATCACCGCATCGGGCTGACCCTGTACCGCGTGGACGCCATCGTGGACGGCGATCTGGACGAGATTATCGACGCACTGACGCTGGACGAGCAGGCGCGCAAGCTGCGGGAGCTGCGTTAAAGCCAGGCTCCCGTTTTAGACGCTTTGAGGGTTACGAGGGAACCAGAACGAGGGGGAACGGTACCTTCTTGAGTCAAGAAAGTACCAAAGAACCTGTGTGTGACGTGAAAGCTGATTGGGTTAGACTGGAAGGCGGTATTGCTGCGTAGACCCGTGGCAGGGAAAATTCGCGGGTTCGGATCGGCGCAAGCGCCATCCGGCCCCTTGAATATTTCCCCTTCGATCGTGCTACGCACGCCCCGCGCCGATTGCATCGGCGTGCCACGGGGACGATGGTTGTACGCATTTGTCATTCGTAGCTATTTGCGATTGTTAGACAGAACGGCCACCAAAAGGCTTCTCCTTGAGGAGAGGCTCCGCCGCAGGCGGTGGTGAGGCGCGTAATCCGCCTCTGTGGCAGATACAGGCGGATGCAGCGCCAATGAGGCAACGAGTTTTGCAAGCGTCAGCGTCGCAAAACGACTATGCCGAATTGTGAGGCCGCATGGCGCTTGCGCCTGCGGGGCCAGTTGGCGGAAATGCAAGCAGTACTATTACTTCCGTTGCGTTCCACCTCATCCGCTTCACTACGTTCAGCACCTTCCCCTCCGAGGGGAAGGCTTGGGTGAACGGTCTTGCCAACCGCTGCCAATCGCTACGTTTGTTTTTCGTATCCAACTACACCCCATAACACGCTGATCGCAGATCAGCGCAGGGCGTGCGCAGCACGACCATGAGGAAAAGCAGAAAGCGAACGAAGGAAAAGCTTGTTTTCATCCGGGTGGTTCAGGCTTTCACCTGCCACGGGGGCGGGTGGGGCGGCAGTGCCGCCTTCCAGTTTTATTCGCTTGACTTTTTCATCACACACCGATTCTTTGTTACTTTCTTCCCTGAAGAAAGTAACGTATCCTTCGTCCCCCTCATCCTCTCCCCGCGCTATTGAGCGCATCTGCCTATATATTGATGCCGAGGTGAAGCCATGATCGTCGTCGTAGCGGAAAAGCCCAGCGTGGGCCGCGATATTGCCCGCGTGCTGGGCTGCAAAACATCAGGCGAGGGCTGCCTGTCCGGCGAGGGCTACACCGTCACCTGGGCCGTAGGCCATCTGGTTACGCTGTGCGAGCCGGATGAAATAGACGAAAAATACAAAAAATGGCGCATGGCCGATCTGCCCATGCTGCCTGAAACCCTGCCCACCAAGGTGATCTCCAAGACCAAAAAGCAGTTTACCATCGTCAAAAAGCTGATCAACGCCCCCGATACCGAGCGGCTGATCTGCGCCACCGACGCCGGGCGCGAAGGCGAACTGATCTTCTACTATATTTATCAGCAGGCCAAGTGCAAAAAGCCTGTGGACCGGCTGTGGATCTCCTCGATGACGGACGAGGCCATTCGCGAGGGCTTTGCCCAGCTCAAGCCCGACAGCGAGTACGAAGGGCTGCGCAAAAGCGCCGTCTGCCGCTCCGAAGCCGATTGGCTGGTGGGCATGAACGCCAGCCGCGCCTTCACCCTGCGTTATGACGTGCTGTTGTCCGTCGGCCGGGTGCAAACGCCCACGCTGGCCATCCTGGTTAAGCGCAGGCGCGAAATTGACAACTTCAAGCCCGAAGAATACTATACTGTCACGGCCAATTTCGGCGATTATACCGGCCTGTGGTTTGATGAAAACGCCCAGGATGAAAAGACTGCTCAGCGCATCGCTGCCCGCGAGCGCGCGGAGGAAATCGCCCAAGCCGTGCACAAAAAGCTCGCCACGGTGCGTTCTGCCCAAAGTGAGCCCAAACGCGAACTGCCCCCGCAGCTGTATGATCTGACCTCGCTGCAGCGCGACGCCAACCGCATGCTGGGCTTTACTGCCGATAAAACGCTGAAAATCGCCCAAGCGCTTTACGAAAAGTGGAAGCTGCTCACCTATCCCCGCACGGACAGCCGTTATCTACCCCTGGATATGGTGCCCAAGCTCTATCAAACCCTTAAGGCGCTGCCTTCTCCCTATCGCGAGCTGACTGCCGGCATGGAGCGCAAGGAGGACGGCAAGCTCTATATTTCCAAGCGCATTTTTGATAACAGCAAGGTATCCGACCACCATGCCCTGCTGCCCACACCCAAGACGGCCAATCTGGATCAGCTGCCGCCCGACGAGCGCGCGCTGTACGATCTGGTGGTGCGCCGCATGCTGGCCGCCTTCTATCCTGCCTATGAGTACGACGCGCTCAAGGTGATTACCGATTGCGAAGGCCACGCCTTCCGTTCCACCGGGCGCACGGTGCGCAATCTGGGCTGGAAGGCGCTGTATCAGCAGGATCAGCCCGCCAAGAAGACCCGCAGCCGTAAAAAGGGAAGCGACGCGGAGGAAGGCGACGAGGGCGCGCTGCCGCCGCTGAATCCTGGCGATACGCGCACGGTGGAAAAGGCCGATGTGCAGCAATGCGCCACCAAGCCGCCCGCCCCGCACACGGATGCAAGCCTGCTGGCCGCCATGGAACACGCAGGCCGTGATATCGAGGACGAAGCGCTGCGCGAATCGATGAAAGGCGCAGGGCTGGGCACCCCAGCCACGCGCGCGGCGATCATCGAGCGGCTGCTGCAGGTGGGCTATGCCCAGCGCCGGGGCCGCGCCATCAACGCTACCGATAAGGGCATGCAGCTCATTGCCATTGCGCCGGATGAAATTGCCTCCCCCGAAACTACCGGCAAGTGGGAGCTGGCGCTGGACGAAATTGCCCGCAATCAGCGCGATACCCAGCGCTTTATGGAGGGCATCCGCCGCATGAGCGCCTTTCTGGTATCCTATGCGCGCGATAACGCCCCAAACGTCGATTTTCCCGAGGATATGAAGCGCGGAAAGCGCGGCGCGCGGCGTTCCTCCGCCATGCCTGTGCTGGCGGATGTAGTATGCCCGCTCTGCGGCAAGCCCGTGCAGGAGTCCGCCCGCGCCTTTGGATGCACGGATTGGCGCAACGGCTGCGCCTTTACCCTGTGGAAGGATTGCCTCACCCGCGCCGCTGGGCCAGAGTTGAACGTCAAGATCGTGCAGCTGCTGCTCAAGAACGGCTCGGTCAGGGGCAGCACCGGCACCCTTGCCCTGGCGGACGGTTATCTCACCTTTACAAAAAGCGGCGAGAACGCCCCTGCCGCGCGGGTGAATATCCGCTATCAACGGCCAAATAAATAAAAAAAGCGCGTGATTTTGTTGAGCTATAATACATAGGTAACACAAAAACAAAGAAAAAGAGAACTCAT
>ERZ827520.4473-NODE-4473-length-10446-cov-7.018766_pt1 | contig 10446 bp, 7 predicted proteins | sample MGYA00519581_ERZ827520 | MGnify/ENA primary metagenome ERZ827520 (study PRJEB31778, sample SAMEA3449339) | human gut metagenome | biome: human gut; feature: human-associated habitat; material: faeces | place: United Kingdom | collected 2010/2012 ...
ATGCGTCGTAGTTATACTTACACTGCAAGTCTCCGTCGGTATTGTATATCGCTATTACGTCGCCAAATATGTTTGTTCTGCATACATATTTCTGCGTGTCTTCGTCCTTCTTTACTACTATCGAGCTTAGTCCCTTAACTCCGTACCTATACAGTATCGTTACGTTATCTCTTACCTCGCTTACAAGTCTGTTTCCTACGTAAAAGGACCTTACGTTACCCTTCTTTGCTCAACCATGTTATCTTAGCAATGAAATTTTTATTGTTCACTTCATTTTCTTCTTACACTCCTGCAAGTTTGTGTAAATACATATTTATAAATTTTTTTTCATAATAGAAATTACCAATCTCATAAAATCAAAATAAATTACATTCTCATTATTTTGATAATTAATATTTTTAGTTAATTGGTTCTTGAGAGATACTATTTTAAAAAATGAATCATTATCAATTTCGGAACTTTTTAAGAATATAGTACATTTACCCTTTAAAAATTCATCAAATAAAATCTTATCAGGCGAATTCAAAAATTCATTTGGTACACTTATATCTAAAAAAAGTTTTACAATATTTTTTTCAATCGAATTCATATTATCCTCCTACCACATATAAAAATAGTGAAATGTAATAATATTACCTGATGAAGTATATAAACCATTAGTTCCACTTCCGAAGTATCTTCCAAGAGACCAAGAGTTTTGCAAACCATTTCTACTTAAATTCAATGTAAAATTGATACCATTGTTATTAGCAAATTTAGCCGCATCACTAGTATACTTCACGATTGAGTTTCCTCTTGTTAATCCTTTGTTAACAACTTCTTGAGTATAATGATATTTCATTGATTTATACCCTGAAGAAAATGTTCCTTTATCCCAATAAGAAGCAGCTTTTACAACTTGTAAACCACTACTAATTGCGCCTGTAATTCCACCTACTACTGCTCCAGACATAAATCCATGAGCAGCACCGTCAAAGAATCCGGGCCAAAACCTTCACCATCTACTGCAGAAGAAATACCACTTATTGTTCCATTAACTAACGCTCCAGAAACCGCCCTACAACTGCACCCTTTAGAGCTCCTGCAAGAATAAATCCAGCAACTCCTCCAGCTGCCCCGCCCGTGGCAATTGTTGCAATAGCCAATCCTGCAATAACTACACCACCAATAACCCACATAGCCCATTGAGGTAAATTACCTGATGGATCGAATCTATTTACGGGATCATTTCCACAATAGCAATATAAGTTCAATCCATTAATACTTTTAGGATCTAAATATCCAACATTATCAGGCGAAATCCAACGACAAAGTTCAGGCGAATAATATCTAGAGTTGCAATAGAATAACTGAGTCTCGTTATCGTAATAGTATCCTCTATAGCGGATAGGATTTTGTATAGCTATATGGCTTTCGTAACCCGTGGCAATTATTCCTGTAGCCGAGTCGTAGATTAGCTCGTTCCTTGCGTTTCCTACTCTATGGTTGCCCCATGCGTCGTAGTTATACTTACACTGCAAGTCTCCTTCGGTATTGAATATCGCTATCACGTCGCCTAATATGTTTGTTCTGCATACATATTCCTCCGTGTCTTCGCCTTTCTTTACTACTAACGAACTTAGTCCCTTAACTCCGTACCTATACAGTATCGCTACGTTATCTCTTACCTCGCTTACAAGTCTGTTCCCTACGTAAAAGTACCTTACGTTACCCTTAATATCTTACCATATATTTGCTATTATGTCAATACCGGAAGTATAAACTGGATCGATTGCTTAATTTGACTATGTACATTGAAAATATATATTAAAATTTTAACGAATTATTTGAATGAACTTTATATCTGCCCAATCTCCCATTAAAATAATTTATTTAAATTATTTTAACGGATAATTTAAATAGGCAGACTGTCCGTTACGGACCGTCTGCCCTTCAAAAATATGCGAAAAACGCTTCAAATCAACAACAACCACTTTGGACTATTTTTCTATGTTATAGTCATCATATTCCAATTCGTCAGTGTTATCGTAATTAACATTCTGCATCGCTTGTTTCCTTTTTATTCCTGCGAATATAAGAAACAAACTCCCCAATATTAACGAACTACTAGAATATAACATGTTTATTCCGGATGTAAAATGTAAAATAAGCAAGACCAATGTCACTCCATAAAATATTGCTGCTAGTATGTTTAATATTTTCATATTCCCTCCTTTTAATCTAAATGAGAATTTTATTTTAATCTTTTTGATTTTGCATCAAATACAAGCCAAATAATTACAGGAACCGCAAGAAATATTATAAACCACTTATTTAATTGAATGCTGTCTTTATTAATGAGAAATATAGCCAAAATTCCAATAATAACGAAAGGTACGCACAAGCTAATCCAGGCTATCCTAGAATATAATTTTTTCTTTTTTTCTATTGAAGTCGTATCATTCAACATTGGATGATTTTTGATTTTCATATCAATTTCATTAATTAATTCTTCTAAGCTAAAATCGGTTCGATAATCATACTCATTGAAAAGCTTTTCTACCTCTTCTACTTCTATCCCGGAATTATATATAACAACACTATATTTATCTTCTAAAAAATCTATAGCTACATAAATATTATGATAATTATAATTTAATTGAATGGATTTGCCCAATTTATTAAACGTCGGGTAAATACCGACCCCGGAATAATCTGACAATAGTGTTTTTATGTCTCCATTCAGGTACAGTTCAAAGATTCTGTCCAAATTACTATAATCACTTTTGACTTTAGAACTTAAATAATTTCTTATTTTTCTTTTCATATATAAATTCTCCTTTATATTTTAATCCCAACAATCTAAAATTGCTCGAATTAAATACTCAAATCCGATACTTAGAATCATAACACAACCAACCACTACAGCCCCAGGCAAAGAAACCCCGACGGCTAACAATCCTGCAGTAGCAAGTGACATTGCTCCTGCCGCTAGATAATAAGAACCTACACTGATAGCAGTATCTATAGCGGTATCTGCTCCCATTTCCCAGCTTATTCGACCACCGTTTTCAAAAAAATTGAATGCAAAATTTATTAGCGCATTTAACCCTACAGTACCACCAACCGATTTAGCTATGGTTCCGAATCCTGCTCTAGCATCTTTAGTGAGTATTTGTTTAAATGCACCTTGAGCCACTGCTCCAAAACTTGAACTTGATTTGCCAAACCATCGCCATGTTCCACCCATAATTGGATACATGTATCTTGTTTTTGTTGCATAAGCAAATTTACTGTGCATTCCGCTAGCGGCTAAATATCTTATTCCTAAAACAAAATCTTGAAATACGCCTACTGCTGTTGCTGCCCACCACGGGACTGAACGGTTATTAACGCTATCAATATTGCCTCCGCCTAAATATCCACATAAAGAAACGAACACTTGTTTGTAATTCGCCAAACTATCCCCATAATAGGCGTAGAGGTTTAGACCGTGGATACTTTCGGGTTCGAGGTAGTTTACATTGTCTCTGTTAAGAAATCTGCATAACGTTGCGTCGTAATATCTACTTTGCAAGTAGTACAGTCCCGTCTCTTACGAGCTGACACGAATATCCACAGAAAGGTCATCATTACTTTTGTGGGAAAGCAAAAAACCTAAGTTCTCGATTGTACATACATAAATATTAACTTCGTCGCACCTTTCTTATCATCCCACAAAATTCATAGTTTTTGTAGCAAAAATGGTGACAAAGATTTTGAAATCGGTAGACCAGATAAGGAGATTGCCACAATGGGCAATCTCGCCTACCAATAGTGAGTACTCACTTTATTACATATCCATTTAACCAATCACATTTGAAATCCAGTTCGGCAAAATCTATTTAATTAATTTTAACAATTCTTTGCTTTTTACGTAAATATCTTTTTCGATATAATAATCTCGTAGCCTCTTATCAATTAAATTTCTGTTAACTATGATTTCATATTGCATATCGTCTGCCAAATATTTTAGCATATTCTTTATTATATACTTTTTCTTTGCAACACTGATTTGAATAAAACGTTGTTTTATTCTATCATAAAAAGCATCAAAGTACGGTTTGTAAAATAAAGATAAACAAATGTCTATAATCTTATTACTCTTAAAAAGCATAATCGATTCATTCATGAAAACACTAAACACCATTTCAAAATTAGGCATCTCTTTCAACCATAACTTTATATTTTCGTCTCTATAAGACGCATATTTTAATCCTAATTGACCATAAGTATCTAAACATATAGGATAGCCACTTAATATTTCGCCAGAAAATATCCCATCTATCTTCATAGCTTTACCCCAAAAAAATAATTCTAATAATATCAATTCCACGTTGAATCAATATAGGCAATTCGTAAGTTGCATAAACCGAACCCGGAAATATTGTTGCCCCCGTCAATACTGTTATGCTACTCATAGAGGTCGTGGACACTGCAAGTTTAGAAGCCCAAATCCACATTTTGTTTGCAATTGCCTTAGGAAACATCGAAATTATTTTTCCTCCAAATGTTTGACCTATTGTTTTCAAACCCATCTTCCCTGCTTCTTGCGCTGCTATTGTTGCCCCATTTTTTCCTAAACCAGTCCACAACATTAAGTTGTTCGCTCCAGATAAAGAAGCTCCTGCCACGCCACCCATCGCTCCGCCAATAACCGCACCTGCAATGGCGCCTACTCCAAATCCAGCTTTTGTCCACAACCAAATACTTGTGCCAAATGCATTGCTTTCAACAACATCATAAATCATGCCGCCAATCGCTCCAATTGCAGCTCCTGCTGTTCCAAGCGCAAGTGTTCCAATTGCAGCTCCCATGATAATTCCTCCGGCGATACCACCAATAGCTATTCCTGCAGCTCCTAAAGTAGCTACAGTTAATGCTGCGGCGAATAAGCCTACGCCTATCCAAGCAAAAACATCATACCAAGCATGTCCACTTGGATCAACATACATAATCGGATTGTTAGCACAATAGCAATATAAATTCAATCCATTAATACTTTCGGGATCTAAATATTTAACATTATCAGGCGAAATCCAACGACAAAGTTCAGGCGAATAATATCTAGAGTTGCAATAGAATAACTGAGTTTCGGTATCGTAGTAATATCCTCTATAGCGGATAGGATTTAGTATAGCTATATGGTTTTCGTAACCCGTGGCAATTACGCCGGTTACCGAGTCGTAGATTAGTGTGCTACCATCGTATATGCGGTGGTTACCCCATGCGTCGTATGTATATTTGTAACACAATCCTCCGTCTTCGTCATAAATAGCTATTACGTCACCGAAGATATTCTTCTCGAACGCATAAGCATTTCTACTTGCCGTTTCGCCATGCCTATCTACAAGTATACCTTCTATACCATTGGCTCCGTAGAGATAAGATATTACCGTATTGCCTTTTGCCTCGCCTAATAGCTTTTCTCCCACGTAAAAGTAACTTACGTTACCTTTCTTTGTGCGCATGCCCTCATAGTTATATGCGAAGTCTACCGTGCTTTCTCCGCTAGTTACGCTCTTTAGTCTTCTGCCCTCCCAGGTAAAAGTCTTACCCATGTAACTCAAAGGATTGCCTATGCTATCGTATGTAACGACATTTCCGTTATAACTTACAAGCTTATCTCCGCTATATGTATATGCGTCCGTTCGCTCCGCAGTTACTCCCGCATACGAATATACCGTCTTTTCCGTTATATTTCCGCAGTCGTCGTAATCGTACACGATCTTTTTGCCGAATTCTCTGTTTCTTTCGCTATGCAGTCTGCCGAAATCGTCATACGTATATTCAATCTGCGTTACCTTAGACGCTGCTCTACCCTTGCTTATGCTCTTTACGTTGCCGTTGACGTAGTACTCGTACCAAAGTCTTTCGTCTTCCGCACAACCCTCTTCGCCGTTTACGTTTACTCCGCCTCTAACCTGACTCTTAACACGGTTGCTTGCTCTGCTACTGTCGTCTGCGTCTTTTACGTCATAGTAATCGTAGCTGAAATTTCTTACAAAACCGTTTGCGTAACCGACGTTTTCTTTCGTAAGTCGTCCGAGTTTATCGTAATCGTACGTCTTTTCCGGCAGTTCGGCTCCGTAAGCGACTTTTACAACCTTATTCTCCGAATTTACACACGTCTCCGCAGAATAAGCATTAAAGTTATTATCCGAATCGGAAACAACCGAATAACCTAACTCATTAGAAACCTTAAACTGACTTTCCTCATATTTGGGCGGCATTTCGCAGTACACGGCATTGTAATCTTCGCCGTAAATATTTACGGTAGTCACGGCATTCTCTTTTATGCTTGACGATATGATCCGATCGTTTTCCTTTACGGTAGTACCGGTATCCGAAGTAACTATTTCCGTGTCACGGATGTGCTTCGTCGTGCCGTCCTCGTTAACGGATTTATCTACTATACGCACAATTTCGTCGCTTTCGTTATAAACTTCTTTAATAAGATTGCCGCATCTTACGCTGCCGAAATACGGATTCTCCGTGTAACCGTATTCTACCAAATTTTCTCCGCCCTTGTCAATAGAAATAAGTCTGTCTTCGCTGTCGTAAGTAAAATTGTATGTTCGATTACCGCTATACACGGATGAGAGCCTATTGTTTTCGTCATAACTCGCACCTTGCGTAAGCGTATGCGGCTTAGTCTGCATCGACTTGAAATTATCGCCTATTACATAGTAATTACGCTCGGTTTCTACTGTGGGAGCGTCGGTTTCCCCGATTACGCTTTCGCTTAGACACCTTACGCCTTCGTTTACAAGTCTATTACCGTTCTTGACCGTCACTCCGTCTCCGTCGGTTATTGTCGTTACGGATTTTGTACCGTCTTTAGAGTAAGAAATATCGGTTATAGTATAGTAGTTAAACTGACTGCCTGTATCGTCCAAACTTTGCCAATTCTCTATTTCGCCGTCTTTAAATTCTGTTCCTACCATAACTTTTGCAAGAAGTCGAGTAGTCGTATCGTACTTATACACAGTCTTTCTAAGCGGCGTGGTATCGTTTACTTTATCTATAGGATTATATATATACTTACATTCATACTTTAACACCGGCTGAAGATATTCATTATATCTGTAGATGGTTTTGTAAACATATCCGTCGATAGGGTTACGAACGAATTCTTCCTGAATTTTGCCGCAATCGGTATAGGTGTTGCTTACTATTCGTGGAGTATTTGCTTCCCACACATACGGGCCGCAAACTATTTTTATATCCCGCAGATAAATATTTCCTTCACCTATAAGCTCTATTTTAACTTCGTTGCCTTGTCGAACAAGTCCTACGGGAACCGCAAAATATTGGTATTCTCCTAAGTCGCACGCAAGAGAGTAACTATACGCTACCCCATTAACCGTGATTTGTATTTTGCAACCGTTCGAATTCTTGCCCAAATACGCCAAGCCGCATACATACACATCTCTTCTGTTGCCGTTATTATCTGGGATATTTACTGTAAGACTCTTGCCCTTTTCGCCCGAAGCCGCATACAAAACGCTTTCGCTTCCGTACGTATCGATAATTTGTTTGTCATCAAAACCGTTAGATACATACGTCGTTTTTCTCGGCTCGGTTATGCCGCCGTTAACATAACTGCATTCGGACGTCATTTTATTTTTTCCGGTAAAGATACACGTAGTTCGTCCCTCGTTTATGCCGAACAATCGATGCTTAAGTATCGCCGCAGCTACCACGTTATATCCGTTATAATTGACGTTGCCTTCGATTATCTCCGTTTCTCCGTTTGTCTCGTCTTCGTACTTCTTTACTGTTACGTCGGTATGCGAAAGCTCGCTACCATAACCGTAGTCGTAGCCACTTACTTTATCGCCGCTAAAAACGTAACAAAGTTTGCGCTTAGCCCCGAGCGAATTTTCTTCCAACAAATTAGTCACACTGAACGAATCTCCGTAAGTAAAAGCCGCACGGCGCATCAACGTGCCGGTATGTCCTTGTTCTATCCCGCCATTGTAAGCCTGCCAAAGCTCTTGCGCCTCGACTAAATTACCATTATTATCGTACTCATACTTCTCGACAGGATAGTCGAAAGGCTTAGCATCTTCGAATACTTTTATCGCCTTTAGCCTTCCACCGTCGCCGTATTCCAAAGTATAGTTCTTTTCTTCGAGCGAATAATTGTCTACGTATTTTATGCCGACTATTTTATTCCCTTCGTAAATGATACTTAAATATTTGCCGGCATTGTTCTCGTCGTCACTTATGTGCGGCATGTACGGATAGTGACATATTCTTGTAAGTCTGTAAGTCTTTTCTTCCGTAGTCGAGCCGCTTTGCTCCTCGAAAATCATGGAATTTGCATTACTGTCCGTTAGAATCACCTTATTCGAGGATATTTCGTGCAAATTGAGCTTCAACGTCTTCTGCCTTATGGAACTCGAAAAACGACTTCTGTTTTCCGGCAATGCGCAGCCGTTTTCAAAGACGTATTCTTTGCCGATTTCGTCAATGTAACGATATACGTTTTCTTTTTTCTTGACCTCTTTATGTAAATTGAGCTTCCAATCGTTGCCGACCCAGTAATTCCAACCCGAATTGCGTTTGTAGACATGATACACTTCTATGGGGAAAACGTTGTACTTATGAGATAGGTCTTTGTATATATACCTCATCGTGCCGTCGGTATAATCCGTGTATCCCATGCCGGCATCTCCCATATCTTGCGCATAACGCCAAATATTTTCGTCCGTCGGTTGCAATCTGTAAACGTCATAAGTCGTAGTAAGCGTCGTGCCTTTTACGTTGCACGATACAGTTACGGTTTGACTGTTTCGATTCCCGCAAAAACTAAGCGTTCCGCAATCGGCTGTCAAGTCATCGGCTGTTTTATTTTCGCAATATCCACTCGAATAAGTTACGCATACCGTCATTCCACTCAAATCCACCGCCTCGCCCGCACGATAAATGCGTTTGGTAGGGGCTGTCACCGTTTCCATGGATACCGGTCTGTTTTTTACGTTTATATATTGACTCGCAGTAAATCCGACGTTACATACGTTGCACCAAATGTTTATCTGCAGTCTTTCGCTATCGCCATTCGGCGCAGCAATTTTGGGCGAAAATTCGAAGTTCGTAACGTCAATAGCCATTTCTCTGCCGCTATCTGTCCTGTATGTGCATTTAACTATTATGTCGCCTTTGTTTATGTCTTCGCCGTAATCGTACAACTGTTTATTTACCGTAGCGTTAATTTCGATCGCCTTTGCGACTTCGCCTACCATAACGTTATCGCAAGACGTTAAGTCCCCTTCGTTATACGATACTTCTATCTTTCCGTTTTCAACCGACTTAGTAACGGAATACGGACTGTATCCGCAGTAATCGGTAACGTCTTCTTGCGAGCCGTTCGAATAAGTCGCCGTTACCATAATCTTTGAAGCATTCGGCAATTCGAGTCCTTCATACAAAACCGAATTACCGCACTGTTCGGCGTCTATTCGCACAAGCGTTGCGTCCTCGTCTCGTGGCAATTCGCCCAACGCCGGACTATGACTCGGCTCAAAAGCGCAGCTTGAGTCAAAGAATATTCCCACCGTGTTTTTGCCAACTACCTCGTCATGGACTAACAAACTGTCAGGCGGCATAGGCGTTTTTCCGTAAAAGTGCCAAGCAACAATGTTTCTTACCATCAATGCGCATTCAAGGTAGTTGGGAATAACAGTCATAGTCTGCTGTCTGCAATCGATTCTGCTCTCGGTATCTTCGCCCAAGTCGTATCCCGTTACTACTACATCCGAAAAACCGTTTTCGTCAAGTACTTCACAGGCAACTTTCGCGAACAAATCGTTGACGCATATTATTGCGCTCGGTGCTTCGCCAACCGAAACGTAATTAGATGTAAGTATATTCTTTACTTCGTTTGTCATTGTCGTTTCGTCTGCCGGCATAATCATGCGATAATTAACGGTTACGTTTTCGTCCTCATCGTATTCGGCAAAAACGTTTTCTAACCCTAATTTAAAATCTTCGACCCCATACAACGAGAATATTTCTATAATTTTATTTTCATAAGAATAGTCGAGTTCGGTTTTTTCCTTTACATATTCAGCAACTCGCTCACCTACTCTGACAAAATCCGTCTTGATAAAATATTTTGCTATCGGTGATATGTCGCTTCCTTCTATTTGAACTATGGGATAATCCGTACCCGGAACGTTTCCTTCTATTGCTTCCATGACGTTTAAAAGCGGCATTATTACCAAAGCATCGGATGCTATCATTATTTCTTGCGCCTGGCTTACTTGCTCGTATTCGCTACAGGCGTATCTCTCGATAAAGTTATATTCTTCGCTACCTAATACCTGTTTGATTTGTAATGCTCGTTCCTGATATTCCATACCCGTGGGCATGGATATTCCTATTGTTTTCATCTCTTGTTTTTCTCCTTTTTCCTTTTCT
>ERZ827520.4474-NODE-4474-length-10446-cov-3.285632_pt1 | contig 10446 bp, 10 predicted proteins | sample MGYA00519581_ERZ827520 | MGnify/ENA primary metagenome ERZ827520 (study PRJEB31778, sample SAMEA3449339) | human gut metagenome | biome: human gut; feature: human-associated habitat; material: faeces | place: United Kingdom | collected 2010/2012 ...
ATCGCCCGTCCAGCACGGCGCGGTGCCAGTGGCAAGATAAACGCGTGCCTGGAGGATGCCCAGGCCGTCGCCGCAGCAGTGGAGGCACGCTTTCCCAAGCTGAACGGCAAATGTGTCATCAACCCCATCGGGACGACCATCGGCTCCCACACCGGTCCGGGGACCGTCGCCCTCTTCTTCTGGGGCGATCCGCGGGTCGATTGAGCCCATAGCAGTCAAGACCACCGGCGAAGCCGGTGGCTTGCACTAGCCCTATAAGGGCCTGATACAGCCGCGTCTTAAGACGCACGAACGGTTCGCCAACCGCAATTTAATTACTGGCTGCCCCCTCCCGGGGGCGGCTTATTTTTTGCCTTTGTTTACCGGCTCACCCGTAAACGGGTCTGTAAATTCTTTGATACTTATCTGGTCACTTGCTATGTCCTCTTGAAGCTGGTTGCGCACATACTCCTTGATTGCCTTTTCATTGCGCCCCACCGTGTCCACATAATACCCCCGGCACCAGAAGTGCCGGTTCCCATACTTGTATTTGAGGTTGGCGTGTCTGTCGAAAATCATTAAACTGCTCTTTCCCTTGAGATACCCCATTATTTCCGACACACTATACTTCGGCGGAATCGCCACATATAAATGGATGTGGTCCGGCATTGCTGCCGCTTCTATGATCTCTACTCCCTTGCGTGCGCATAATGTCCTTATTATCTGTCCGATATCCGCCGATATCTGCTTATATATTACCTGTCTGCGGTACTTGGGCGTAAACTCAATACTATCCTCAATCACACTGAGGTGTATCATTTCGCCAAAGGCAAATTGATACTGCATTTACGGTATGATTTTGAGAATAGTGATAACTGTGATACCGTAGGTAAGACTTTAAGATATTACCGATTGCATAGAGGATATTCCACCCATGAGTTAGCCGAAAAGGTCGGCGTTGTTCCTGCCACACTTACTCTTTACGAAAATGACAAACATCCCATAAAGTATAAAACCGCCGTTCTGCTTGCCGAAGTGCTTGGTATTGACCGCAAGCTGTTGTTTGACGAGTATACTTCCTTTGTGGATTATCCGTGCGATCTGCTTCTGCGAGAGGTGCGGAAACGGTTATCACTCACTCAATCACAAATGGCGCAGGAAATCGGCGTTGCATCGAAGGCCTATTCTGCTTGGGAAAGAGCAGTACGAACACCACACAGACAGGAATATGAAAAGATAGCTCCACTTATCAAAAAAAGCCAATATCCATAGATAAAGAGCAATCCGAGAAGAACTGTAAAAGTTTTTCTCGGATTTTCTTTTTTCAACCGGTACATTCGGCCATAATGCCTTCTGCGAGTACAATTAAGGCAGAAGCTCAAAGGAGGTCGCAATATGCGGGGCAAAAAGTATTACATAGCACTTGATGATTCTGAACGCAGCTTGCTAATCAACTGTCTGAATGACTTAAGGAACAGCCTTATTTCGGAGGGCAGATACACAGATGCGGTTGACGGGGTGCTGCTTAAAATCATCAACGCACCAATCAGGAAGTTCAAAGTAATTTGCAAGGAGGAATAATCACTATGGAGAAATCATTATTTGCGCAAATGGGTGGAACATACGAACAGCAGGGAGATTATATGATACCCTGTCTGGCCCTACCAACCCAAGAAGAACAGCCTATCGGGATATGGGGACAGCGACACTTGCGGTATCTCAGACAGTACCGCAAGATACTTTATACCAACCTGCTGACAAGCGGAAAGATGCACAGCTATCTTACCGGACTTAATAAGCAGGCAGAGGACATGTTTTTTCGGCTGGTAAAGCAGATGACAGAGCGTGAGGGTGTGACCGAGCAGCTTAAAGCGGAAAATCAAATGGAATGGGTTAGGCGGATCAACAATATACGAAACAGAGCAACGGAAATCGTTAACGCTGAATTAATATTTTTAATTTAAGATTCATATATAGTGGAACTCAACAAGCAACAGGACTTATAAACAGTCCTGTTGCTTTACATATAGAAAATGGTCTAACTCCTCATATCATTTATGGATTCCACGCACCACCACACTTATTGCAAACAAATTGTCCGTCGTCAGCAGATTTTATACTGACGGCATCTTGTGCATTACAAAGATAACACATAGGAAGCCAAACACATCCGCATTCTCTGCAGGTCAGGCCATCATTGCCAATTCCTGTCGTATAAAAGCCCAGTCCGCAATTTGGGCACCATACATTAGGACCTTCTTCTAAGGCTGGATCGTATTCTTCTGGAACAAATTCTTCCATCTGAAATGTCCTTTTATCAATTTTATAATTTTCCGTCGGAAAGTTGTTTTGATAGTCGTAGACAGAAACAATACGGTATGAATCAGTATCCTCCAATGTTTCAATACCAGAAAATTCCAGCGAATATCTATTATTGTATTCTCGCATGGCTTGATATTCTATAAAATAGTATTGTTTTAATTCATCCATTGTAAAACCACCCGCCACATCATGTGCAGTATCAAGCGACAGGGTGCTTGCAAAACTAATCATTGTATCATTTTCGATTGTTCTCACATCGGCTGTATCATCTGATAAAGAAAGAAAATGATCCATAATTGAAAGATCTGGAAGATATAACACATTATCTTCTAAAAATACATCATTATTTTTCCCCACACGCTCAGGGCATATTATGCTAGCAGGTGCCGAAATTGCAAAAACAAAGGAGTCACTAGTATCAGCATCCATTAGAGCAGCTAAAATAATGTCTGTATTTTGTATTATATATGTGTCAAAACCTCTATTTTCCATCGTAGAGTGGTCGAGTTCAAGTTCAAATCCTTTTCGGCGCAAATCGCTTAATGTCGTGTATGTCTGTAGAAAGCTTAAAAGAGTATTCTTATCAATTTGAGTAGCAAATGGCTTATCCGATTTTGCGGCGAGAGGAAAAACAAGCTCAATATTACCTATAGATACAGAATTACTATTAGAGTATGTCACTATTGTTAATCTTATTTCCTCATTTTCTAATTTTATTGAGACTGTTCCCTGATTGTTTTCGCTATCATTAAAATCGAATTCAGCCTTGGCCGCTTGACACAAAGACGATTCTGTTATTCGAATCTGCTTTCCATCAACGACAGAAGTGATATCGATATTTGCCGTGTTTCCGTCAAAGATCTGGAAATGAATGGTCACTCCAGATTCATCATCTTTATAGTATCCTGCATATCTTTCATACAAGATTTGCAATTGTCGATCGCTATCTTTGTAGCCGGTTAAATTATAAAAGAGTTCTATTGCTTTTGAGTATTCCCCTTCCTCCATAGATGCAACCGCTTCATTATATTGCATCAATTGCGGATCAATTGGCGCTTCATCGGCTTGTTTGAAAAACAAATCTGTTCCGAAAACCAAGAAACCTGCAACCAACATAACAACAGCAACTATAATTATACTCCATACAACCTTTTTGCACTTTTTGCCCGTATGTTTGCTGTTTGCAGTAAGCCGGTCTGCTTCCTGACTTCTTCCAAGCGCATTTAATATGCTTTTTATCAGGTCGATGTCCGCCCCGATTTTATTGTAATTGAGCGCCTGTATTGCGCTGATATTTTTAGGAATATCATAAGGATCCATCTCAGAAAAAACAGGGATCACTATTTTCCCAGTATATAAGCTCTCATAATGATTGAGTAGAGATTCAAAATTTTCTTTCGATGTGCCGATTATAATTACAGTTTTTGCAGTAAAAAGCGCGGCATTGCAAGCTTTTTCATACAACTCGCCTGTTAAATCAGAAGCTGAAATACGGCTGTAAAACGATTTGATTTTGTTTGCCTCGAGCTTTTGATATAGATCCTGCGCAATAATGGAGTCTTTTGTGCGTCTTCCGGCGTGATCGCTTTCTATATAGCAGATATATGTATCAATATCTTCATAGTAATCCGTGACAGAGTATTTTGCCCCGCAGGATTCGCATAGATAAACTCCGTCGCGAATTATTAAATTTCCGCCGCATTGTTTACACTTCATGATTTATTTCCTCTTTATCCATGATGCTTTTATTTCCGTTTTGGCCTCTGCCAAAATTGGATTTTGGTTTTCCGCGTTATATAGATAATATATGTTGCCACTTTGGGTAACCAGAAAGTCCTCATTTAGCCATATAACATCCTCCATAATTATATTATCACTACCATTCATATACAGATTATTTTTGTCATCGGTAAAATAGAAAGTTGCTTGGTTTGTATCAATGTCATTTTGTGTCAATAAGCAATTTGCAGTAAATTTATTAATCTCAACATCGCTTGTCGTTTCTGTTTCTCCATTTATATAGGTAATCAGATTATTGTTTTTATCTATTGCTACAATAGCAATATTTGAAAGGTAATTCATATATATACTAATATTCTGTATATCAACTAAGGAAGCAAGAAACCGATCAGCATTTTCTAAATTATTCGATATGGTGCCATCGAAATCCCAGTAGCAATTGTAGGCCGAATAAACTCGTCCATCTGCATCAAGTCCAATCAAGAAGGCTGCTTGGATGGGAGAACCAGAAGATTCTTGGGCTATACCCCAGTCAATTGCCACAATGTTATTCCATTCCTGAGTTTGCTCTAGCCATCCGTCTATATCATTTCCATGATCATATATATTTTCTGTGTTTCCATATAAAATTGTTCCATCGGTTTTAAGAGCCACGTTTGTTTGGCTAAAGTATGGAGATATTTGCACAATATCAGTCCAATCCGCTTCCAATAAATTATTTTCTGCCGAATTAGTTACAAATCCATCTTCATGAAGTGCATAGAGCTTTTCTCCACTTGAAACGGAAATAATTTTGCCATGTTCATTTAACTCTATTCCTTGATTTGCTGTTCCTGTATCATAGTTGAAATTTTCTACAGTTCCATTGGGAGTAACATAGTATGCTCCGGATGAACTGAATCGTTCATTTTCGGTAGCCACTGTCGCCAACTCTTCTCTCCAATTAAGCTCTGCATCTTTCTGCATATCTGCGGAGTCTTTATATCCGTTCATATTCCGAAATGCCCAAGCGGCTTCGGGATAATTGCCGTCATAATACAGCTGCATCGCGGCAGTATATTTGCCCATATTCAGAGACTCCTGCTGCATAGCGGCTGAATCTTTGAAATCTGTAAGTTCTGCAAAAGCATCAGCTGCCTCATCGTATTTCTCTTCGTTATATAACTGCATTGCAGCCTGATAATCAGCGTTATATGTAACGTAATCTTTTATATAGGGGAAAGAAATAACGCCTGCCACCAATATAAAGCCCGCAAAGATAGCCGCTGATATGCCCAGCCTCTTTTTTAATTTTTTTCGCCGGGCAGCCAACATAATCGGCAGCGGTATCAACTTCTTAATTCCTCTAAGAAGTTCCTGATCAAAATCATCTTTGGACATATCCTGCGCTGCCAAGATAGCAAACTCGTCTGGCAGATCGGACTTAGACATATCAAAGTAGAGTGGAATCAGCGTTTTGCTTGCGTCGTTTTGGCGCAGTGTCAAAAACCGGCTCCACTCATTTCTTACCCATGGAGATTCAATGTTTTCCTTCGAGGAGCAAACAGTCAGCATCACTTTGCTGGAATAGAGCGCAGCATAAATATAGGGTTCATATTCCGTTCCGATCTTATCCTCTAATGTAATTCGTGAGAAAAAAACCTTATATCCGCTCTCAGTCAGCTTTTCATAAAGTTTCTGAGCAGCGATACTGTCTTTTGTGCGGGTTCCTTCGCTATCTGTTTCTTTATAGGAAATAAAAATATCGAATGGTTTTTCCTTTTTTGAAACAGCAAGGATTCCTTTTTGGATATCATTGATCGTTTCGGCGTTTTCCTGATAATACGCCGTCTGCTCCGCATCTGAATATTTCAGTGCATTCTGGTAATTTTTATCGTTTAAAACAGATTCGTAATGCGTGCGGTTGCAGGTGGGGACATATTTCTCCGTTTTCGGATCCTTTACAAAAGTCACGCCGTACTTGCACAGAACAAGATCCCAATAGATTTCCGGATCTTCCGGGCACAAGGATAAAAGCTGATTGAAAATGGTTTCGGCTTTGTCATATTCATTTTGCCGAAGATAGCTGTTGCCTCGGTCATATAACAGTTGTGCGCTTTCATCCGAAAACAACGGCAAAATCTGTTTGCTTCCACAATAATCACAAACAGCAACCCTGCTTTTAGAGGCTACTGTTAGGCTGCCACCGCATATTTTACATTTAAAAGTCTGCATGATTTCTCACCCTTTATAGAGATTTAGCAATTCTGCAAAGGATAGTTGAAGCCCCACTCTATCCAGTTTGTCTTTTTGCTTGTTGTATAATATTTTCAAATATTTTTCCTGTGTTTCATCGTTTCCATAATGGATTGCTCGATGACAGTTTGGACAAATACATACTATATTTTCTTCTCTATCCAATTTAGATTTTTCTTGAAATCTCTGACTGTTTGATACCGTGCACGGAATTAAGTGATGTGCTTCCATGTACGGTACATCTGAGCGTGTTTGAAAAGTAAGGTGAGATGAATCAATGGCACAGCAATAATTGTTGCTTTCAAGCACTCTTTTCGCAATCGAAGGGTTCCTTTTGACATATTGGCCGCCAGAGAAATTAGATATCTCATCGGGAACATTTTCATGGTTTTGTGCATATTCGAGTGTCGTTGCGGACATAAAGTAAACCAAGCTTTGATATTCGTAACTCTCAAGATTATAGATGTAGGATAATATTTTCTCTTTCAGTTCTGGATATTCTTTTAAAAAGGTGCGTTGTCCCCGAAACATATGTGGGTTATATTTTGAAGTTTCAATGACAAAAGAATGCTCAAAAGATTTCAGATTGACCAGATTATCACTCATAACACTGTACGATGCGCAGCGTTGCGTACCGTCTGAATCTTTAAAATATCTGCCCTTTTCTTCTCCGGGTTGTGGCTTTCTAAATACGGTTGCGCTTTTACAATATGCAACTATTCTTCTGTCTGTACTTTTACCGATAGCCTTAACATAGATAACGAGTACACCTTCAACATAATCTTTTGCTTTCGGGTCTAAATTAGTAATATCAACATGGTCATCATCCGGAACAAAGCCATAAAACATTCCGTCATCGTTTTGCTTTAAATTGAGAGTTTCATAGCCTGTGTGCTTTTGCGTATAATTTCCGGATTGCAGGTCGACCAGCATCATTTTTATATTTATTTGGTTTTTCTCCATTGCCTTACCTTTCCATTATCTATTTCAAATTAATCCAAATACAAGGACGCACGCCCTTGGCACGGACAACAGTTTCGCCGTCCTCAACAATTTCGCCGGAAGCTGTTACATACACAGCGTTTACATCGGACTTTGTGCGAAGCCACCAATCTTTTTCGCTGGAGAGGACTGATTCGTCCTCCAAATCTTCCGCTTCTTCCTGACTGAGCAGATAGACCTTGCAGTCAGCGCCGTCAACGTTTGTCGTCAAAATATCGGCCAATTGGTCTTCAGAAAATGAACCGATAAATTCATTATTAAGCCAGTTGCAAAGGGAACTTTCCTGCCATGTGACATCTTTTATTTCGTCGTTATATGGCAGCTCACAGATTGCTTCCTGCGCTATCAGCAGCATTCTGTCATCTTCCGTTTGCAGAACACGCCATGCGATCGGCTGGTTTTGGTAAGTACCGTAATAAACAGCGCCATCAGTCGCAAGACGGTTTTGAATCTGCTCAATTTTCTGTTTACAGTCTTTGTAATCTCCAAGTTCAGTGTAGAGCTTCATGGCCTCAAGATAGTTCTGGCTTTCAAAATAATCTTCGGCTTGTATGTATTTGTTTTCAGTCACCGTCTGCTTTACAGACTCAATCATCTCCTTACTGTCCTTGTAAGTACCCAAGCTTTCAAAAGCCTGAATTGCCTCATCATATTTCCCTTCTTCATATAGCTTCTGGGCATCTAAATACTGCTGTTCGGTAATCGCCGTTTTGCACGCCTCAATCATTTCGTTGCTGTCGCTATATCCATTCAGGCTTTCAAACACTACCCTTGCTTCTGTGTACTGCTCGCTTTCATACAACGACATCGCGGTCTTGTAGGTATTGTTTGGAACAATAACAAAGCAGATAACTAACGCCACGGTTGCCAGCGCTCCCAAAACGCCAACAGTCACAGCAACGTACTTTACACCGGAAGAGTCCTCGGCTTTTTTCTCTTCCTTCACATTTTTCAGCATCCGGCATTTCTGGTTTCGCTCTTTTAACAGGTCGCTGATACCTTCGATATCCGCCATTGCTTTCTCTTTATCTGAAACATCTGCCTTTAAAAGAATGACTTTTGCTTCGATTTGCTTTTCCAGTTCGCTAAGCATGGAATGGCTCATAGGATCGCTAAATTTAATATCTTCCGATAAAGTATGGATTTTTTGAGTGACCTCTTCATCGTCTGTTTTGACAGAAGAAGCTGCATATTATTGATAAAATACACTTTTTCCGCAATGTGCGCTTCCTGCTTTTCGATGGATTCGCCGGCGGCTTTTGAAGCCAAAAGGATAATAATAAAAAATCCTGCCAAACAACCGTTGATAATCAGCGCCGGCACATAGGGAAACACCGGACTAAAAATCTGCCAAAGGCCAACGATTGTTTGCAGGATCAGATAAATCCATGCAGTGGAAATCAGCGGAAGGCGCAAAAAGGTCCTTTTTTTATCTTCCGAATCAAAAAGAAACAGCATAACTGCCGCAAATAAAACGACAGCCAAAGTCACAAAACTGTAACCCAGCCAAAACGTTATGCCGCGCCCCGTCGGCAGAAGAAAAACAAGCACATTAAATAAAGCCAGTAAAATCAAAGCCGCTGCTACGGATATCCCTTTTTTTCTGTTAAAACTCATTGTCATACTCTCCTTATAAATTTTTGAGAAGTTCCTGCTTTGCTGCGTTGAACTCTTCTTCGGACAAAATACCGCTTTCTTTCATCAATTTCATTTTTTCCAGCTTCATTTTAAAAGCGTCAAGTCCCCCTGTACTCTGAGCGGGAGCGGATGTTTGTCCGATGGCGTCGTTCATCATGCCGCCTACCATTCCGCCGACAGCACCACCGACGCCTGCCATCGTGCCCAAGCCGACGCCCATATTGGTAAATTCACCGACCGCTTCATTTTCAGCCACCTTTTCTGCGACATCAAAGCCACGCTCCTGCTGATAGGTATATCCCTCCTGTGCACGCTTTGTTGCCATTGCCTGCGATTCAATGACGGTCTTTTTCGCCTCGGTCTCGGCGTGGATGACATCGGTTTGCTGCTTCAGCTTTGCCTCTGCGATATCTGCATATTGCCGGATATGTATCTCCTTGAATTTTTCATAAGCCGCTTCGCCGTCCGGCTTGGCGATCGTCGTAACAAAAAACTTATCAAGGCTAATTCCGTATTCATTGAAATCCGGTGTTAACGCGCGTTTTAAAGCAGACGAAAATTCGTCCATATGCGCATCCACTTCAAAAATACTGAAGGGAGCGCTTTGCATCGTTGCCGCAATATACGGCTTGATTTTAGACATCAGATAAGAACGGAACTGTGCGACCAGCCCGCTTTGCGTAAGGCTGGATTCTGTTCCGACCAGTTTGGTGAGAAGCCTGCGGGAATCGTTGACAGAAAGCGTCATTTCGCCGGAAGCGCCGATCTGCAACGGGAATTTGTATGTAGGCTCCATATACTGTACTTGACTGTCTGTCCCCCATTTGATTGCCATCTGCTGCGTTTTGTTTACAAAGTATACCTCGCAGTGAAACGGTGTTTTCCCGCCGGTAGGCAGATTCAAAAAGCGCCTGAGCAACGGGATATTCTGTGTTTCAAGCGTATATCTTCCTGCTTCAAATAAATCTAAAGCCTGACCGTTTTTAAAGAAAACAGCCTCCTGAGACTGGTGGACAATAAGCTGAGACAAAGTATTGAAATCTTCAATCGGGGATTTCCAAACGAAGGTGGAGTTATCACCCTCGTATTTGATTATTTTGGCCAGTGCCATATCTGTTTCCTCCCTCGGTTAACGAAATGCAACATAATCCGCATTATGTAATAAACGCAACCGCAAAATTGCCGTCTAAATGTACTGTGTCTTCACAGAACATTGTATTTGTCACAGACGAAATCTAAAAATGAGCGTAAAAAGTCAAACCTTTTCAGAATTTGCTTTGAAAAGGCTTATTTGTGCTGCTTTGCTTCGACAATATCCCGTAAAATCATACTTTTCTTCGCCAAACTGTTTGAATTTTCTCTCGAGCTATGATATAATAATATAAATAAAATAGGTTTGGTATGTCCGTTTGCAGCATAATGCGGATTATGTCATAACTACCGTTTTGGGCGGCTTTTTTCATAGGATCAGCCGCATATTTTCCATTCGTCGGCGGTGTTCGTTTCCAGTAGAAATGACGTAAATTCTTG
>ERZ827520.4477-NODE-4477-length-10443-cov-5.610801_pt1 | contig 10443 bp, 9 predicted proteins | sample MGYA00519581_ERZ827520 | MGnify/ENA primary metagenome ERZ827520 (study PRJEB31778, sample SAMEA3449339) | human gut metagenome | biome: human gut; feature: human-associated habitat; material: faeces | place: United Kingdom | collected 2010/2012 ...
GGCGTGCTGCGCGTGGGCGCGACGATCACGCTGGGCAATTTCCTTCTGCCTGAGCTGGCAGCGCGCTTTCAGCAGCGGCACCCGCATTTGCAGCTTCGCGCGGTGGTATCCAACGGCGCTCAGCTATCCCAGCATCTATTGGAAAACACCATCGATCTGGCGCTGATCGAGGGCAGCATCCTGCTGCCGCAGCTGGTCAGCGAGCCGTTTTCGGGCGATCACCTGCAATTGATCCTGCCGCCGGGGCATCCGCTGAGTGAACGAAAAAGCCTGAGCTTGGAGGAGCTGGCCGAGGAGCCGTTTTTGCTGCGTGAGCGTGGCAGTGCCGGACGCGAGTTTCTGGATCACGTGTTCGCCGCGCATCAGCTGCCGCTGACTCCTTTGTGGGAGAGCGCCAGCACGCAGGCCATCATCAAGGCTGTGGGCGCAGGGCTGGGGGTATCCTTCCTGCCTGAAAAACTGGTTAGCCAGGCTATCGCGGAGGGCAGCGTGCGCACCGTGCCCATCGAGAACGAGCCCTTTGCCCGCACGCATCATATCGTCTATCACCGGCACAAATTTCTCACCCAGTCCGCGCGGGAATTCATCGCCCTGTGCCATGAGATGGAGGCAAGCGCGGACGTAATGGAGCCATAAAAACAGGCTGACAGCGTGTTGTCTGACAGCCTGAAGGAAAATGCTTTAGCGGCTAGCTTTACTTTTTGCGCACAGGGCAGCATACCTCGGTGACGAACTCCTGCGGGTTCTTGGTTTCGTGGGGGCTGATGTGATAGCTGTTAAACAATGGCCGTCGGGCTCATAGCCGTTATCGTTCACCCAGGCGGCGACGGCGGCCATCGCGCTGTCCATCTGGTCATAGCCGCCCTTAAAGGTGCAGCTGGCCACGGTCACGGCGGGCTTGAGCAGGCCGATCTCATCATAGTGGCGCAGCATTCTGACGCTGACCCTGGACAGCCTTGAAAATTCTCCGATTTTCAGCATCTTATCCTCCCGGAATCCGGTTTTTTGAGCTTACGTCTATCCTACTGCCTGCCATTATGTGAGAGTCAACAGGGATATTTGAGAAAATTCAATCAAAGCAGTTTTAGTGCCGCTTCCGCCTGCCGCAGGGTATCCTCGGGCGTGGAGGCGCCGTTTGTCGTAAGGCAAGTATAGCCCTGCTTTTGAGCCTGGGCGCAGATTTCCCGCGCCAGCAAGGCGTTGCGCGCCATCCAGCGGTCGAAGGTTTGCTCCGGATCGGGCGTTTGCGCCAACAGCTGCGCCACCCAGGGGCGCTCACGATAGCGCGCCCGCTGAAAGGCAGGCTCAGGAATCAGACAGATATAATGCCTGCTATCCACGCCTGCTCTGTGCATCAGCTCAGGCAGAAAGCCCGCGCCTTCGGCCAGAATGGGCGCGCCCGGCCCCATCGCGCGCAGCTCCCGCAGGGCATAAGGAAAGAGCTGGCGATAAATCTCCAGCTCCTGCCTGCATTGCTGGCAGGGCGGCAGCGCGTCGATATCCTGCGGCGCGGCGATTGCAGCCGCGCGCAGCAGCGCGTTGCCCTCCAGCATGCCCAGATGGGTATAGCGTTCCAGGTTTTTATCCAGTTCAAAGGCGCGAAAACCATGCCGCGCGCAGATTGCACGCGCGGCGGTGGACTTGCCCCCGCAGGGCGCGCCGCCGATAAAGTAGATTTCCGGCCCGTTTGCCATGGCTACAGATCCTGCCGAATGGGGATGGTGCGCTCCTCGTCTGCTGAGCGAATAGCGGCGAACACCACGCGCATGGCGTGAATGATTTCCTCCACATCCAGACAGGAGGGGCGGCCTTCCAGCACCGCATCCACAAACTCGTTGATTACGCCTGTGTTGCGGCGTTTGCCCGCCTTTTGCTCGGCGTTGGTGGTGATGCGGTCGGTGGCATAGCGTTCCACCCGGCCGTCGCGGTATTCGATAATCAGGCTATATACGGGATCGGTATACAGCTTCATCACGCCCTGGGTGCCGTAGAGCACGGTGGAGTTATCCTCCGAGCCGTAGAAAGTCCAGCTGGCGTGGGCCGCGCCCAACGCGCCGCCCGCCGTGCGCAGGATGAACATGGCGTTGTCATCCACCTGAATGGGCGTGCCGCCGGGGGTCTTTTTATCCAGCGTGGCCAGAAAAGCCGAAGCCTGGGTGATGACGTCGCCCGTGAGGTAATTGTACAGATCGATTTTATGAATGCCAAGATCAGCCGCCACGCCCAGCACGGCGCTGCTCTTGTGGAAGAACCAGGGATTGGGCTGCCCTGTCCAGCCCTCCGGGCCGCCATGGCCAAAGGTGGTGTGGAAGGTCAGGATCTTGCCGATTGCGCCCTCAGAGATCAGGCGTTTGGCTTCGCGATGGGCGGGGGTCATGCGCTGATTATGCCCCACCAGCAGGCGCATGCCTGTGCGGCGGGAGGCCATCAGCATATCCTCGCAGTCCTGCGCGGACACGGCCAGCGGCTTTTCGCACAGCACATGCTTGCCGCGCTCCATGGCCATGATGGCCGAGCGGCGGTGATCGGTATTGGCGCTGCATACGCTGACCGCGTCAATATCCGCATCCAGCAGCGCTTCCACGCTGTCAAAGGCTTTGCCGCCGTATTGCTTGGCCATGGCCTGCGCGCGGGCGGGATCTACATCATAGAAGCCCGCAATCTGGCAGCGGGGGTTTTCGCTGTATTCCGGCGCGTGGCGCACGCGGCAGATTTGCCCACAGCCGATAATGCCTACACGTAGGGTATCCATATGCAGTCCTCCTTGGAGCAGAAATTATTTTTCCTTGCGCTGCAGCAGCACGGCCACAATCACGATGGCGCCCTTGAAGGCCTCGCGCAGGAAGGGCGGAACGCCCATCAGATTGAGCAGGTTGTTCATCACGGCGATAATCAGCATGCCCAGCACCGTGCCGCCGATGGAGCCCTTGCCGCCCGACATGCTGGTGCCGCCCACGACCACGGCGGCAATCGCGTCCATCTCATAGCCGCTGCCGGCGTTGGCATAGTCCATGGAGCCGATGCGCGCCACCTGGATCACCGCCGTAACGGCCACCAGCGCGCCCATCAGGATGTAAATCCAGGTTTTTACCCGCTCCACATGGATGCCCGATAGCCGCGCCGTGCGCTCGTTGGAGCCGATGGCGTAAATCCTGCGGCCAAAGGGCGTGTGGCGGGATACAATGTGCAGCACCAGCGCCAGCACCAGCCAGTACAGGATGGGCAGGATGGTTTCGCCGCCGATCTTGGTGTTGGCGATGGCCAGAAAGCCCGCGGGCACCTTGACGCCCACCTTCTGCATGCACTGCTGGGTGACGCTGCGGCAGATTTTCATCATGCCCAGCGTGACGATGAAGGGCGGCAGCTTGCGATAGGCAATCAGCGAGCCGTTGATCACGCCGACCAGGGAGCCCACGACCAGCGCGGCGACGATGCCGATGACATACGCCCATGGACCCGTAATGCCAACCGAGGTCAGCAGGCCGGTGGGGTAGCCGTTGATGATCACCATCAGCACCGCGCCCACGGCCGTCATGGTGGAGCCGACCGCCAGATCGATGCCGCCGGAGATGATGACGAACGTCATGCCCAGCGCCACGATGCCCACGCCCGCGTTGTTGCGCAGGATGTTAATCCAGTTTTTGCCCCAGCGTTGCAGCCACGCGCCAAAGCTGGCGTCCCGGAAGTCCAGCGCCACGGTTTGCAGGATGACCATCAGCACCAGCACGCAGCCGGTGGAAAAAATGGGGCTGCTCTTCCATTTGCGAATAAACCATTGGATGAAATTCTCTTTTTTAGCCGTCTGTGCCATTTCTTTCGCTCCTTACTCAGCTGCCGGTTGCCAGGCGCATCATTTCCTGTTCATTCATGGTATCGCCGCTGACCTGTGCGCGCACGTCGCCGTGATACATCACCAGCGCGCGGTCGCACACGCGGATAATCTCCTGCGCCTCATTGGACAGCACAGCCACCGCCACGCCCGCGTCCGCCAGCCTCAGGATGATGTCGTATATCTCTTCCTTCGCGCCCACGTCCACGCCCTGGGTGGGATTATCCAGAATCAGCAATTTGGGATGGGCGCTGAGCCATTTGGCCAGCACTACCTTTTGCTGGTTGCCGCCCGACAGGCTGCCGATGGGATCGGCCGGGTTCTCCATCTTGATTTTCAGCCCCTGCCGCTGTTTATCAAACGCGGCCAGCTCGGCCCGGCGGTCGATCAGCCCGCAGCGCGCCAACTGCCGCCAGATCACGATGGAGCCGTTTTCCAAGATATCCATGTCCTTGATGATGCCGTTTTCCTTGCGGTTGCGGGGCAGATAGCCGATGCCCAGCGCCAGCGCCTGGGGGGTGGAGTGAATCACGACTGGCTTGCCCTCCACCAGGATGCGTCCGCCGTAATGCCCCATATCGCCAAACACGGTGCGGAACAGCTCGCTTCGGCCATCGCCTAACAGGCCCGTCACGCCCAGCACCTCGCCCGCGTGAATGCTCAGCGATACGTTGCGATAATAGGGCTCCAGCGTCAGGCTTTCCAGGCGCAGCACTTCCACGCCAAGCTGAGCATTGCGCGTGCGTGCCTGCGTGCGTACCTCGTGGCCAACCATGTCGCGCGCCAGGTTTTCCACGCTGGTATCGCGCACCAGGCCCTCGGCCACCACTGCGCCGTCGCGCAGCACGGTATAGCGATCGCAAATCTGCATGACTTCGCGCAGCTTATGCGAGATAAAAACAACGCCGACCTTTTGCTGCCTGAGGGTACGCAGCATTTGAAAAACGCGCTCTATCTCCGGATCGGTCAGGGAAGTGGTGGGCTCATCCATGATAATGATGGAGGCCTTCATCATCAGAGCGCGTGAAATCTCTACAATTTGCTTATAGGAGGCGTCCAGCGCGGACACCATGGCAAGCGGATCGATATCCAGCGACATGCTTTCAAACAGCTCGCGCGTGCGGGCAATCATGGCCTTATGATCCAGCAGGCCGCTTTTCTTTTTGATTTCGCGGCCGATAAACATGTTTTCATACACGGGCAGATCGTTGATCAGGTTCAGCTCCTGATGGATAAACGCGATGCCCGCATCCAGCGACTGCGAGGGAGTATGAAACTGCACGGGCGCGCCGTCCAGCGCAATCGTGCCCTGATCGGGCTGCAAAACGCCGCCCAGGATATTCATCAGCGTGCTTTTGCCCGCGCCGTTTTCACCCAGCAGGGCGCAGATTTCGCCCTCGTTCAGATGAAAATCCACGGACTTGAGCACGTCGTTTGCCCCGAAGGATTTGTAGATGCCGCGCATGGAAAGATTCATGGGGTCACATCCGTTCTGCGTATCCTTAATGTTTTTATCGCTATCCTATAAATCGGCTGAAAGGGCCATGGCAAGCCATATCCCTTTGCGGCTGCCGGCTATGCCGCCAGCCGATGAAAAAATGGGCCCCCATTTTTTCATATTTGCGGATTTTCTTGCGAGCTTATAGCTCGCGGGCAGAAAATCCGAGAGGAATGAAAATTTCCTTTCAAATCGCAAGCGATTCTTCGGAAATTTTCTCCTCGCGCCGTACATGCCGCCGCTGCGGGTTTTATTTTAACGCACAGCGACGGCATATACAGATTGGAAAATAGCCCTACATAAGACTATGAGGGCCATGGCAAGCCATGGCCCTTTTGAGCGTTACGACCGATTAATATACGGTGTTGTTGGGATCCAGATACTGATCCACATTTGTGCGATCCACGATGGTGGTGGGGATTACCTTAACGGCATCCACGGTTTCGCCCTTGAGCAGCGCCAGCGCGGCATCCACGGCGTCCTTTACCATCAGGGGGCTATACAGCGCGGAGCAGGCATTGATGTCCTTGCTGTCAGCGATGATCTGGAAGTATTCCTGGCAGCCGCCGCCGCCGGTGATGGCCTTGATGTCGGTGCGGCCAGCATCCGCGATAGCCTGCAGCGCGCCGATGGAGGTTTCATCATCCAGAGAGAATACGGCGTCAATCTTGGGATTGGCGATCAGGATGTCAGCCATATCCTTCAGGCCGTCTTCACGGGTGAAAGCGGAGGCGTATTCGATGATCTGCACGTTGGGGGCAATTTCCTTCATGGTTTCGGTGAAGCCCTTCATGCGCAGCTCGTTTACGGAGCCGGCGGTGGGAACGGTCAGGGCAACCACGATGCCCTCGGTGCCGATTTTATCCACGATGTACTTCGCGCCTTCTACGCCCATGCCTTCGTTATCGCCAGTTACCTTGTACACGCCCTCGGCGGCGATGTCGATATCGAAGTTCACAACATAGATGCCCTCATTGATAGCAGCCTGGATGGGTACTTCCATGCCTTCCCACTGGGGGAAAGCCACGATCGCCTGAGCGCCCCAGGTCTTGAGGTCGTCCAGCTGGGCGGTCATTTCTTCGGCATTGGTGGAGGTGTAGAGCTTGTATTCTACTTCGCCAGCCAGTTCCTTGCAGCGCTGCTCGGCATGATAGGCTACGCCGCCAACCCAACCGTGCGTAACGGCGGGAGCCAGGATACCAATCTTGTAAGTGGTCTTTTCCGCGGAGGCCACGCATACCAGGGACAGGGCCATCATCACGGCCAGCGCCAAAGCGATGATCTTCTTCATGATAGAATCCTCCTTGTTCGTTTGACGGCATTCCTTGCCGCCTTCGGATAAAGCTATTATAGCAAAATTTTCAGGCCATTTCAACGGCTCGACGATATAAAAGCGCAATTTGGCATAAATTTATCCTTTTTCGTCATCCGTGTTCGGATGGAACTGTGAGGAAAACAAGTGAATGCGCGGCATGAAGCCCTGCATAGATTTCCGAGTCCCCCTCAACACCGCCTGCGGCGGAGACTTCCCCTTGATGAGAAGCCTTTGGTGTAACGCGTTCATGCGTGCGCTGCCAAGGGCCTTACACTCTGCCGCTTTCCTCGCACAGCGCGCGCATGCGGGCGGCAAGCTCGGCTGAAAAGTCGCTGCTCAGCGCGCGATAACGCCAGTTCTTTTCGCCCACCGTGCCGGGCGTGTTCATGCGGGCGGAGGAATCCAGGCCTAAATAGTCCTGCATCGGGGCCATGGCGATGTTGGCGCGGCTGTCGAACACTGCCTTGATCATGCGCCATACCACCGTGCTGTCATCCACCTCGCCCAGCGCTTCGCGCAGGTTGCGGCGGGTTTGATCGCTGCAGGCGCGCCACCAGCCCAGCGACGTATCGTTATCGTGTGTGCCGGTATAGGCGGCGCAGTTGGGCTGATACAGCTGCGGCTGATGCGAATTGTCCCCGCCGCCGCCGTCATAGGCGAATTGCAGCACCTTCATGCCGGGATAGCCGCAGAAGGCCAGCAGATTGCGCACGCGGTCATTCACCGCGCCCAGATCTTCGGCCACCACGTTCAATTCGGGCACCTTTTTCTTGACCGCCGCAAAGAACGCCTTGCCGGGACCGATTACCCATTTGCCGTTGCGGGCGGTCTTTTCGCCGGCCTTGACGGAATAATAATTAGCAAAGCCGATAAAATGGTCGATGCGCACGCTATCGTACAGCTGCGCCATGGCGCGCAGGCGATCCATCCAGAAGCCGTAGCCATGCAGGCGCAGATAGTGCCAGCGGTACAGGGGATTGCCCCAAAGCTGGCCGTCCTCGCTGAAGTAATCGGGCGGTACGCCTGCCACGCGCTTGGGGCGGCGCTCGCAGTTGAGCTGGAAGAACTTGGCGTTGGCCCATACGTCCGAGGAATCCTCGGCCACATAGATGGGCATGTCGCCCAGCATCATCACCCCATGCTCGTTGGCGTAGCGGCGCAGGCGCATCCATTGATCGCGGAACAGGAACTGCAGGAACATGTAGTAGCGCACATCCTCGCGCAGCTCCTGCTCGTAGCGGTTCATGGCTTCGGGGCGGCGCATGCGGATGTCCTCGTCGGGCCACTGCATCCAAGATACCTGGTTGAACTTTTGCTTGATCGCCATGAACAGCGCGTAATCGCGCAGCCAGGGCCACTGCTTCTGCCATACCTCAAACGCGCCGTCGCTGAGCAGGCGATCGCGGCTGTGCTGATAGGCACGGCGCAGCCAGGGTTCCTTTTCGGCGCGCAGGGTTTCAAAATCCGCCCGGCCGGTCTCGGCATGCGGCGCAGGCTGATAATCGGGCAGATAGCCGTCCTTTTGCAGCAGGGCCAGGTCGATCATATAGGGATTGCCCGCCAGCGCGCAGGCGCTCTGATAGGGCGATTCGCCGTACCCGGTGGGGCCTACCGGCAGCACCTGCCAGATGCGCATGCCCGCACTTTGCAGAAAATCCACAAAGCGATAGGCCGCTTCGCCCAGCGTGCCGGCGCACTCCGGCCCGGGCAGCGAGGTGATATGCAGCAGCACGCCGCCGCGGCGCACGTTTGTCTGTTCCATTGTTTGCAAAGCCTCCTTCGGAAACTTCCAGCATTCGTCCCTGTTATTTTATATGAAAAGTGCAAAGATGTAAAGAAAAATTGCAAAAAACGCGCGTAAGTGGTATGATATGCTTACGCTTATCTGTGAATTTGGAAGGGGAATGAAACCGTGACCATTGAAACCTATCAGTGCCCGCAGTGCAGCGCCCCGCTTATATGGAAAAATGGCGAGCTTGTGTGCGAATCCTGCGGCGCAAGCTATAAAGAAGAGGATATGCGCGCCCTGTCGGAGGCCATGCAGGAAAACGCCGGGCAGTCCAGCCTGGACTGGAACAAGTGCCGCAACGCGCAGACCTTTACCGCGCAGGAGGAAAGCGCTCTGCAGGAATACAACTGCCCTGCCTGCGGCGCGGTGCTGGTCACCTCCGCCGCCACGGCGGCCACCAAGTGCGCCTATTGCGGCAACAATGCGCTGATCCCCAAACAGTTTTCGGGCGAACTGCGCCCTGATGCGATCCTGCCTTTTACCGTATCCCGCGAGGATGCGGAAAAGAAGCTGCGTGAGCATTTTCACGGCAAAAAGCTGCTGCCTGACGATTTTGTGCGTGCCTGCCGCGTGGAGGATGTAGAGGGTCTGTATGTGCCTTACTTCCTATTTAACTGTCAGGCTGACGCGCGCTGCACCTACCGCGCCGAGCGCGTCAATACCTACCGCCGGGGCGATTGGCAGATTACCGATACGCTGCACTTTTATGTGGAGCGCTGCGGCCGCGTCAGCTTTGACCGCGTGCCGGTGGACGCCTGCAAGCGCGTGGATGATACGCTGACGGAGGCCATCGAGCCCTTTGACTACGCCGCCTGCAAGCCCTTTGATCCCGGCTATCTGGCGGGCTATCAGGCGGATTGCCGCGATCAGGAAATGGATGAGTGCGTGCCCCGCGCCAACGAGCGCGTGACCAATGCGGCTACCGATGCCCTGCGCAGCACCGTGCACGGCTATTCCAGCGTGGTGAGCGACTGTACGCAGGTGCGGCTGGATCAGGGCAAGGTGCGCTATGTGATGATGCCCGTATGGCTGCTGACCGTGCGCTATGGCGATCAGGCGTTTCCCTTTGCCATCAACGGGCAGACGGGCCGTCTGGCGGGCGAGCTGCCGGTGGATAAGCGCAAGTATCGCCGCCTGAAGCTGAGCTGGATGCTGGGCCTTGAAGTGGCGCTGGCGCTGCTTATTGCGTTCTTTCTGTAAGGGGGTGCTGGTATGAAAAAGAGGATTTTTGCGTTGCTGCTTTGCACCCTGCTGCTTTGCTGCGCCGCCGCCGCGGCGGAGCTGAGCCGTGTGGCGGATCGCGCGGGGCTGCTGACGAGCGCGCAGGTATCGGCTCTGAACGACCGCTGCCGCGAACTGTCTGAAAAGTACGATCTGGATGTCATCATTGCCACCACCAACGATTCGCGCGGGATGGAGCTGGGCATGTACGCCGCCGATCTGGTGGACTACAACAGCTTCCGCAAGGATAACATCATCCTGGTTATTGCCATGGACCAGCGCAAGTATGTGTGCGTCACCAAGGGAAACGGCATCGATGCGTTCAGCGATCAGGCGCTCAATGCCATTTACGATGCGATGGAGAGCGACATGCGCGCGGGCCGTTACTACAGCGCGTGCAGCACGTATCTGACCCGCAGCGAGGGCATTATCGACGCTTATGCGAACGGCCGCCCGGACAGCGTATATCAGTATTACGGCGAGGGTGACGATGTGGTGCAGGAGCCCGTCACCTTCTATGAGCGCCTGCAGATGGGCGCGCTGTTTGCGCTGATCCCGGCTATTTTGATTGGCTGGATCATCGCTGCCGCACAAAAGGGAAAGATGAAAACCGCCCGCAAGCGTGACTCGGCAGAGAACTATCTGACCGATATGAACCTGACCCGTGAGCGCGATATTTACCTGTATACGACCACCGTGCGCCACAAGATCGAAAACGATCCGCCCTCCTCCGGCGGCAGCAGCCACAGCACCTTTAGCAGCAGCAGCCACAGCACCTTTAGCAGCAGCAG
>ERZ827520.4483-NODE-4483-length-10427-cov-4.489877_pt1 | contig 10427 bp, 7 predicted proteins | sample MGYA00519581_ERZ827520 | MGnify/ENA primary metagenome ERZ827520 (study PRJEB31778, sample SAMEA3449339) | human gut metagenome | biome: human gut; feature: human-associated habitat; material: faeces | place: United Kingdom | collected 2010/2012 ...
CCTGACCCTCCTGTTCACGCAGCGCTTTGTACCGGCCAAAGCCACGGAATACATGGAAGCCGTGGCCTTGGGCAATGGCTACGTGCCGCCCAAACCCAGCCTTCTGCGCTCTCTTTCCGCCGTCTTTTCCATCGGTTCCGGGGCCTCCATAGGCCGTGAAGGCCCGCTGGTGCAGTCCGCCGCCGTGGTGGGATCCGCCCTGGGCCGCTTCTTTCACCTTTCCGCACCGCGCCTGAGGCTGGTGGTGGCCTGCGCCGCCGCCTCCGGGATGTCCGCCGCCTTCCACACGCCGCTGGCCGGCGGCCTGTTCGTCAGCGAGATTGTTCTGGGAGCGCTGACCATTGACTTCCTGGCCCCCCTCCTGGTCGCCAGTTGTGCGGGTTACTTCACGATGGGGCTTTTCCATGAACCGGCCCCCATCTACCAGCTCCAGCAGGAAGTCTCCCTGACAGGCAACCAGCACGTGCTCTGGTGCGTCCTGCTGGGGTGCCTGGCCTCCCTGCTGGCCAGCCTCTGGCTGCTGGTCCTGAAGAAATCCCGCCAATACCTGAACGGCAAAAGGCACTGGCTGCCCGTGCGCCTGATGGCCGCCGGCATGCTGGTAGGCGTCATCGCCATCTTCTACCCGGAAATCGTAGGCAACGGGAAGAACATCATCACGGCTCTGATCCACTACGAGTTCGACACGACAAAGGCGTCCATCCTGCTGGCCCTGAAAATCTGCACCGTTGCCATCGTCTTCGGCGTCGGTACCGTGGGGGGGGCCCTGACGCCCAGCCTGACCATCGGCAGCGTCTTCGGCTTCCTGTTCAGCGCGGCGCTCACGCAAATGGGCGTGCCGGGGGAACACGCCATTGCCTATTCCCTGGTGGGCATGGCCGCCTTCTTCACCACGGCGGCCAACGCCCCTATCACGTCCCTGGTGCTGGTGGTGGAATTCACGATGGCCGGCCAGATGATGTTCCCCCTCATCATCGGCGTTCTGGTTTCCTACGGTACGGCGCGGCTGACCAAGGCCCAGTCCATGTACCATGACTCCCTGGCCTTCGGCCCCAGGAGCACCTTTGACAAGCCGCTCGCCCAAGTACAGCTTCAGGACGTGGCGCGCAAAGATCCGCCCGTGGTGCATCCGCTGGACAAATTCGGAACTATCGCCGCCATGCTCATCAAGAATCCCGCGCATCCCATCTTCGTCACCTCCCCCGCCGGAAAATACCTGGGCAGCGTGGAAGCGGAAGACGTGGCGGCCTTCGCCCGCAACAAGGAGCTGGCCCAGGCCGTTCTTGCGATGGACGTGCTGCGCAACGACATGCCCACCCTCCCCGCGGACATGCACCTGCCGGAAGCCCTGGGCATTTTCTCCCGCCCCCATTGCGGAGAATCCCTGGCCCTGGTGAATCCGGACAACGACCATCTTCTGGGCGTCGTCAACAAGACGGACCTTTACCTGGTGCTCTCCGAGATCATGCGGAGAGAGAAACTGCAATAAGGCTCCGTTTTTCTGGATAGATGCCGCAGTCACCAATGGCCAGCACGTTCAACCTGCCCTTGACGACAACAGGGTGAAACAAGGAAAATCATTTTCCTTGTTTCCGTTTAAATTTGCATTCCGGAAGAGGAAAATGTAGAGGGAAGAATAATTCATTAAGCGGTATGGATGTTCGTTTGTTCCATCCATTTCTCGTTAACGCCAAGAAGACGGGAAAGACTTTAACTAACCACCCTTTCCCATCCATGAAATCCGTCGTTCCATTGATTTTAGCATTGAGCGTTTCCATCTGCGAAGCTTCGCCTACAGAAAACCCCGTTCCGTGGGTTGAAAAAAAGGCGCATACGGCCAAGGAGGGACAATTGTTTTCCACCCGTTGCCTGACTCCAGAATCTTCTTTCTATATAAGTTATTCCGTTTACCCCAAATATGATTCCAGAGGCGAATCCAACAAAAAGGAGTTTGCGCAAGGTTTCTACACCTACCGTCCTCCCGAACGCATTGTGAGGGAAATGAAAACTTTTTCCAATCACGACCGGACACCATATGCCAAAACGGGGCGTTACGTCGTCATGGATTCCGACAGTCCGTGCTATCAGATAGCCATGAACATGGCTATGGCGAACCGGTTCGGGCATCCATATTCTTTTCTTGATCAAAAAAAGACAGAAAAATTGTTCAATGGAACGGCCCAAAAGGGGGCCGTTTCTGCCTGGTGACTGCCACGGAAAATCCGGAAGGCTGGATTGTCGCTATAGGAGGCATCCCCCGTGCAAACGCTTCCGACAGTGCGGAAGTTGGAGCGTGGTGGATTTGTCCCGCCACGGGAGAATGCAAACGGATCAATTCATTGGACTGGTCTATATCTTCTGATGATTTATCAAGTGCGGAATGGTTGGACTGCGATAGGATTGTCAATATCGGGTGGAGCCGATGGAGTGGCCGCCTTTCCGTCCTAAATACCAGGACGGGCAAAACGGAATATGAAACCAGAGTGGGACTGGAATAAACGCGTGGTGACAAACTCATTGTTGGCAATGAAATCTGGATGACGGAGGGAGAGCATGTTTCCGCGAGAGTGTATCCGGCACCGCTGGAGGATCCCGAATCTCCCCTGAAGGTTTCCTTGGAATCTTATGAAGGAGGGGGCCCTTTCAGTTTCTCATTCGGCCTGCGCCTGACATTGACAAACAGAAGCAGCAAAGAAATTTCCCTGCCCAGGGAATGGGGCAAAAACGCTCTCTTCCGCTTCGTTTGGAAAGAGGAGGACGGAACAGAAAAAACGGAGCAGTTGATGGTGCTGGACCGCTATATTCATGGAACCGATGCCGCCCGCGTCTTGAAATCCGGTAAAAACATCACGACGTCATCTATGTACGAGATTAATGACGTTCGTATTTTTCCGAAACATGAAAACTTTGAACTTAGCGTAACCGTATCTCCGGTAATGGAAAGGGGAAAACCGGGAAACGGCAGATGGACGAGTGCATTGGTGAATATCGGTAATTCCGCCGGAAAAGCCTACGGACATTATTACCAAGCCATTGAAGAGGGGAAGAAACTCGTCAAGCTCTTGAGAGCGCCTGAAAAAGGGATCGGCAACAGGACGGTCCATGTAGAGAGAGGCACGCCTGTGACCGCTTCGTGGACGGGAAAACCGGAAAAGGGAATTCTGTCCATGGTCTTTTCCGACCAAGCGAGGGGAGCAATGTGGACGTTCCAGTTTCCCGGAGGTTTCAATTGGGTTGATATGGGAAAGGTCTTGAAGAACTTCCAATCGTAGGACCGTCATGATTCCGGCAGGAAATACAGCGAGGGGAAACCTCTCTTCTCAGAAAAATGCCTTCGTTTAAAATGCAATTTTACATCCTCTTGCCTCGCAACCGGGGTCAGGTTAAAAATAACAACAAACTTGAATTTTTACCTCCATCCGGTACGCTTCCGGAATTATGAGCCGTACGCTGAGAATAGAGTACCCCGGAGCGGTTTACCACGTACAGAGTGAAGGCAACCGCGGAGACGCCATCTATCTGGATGATGAAGACAGGAAGACGTTTCTGCGGACATTCCAGGAGGCCGCCAGAAGATGCGGCTGGACCGTCTATGCATACGCGCTGATGGCTAACCATTACCATCTTCTCTTCCAGACTTCCAGGGCCAATCTAGTGGACGGCATGAAATGGTTGCAAACCGCCTATACCCAGCGTTTCAATGCGCGCCACCGCATGCGCGGCCACCTCTTTGCGGGCCGCTACCACGCGATGGTGGTGGAGGCGGACAATGCCCACTACTTTTCCACCATCATCGACTACATCCACCTGAACCCCGCGCGTTCCGGGCTGGCGCGCCGCCATACCTTTCTGTCCGGCTGCAAGTGGACCAGCCTTCCGGCGTGGCTGGATGCCCCTGCCAAACGCCCCAAATGGATTCATCCGGAGCGCGGTCTCGTATGCTTCGGCTGCACGGACACGGAAGAAGGCCGCCAGAAATATCTTAACCACCTGATGGGCCGTTTTGAAGCGGAACGCATGGACGAACGCTCCCTGATTCCGGTAGGGCACGTGGGTCCGGGAACCGTCCAGCGCGGCTGGTGCTACGGGTCCAGCTCCTTCCGTGCCAAACTGGTGAGCGAACTTCCCAGGCTGGCGCGCAGAAAACCCGTTACGACAGGTGTCCGGGCCTCAGAAATAGGGGAATATCAGGCGGAAATCATTGTCAAAAACGGGTTGAAGGCTTTCGGTCTGTCAGAAGAAGAACTGCTCACTACACCCTACAGCCACCCTTCCAAACTCGTCATTGCGCTGGCCGTGCGGCAAAGTACCATGGTTCCCTACGCATGGATCAGCAACCGCCTGCACATGGGCATCCCAAAATCCATGGGAACCCTGCTTCACCGGGCCAGGAAAATGGCGGAAACGGACCTGAAAACCAGAGCCTGGATCGAACGGCTGACGACCTGATCAGGAAGCCGTTCATGCGGCAGGAAACAGCAGAAACGAACAACCGCAGTCTTTTTCAGATGAAAATGTCGGACCAAGATCAATAATGAACTGTATTTTAATGGAAAAAGAGAGATGGAATACCGGCAGGCAAACAAGGATGATCTGAAAAATTTCATAGATATCCGCATGGAATCTGCCTCGTCCATGGGAAAATTTCCAACATGAATCGCTTCCGGGAATAAACGGAAACCTACCTAAGGGAGCATCCAGGGAAAAATGATTTATCGATCTTTATTGCTGCAGGCACGGGACGGATCATCGCCACCTGCATGGCTTGCATTTTCATAACGGCACCTCTTCCCGCCCGCCCCTCCGGAAAAAAATGCAGGGCTGCTTAATGTCTCTACTCTAAAGGCCAATCGCAGGAAAGGGAATGCCGCAAAATTACGGTAGCTAACTTTGGCGGGCCTCAGAAGGCAAGATGTCCGGAAATTCATCTCAATCACATGGAAGATGAATATTCATTATATAAAAACTTGGTTTTGAAACAAGCGATCGCTACATCCTGTTAAGGCTATAAAACCGCCTCCTCCACCCGGTTCTTTCATGGCGGATTGAAAAATTCAGACGGGAAGAACACGCGGCTGACCGATTCTCGTCCGGTCCGGAAGAAATCCCGGCAAAGTCTTCCGCTTCCCATGACAACCAAGTGGCATGAAACCTTTCATCAAGGGGTCAGATTAAAAATCACAACATGGAAAGATATTTTCCATTTTCCTGCTGACCCCTTCTATTCATCAAAGAAAAAAATGATTGCTAGCCAGTGTTGCGGAATGATAAACGGAAGGCGCACACGCGGAACCAGCCGCGCACGCAGCGTTAACCCAAATACAATACAGAGAGATGGCACAGACATATTCCCAGCGCGTACTCGACTTGGTCAGATCCAAGAACAGTCACGAAAAAGAATTCATCCAGGCTGTTCAGGAAGTGCTCAGCACGATCGAACCGGTCCTGGCCGCGAATTCCAAGTACGAAGATCACGCGATTCTGGAACGGATCGTTGAACCGGAAAGAACCATCCTGTTCCGCGTGCCGTGGATCGACGACCAGGGCAAGGTTCAGGTAAATCGCGGATACCGCGTGGAATTCAACAGCGCCATCGGACCGTACAAGGGCGGCCTCCGCTTCCATCCCAGCGTGAATCTGGGCATCCTCAAATTCCTGGGCTTTGAACAGGTTTTCAAAAACTCCCTCACCACTCTGCCCATGGGCGGCGGCAAGGGCGGCTCTGACTTCGACCCCAAAGGCAAGAGCGATAATGAAGTGATGCGCTTCTGCCAGAGCTTCATGACGGAGCTTCAGCGCCATATCGGTGCGGATACGGACGTTCCCGCCGGGGACATCGGCGTAGGCGGCCGCGAAATCGGCTACCTTTTCGGACAGTACAAGAGAATCCGCAATGAATTCACCGGCGTGCTCACTGGCAAGAGCCTGAACTGGGGTGGTTCCCTGATCCGTCCGGAAGCGACCGGCTACGGCTGCGTCTACTTCGCCCAGAACATGCTTGCCACCCGCAACGAGGACCTGCAGGGCAAGGTGTGCCTGGTGTCCGGCTCCGGCAACGTGGCGCAATACACCGTTGAAAAGCTCAATGAACTGGGAGCCAAGCCCGTCACCATGTCCGACTCCAACGGGTACATCTACGATCCCGACGGCATCTCTCCGGAAAAGCTGGCCTGGGTCATGGATCTCAAGAACGCACGCCGCGGCCGCATCTCAGAATACGTGAAACAGTTCCCCAAGGCACAGTACTTTGAAGGACAGCGTCCCTGGAGCGTTCCGTGCGACTGCGCCTTCCCCTCCGCCACGCAAAATGAAATCAACGGAGAAGACGCCCGCACCCTGATCAAGAACGGCTGCACCCTGGTTGCCGAAGGAGCCAACATGCCTACGGACTTGGAAGGCATTGAAACCTACCTGGCCGCCAAGATCCTGTATGGTCCGGCCAAGGCGGCGAACGCCGGCGGCGTAGCCACCTCCGGCCTGGAAATGTCCCAGAACAGCCAACGCCTTTCCTGGACGCGCGAAGAAGTGGACCACAAGCTCAAGAGCATCATGGCCAACATTCACGCCAACGCTCTGGCCCACGCCAGGGAATACTCCTCTGACAAATCCTTCACCAACTACGTCACCGGCGCCAACATTGCCGGCTTTGTCAAGGTGGCTGACTCCATGATCGACCAGGGAGTGGTCTGATCCGGAAACATTATACTTTCCGCTATAGCAAAACACACTGGAAAGCGCCGGGTCCGCCCGGCGCTTTCTTATTCCCGGGAACAGGACTCCGCGCCACGGAAACGCAACAGCCGTAATGGACTGACTACCCTCATGAATCATTCCGGACTGCAAGGTATCTCAATCTCCACCACAACCAGCCCCTGCCCTGCCAACAATGCAAAAATCCTGAAAAAATCAGATCTGATTCTCTCCGCATACGGCGGCAACTGCTTCCCCAAGAACGCAGTAATTCATTCCGAAACTGCGTGGTCGGACACCTTGAGAAGCTTTTAAACCGCGTCCGGAATCTTTTTCATGGCCGCTTCAAAACATATCCGCCTTCTGTCCGCAACTCTTCAAAAGTCTTCCATATCTTCCGTTGGAATTCTTGCCGTTTGCAGAAACTTTCATGGACAATTCCCCTTGTAGCGTACTCACCCGGTTTTCCGTCTCCATCCGGCACCCTCCACTAAAAAGCCTTTCCTCATCCAGATCACTCAACGCAGGAATGGGAAAACCGGAACTCTGCCGCATTAGTCGGCACTCGTTCCTTCCCTCATCCAGTCTCTCTTTAAACACATGACGGAACTGCCCGGGATATGAACCTGTTTTCCGGATTCTTCCCCGTTCCGCCAAGGTCTGTTAAGACAAACTCAATAACGCAATCTGCTCCATATCTTCAACGAAAACCCGTGCCGGCTAGTCGTTCCCATAAGGACCGGTGCCTGGCAACAGCCCGACGCCTCCCGATTCTCAACCCGGAATAAACCAATGAATAATACGACTCAACCAGGGACTGCCACAACCAGTCCCGCTGCTCCGAACAATGCCCCGGCGGTAAAATCCGCCATCCGGATGGGGGTATTCACCCTCGCCATGATTAACGTTTCCGCTATTGTCAGCCTCCGAGGCATGCCGGCGGAAAGTACGTACGGACTCAGTTCCGTGTTTTATTACATTTTTGCTGCGGTCTTCTTTTTGGTTCCCGTCTCCCTGGTAGCTGCGGAACTCACCACCGGCTGGCCCCAGAAAGGCGGCGTTTACCGGTGGGTGGGTGAAGCCTTCGGCAAGAAATGGGGCTTCCTGGCCATCTGGCTTCAATGGATTGAAAGTACCATCTGGTTCCCGACTGTGCTTACTTTCGCGGCCGTATCCCTGGCATTCATGGGACCCAACCAGCGCTGGGACGAAGCCCTGGCCGCCAATAAATGGTACATACTGATCATCGTGCTGTGTGTGTACTGGGCCGCTACGCTGCTCAACCTGCGCGGCATGAGGACTTCCGCCGGGGTCACCAAATGGGGAACCATGATCGGCACCATCATTCCTGGCGCCATTCTGATTCTGCTGGGCCTCAGCTACTGGGCCGGAGGCAACCCCATCCTGCTGGACATGAGCTGGGACAAACTGGTGCCGGACATGACCAACTTCAACAACCTGGTTCTGGCAGCCAGCATCTTCCTGTTCTACGCAGGGATGGAAATGTCTGCCGTACACGTCAAGGACGTAAACGATCCCGGCCGCAACTATCCGCTGGCCATTCTGATTTCCGCCATCATCACGGTGGTCATCTTCGTTCTGGGCACGCTGGCCATCGGCTTCATCATTCCCAATTCCCAGATCAACCTGGTGCAAAGCCTGCTGATCTCCTATGACAACTACTTCAGCTTCTTTGGCCTGGGCTGGATGAACTGGATTATGGCGCTGGCGCTGGCTGTGGGCGTTCTGGCCCAGGTGACCGCGTGGGTAGGAGGTCCTTCCAAGGGTCTTTACCAGGTGGGCCTGGCCGGCAACCTGCCGCCCGTCATGCAGAAGCGGAACAAGAATAATGTGCAGGAAGGTATTCTGATCATTCAGGGCTGCATCGTCACGCTGCTTTCCATCATGTTCGTGATCATGCCCTCCGTTCAGTCCGCCTACCAGATCATCTCCCAGCTCACCATCATCCTGTACCTCATCATGTACATGCTGATGTTCGCCTCCGGCATTTATCTCCGCTACAGGGAACCCAACACTCCCCGCACCTTCCGCATTCCCGGCGGTAAAACCTTCGGCATGTGGGTGGTGGGCGGCCTCGGCTTCCTGGCCAGCCTGGCGGCCTTCCTGGTCAGTTTCATCCCGCCGAACCAGATCACGGTGGGCAGCAACGCCATGTACATCATTCTGCTGGTTGTGGGCGCATTCATCTTCGCAGGCATACCATTCGTGATCCATGCCATGGCCAAGCCCTCTTGGAAACGCCCCGTGGACCCGGAAGACGCCTTTGAACCCTTCGGCTGGGAAAAAACGAATCCGAACCGCTAGGCATCACAACCAATCCGAGATACTCTCATGGACAACATTCCTTCCAAAGAACAAATACAAACGGCGCTGGACAATGCCTACGCCTTTGCAAAAACCGTCCAGGGCGGCAAAAACGCTTCGTATATCCCTGCCCTGGCACAGGTCCCATCCGATCTGCTGGCCATCGCCGCCGTCACCGTCAACGGAGACGTACTGACGGCAGGGTCCGCGGACACGCCCTTCGCCATTGAATCCATCTCCAAAGCCTTCAACCTGGCTTATGTGATGGACCTGGTCGGCATGAAACAGCTGAGGACAAAAATCGGGGCGGATCCTACCGGGGAACCGTTCAACTCCGTCATGGCCATTGAACTGCACGGTGGCAAACCGCTCAATCCGCTGGTCAATGCCGGAGCCATGGCTACCGTCAGCCTGGTCAACGGCGCGGACGCGGATGAAATCTGGGCAAACATGATGAATAATTTCAACAGTTTCGCCAACACGGCCCTGACGGTCAACCAGGAAATATACAAATCGGAAAGCGCCACCAACCAGCACAACCGCGGCATCGCGTGGCTGCTGGACAGCTACGGCTACTTCTACAACACGCCGCCGATGATCGTGGACCTGTACACCCGCATGTGCTCCCTCAACATCACCACAGCCCAGCTTGCCTTGATGGGCTCCTGCTACGCCAACGGAGGCATCAACCCGGTCAGCAAGAAACGGGTGGTGAAAGAAGAAAACGTTCCGCCCATTTTGGCGGAAATGTGCATGTCCGGTCTCTATGACTCCACCGGAGACTGGATGTACAAGGCAGGGCTGCCCGCCAAATCCGGCGTGGGAGGCGGCCTGGTGGCCGTATCCCCCGGCAAGATGGCGCTGGCAGCCTTCTCTCCCCCCTTGGACCCGGCAGGAAACACTGTCAGGGGGCAGGCGGCACTTCAATCCATCATCAAGGAATTGAATTTGAACCTTTTCCGGAGTTGATTCCGGGATGAGAAGGTAAACCCGCGGAGCCAAGATCCGAAAGGATTCCCGCGGGTTTACTGTATCCCGGCATCTAGTCCTTTTCCGGGGGCTTATTCCTTTTTTACGGCTTTTAACCAAAGGTCCGATTTGGATCCGGAATCAACCTTCAATTAAAAAAGAGCGGGGTAGCACAACGGCAACGTCTCTCATCCCATACTCGCTGCTTACGGAAAAGAAATTATTCCTACTTCCTTTATTAACAATATAATAAGAAAATTAAGGATAATCTTCTCAGTATTTGTATTGTTCGAGATTTTACGAGGTTCAAAATTCTTTCAAAATAAAAAGCTTGTATCTATATTACTGAACAGGGGAAATTCAATAATTCACCTGAACAGGGAACAGGGAACAGGGAACAGGGAACAGGGAACAGGGAACAGGGAACAGGGAACAGGGAACAG
>ERZ827520.4487-NODE-4487-length-10424-cov-2.473623_pt1 | contig 10424 bp, 8 predicted proteins | sample MGYA00519581_ERZ827520 | MGnify/ENA primary metagenome ERZ827520 (study PRJEB31778, sample SAMEA3449339) | human gut metagenome | biome: human gut; feature: human-associated habitat; material: faeces | place: United Kingdom | collected 2010/2012 ...
TTCTTTGAGCTGCGCGAATGCTTCCTCGTGGCTGTCCGCCGGGCGGGTCAGCGTCATCCGCACCTGCGCAAGATCGGTTTCCCCGTCCAGGTTCTCCTGCACGTCATAGCCGAGTTCACTGCGGTAATAGGAGGCCAGAAGCCGCAGCCCGGCGCGTATTTCCTGCGCCCTGTCCGCGTCCGTCCCGGACAGGTCTGCCTGCATATCGATGCGGATATAGGCGCGGCAGTCTTCGGTTACGCCGCAGGCGAGGTCCGCCTGCACGCATCCGGCCGCCGTCAGCAGGCACAGGACAACGGTCAGCGCAAGCACCAGTCTTTTTTTCATGGTCAGACTCCCTCCTGAAACGTATAATCAAACGGTTCGGATTTGTACATCGAGCCGTCCGGCAGTACGGCGGTCACCACAAACGTGCGCGTCCCCTCGTTGAGTCCGTCGTCGCAGTATGTCACGCTGCTGCCGCGGTCCAGCACTACATTGCCGATATAGGCGCGCGCTGGGTCGCCCGGATACACGGTTTTGATGGGCACAATCGTGTTCGCGTAGTCGTCTGCGTCATAAGTCACCAGGGTGTAGATTGCATCGTCCCCGTAGGCCTTGTTCCAAGTGAGCGTGTGGCTGGTAAAGGTTTTGTACCCGCCGACAAGATCGTAGCCGACGGAATAGCGCTGTATCTCAATTTCCATATCCCGTGTTGGACCGGTCTGCGGCGGCTGCCGGCCGATAAAGCTGTAAAAGTATTCGGCCAGCCCCTCCTGCTCATAGGGCATGGGAAGCATGAGATTCTCCTGTACGATACAGTTGCGCAGCACTTCCTCCTCGCCGGTGATATCGTAGAGGCTGTCCTGTACGTCGCAGTAGTTCCCGACCGCCCGCGAATTCGGCGAGCCCATTAGCACGACGTAGTCCTCCGCTGCGATTTCAAACAGGAAACGGTGGTGGTTTTCGTTGTAGAAATCGTCGTTTTGGGAGAATACCTCCACGGTTTCCGGATCCAGACCGCGCAGCCTGAAGTATTCGCTGTCCAGGTACTGTTGTTCCCGTGTGAAGCCGGGAAACATGTGGTAAAACGTATAATGGTGCCCGTATTCATGGCTGAGGCTGTCCGCCATGGATTCGGCCGTCGTGTTCCGGTCTCCTCCGTAGAGGGAGATAACGCCCGTGTCGCGCTGGAAGCTGATCTCAAAATCCGGGGGCAGGGCGGGGAAGCGCAAGCGGAAGGCGTCCCGCTCCGACGTCTGCTCGTGGGTGGCGAGCGCGTCGTCGTCCTCCTGCGGGTAGACAATGACCTTGGACAGGGAATAGAGTTCCTCGCCGTGTTGGTTCAGCAGCAGCTCTTCATAGAGCCGTTCGAGGCCGGTTTCGTCCCACGCGGCGGATTGGCTGACAAATTCTATGCCCTCCGGGCTTGTGTAGACATACAGCGCGCCCTCTTCCGACCCGGTCGGCGCGGGCCGGGAGAACGCGTCCAGGGCCGCCTGGTTTGTGAAAGGCGTGCCGAGCGGCCGCTGCAAAAACGCGTCTACCGCCGCCATGTCGGCCTCCAGCGTTCGGATGCGCTGCGCAATGACCGGCAGCAAAAATGCGCAGACGGCGCATAAAAGGGCGCAGATTCCCGCTGCCAGGTACAGACAGCGGCGGTTGTTTTTCATCATAGACGGCCTCCGGTGATATTTGTATCTTTCATTGTACTGTCCCCGCGCCGATTGGTCAAGGGCCCGGAAGGCAAAAAAGCAGTGGCATGGGGCGCGCCGCCGCCCAATTCCGGCGGCGCCGGCCGTTTGGTCGCGCGCTTGCCGGCCGCAAAACTTCGGATGAAGAAAAACCGTCCGCGGCTTTGCCGTGAATTTTCCATGAAGTTATTGACAGCAAGAAATAGCAATGTTAAAATTGTGATAGATTTGGAAAACCACTCAAAAAGGTTGGTGTTTTGCCGTGGGTGCCATTACGGAGGAGCGAAGAAGCCAGCTCGCCCGTATTCTTGTTACAGAGGGAAGCGTCAAGGTCGGCGTGCTTGCCGAACGCTTTGGCGTTTCCACCGAAACCATCCGCAAGGACCTTATCTTCCTGGAGAAGGAGGGGCTTGCAAAAAAGAGCCACGGCGGCGCCGTGTCGTCCGGCGCGCTGTTTGAGCGCCCGCTCTCGGCGCGGTCCACGGAACACGTGGCGGAGAAGGCGAAAATTGCCCGCGCCGCGGTGGAGCTCATTCCGGTCGGCGGCGTGGTGATCCTGGACGCGGGCAGCACGACTTATCAGGTGGCAAAGCTGCTCACGCTGCACAAAGGGCTGACCATTCTCACAAATTCCGCCAGTATTGCGCACGTTCTGTCCGGCTCGCCCAACACCGTGTTTTCGCTCGGCGGCGAGATGCGCGGCACGAGCATGGCCTTTGTCGGGCCGTGGACGCTGCATGCGCTCGAATCGGTGCGGGCGGACGTCGCCTTTATCGGTACGGACGGATTCTGCGGGCGCACCGGCCCCACCTGCGCGGCCTATGCGGAGGCGGAGGTGAAACGCGCCATGGTGCGCGCCAGCCGTGCGGCCGCCGTCGTCTGCGACAGCAGCAAGTTCTCGGCGGACGGCATGTTCCAGATCTGCGGCTGGGACGAGATACGCTTTATCATTACAGACAGCACGCCGCCCGCGCCGGTGTGGGAAGCGCTGGGCGAGCGCACGGAGCTGGTCATCGCGGAGTAAGCGCATATAGCGGCATAAAAGCCGTTACATAGAATTATTCTTGAAAGGAAAGGCGAATATGGAACTGCAACTGGCATTGGATTTTATCAGCATTGAGGATTCAATCGAACTGCTCAAAGAAGTGGGCGACAGCATCGACATCGTCGAAATCGGCACACCGTTTATCGTGAAAGACGGTATGCGCGCTGTGCGCGAGGTGCGCCGGGCTTTCCCGGACCTCAAAATTCTCGCCGATCTCAAAATCATGGACGCGGGCAAGGAGGAGACCGCCTGCGCCGTGGAAGCCGGCGCTGATATTGTGACGGTGCTCGGCGCTTCCAACGACACGACCATCCGCGTATCCGCCGAGGCGGCGCACAAGGCCGGCAAAAAGATCATGGTGGACATGATCGACGTGCCGGACGTGGAGGCGCGCGCCGCCGCCATCGATCAGCTCGGCGTGGATTACATATGCGTACACACGGCTTTTGACGTGCAGAGCACAGGCCTCAACCCGCTTGAGGAACTGCAGAAGGTAAACCGTGTGATTAAAAACGCGCGCAGCGCGGTCGCAGGCGGCATCAAGCTCGCAACCATTGAGGGGATCGCCGCGGAAAAGCCGGCCATTCTCATCGTCGGCGGCGGTATCACCGGCCAGGCCGACAAGCGCGCCACCGCCCTTGCCATGAAGAAAATCATGAATCAATACGACTGAGGAGGAAATGAATATGAACACCACGGAATATTCCAAGGAAGTCCTGGCGGAGCTGAACCGCACCCTTGCCAATGTCTCGGCTGAAGAGGGAGAAAAGCTCGCCCAGCTCATACTGCACGCGGGCAAGATTCTCGTGGCCGGCGCGGGCCGTTCCGGCTTCGCGGTCAAGGCGTTCGCCATGCGCCTGATGCACATGGGCTTTGACGCCTATGTCGTCAATGAAACGGTCACGCCCAATATTGAACCGGGCGACGTGCTCCTTGTCGGATCCGGCTCGGGGGAGACGGGCAGCCTGGTCGGCATGGCGCAGAAGGCGAAGAAGATCGGCGCGGACCTCGCGCTCGTCACGATTTTCCCGGATTCCTCCATCGGCAAGATTGCCGACGCCGTCGTGCGCATTCCGGCTCCCACGCCGAAAGTTGCGACCGACACCGGCTTCAAATCCATTCAGCCTATGGGCTCGCTATTTGAGCAGAGCCTGCTGCTGTTCCTGGATTCCGTCATTCTGCGGCTGATGGAGCTGCAGGGCAACGATTCCGACACCATGTTCACCCGCCATGCGAACCTCGAATAGGGGAAAGGGAGTAGAAGAATGAAAGCTGCTGTGTTTTACGGCCCGCAGGACATGCGCGTGGAGGAGCGGCCCGTTCCGAAATGCCCCGAGGGCGGCGCGCTTGTCAAGGTGCACGGTTCCCTCATCTGCGGCACGGATACGAAAATATACAACAACGGGCACCCGCGAGTCGTCCCGCCCCAGACCATCGGGCACGAGGCCTGCGGCACCGTGGTTGAAATAGACGACCCCGCCTACGGCGTGAAGGTCGGAGACCGCGTCACGTTCCAGACCTCTATTTTCTGCGGCAAGTGCGAAATGTGCCAGAAGGGGATTTACAACCTCTGCGAGGACATCCACGCCATTAGCTGGGACTATGCCGGCACCTTTGCCGAGTATGTCGCCATCCCCAGGGCGGCGCTCAATCTGGGCAACCTCGTCAAGGCTCCCGCCAACCTCAAAGACGAGCAGGTCGCGCTTGCCGAGCCGCTGGCCTGCGTTATCAACGGGCAGGAGTTCCTGCACATCATGCCGGGCGAGACCGTGCTCGTCATCGGCGCGGGCCCGATCGGCATCCTGCAGGCTGAACTTGCGCGCATGCAGGGCGCCAGGGTCATTGTCGCCGAGTTCTCGGAAAACCGCCTGATGATGGCGAAAAAGTTCCACTATGAGTTCTACATCCACACGGCAAAAGAGGACCTCGTCGCCGAGACGAAAAAGCTGACCGGCGGCAAGGGCGCGGACGTCACCATCGTCACAGCGCCGGTGCGCTCCGTACAGGAGCAGGCGCTTGAGACGCTCGCCCTGCGCGGCCGGCTCTCCCTGTTCGGCTCGCTGCCCTCCGGCAAGTCCGAAATCACCATTGACAGTCGGACCATCCACTACAAGGAGATATCCGTCTACGGCGCGGCTTCGTCCACTGCCTATCAGATCCGAAAGGCGCTCGATATCCTGTCCGTCGGCAACATCCGCACGGATATGATTGTAACGCATACCGTGCCCCTGGACCGGATCCTCTACGGTTTGCAGCTTGCCATGTCCGGGGAGGCGCTTAAGGTCTATATCAAAAACGAAGGAGTATGATACCATGGCGAAAAAGGCTGTACTGATCGGCGCGGGCCAGATCGGCCGCGGATTTATCGGCCAGGTGCTGTGCGAAGCCGGCTATGCGCTGACCTTTGTGGACGCGTCGCAGGCGCTTGTGGACGATATAAACCGCTATCGTCAGTATAAGGTAATCGTGATGGGCGCAGGCGAACAGGAGTATGTGATCGACAATATCAGCGCCTGTCTGCCCGACACTGAGCAGGCGGTCGCCGCACTGTGCGAAGCCTCGCTTGTGACAACGGCGGTCGGCCCGACTGCGCTTGCGAAGACGGCGACGACCATCGCGGCGGGTATTGTCCGCCGCATGGAGCGCGGCAGCACCGAGCCGATGACTGTGATCGCCTGTGAAAATATGGAGTTCGGTTCTTCGCAGCTCTTTGAGAGCGTGAAGGAACACCTGAGCGCGGAACAGCTCGACTACTGCGCGCAGTATGTCGGGTTCCCGGACGCGGAAGTGTCCCGCATGGTCATGCCCATTGAGGATGAGAACCCGCTGACCGTCAAGGTGGAGCAGTACAAGGAATGGGCGGTGGACAGCGCGAAGGTTAAGGGCGATCTGTTCGGAATCCGGGGCATTGAGCTTTCCGACAATCCGACCGCCTTTATTAAACGCAAAATGTTTACCCTCACCGGCCATGCCATGCTCGGCTACCTTGGCTACCGCAAGGGGCTGCGCTATATCTATGAGGCGGCGTATGACGACGAGATCTTTCACACCGTGTTCCAGGCGCTCACCGAATGCGGCAAGGGCTGGTGCGGCGAATACAACATGCCTGCGGAGAATTTTGACGAGTATATCTGCATTATGATGCGCCGCTTTGCCGATACGCGCATGGTTGACCCGTGCGTGCGTCCCTGCCGTCAGCCGATGCGCAAGCTGTCCCAGGGCGAACGCTTTATCGAGCCGGCCCTGACCGCGCTCAAGCACGGCATAGAGCCCGCCGGAATTGTCGCGGGAATACGCGCTGTGCTGGATTATGATTACGCTGAGGACGAACAGGCGGTCGAACTGCAGCGGCGCATTGCCGCGGACGGGCTGCCGGCTGTGCTCGAACAGGTCTGCGGCCTGCAGCCCGGCGAACGGCTGACGCAGATGATCCTGAACGCGTAAGCGGGAGGAGAAAGCGATGCGGAAAAAGGTAGTATCGGCAGGGCTTGTGTGTCTGGACGTAACCCCCGTATTCCCGCCGACCGGGAAGACGGCGGGCGATATTTTCGTGCCGGGACGGCTAGTCGAAGTCGGCGATGTGGAGCTTGCAACGGGCGGATCGGTGGCAAATACCGGCCTTGCCCTGCGCAAGTACGGCCTGGATGTGACGCTGATGGGCATGGTGGGCCGCGACCCGTTCGGCCGCATCGTCGTCGACATCCTTGAGAAGAGCGGGAACGCCGACGGCGTGATCGTGACGGATAAATGCAGCACGACATACAGCATCGTGCTGGCCCCTCCTGGCGTCGACCGCATTTTTCTGCACTTCCCGGGCTCGGACGACGTGTTCAGCTATGACGATGTGGAATATGAAAAGGTGCGCGGCGCGGACCTTTTCCATTTCGGGTACGCGTCGCTCATGCGCAGACTGTACGAAAACGGCGGCGACGGGCTGATCCGCATGTTCCGCCGGGTCAAGGAGCTGGGGGTGATGACCTCGCTCGACATGGCGGCGATCGACCCGCATTCCGATGCGGCGAAGGCCGACTGGCGCGCCATCCTTGAAAAGCTGATGCCGTATGTGGACTTCTTTGTCCCCAGCGTTGAAGAGCTGTGTTTCATGCTCGACCGGGACCGGCATGCCGAATGGCTGCGCCGGGCGGGCGGGGAGGACGTGACCAGATTCCTCTCCGCAGAGCGGGATGTGAAGCCGCTGGCGGAACAACTGATCGCCTGGGGCGGCAAGGCCGTATTCATCAAGTGCGGCCGGCCGGGCCTGTATCTGCACACCGCGCCCGCCGCACGCATGGCGCAGCTCGGCGAGCATTTCCGCACCTGGGGCGACCGGCGCATTTTTGAGCTGAGCTATGCCGAGGACAGCTTTAAAGCGGCGACCGGCGCGGGCGATACGAGTATCGCCGCGTTTTTGACGGCGATGCTGAACGGGTATGCGCCGGAGCGCTGCCTCCAACTGGCCACCGCCGCGGGCGCCTGCTGCGTGACGGCCTATGACGCGCTGAGCGGCCTGCTCCCGTTTGAGGAGATGGAGCGCCGGATTGACGCGGGCTGGGCCAAGCTTCCGCTGGAAAACCCGGAATGAGCAGTATAACGTGGGCCCGAAAGGGCAAAATAAATTGAGAGTGCCTTCTTCTATTATAATGCGGTGCGGGTGCGTATTCTACACAGAATACGCACCCGTGCTTTTTAAGAATATGTTCCTGCTCCGGTTCACGGCAGGGCGTTCGCCTGGAAAAAAGCGCCGCCGCGCAATTTTGGCGGCGCCGGCAAAATGGGAAAGGCGGAAAGCGGATAGCGCCGGTGCGCGCGGAGGCGGCGGTGAACAAAATTGCGGGGCAAAAAAGCGGCGGCGCGGGAGGCGTACCGGGAAGCTGCCTGCGGCCCGGCCTGGGACTGACCGATTGCCGACATTGCCAGGAGACGGTTTGTCCGCCCGCAGGGGAAGGAGCGCGGGTATGCGGGTATGCGGGTATGCGGGTGCACGGACGCGCAGGTGTATAGGCGAGCGTGTGCATGGGCAGGTGGGCGAGCGGGCAGGTGGGCGAGCGGGCGAGCGGGGAGACAGGCGCATGGAGAAACCGGCGTATAAAAAAGGCTGCAGCAAGCGCTGCAGCCCTGTTTTTCCCAGTTTGATTACAGGTCTGTTTTTCCCTTAAACCATTCCTGTTCGTTTTCGTGTTTTTTATTGCGGCGCATGAGCCGGTCGAGCGTCTGCATCGCCTGCTCTCCCTCATACAGCACGCCGTGGATGGCCTCTACAATGGGCATTTCAATCCCGAGCTCTTTGGCGACGGCGTAAACTGCTTTTGTCGTGGTGTAGCCCTCCACCGTCCCCACCTGGGCGACCGCATCCTCCGGCGTCATGCCGGAGCCTATGAGCACGCCCGCCCGTTTGTTGCGGGAATGCTGGCTGATACATGTCACAATCAGGTCGCCGATACCGGTAAGCCCGGTAAAAGTTTCCGGCTGGCCGCCGAAGGCCACGCCGAGGCGCATCATCTCGGTAATGCCGCGGGTCATGAGGGCGGCCTTGGTGTTGTCGCCAAAGCCCATGCCGTCGAGCATGCCGACGGCCAGCGGCATGACATTCTTAATCGCGCCGCCGAGCTCCACGCCGGCAAGGTCGGTCGAGGTGTACAGGCGCAGGGTGGGGTTCATCATCTCGTCCTGGATATGGCACGCGTCCTCCAGTTTCTGCGAGGCGACGACGCAGAGGGTGGGAATACCGCGCGCAACCTCCTCGGCGTGGGAGGGGCCGGACAGTACGGTGACCCGCGCACCGGGCAGTTCGGACAGGATCACCTCCGACATGCGCATAAACGAGCCGTTTTCAATGCCTTTTGCAAGGCTGACGATGAGAGGGGCGGAGACGACGCCGCGCAGGGCGGCGGCTACGCTGCGCACTGCGCCGGAGGGGACTGCGATGACGCAGATATCCGCTTTTGCGGCGCAGGACAGATCCGTCGTCAGCCCGATCTGCTCCGGGAGGACGACGCCGGGGAGCAGCCGCGCGTTGCCGCGCGCCTTGCGCAGGCCCTGAACCGGCCGGGGCTGGACGCGCAGGCGGTAACGGCGCTGGCCCAGGCGGAGGATTTTCCGCCTCCCGCCGCCGGCACGGTACGGGAGATCGCCTATATGACGCAGTATGCGGCCCGGCTGCGCCGCCTTATCTGCGAGGGCGTGCAGGCGAAGGACTACAACCGCCCACTGGCCGGCTTCCGCATCGTGGTGGACGCGGGCAACGGCGCGGGCGGCTTCTACGCCCGGGACGTGCTGGAGCCCCTGGGCGCCGACGTTTCCGGCAGCCAATTTCTCGAGCCGGACGGCCGCTTTCCCAACCATATTCCTAACCCCGAGAACCCCGAGGCCATGGCCTCCGTCTGCGCGGCCACCCTGAAGGCGGGCGCGGATCTGGGCGTCATTTTCGACACCGATGTGGATCGGGCGGGCTGCGTGGGCGCCGACGGGCGGGAAATTAACCGCAATCGCCTGATCGCCCTGGCCGCCGCCATTGTGCTGGAGGACGCGCCCGGCGGCACCATCGTCACCGACTCCGTCACCTCCAGCGGTCTGAAGACCTTTCTGGAGCAGACGCTGGGCGGCGTCCACTGCCGGTTCAAGCGGGGCTATAAAAACGTCATCAACGAGGCGCAACGGCTCTGCGCCTCCGGCGTGAACGCCCCGCTGGCCATCGAGACCTCCGGCCACGCCGCCCTAAAGGACAATTATTTTCTGGACGACGGCGCCTATCTGGTCACTCGGATTATCATCAAGGCCGCGCAGCTGCGCCGGGAGGGCCGCACCCTGGAGGACCTCATTGCCGCCCTGGAGGAACCCGCCGAAAGCGTGGAACTCCGCTTCAATATTCTGGAAAGCGACTTCAAGGCCTACGGCCTGCAGGTGCTGGAGAGGCTGGAAGCCTACGCCCGCCGCCAGGGCTGGCCGGTGGCGGAGGACAGCCGGGAGGGCGTGCGCACCACGGTGGGGGACGGCTGGCTGCTGCTGCGCCTGAGCGTTCACGATCCGGTGATGCCCCTGAATATCGAAAGCGCCGCGCCCGGCGGCTGCCGCGCCATCGCGTCGGCCCTGACGGACTTTATGTCCGCCGAGGGCGGGCTGGACAAAAGCCAGCTGGACGCGTATCTCTCCTGAGTATCTGAAATGAACGGATGAACCCGGCGCCGGGTCCGGGTCTCCGCGAAAGGATGGGTCAACCCTATGGACTGGACGGAAGTGAAAATCACCGTGGACGCCGCCGATACCGACCGCGCGTCGGCTATCGCCAACATGGTGGTGCCTTATGGCATTTATATTGAGGATTACAGCGATCTCATCCAAGGGGCGCGGGAAATCGCCCACATCGATCTGATCGACGAAGGGCTGTTGGCCCGGGATCGCACCCGGTCGATCATTCACCTCTATGTCTCGCCGGAGGAAAATCCGGCGGAGGCGGTGGCCTTCCTTAGAGAACGGCTGCATACCGCGGGTATCGGCCACGAAGTGCTGGCCAGCGAGGTCAGCGAGCAGGACTGGGCCAACAATTGGAAGGCCTACTTCAAGCCCCTTCCCGTGGGTCGCCGGCTGCTCATCCGTCCCACCTGGGAGACGGTGGAGGACGCCGGGGGCCGGGCGGTGCTGTCCATTGATCCCGGCATGGCCTTTGGCACCGGCGGCCACGACACTACCCGTCTGGTGCTGGAAGCCCT
>ERZ827520.4494-NODE-4494-length-10415-cov-2.561100_pt1 | contig 10415 bp, 8 predicted proteins | sample MGYA00519581_ERZ827520 | MGnify/ENA primary metagenome ERZ827520 (study PRJEB31778, sample SAMEA3449339) | human gut metagenome | biome: human gut; feature: human-associated habitat; material: faeces | place: United Kingdom | collected 2010/2012 ...
AAGATGCGCGGGGCATATAGATCGATAGGTGTGAACAGGACGAATTTCATGTCGGCGATTCAGATGAGACCATATGTTGGAGAGGATATCTGCGCTGTACAGTGGATAGCATTTGCATCGAATGCATTCAATGTCATGGTTCCTTTCTATGCAAATGTAGACACGACTCCTGAGTATCTGGCAAATACAGGGGCGGATGCTTCCACGGACAACTTCTACTGGACCAGCCGTATGATCGCAGCGATGGCGGACGCATCTTATGCGAAGTCGGTGTTCCATATCGAAAGGTACGAGGAGAAAGTCATGTCCAAGGCACATGAGATAATATACAGATATGATGATATTATGAATGAACAGCCATTGGGCGAGAAACTCCGCCAGCAGGCCAACCAGGAGACCACAGACATGGTGAGACGTGAGGCAAATTCAACCCTTGGCAGGGTTCTCTATGAACTCAGCAATCAGATGAAGAACTCGTATTCAAGATCTGATGCGTAGTAGGCAATGAGTGGCCGCTTACAGGTTATGATTATCCCTGTATTTACCCGGAGTCACGCCGTATTTCTTCTTAAACATCCTGTTGAAGTAGGACAGGTTGAAGAAGCCGCAGTTCTCCGCGACAGAGAGTATGCTTTCGTCATTGGAGGAGAGAAGTCTTGCGGCAACATTCAGCCTGAAGTCGTTCAGATATGATACAAATGACACCCCCATGGTGTTCTTGAAAAATCGCATAAAATGGGATTCAGAGAATCCACAGTAGGAGGCTATATCCGTTATGGATATGGCCTCTTTGTAATTTTCGTCTATGTAGGAGAGGATGAGTTTTGTTCTCTCCAGATCCCTGGCTCGGTTCTTCCTGTCTGCCTCATCCCTTGCGGTGGAGTTGGCATAGAGAATGTAGAAGAATTCAAAATAGCATCCCTTAAGTGCAAGGTGGTATCCCTTTGGCGTCTCTGAGCAGAGCTTGTCTACCCTGTTAAGACACGCGGAAAGAGACGGATATAATGGATCGTCCCTGTCATAAATACTCTTGATATCCACGTCGCCCGCCAGCAGAGGCAGGAAAAACTCGCTGTCCAGTGAGTCGTGATTTCTGGATCTGAACATGTCGACGGAGAAAAGAATATTCTCATATTCCATTGAATAGCCTTCGTGCTGGGAGATTCCGTGAATGTGTCCTGGCAGGATAATGACTATGTCACCCTCCTCAACATAGTGAGTTGTGAAGTCCACAGTCACATTTCCCTTGCCTTTTTTGATATAGATAATCTCCATAAATTCATGCCAGTGCAGAGACACAGAATTGAAGTCAAGTGGTATGGAGCACAGGTAAGTATTGTACGGAAACATCGGGTCCGCATGGGTCTTATTCTCCAGAAGATTTTCGTATTCAAGACTGTTCATATAACCATGTGCCTCCTTTTTGTTAATTCGACGATTTTTTACAGCTTTTACATATTGTACATCATCAAGATGATAGAATTGTACAATTAATTGCTTATATAATGCAAGCATAAAATGGGAAATGCTAATAAAATACAAGCCATAACAGGAACTGTTCAGGAGGTATCATATATGAGTAAAGCGTTGGAGCGTGGCGCAGGAATACTCCTGCCGATAAGCAGCCTCCCATCACCATATGGAATTGGAACCATGGGAAGAGATGCTTATGATTTTGTTGATATGTTGAAAAGAGCAGGGCAGAAGTACTGGCAGGTGCTTCCGATAGGACCAACAAGCTTCGGTGACAGTCCTTATCAGTCGTTTTCAGCATTTGCGGGCAATCCGTATTTTATCGATCTGGATACATTGATAGCTGAAGGGCTTATCAAGAAAGAGGAGGTAGAATCCTACAAATGGGCTGACAGTGATGACGAGATCGACTACGCCAGAATATACAGACAGAGATTTGAAGTTCTCAGAAAAGCATTTGGCAGATCAGAGCACAAAGACAGCAGGGATTACGTAGATTTCATAGAGGAAAATGAACAGTGGATAGATGACTATGCGCTGTATATGGCGATCAAGGCTGATCATAACAATAGAGAATGGCTTGCGTGGGAACCGGCGATCAAGAAGAGAAAGCCGGAGGCTATGGCAGCTTACAGAGAAAAGCTTGGTGAAGACGTGGAATTCTACAAATTCCTTCAGTTCAAGTTCTACGAGCAGTGGATGCCATTAAAAGAGTATGCCAACAGAAACGGAATAAGCATCATTGGAGATATTCCGATCTATGTTGCGTTTGACAGCGCGGATACATGGTCGGCGCCGGAGATGTTCCGTTTTAATGACGCTCTTGAACCGATCGATGTTGCGGGATGTCCGCCGGATGGATTTTCGCAGACAGGACAGTTGTGGGGGAATCCGCTCTACGATTGGGAATATCATAAAAAAACAGGGTACGACTGGTGGATTCGCAGGATCGAACACTGTTTCCGGCTGTATGATGTCGTGCGGATCGATCATTTCCGCGGTTTTGATGAATATTATGCTGTTCCGTACGGAGAAAAAACGGCAGTACACGGAAAGTGGATGCCGGGACCGGGGATAGAGCTGTTCCGGACGCTGGAAGAAAAGATCGGCAGAAAAAGGATTATTGCCGAAGATCTCGGCTTTTTAACTCCGAGTGTGATACAGCTTTTAAAAGAAAGTGGATTTCCGGGGATGAAAGTGCTTCAGTTTGCATTCGATTCAAGGGAAGATTCAAACTATCTCCCGCATACATATACAAGAAACTGCGTTGTATATACGGGAACTCACGATAATGATACGACAAAAGGATGGTATCACACGGCGGCAGGATCAACACGGCAGTTTGCAAAAGAATACATGTATAAGCCCCGTCTTGATGAAGATACGCTTGCGGGAGATTTTATTGCTATGGCAATGGGAAGCGCGGCGGATCTGTGCATCGTTCCGATGCAGGATTATCTGGGACTTGGAAGCGATGCACGAATTAATACGCCGTCCACACTTGGCGGGAATTGGGAATGGCGTATGAAACCGGGAGAGCCGGATGAAGGGACAGTTCGGGAGATGGAGCGAATGACAAAAATATACGGACGGCTGCGTTTTACTTAAATAAAGTTCCGAACCAGTAGATCAGTCCCAGTCCCCAGCTTGTGAAAATACCGTACAGGATAACAGGACCGGCGATCGTAAAAATTTTACATCCGATGCCGAATACCTGACCTTCTTTTTTGTATTCGATGGCAGGGGCAGCTACTGAATTTGCGAATCCGGTGATCGGCACGAGCGCTCCGGCGCCTCCCCAGGCTGCAAGTTTCTGGTAAATTCCGGTTCCGGTGAACAAAACGCTTAAAAGGATGAGCGACAGAGACATCCAGCGGCTGCACTCATCGGGAGAAAGATTTCGTAATTCAAAATAATGATAAATAACTTGTCCGAGCAGGCAGATCAGCCCGCCGAGGAAAAACGCTTTGCACATATTCAGAAAAAGATTATGTCGGGGCGTTTTTTCTTTTACATATTGTTCATATTGTTTTTCTTGTTTCAGTTTTTGTATTTTATCCATAGATGAAACACACTCCTTGCATTTCGCGCAACACGCGCGTTTTTAATTTCTTTTCTGTTAGTATCTGAAATAATTTTCCGAATATGTATATAAATTCATAATAATTTTTCGCAAATATGCCGACAATAAAAATAATAAAAATAAAACTGTAACAGTTCAGCCCACGCCATGTGTAAAACGCAATGTGTGCGTAACGTGGCTGATGGAAGACGGAGTCAGGGAAAGGAAGGATTATGGATCAGATAAAAGGGGCGCAAAGCATTATGTTTCGGGAAGCGCCGTATCTTATCAGCGCTGCGTCTGTCGCAGGCAGCAAAGAGGCGGATGGACCAATCGGGAAATTATTTGACGTGACAGATAAAGACGACCTGTTCGGAGCACAGACATGGGAAGAAGCGGAGAGTAACATGCAGAAAGAAGCGTGTGTTCTTGCGGCAGGAAAGGCACATGTGGACTTGAAAAAGATCCGATATCTTTTTGGAGGGGATCTTTTGCGGCAGGGAATAGCAACTTCAATGGGGGTAGAGGCTTTGCAGATTCCGATGTTCGGCCTCTACGGAGCATGTTCTACATCAGGAGAAGCGCTTGCGCTTGCATCTATGAGCGCTGCCGCAGGATACGGAGGAACGATGATCGCCGTCACATCAAGTCATTTTGGAAGTGCGGAAAAAGAGTTTCGCTTTCCGTTAGGATATGCGAATCAGAGACCTCTTTCTTCACATTGGACAGTGACGGGAAGCGGCGCGTTTCTTGTGCAGTCGGCAGAGGAATACAGAAAACAAAATACAAAGTCGTACTTTTCTAATATTCGCATTACAGGAGTAACTGTCGGAAAGATCGTAGATTATGGCTTGAAGGATTCTCAAAATATGGGCGCGTGTATGGCTCCGGCGGCCATGGATACGATTGTACAGAACTTTCAGGATATGGAAAGAAAAGAAAAAGATTACGACAGGATTATTACAGGAGATTTAGGAAGCATCGGAAGAACGATTTTATTCGATCTTATCAGAGAAAAAGGGTACGATATATGCGAAAAGCATATGGATTGCGGAATGACGATTTTTGATAAAGAACGGCAGGATACGCATGCCGGTGGAAGCGGATGCGGCTGCGCCGCCGTAACGCTGGCATCGTATGTACTTCCTAAATTAGAAAAAGGAGAATGGAAGCGGGTGTTGTTTGTTCCTACAGGGGCGCTTATGTCTACCGTCAGTTTCAACGAGGGGGCGAGCGTACCGGGGATCGCTCACGGAATTGTTCTGGAAAGCGATGCATAGCATAAGGAAATTAAAAAGCAAGAAGATAGAAGGCAAAATGATAAAAGCAAGAAGAATGAGCAGAGTAGAAAAGAGAAAGGGTGAAACAAAATGGATTATGTAAAAGCGTTTATCGTAGGAGGTCTTATATGCGCGGCTGTGCAGATTTTATTAGACAGGACAAAGCTGATGCCGGGAAGGGTTATGGTGCTTTTAGTATGTGGCGGAGCTTTGCTTGGATTTTGCGGACTGTACGATCCGTTTCAGAAACTTGCCGGGGCAGGGGCAGGCGTTCCCCTTCCGGGATTCGGCAATGTGCTTTGGCAGGGCGTGAAAGAAGCTGTTGACAAATATGGATTTATGGGTGTGTTCATGGGTGGATTTCAGGCGAGTGCCGTCGGTATTTCCGCAGCGCTGATCTTCGGTTATATTGCGTCCTTTATCTTTGAACCGAAAATGAAAAAATAGATTTTTATGAAAATGTGTACAGAAATCAAGAAAAATAAAATAAAGAAGATTTCTGTACACACTGTGTCTGCAGAGAATTATAATTGTTTTTCTCTATATAAGTCGCTTCGGTTATTGGGGTATTTCAAGATGAAACTGTTCGATCAGGCGTCCGATATTTTCTTCCGTATCTTCAAGCTCGTCTGCAATCTGGGAAAGAGTTTTTCCTTTCTCGAGTTTTTTCTGAATGAGATTGCAAGTTTTCCCTTTTTCGCCCTTCCGAATACCTTCTTTAAGTCCTTCCTTTTTTCCGTCTTCCCAGGCGTAACTGCGTTCCAGCCGGATATGTTCTTCTTCGTCATATTCGTAAATGCACACGTTTTTCACCTCCGCTCGATTTTTCTCAAGAAATGATTTTAAAATCCCTTCGTGGATACATTCTGTGATGGCATGTTCAACCGCATCTTCAAGCGACATTGTTTTTGTGTACCGACGAACCCGGTCTGTATACTCTGCGTATTGATGCAGCATCGTACATGCATTCATTAAGGCTGGATTATGTCCGAGATTAATGTTGAGCATGACAGCTTCTAATTCTAATTTGCAGTGTTGATCCCGTATGGAATATAAATCGGATAATCGTAAGATCCGGCGGTCCGGCTGATCCTGGATCCCATTATAAAAGATGACGAATTCCGGCGGCGGAATCAAAATTTTTCGTGAACCGTATAATTTGTTTTTGTCGATCATACCCGAGTATAAGTCCGAAATATAAAACAGATATCTCAGCGGTAAATTAGGATTAAAAGTTGACTGATGTTCGTATAAAGACAGCCGAAGTCCGATCATGAATGAAACATCGTTCTGCATTGCCATATAGATCGCGTTTTCTAAGGTGTTGATTTCCAACAGTTCGGGATCGGTATAATGCTTTATCGACATCATAGCATGAAAGTGTAGAAAACGCCAGTTTTTTATGTGTATATTACATCCACAAAACGTCTGTGAAAATTGCGCTAAGAAAATGCAAAGATTTTGTTGTTTTTTGACGCTGATAATGGTATCGTAAGAATGCAGGGTTGCACACTTTTGCAGCTCTGCATAAATTATGTGAAAAAAGTGAATGAAAAAACTCTTATAGCTACGGAGGAAAGAGTAGAATTATGAACTATGCATCTATTATCATCCCGTTTGTGGGTGGCTTGGGAATGTTTATCTACGGAATGCAGATCATGGCGCAAGGTTTGGAGAATGCCGCGGGCAGCAGGATGAAGTCTCTATTGGAAGCGCTGACGAAAAATAAACTTTTTGGAGTGATGCTCGGCGCATTTATTACGGCAGTGATCCAGAGTTCGTCGGCAACGACAGTTATGGTCGTAGGGTTTGTAAACGCAGGTATCATGAATCTGTCTCAGGCGATGGGCGTCATCATGGGAGCAAATATCGGAACGACGGTAACGGGCTGGCTCGTGTCGAGTGTGGAATGGGCGAAGTTTTTAAGTCCTGCCAATCTCGCGCCGATTGCGATTATTATCGGTGTGATCATCATGCTGACGGGCAAGAGACGTTCATCAAAAGATATTTCCAGCATTATCGTAGGGTTCGGTATCCTTTTCGTCGGAATTACAACGATGTCGTCGGCGGTTGCGCCGCTTCAGGAATCAGAAGCATTCTGCAGCATTTTCGTGAAGCTTGGACACAATCCGTTCCTTGGTATTCTTGCAGGTGCGCTTGTGACGGCGATCATCCAGAGTTCGTCTGCATCGGTCGGCATCTTGCAGAGTCTCGCGGCAGCAGGACTTGTACCGTTTAATGCGGCGGTATATATTATCATGGGGCAGAATATCGGTACCTGTATCAGTGCAACGCTGTCCGCCATCGGCGCCTCCAAGGACGGCAAGCGTGCTTCGGTCATCCATACGGCTTTCAACGTCGTCAGTATGCTGGTGGTCGGCACGATATACTGCGTGGTGTACTATTGCTTTAACCGCGGCGCGGTGGGCGAATTCCTGTCTGTCCGCGCGTCGGCATTGGATATTGCCGTCATCAACATCATTTACAAGCTGATTTCGGTTGCCCTCCTGATGCCGGTTTCCCGTATCTTTGAAAAGATCGCCTGTCTGGTGATCCGGGACGGACGTACCTACAGCCAGACCGAAATGCTGGACGAGCGCCTCCTGTCCACTGCCGCCGTGGCGGTTCAGCGGGCGGATGATGTCATCGGCACCATGTCTGGCATCGCATTTGAATCCACCAAAATGGCATTGCGCCTGCTGGAAAAGTATGACCGGAAGCAGGTGGCGAGCATTGAACAGATGGAGGAGCAGGTTGACCAGTACGAGGATCAGCTCGGCTCCTATCTGGTCAAGCTCAGCGCGCAGGAACTGAGCACCCAGGATGCGCAGGAGGTTACCAAACTGCTGCACGTGCTGAGTGATATTGAGCGTATTTCGGATCATGCCGTCGGCATTGCCGCCTCCGCCACTGAAATGGACGAGAAGAAGCTGTGCTTCTCGGACGAGGCAAAAGCCGAGCTGAAGGTCATGAGCAATGCCCTGTGCGAGATACTGGATCTGACAACCAAGGCGTTGCTGTTCGGCGATATGCGGGCGGCAACGCACGTAGAACCGCTGGAGGAGGTCATCGACCATCTGCGTGATACGATCAAGGATAATCATATCCGCCGCCTGCAGAATTCACGCTGTACCATTGAGCTGGGCTTTGTGCTGTCCGACCTGCTCACCACGCTGGAGCGTATCTCGGATCATTGCTCAAATATCGCCGGGTGCGTCATCGAGGTCGCGCACAACTGTCTGGATCTGCACGACTATCTGGGACGTGTCAAGAAGAGCGGCGAGGACTTCGATGCCTATTATGCCATGTACCTCAACCGCTATCAGCTGCCCACCCCGGAGGACGACGTGCCGCCCCCGACTGAGGGTGATGCGCCTGCGACGTAAGTTTGCCTGAGAAAGGATCGGAACATAGCCATGAAAACATACCGTTGGAGAATCCCGGACGGAGATGCGGAGCATACGGTCAGCTGTGCGCTGTCCCGCCTGCGGGGCAAACTGCGGGTTGCTGTGGACGGGGATGAATTCGACCTGCCTGCCGGGCTGTTCGGGCTGTCTGTCGCCAGACGCGAAAAGCTGTTGCTGGGTGATCAGAAGGCACTGTTGGTGCTGGATCGCGCCGGGCACGCCAGCCTTGCCGTGGAGGGAGAGCAGATCCCGCCGGAGGCGTAAAGGCGGCTGTCGTCCGTCGTTTCGCCTTCCGGGTACCGCAAGCGCATTACGCGAGTGAAGAAAGGAGCCGCGCATGGGAGATTTTGTCCACCTGCACCTGCACAGTGAATACAGTCTGCTGGACGGTGCCTGCCGCATCCGGGATATTCCCGCGCGGGTCAGGGCGTGCGGACACGATGCCGTTGCCCTGACCGATCACGGCGTGCTTTACGGCGCCGTTGCCTTTTACGATGCCTGCCGCAAGGCAGGTGTCAAGCCTATCCTCGGCTGTGAGGTGTACGTTGCCCCGCGTTCCCGCTTTGACAAAACCGGCGCCGGACGGGAGGAAACCTATTCGCACTTGGTTCTGCTATGCGAGAACATGACCGGCTGGCGCAACCTGATGACACTGTCCTCCCTGTCCTTTACCGAAGGCTTTTACGGCAAACCGCGCGTCGATACGGAGCTGCTCCGCAAACACCACGAGGGGTTGATTGCGCTGTCTGCCTGCCTTTCCGGCGAGATACCCCGCCGCCTGTGCGCCGGGGATTATTCCGGTGCGGTCGAGGCAGCGCGGCAGATGGCGGACATATTCGGTCCCGATCACTTCTGCATCGAGATTCAGAACCACCGCCTGCCGGAGGAAAAGCAGATTCTGCCCCAGCTGGTGCGTCTGGCGCGGGAGCTGGAGCTGCCGTTGGTCGCCACCAACGACTGCCATTACCTGCGCAGGGAGGATGCGGGTATGCAGGAGATCCTGACCTGCATCGCTACCAACCGCACACTGCAGGACGGCGGGCGCGTCAGCTTCGCCACGGACGAATTCTACTATAAAACCACGGCGGAGATGCAGGCTTTGTTCTCCGCTTTTCCGGAGGCACTGGAGAATACGGTGAAGATTGCCGCGCGGTGCTCGGTCGAGTTGGATTTTTCGCATACCTATCTGCCGCGCTTTCCCTGCCCGGACGGACAGAGCGCCGGGGAGGACCTGCGCCGCCTGACGTATGCGGGCTTTGCGCGGCGGGTGGCAGCCGGGGAGATCCGCTTCACCGGACGTCACCCGGAAGAGGAGTACCGCACACGGCTGGAGTATGAGCTGTCTGTCATCGGAAACATGGGGTATGATGACTATTACCTCATTGTCTGGGACTACGTGAATTTCGCCAAATCGCAGGATATTCCCGTCGGACCGGGGCGCGGCTCCGGCGCCGGCAGTCTGGTTGCGTACTGTGTCGGCATCACCGAGGTGGATTCCATCGCGTTTGAACTGCTGTTCGAGCGCTTTCTCAATCCCGAGCGCGTCAGTATGCCCGACTTTGACGTGGACTTCTGCTATAACCGCCGCGACGAGGTCATCGACTATGTCGCACGCCGTTACGGGCGGGAGCGCGTCTCGCAGATCATCACGTTCGGTACACTGGCTGCCCGTGCGGCGATCCGCGATGTCGGACGCGCCATGGGGATGGCATACCGTGACGTGGATACGGTTGCCCGCGCCGTGCCGCATGAGCTGGGCATTACGCTTCCGGAGGCGCTGCGCCTGCCTGATCTCAAGACACTGTACGACGGTTCCGAACAGGTCAGGCGGCTGGTGGATACCGCTATTGCGCTGGAAGGGATGCCGCGCAATATATCCATTCACGCGGCGGGCGTGGTCATCACGGAGCGCCCGGTGGCGGAGTATGTGCCGCTGGCAGTGTCCGGCGGAACGGTGGTTACGCAGTTTGACATGGATACCGTGGCGCGGCTGGGTGTTCTGAAATTCGACTTTCTTGCCCTGCGCTACCTGACTATCCTGCACGATGCCGAGGTGCAGATCCGCGAGTCGGATCCGGACTTTTCCGTGGAACGTCTTCCGCTGGACGACTCCGCCGTTTACGACCTGTTGGGGCGCGGCGCGACCTCCGGCGTGTTCCAGCTGGAGTCCGGCGGCATGAAGCAGATGCTGAC
>ERZ827520.4500-NODE-4500-length-10408-cov-2.576065_pt1 | contig 10408 bp, 7 predicted proteins | sample MGYA00519581_ERZ827520 | MGnify/ENA primary metagenome ERZ827520 (study PRJEB31778, sample SAMEA3449339) | human gut metagenome | biome: human gut; feature: human-associated habitat; material: faeces | place: United Kingdom | collected 2010/2012 ...
AAGGATGAGCAGGCCGAGCGAATGCGGCGGTACTATGAGACCCACAAGGATGAGCAGGCCGAGCGAATGCGGCGGTACTATGAGACCCACAAGGATGAGCAGGCCGAGCGAATGCGGCGGTACTATGAGACCCACAAGGATGAGCGGGCCGAGTACATGCGGCGGTACCGCCGCAGGAAGCGCATGGAAGCGGAGGGCAACGTAAATGATCTGCAAGATTGATCGCGTCACGGACCGGACGGACCACCCGGTCAAGCACCGCAACTACCTGACAGGGCGCACAGGCCGCCTGGTGGAGCTGGACGAGGGCTACCCGCTGGTCATCGACTTCGGCGGGGCAAGCCTGGTCACCAGCCCTGTGGCGGATATCCGGCAGAGCCGGAGGATGATCCGGGTGCAGACCCGGAGGACCGTTTATTACCTGAGAAAGGAGGGGACTGGATCGTGACACAGGAAGCCATTGCGGCCAACATCAAGCACATCATCCGGGAACGTGGCATGAAGCAGAAGACTGTCGGAGAACGTGCTGGATTCACTGAGCAACAATTCAGTCGAATGCTTAACGGGCGAAATCTGATCCATGCAGACCATATACCCGCCATCGCCAATGCCATAGGAGTCAACTATGATGAGGTGTTTGCAGAACGCCGAGAAGGCAAATAAAAGACCAGCCAGAGGGGCGAACTCTGGCTGGCACGATCCGGCATTACTTAGGCCGCCGGTTTGAAAGCGCAGAACCTGCAAGCTGCTTTGTTGTCTTGCTGGCTCTGGAACTAGTCAGCGCCTTCGAAGCCTTTGAGGCCACCTGGGGAGATGTCCTCACTGAATTTTTTGCCATACCTTTTCACCTCCTCCCCAATGGCAGACGGAGGCGGCAAGAGACAGGCGAATGGCGGAGGGTGTAGAGGTGGCGGAGCCTCTACAATCCATACATTAACATAAAACTATTCATAAATCAACATATTGATAGAAACGCATGTTCAAAATACAACATATAGCAACAACTGAGCCGTGAGTATCAGAAGAAAGGAGGGAGACCATGCTTTATCGCATTGAGCGGATCACGGACCGGACTGGCCGAGACCGGGAGGACGGACGCAACCCACAGCGGATTGGGCGGGAGGGAGCGCTGCTGGAGGCCGAAGTGGGATACCCTATGCGGCTGGCCTACATAGCCCCCGACGTTGGGACGCTTGTCACCAGCAGGGTCAATCACATCAAGCGGTATGGCCGCGAATTGGTGGTCAAGACCCTGAACAGCATTTATCATCTCCGCGAAGTAGAAGAAGAGAGCGCATAAAAAGAGCCGCCTCCAGAGGGCCTAATCTCTGAAAGGCGGCAAACCAAACGATTCATCCCCATTATGGAGGGGACAATCAAAATTGTCAAGGGTTGAAAGGAGCCCCCGATCATGCTTGAAGTCAAAGTTTTTGTCGAGTGCCCTGCGCTGGAGAAGCTGGCCGCCGCCATCTCCGGTCAGAACAAGTCCGTCGATATGCCCGCTTGGTGCGATGCCGTAGTGACCGACACCCCGGAACACCCCACTGCGAATACTGCCCCAGCGGCTGCTCCGGCCCCCATGCAGCCCGCCGCGCCCATGCCCGGCGTTGTCCCCCCAGCAGCATCTGCCCCTGCCGCCCCTCCGGTCATGCCCCCGGTAGCCGCAGCGCCTACATACACTGTGGAACAGGTCGGTAAGGCCGGCGCGGATCTGGTGGCCGCCAACCCGGGCGTGATGCCCACGCTCATGGGGCTGCTGCAGAAGTACGGCGTGACCATGGTCACCGACCTGAAGGCGGAACAGCTCGGGCCCTTTGCCACGGAGCTGCGGGCCTTGGGAGGGAAGATCTAAATGGATGCGTTCAAACTGAAGCTCCCATACCCCGACGACTACTCCAACAAGCAGCCCATCATCCGGCTGAAGCCTACCTACTACCAGAGCCTTTCGGTCCTGAAGGCCCGGACCGGACTGCCGTTGGGCAACATCGTGGAACAGTGCATCGACTATGCGCTGGAGCACATGGACGAGGAGGATGACCATGCCGACGCCTGAGTACCACGCAGAGCTGTCCCCCTCCTCAGCGGACCGGTGGATTCACTGCCCGCCTTCCTACCTCCTGGGCCGGGACATGCCCAGGACCACCAGCTCCTACGCCGAAGCCGGCCGGTTGGCCCACTCCATCGCAGAGCTGAAGGCCCGGAAGAAATTTATCGAGCCCATGGGGCCCCGGAAGTTCGCAGGTCGGCTGAAGAAGCTCCAGGAAGACGCGCACTACGAGAAAGTGATGGACGGCTACACGGACGCCTATGTTGAGGCGCTGGAGCAGCACGCCATGTCGTTCCAGGCTCCGCCCTTCATCGCCCTGGAGACGGAGGTGCCCATCGGGCTCATCACCGGGGAGAGGAAGCCGGACGGCACACCCGCAGGCGGGACCGCCGACTGCATCCAGATCGCGGAAGGGGTGTTGTGGGTCACCGACTACAAAAACGGAAGCGGGACGCCGGTGGAGGCGGAGGAAAACCCCCAGATGAAGCTCTACGCCCTGGCTGCCCTGGCGCTCTACCGGCCTTTCTACGGCGACACTATTCAGACCATCCGCATGACCATCGTCCAGCCCGCCCTCGGCGGCATATTCCGCCGTCCGGGTGCTGAGTATGGCGTCCTCGCTCACGCCGAGGCGCTTGGCGCACCACGAAACGATGCCGTCCATATACCATGCGATATCCTCGCGGGTATAGCCGCCGCCATCGGCGGCCTGCGCGGATGGCACGGGGCAGCACGCCAGCACCATAAGCAGCGCGAGCAGCAGAGAGGCAAGTCTCTTTCCCTTCACGCCGTCACCATTCCTTTCCGTAGCTGTTGATGAGACCGTAGCCTCCGTTTTGTCCGACGTCCTTGCCGTAGGCCAGCGTGAAGCGGACGCGGAGCACCTGCCCGTCGAGCAGGAAGCACTCGGAAAGGCTGTGCGTCGGGTAAACGCCATCCACCTGATACATCCAGCCGGAGCCCTCGCAGAAATCGAATTGGCCGAGGGAGTTTTCGGAGTAGTTGTTCCATTTCAGGCCGTCCTCCTCGATCTTTTCCGCAAGATCTTCGGGGATGGACGCGCCGTTGGTGATGCCGTCGCGGATGATGTACGCGAGATAGAACGAGCCCGCGGCGTCGCCGCCGTAGTTATATTGGAAGCCGTTCTGGTTGAGCAGCTCCGTGAGCGTGTATACGGCGTTCACGCCTTCGTAGATTGTTACCTGCGTGGGCGGGATGAGATACCCAAGCCCCACGGTCGTGGCCTCGACGCTTACCGTCGCCGTGCCGATGGGGTCACCGTTTTCCACGGAGTTGCAGTATATCTCATACGACCGGCTGGCCGAATAACCCTCGCGGTCGGTAGCCGATATGGTCACGACGTTGGTCAGATTCGGCTCAAAGTACAGCTCATATGTCGTATTCGAGGACGCAGGGCTGATCGGCTCGCCGTTGAGCACCACCGTTACGCCCGAGCCGTCCGCGCCGGAGGCGTAGATCGGCTCACCGAGATACGACGTCGCCGTAACGCTCAGCGGGAAGCGGCGGCTGTTGGTCGTCGCTATGTCGTCCAGATTGGTGACGATTGTCGGCCGGTTTGTTTCGAGCGCCGAGGTATCGTAAACGATCACGAAGCTCTGCTGATAGTTCAGATCGTTTTTGGCATCGTTGACGAGCAGCGTGATGGTGTTGTTGCGCGGCTGAAGCGTCACAAAGTATTCGCCGCTGTCGTTCGTGATGGTGACGCCGTTGAACATTACGCCGTAGCGCGCCGCGCTGCTCAGACCCAGATCGCCGCGCAGCCGCGCGATGAACGAAAAGTCTGCGCTCTGTACGGTCATGTTGGCGAGATTGTGCTCGAAGAGGATGCTCTCGTCATAGTAGACCGTGTAGGACTTGGAAACGGTGCGCGTCGTTCCGTCGCGCATGGAGTACTGCGCCGAAACGGTGATCGTGTTCGCGCCGTTATCGAGCAGCACCGTGCCGGAAAACTGCGGCACGCCCCAGCCGTTGACCTCCACCGCGGTGGAGACGGGTGTGAGCGCGTACTGCTGCAGCGCCTCGAGATTGTGCTGGATCGTAAAGGAATACCCGCGCACCGCCGAGGTTGAGCCGTTGACGATGGAGGTATAGAAATACACCAGATCCGTCGGCACGGTGTGATCGCCGTTCCCGCCAGGCTCGTCCGACTTGCCGTCGCCGGGCGACGGGCTCGGCGTGAGCGCACCGCTCGGCCGGTCGGCCGGAGGCGGCGTGAACACAAGCTCCGGCATATCCTCCGGTGGCTCCGGCGTCGCGTCCGCCGGTTCCGGCGTCGGGCTTGGCGGCTGCCTCAGCAGCTCCGTGCTTACCGAGAGCGAGGGATCGCTGTCGAGCAGAAGGAATGAGCTGTCTGCGCGATCGGTATACTCCTCGCCCGGCGGCGCAACCTGTGTCCCCGCGGCAATGTATATAAAAAAGCCGAACAGAGCCGCCAGCACTATGAGCGTTGTGAGGAGGTTAACGGCTCTTCTTCGATTTTTGTTTCCCATGTTATCCGCCCTTCTTTTTAAGGCTTTCTTTTCTCAAAGTATCTGCGATAGGGTGGCTGCGCCATCCCCGCCGCCGAAGCGGAGGGATGACGCAGATTTTTCGTTGTTCGGGATAGGCCGCTTTATTCTTCGTCCTCGTCCCCTTCATGTTTTTTGCCGAGCACCAGCCAGAGCACGACACCGCCGCAGAGCACCAGCGGGATCACCCACCAGAGCCAGCTGAGGCCGGAGCCGGAATCGGTATCCGCCGTATTCTCGCTGGGGGTGACGCCGGTCTCGATCCTGCCGCCGGTCTTGCCGGAGACATCCGTGACGGTCGTTCCGCTCTCCGGCGTACCGGCGCCGGTCTCGCCGGCCGGTTTTGTCCCGGTCGTGCCGGTGGTTCCGGCCGCGCCGCCGGCCGTCGTGCCGGCGACGCCCATGTTCCCGCCGGTGATGGTGCTGCCAGGGGTCACGCCGCCGCCGCCCTGCGTTGGGCGGTCGCCGCTGGTGAGAATGCGTTTGTATGCCGCTTCCGCTGCAAGGAGAACGTTGTAGTTTCCCACGCGGGCGCGCAGTGTCTCGGAGAGCGCATCAAACGCGGTGCGCGCTGCCGTAATGGACGGGCCGCTGTTCTTCGTCACGGTGCCAATCGCGTCAATGAGTGTTTCCACCGCGGCGATCTTCTCGCGGTTTTCCTCCTCGCGGGCCGCATCCTCCGCGGCCTGCTTCTTCTTTTCCGCAAGTGCTGCTTCCAGCGCTTCGAGCCGCGTGAGGCGGTCGGGCGAGTACATTTCCTTCTGCCGGACGGTCAAACCGTTATACGCGGTACGCGCCGCGCTGATGGTCTCTTCGCTCTCGAGTGTGACCGGTTCGGCGATTCGATCGACCAACGCTTCGGCTTCCCGCACGGCGTCGCGCTCGGCAATGAGCTCGGCGAGCTTCTTCTCCGCCGTTTCAAGGATCACAAGACTGTCCTTGATCTCCTCCTGCAGCGTCGGGATGACCGCGTCATAAAGCTCGCGTGCCTCGTGAATCTGCTCTTCCTTCTCGAGCGTCACCTCGCCGATGGCTTGAATAGCATCGATCGCCTTGCGCTGCGCCTCGTGTTCTGCGTCGGTGATGACCACGACCGGCACGAGCACCGTGAGAGAGCTGTTCCGCAGCGAGTAGGTAAGCTGCACGCTGATGTCGCGCCCTTCCAGCGGCGTGTCCGCCCAGGTAAGCAGTTTGGAGTTCGTGATGTCCTTCTCCGCGCCGTTCGCCATATGCGCAACGACCTTCATGCCGGTGGGGTCAAACATCTCTCCGGCGTCGTAGCGCGTTTTGTCCGGCTCCTGCACCAGCTCGATACTCTGCACCTTGCTGCCGATGGCAAAGAGGTGGTTCGAGTCGTTCTTCATGTAGATGGTGCCGTCCTTGTCCACGATGGGGCTCGCAATGCAGTACTGCGCGAGATCGCCCTGCGGCGTGAACAGCACCGGTGCGCAGTTATCCACGGTGTACCGCTTTCCCGCGGAGGTATAGGTCTCCGACACGGGATCGGCCAGTGCCGTCTGTCCCGGCTTATCGCGGATAACGCGCAGCGAGCCGGGCGTGTAGTTGTCGGCAAAGTAGACATACACCTCGTCGCCGTAGCCGGTGGACAGCAGGCCGCTCGTCTGCGGGCAGCCCTTGGTGTTGGCCGTGTACGCAATGCTCCACGACGCCAGATCGATGACGGCGATGTGGTGCCCGTCGTACACCTTGAACTGCGCCGCGCCCTGCACGCCGACATACGCGCGGCCGTTGTAGATGACCGGCGTCGATACGCTTCGTCCGCCGAGCCGGATCTCCTTCAGGCTGTCCTTCACAAAGCGGCCGTTTGCCTGGACCTGCACGCTGTAGAAGCTGCCGCCGCCGCTGGTGAAATAGTAGCTGTCGGTCGCCGCGTCGTAGGAAACCGTCGAGCGGATGTCGCCGTTGAGCCCCTCGATGGAGTCGAGCAGCGCGCCGCTGACCGGGTTGAGCGAGAGCAGCATGCTCGTCTGCGACTCATACCCCTTCTCGCCGTCCTCCGTGCCGACCAGCACAAACTTCTCCGTGGCGAGTGCGCCCGCCCAGTAGAAGCCGCCGGACTGCGTGCGCACCCAGAGCGGCTGCTTGGCCTCGAGCGGCTGGCTCGGGTCCTCGTCCGTGATCGTCAGACACACCATGTGCGCCGCACCCTGCTCGCTGTTCCAGAAGCCCGTGTAGATGCAGCCGTCCGAATAGGTGATCGGGCAGTTCGGCTGGTTCGCGCCGAGACCGATGCCGAGCGAGTCGGTATAGAGCCACAGGGATTCCAGCGTCTTCGCGTTGAACGCCTGCACCATGCCGCCGCCGAGCGCCACGAAGATCATACCCTCGGCATACGCCGGAGGCGTGATGGCGAAGGGCGAGCTGCCCTGCATCTCTCCGCGGGCCAGTACCTCGCCGGTCTCCGAATCAAGCCGCAGCAGCTCCTTGCCGGAGTAGCTGTAAAGCTCGCCGTTGATGATGATCGGCGTGCCCGGTGCGCCGTTGGCCTGACCGCCGGTCGCAATGGACGTTGCCCAGTAAAGCTCGGCGTTGTCCGCGCTCGTCGGCGTTTTGGCGTCTGTGACGCCGTTATTGTCGTCGTTGCCGCGGAAGTTGCCCCACTCAGCAGGGAGCTCGGTGTCAATGTCCGGGTTCGTCTCGGCAGGGACGAGCTCGATGTCTATCTCCATGTCCTTTTCCGCACAGAAGGAGCCGGTCTGCGCCACATAGCCCACCGCGGAAACGGAGTAGGCATAGTTTTCCTTTTGGCCGAGCGTGAAGGTGCCGAGCCGCGGATAGTACACGGCGTCGTCCGCATCACGCAGCAGGACATTGTAAACCGCGTCCTCCGGCGTGACGTTGAACTTCACCTTCACCGGCAGCGAGCGGTTGATCGTGAGCTTGTACGTCTTCTCCACGCGGTCCACGATCCCGTCGTCGTAGACGAGGTCAATGGTAAAGCGCGTCTTTGCGCCGTCAAGAGGCAGAGCGTATACTGTACGATCCGATATCTGCGTACCGTCGAGCGTTTCGCTCTTCTCCAGCGTCTCGCCGTCTACGGTGACGTGGTAGTACTCCGTGGTGCCGGTTGAGAGCGTCATATACACCGTCTCGAGCGTCGAGGAAACATTCACGGAGCATTCGAGCGTTTTTGCGTCAAACTCGCATTGGGCGATGCCGTAATAGTAAAAGTTCTGTGCGTTGCTCTCGGTGATCTTTTCGCGGTAGAGCGTGACGCTCCGCAGCGAACGGTCACGGATCACACGGATGCGGTAGACCTGCTGTCCGCCGTTCTTATCCGTGGTGGTGACGTTGATCCAGCTCTCGCCGGGTACAAAGGAGCGCAGTATCCGCCTTATCTCCTGCATCGTTTCACCGGTCAGGTCGGTGAGCTTCGTGGTCTCAATGCCGGTGCTCGGCGAGCCGCCGCTGCCCCAGCTGGAGAGATAGGTGACCTCCACCTTCGCGCCCTCGCGCTGCGCCTCGGGCACGAACGCCTTAAAGTCCAGAGACGTCTCGCTGTCGGGCACAGTCAGCGTATATTCGTGTACGTCCGACTGAAACAGCGGGTAGAGCGCGAGCGTTTTTTTGTCGGATTGTGCTCCGTGCAGGATGGTCAGATCCTCCAGGATCTCCTCACCCTCCGGCTGGTCCTTGTGCGTGAGCGTGAACGTATACTCGGTCGTGCGCCCCCAGGCGGAGATATGCGCGGTATACGTTGTGTCGTTCTCCGGGTCAAGCGGCACGCGGAAGATGCAGCCGTCGCCGGGGATAACCTCCGGCTCGTACCCGTCGATCGTAACAGGGATGCGTTCCAGACCTCTGTAATCGTTGCTCGTATCGAACGGCACGAGGATGAGCTCGGCGCTGTCCGCGCCGGTAGGCACCTCAACGGTGAAGTTCCGCTTGCCGTTTTCCATGGCGAGCGTCTGCATCAGGCCGCCGGAGGTCACGCCCGCGCGGAGGATCCACGGCTCCATATAGACCTCTACGGTGAAGACCTGCTCGCGCCCGTCGTCCGCCGTAGCAGTAACGGTAATGATCTTATCGCCGTCGCGGCCGTTGGCGACCCAGAAGAACTGCTTCATCTCCGCGGCATGGGTGGAGCCGCTCTCCAGAAGCATCGTGGTTTCCGCGTTAATACCGCCAACGGAGTACCGCGTCTCGATCCTGCCGGTCACGCCGTCGGCGAACGCCGCGCGGATGTACATGTCCTTGCGGAAATCCTCCTCCGCGACCCGTCCCTCGTAATGGAACACGCCGCGCTCGCCGGTGAAGTTTATCACGTTCCATGTGCCCGGCTCGCCGCTCTCGCTGATTTCGATCATCTTGAGCAGCGGCTTTTCGAGAAACTCCTCATGGATCTCATAGTCCGGATCGCCGGAGGAGAGCATGATGCGCCCGGTTTTGGTGAGCTCCCTTCCGTCCGCGGTGTAGGCAAGCGTGTAGGTGTATTCGCCGGGCTGGAGCGTATTTTTGCCCGCCTGCCCGCGCGTCACCTTGCCGTTAACGTCCGTGAACGTAATGGAGAGTCCCGACGTTACCGGCTCGTCCAGATACGTGGCCGAGACGAGGACGTTTACCGGCGTAACCGGCGCTTCCACCACGCGCACGGAGCCGTACCAGTGGTACGCCGACTTATAGGCATACGTTTTAGTATCCTTTACGCGCAGATAGTAGAGGCCCGGTTCACCGAAGAAAATTGTGATCTTACCGTCGATTCCACTGACGTCCTCCAGCGTCCGCCACTCGGTCTCGTCGGCGCGGCGCACCTCGACATGACACTCCCGGACGGTGTTGGCAAGCGGCCACTGCGTGCCCGCCACCTTAACACAAACAGTCAGACGGGAATAGTTATCCACCTCGGCGTTTAGTTCGTTTACGGGCAGGTAGTTATCCTGATGATGGTTTGAGCCCGGCAGGGTAAAGCCGAAAAAATAATCCTCGTTGAATTCTTCGTCGTTCACCATGATGGTGAGCTCCTGTCCGTCTGAGAGCGCGCAAAGCCACGCAATCTTCGGCTTGGGCTTGCCGCTTTGATTCTGGATAGAGCTGTACCAATGATCTACAAAGAGATTGACCGGCCGGGCGCTGCCCATGAAGCGCGTCACCTCGCCGCCAAAATTTTCCATGTATACATACGGCGAGCCGATGTTCTTGTTGCGCTCGGTGAGCGTCAGCGTATTTTCGCCGTAGAACTGCCGCTCCACCTCCAGCAGCGCCATGAGCACCGTGACCCGTCCGCTCGGCCCGTCCGTTTTCGTCCAGTTGCCTGCCTGCCGATCATAGACATAATCGTCGTAGTAGCCGGACATATAAATCTCGCCGAGGTCGGAGTAGGACACCGTGACGGGGCGGCGGTAGATTTCGCCGTTCCCGTCCGTCATGTACTTGTCGCCGTCCATAAGCGAGACATAGACCGTGATCGTCTCACCCTCGATCGCACCGGGGGAAGGCTCCATGGCGATGTCCAGCGACCGCGCCTCGCCGAGAACGTCAAATGTTCCGCTCACCGTGCGGCAGCCGGGCGCCTCCACAGTGTAGGGGTAATTCCGCCCGGTGTAGAGCTCCAGCTCTGTGGTTCCGTCGAAGAGCTCCTTCGTCTCACCGTTCACGGTGAGCTTCACGCCCTTCACGGGCGCGCCGTCCTTCGTGACGTTCACCGCCACGGCGAAGGGGCCGCGGGCGTATTCCGCCAGCTTTACGGTGACAGTCTGCGCCGCATCTTTCACGACAATGTTGCCGGTGACCTCTTTCCAGAGCTTCGTTCCGGCCTCGTTTATTGATGTGCGATAAAGAAGCAATAGAAGTGTAAAAAATTTTGCCGTTCCTA
>ERZ827520.4516-NODE-4516-length-10374-cov-2.775850_pt1 | contig 10374 bp, 9 predicted proteins | sample MGYA00519581_ERZ827520 | MGnify/ENA primary metagenome ERZ827520 (study PRJEB31778, sample SAMEA3449339) | human gut metagenome | biome: human gut; feature: human-associated habitat; material: faeces | place: United Kingdom | collected 2010/2012 ...
CAACCAGCTGTACATCTTCCGTACAGATCTCATCCATCACACACTGTACCAGGTCAAGTCCCTTTTGGTCGGTCAGACGGGAGACGATACCGATCATGAACTTTTTCTCGTCCTGCGCCAGTCCCAGCTCCGCCTGCAGCGCCTTTTTATTCTTGGATTTCTCCTTGCGGAATGTCTTTGCGTTATAATTTTGTACGATCCGTTTATCTGTCTCCGGATTAAATTCATCGTAATCGATACCATTTAAGATACCGCGCAGACTGTTGCTTCTCGCACGCATCAGACCGTCCAGTCCCTCGCCGTAGAACGGAGTCTTGATCTCCTCCGCGTAGGTGTTGCTGACCGTCGTGATCGCATCCGCGTATACGATGCCGCCTTTTAACATATTGCCGTCTTTGTATGCTTCCAGTTTATCCGGTGCAAAATAATAATCAGAAAGTCCTGTGATTCCCTGAACAGTCTTTACATCCCATACTCCCTGGAATTTCAGATTGTGAATTGTCATAACTGTCTTGATTCCCCAGAAAAATTCATTCTGCTGGAAGGAATCATGCAGATATACCGGAACAAGACCTGTCTGCCAGTCGTGACAGTGGATCACATCCGGGCGGAAACCGATAACCGGAAGGACAGACAATACAGCCTTTGAGAAGAATGCAAATTTTTCAAGATCCCATGGGGCACTGTCATATGGCTTCGGTCCACTGAAATAATATTCATTATCGATAAAATAAAACTGGATTCCTTCGTATTCCATATGCATAATGCCAACATAGCAGTTTTTGTATCCCAGATCCATATAAAAATGAGTAATGTATTCCATTTTATCTTTCCATTCCTGTTTCATACAGGCATATTTCGGCAAGATAACACGGACATCAAAATAGCGCTTATCAAAACATTTCGGAAGTGCACCAGCTACATCGGCAAGTCCTCCTGTTTTAATAAATGGTACCGCTTCTGATGTTGCAAATAAAATTCTTTTCATCTGTAAATACCCCTCCTTGTATCTCGATGCCAGATTATTGTTATTTCGAACATCCGCTCGCTATTTTCTGACATTTCTGTCTGTGACAGACCTTTTGTTTATTATACTCCAAAACCACCTTGTTGAAAAGAGTGATTTTTGTATTCAAGGCGAATTTTATCTGCAATAAGTGCAATAAATTCTGAGTTGGTCGGTTTGCCTTTTCCTGTGCTGACCGTGTACCCAAACAGTGCATCGATCGTATCCATCTTGCCTCTGCTCCATGCAACTTCGATCGCATGACGGATAGCCCTCTCCACCCGGCTCGGAGTAGTCTGATGTTTTTTTGCAATTGTCGGATAAAGTACTTTTGTGATCGAATTCAACATTTCCATATCGTTAACAGACAGAATGATCGCATCTCTCAGATACTGATAGCCTTTTATGTGTGCTGGAACACCAATTTCATGTATAATATTCGTCACATCTGTTTCCAGATTCCGTTTTCCGTAAGGCGCCGGTTCCTCTCTCACCGCCTGTCGCACCGGTTCTCTCATTTTTCGTTCATTTCCCCTGCGTATATGTTTTATACGACTTAAGAGCACCTGTTTGTCAAAAGGTTTCAGCATATAATAATATGCGCCAAGATTGAACGCATCTTCTGTGATTCTTTCCTGTCCCACCGCCGATACTACAATAAAAGCCGGCTGTTTCTTTACTGAACTGTCATGACTGCAGTGTTCCATAACGGTAAGTCCATCCATCTTCGGCATAATGATATCCAATACAACAACATCCGGTTCTTTTTCTCTGATGATGCTGCAGATTTCTTCTCCATTGTGTGCTTTTCCGACCAAAGTCAGGTCTTTATCTTCTTCGATCATCTGACCGAGTATGTCAGCCATTCTAACGTTATCATCTGCAATCGCCACATTTAATTTTTCCATGAGGCCTTTCCCTCCTAACCAACAAAAATCTTCTTCCTTACAACAAGGACATTATAGTGGAAAGGCCTTCGCGAAATCAAGCCGAAACTGGCTGAAATACGGCATTTTCGTTCGGCCTGAATCGACTTTTTCAGATATTTTCCAGCATGTTTTCTGCAAAAATACCATATCCTCCTGTAGAATCCTGTATAAAAACATGCGTGACAGCTCCCACGAATTTTCCATTCTGAATCACCGGGCTTCCACTCATTCCCTGTACAATTCCTCCTGTCAGTTCCAGAAGTTCGGGATCTGTCACCTGAATTACAAAACTTTTATTTGTATCTTCATGATTCATGTCAATTCTTGTTATCTCAGCATCGAATTCACGTACCGTTCCATCCACACAGCACAATATGGATGCCGGCCCGATTTCCAGTTCCTGTTTGTATGCAACTTCCATCTTTCGCAATCCAAGCTCCTCCGGCAGTTCTGATAATCTTCCATAAATTCCCTGTTCACAGTTTTTTTCTATACTTCCGATGATTTTTTCCGCCTCATAATGAATCAGACCGGAAAGTTCACCCGGACTTCCGCTGCTTCCTTTCTGGATCCCAACGATCTGTGCCTGATACAGGTCACCATCATCAATATGAAGAAGCTCTCCGGTATCTACATCGCTGATTCCATGACCAAGTGCTCCGTAATTTCCATTCTGATCAACAAATGTGAGTGTCCCGATTCCCTGTGTATTATCTCTCACCCATATCCCCAGCTTATACTCGCCCTTGATATCTTTTACCGGACTCAGCGACAAAGGAATCTTTTTTCCTTTTCTTATTACCTGCAACTCCACAGTATCCTGTTTCAGCTTTTCGAGATCTTCTACAAGATCTTTTTTAGTTTCAATAATTTCATCATTAAATGCAACGATATAATCTCCCGGCTCTATAATTTTTTCTGCCGGTTCCTCCGCACGGCCTTCTTCAGAAATAATCTCACCGGTATCAATTACCAGTACTCCGTCGGTTTCCATATAGATTCCGACAGTGCTTCCACTGACAAGCACTGTCGTACTGTCTGTGGGGATTACTTTGACATCTTTAAACGGTATCACTCCCAAAATTCTGCTGGATAACAGATAACTTCCATCTCCGGAAACCGTAATTGCATCATCAAAAGAAAGCAGCGGATAATCCAGTACATTCTTCACCTGCTGTTCCTGACTTTCTGTCACATAAAGCTCATCAGGAATCTTCCTGTCAAGATATCGATATCCCAGCCATATCACCGTTAGCAGATCCAGGCATATGATCCACCAGAGAAGATGTCTGTATTTTGTTCTTCTGTCCATTCTGCCACATCCTTTCTTTTGTAAAACCAAACTCTCTTCCACCAGCATTTTTACAGAAAAAAAAGAGAAGCGATCCTGTTGGATCATCCTCTCTTATTATGCTGTGAATACAGCTATTTCAGTCTTGTATTTTTATGAACCCGTGCCAATTCTTTCATTTCTTTTGCGTTTTCAAAAACTGCCTGTGTAAGTTCAGCTCCACCCAGAAGTCTGGCAAGTTCTCTCACAGAATCATCTCCTTCCAGCGGATGAATCTCCGTGATCGTTTCTGTACCCTTCTGATGTTTTTCGATTTCAAAATGTGTATCTGCCATTGCAGCAATCTGCGGAAGATGCGTAATACACAATACCTGGTGACATTTTCCGATAACTGCCATTTTTTCGGATACTTTCTGCGCTGTCCTGCCACTGATACCTGTGTCGATCTCATCAAAGATCAATGTCTCTATCTGATCTCTGTCTGCAAGAATTGCTTTTATTGCAAGCATGATCCTGGAAAGTTCACCGCCAGATACAATCCTGCCTAATGGTTTTACGCTCTCACCCGGATTGGTAGAAATTTCATATTCTATATCATCAAACCCATTATCTGTATATTCTTTTTTTCGTTGAAAATCAATATGAAACTGTACGTCCAGAAAATTCAGATCTTTCAATCCCTCAATAATCTTATCCGTAAGCATCTGGCTGTATTTTTTCCGGATAACAGAAAGTTTATCCGAAACAATTTCAAGCTGTGCTCTGCTTTTTTCTACTTCAGCTTTTGCTCTCCGGAAATTCTCCTCATATCTGTCAAGATCTTCCAGTTTTTGTTTCTGGTTGCCGCAGTATGTGTGGATTGCCTCGATTGACTGTCCATACTTTGCTTTGAGATTGTTGATCAGATCCAATCTTCTTTCTGTTTCATAAAATGTTTCTCCGTCAAAGTTCAGTTCATCCACATAAGAGGAAAGCTCTCTGTTGAAATCATTCAAAAGCCCATCGATTTCCTGAAGTGCTGATGACATGGATTCCAGCTGGCTGTCATACTCCGTGACACGCATCAGCTCTTTCACTGCATTTCCAACCGCTTCTCCGGCTCCCTGCACGGAATCATTTCCTGTCAGATCCCGCACCTCCTGCAGAGTCTCAAGAATCTTCTTCCCGTTATCCAGCTTACGGTACAGCTTTTCCAGTTCTTCATCCTCTCCCGGATTCAAATTCGCGCTTTCAATTTCTTTAATCTCAAATTCCAGGAAAGCACGCTCTCTGTTTCTCTGTTCTTCATCCATATCAAGAGACTTTAATTTTTTTAGGCTGTCACGATATGTACGATATGCACGATTCACTTTTTCTTTGACCGGATAGATTTCATCTTTACCATATGCATCCAGAATCTCCAGCTGTTTATCCTGATAAAGCAGAGACTGGTGCTCATGCTGCCCGTGTATATCCAAAAGGCAGGAAGCTACTGCTTTCATCTGTCCAACCGTGCAGGTCTCCCCATTAATCTTGTTGATACTCCTGCCATCCAGAATTTTACGTGTCAGCAATACCTGTCCTTCTTCCAGCTCAATCCCCAGTTTGCCCAGCGCTTCTTCAGCTCTTGGATTTTCTACCTGAAACAACAGCTCCACCAGTGCATATGACGCACCTTCGCGGATCATATCCTTTGCAATTCTGCTGCCCAGGATCAGCTGCATGGAACCCAGCAGAATCGATTTACCTGCTCCTGTCTCACCAGTCAGAATATTCAGTCCCGGCCCAAATTCTACTTCAATATCTTCAATAAGTGCCAGATTCTTCACATGAAGATGAACTAACATAATTTCAGAATTCCTTTCAGCTTCTCAGCAACAATTTCTGCCTGCTCTGCATCACGTGCCACACACATGACTGTATCATCTCCGGCAATACTTCCAAGAATCTCCTTCCATTTCAGGGCATCCAACGCAGCCGCCACCCCCATGGCCATTCCCGGCACAGTGCGGATCACAAGCATATTCTGACCTACATCAAGTGATGTCAGTGTATCCTGGAGAATCCTTGTGTATTTGTCTCCCAGTTCCGCAGACGGTTCTGTAAGAATCGCGTAACGGGATTTTCCATCTTTTCCTGCAACTTTCATAAGCTTCAGTGCCCGGATATCTCTGGAGACTGTAGCCTGTGTTACTTTGAATCCTGCCTCATTCAGTCTGGCAGCAAGTTCCTCCTGTGTATCAATATCATATTCCTGGATCAGTTCTATGATCTTTTCATGTCTTGCACTTTTCACTGCATTACCTCCATCACATTGTCACTGTTATTCCATCTTCTGCCGTAATACCTCTACAAAGCTTAAATGATTTAATTTCAGGATTTTCACACTGGCTGAAGCTTTTTGAATCACGATCCTGTCTCCCGTCACGATCGGAATTTCTGTATCTCCGTCAAAAGAAGCAAGCCCCTGTTCCTGAACCTGCCTGCGGCCTTCTCCCAGCTCTACTGTAATAACATCTTCCTCCGGAAAAATAATACTGCGGGTATTCAATGTATGCGGAGCGATCGGTGTCATCAGCGTCATCGCCGCATTTGGAGATACAATAGGTCCTCCACATGAAAGGCTGTAACCGGTAGAACCTGTCGGTGTGGCAATAATAATTCCATCTGCATTATACGAATTAAGATAGACATCATTCACATAATTTTTAAATCTTACAACTCGAAGGGGGCCCTCTCTGCCTATTACAATATCATTCAGTGCAATGTCCTGCCCAATGATCTTATCACCATGCCAGACTGTTCCTGTAAGCATCATTCTTTCTTCGATCTCATAGTCATCTGCGATCAGTTTATCCAGTGCAGCATGTATCGACTGTCTGTCTACTTCAGCCAGAAACCCCAGCGTCCCAAGATTGATTCCCAGCATTGGAATTTTTCTGTAAACAACATCTCTGGCAGCCTGAAGAAGTGTACCATCACCGCCCAGAACCAGAATACACTGTGTTCCCTCTGGAATCAGTTCCGGATTTGTATAATGGTATGCCCCTTCCAACTTACGTTCCGCCTGCTGAACCTGACATTTCTTTCCATTTTTTTTCAGATAAGAAACAATTTCATTTGTGATCTGAAAATCTTTATCTTTATCATTGTTTGTGATGATATAAAACTTATCCATCTCCCCTAGACCTTCCTTAATCCAGTTGACTGTGTGCCTCCTGCACTACAGCCTCAGGTGTTACTTCAAGAGAGGACTGGATCACTTCCCCTTCCGGTCTCTTTTTCAAATGAAGCAAGTATTCAATATTTCCCTCTGGTCCCTTGATCGGTGAAAAAGAAAGATGGCACGGCTCCATTGCAATTGTAGACGCATAAGCGATCACTTTTTCAATGACTTCCAGGTGCACTGCCGGATCACGTACAACGCCTTTTTTCCCAACTTTTTCTCTTCCGGCTTCAAACTGCGGTTTGATCAGACAGACGATCTCTCCATCATCTGTAAGGAGGTTTCTCACTGGAAGAAGCACTTTTGTCAGAGAAATGAAAGAAACATCTATCGATGAAAACTGTGCTGGCTCCTGCAGATCTTCCGGAAGTACATAACGGATATTCGTTTTTTCCATACATACCACTCTCGGATCATTACGAAGTTTCCAGTCAAGCTGTCCATATCCGACATCGATTGAATAGACCTTCACTGCACCATTCTGGAGCATACAGTCTGTAAATCCGCCAGTGGATGCACCAACATCCATACATACCTTTCCATCCAGAGAAACGCCAAAATTATTCATGGCTTTTTCCAGTTTCAGTCCTCCACGGCTTACATATGGAAGTGTATTTCCGCGTACTTCAATCTTCACCGTCTCCTTGAACATTGTTCCCGCTTTATCTTCTTTCTGTCCGTCCACATAAACATCTCCGGACATAATATATGCTTTTGCTTTCTCTCTGGAAGGTGCAAGTGCACGCTCTACCATCAAAAGATCCAGTCTTTTCTTCATTCCTGCTCCTCATATTCCTCAATCGCATCAAGAATATCCGGTGCTGAAAGCCCGATTTTGGCTCTCAGACTGGCAATTTCTCCATGCTCTACAAAACGATTCCAGATAGCGATCGGAAGTACTCTTACTTCCGGATGACATGCTTCCATATAAGCTGCCACATGCTCACCAAATCCACCGTTTCTGACATTTTCTTCTACTGTTACAAATAATTTATGATCTTTTGCAAGCTCATCAAGAAGCTCTGTATCCAGTGGCTTCACAAATCTTACATTTACAAATGTTGGATTTTCACCTTTGTTCTTCAGTTCTTTGCAGACCTGTTCACAGACCTCCGTCATGCTTCCAACAGACAGAAGTGCTGTTTTCTCTCCACGGTAAAGAACTTCACTTTTTCCAAAACGTATCGGGCTGTCAAATTCCTCTAGTCCCTGATATGCAGTGCCTTTGGGATAACGGATTGCACATGGTCCTGCCGCATGAACTGCAAATTCCAGCATTTTTTCAAGTTCTCTTCCATTTTTTGGTGCCATGACCGTCATATTGGGCATCATTGTCAGATAAGACAAGTCAAAATTTCCCTGATGTGTCTCTCCATCTGCTCCTACAAGACCTGCCCTGTCAATCGCAAAGATCACGTGCAGCTTCTGCATGCAGACATCATGAAGCATCTGGTCTACTGCCCTCTGTAAGAAAGAAGAATAAATCGCTACGACTGGTATCACGCCACCCAGGGCAAGGCCGGCTGCAAAACTGACTGCATGCTCTTCGGCAATTCCAACGTCAAATAATCTGTCCGAAAAAACTTTTTCAAAAGCCTTCAGTCCGGTTCCCTCCTTCATTGCCGCTGTAATGCCGACAAGCTTCGGATTTTCTTTTCCCAGTTTCACCATAGCCTGTGAAAATACATCTGTATACGTCGGTCCTTTCTTCACAGAAAGCTGTCTGCCAGTTTTTATGTCAAACGGGCCAGTTCCATGGAACTGATCCGGATGCAGACTTGCCGGTTCATATCCTCTGCCTTTGTGCGTCAGGACATGAACGATCACTGGTCCTTCCACACGTTTTGCTTCGTTAAAAAGTTTCATCATCTGCCGCATATTGTGTCCGTCAACCGGTCCAAGATACGTCAGTCCCATATTTTCAAAAAGCATTCCCGGTATGATCAGCTGTTTGATACTGCTCTTGGTCCTGCGCATGGTATCTACAACCGCAGTACCTACCTTCGGTACCTTCTTAAGCGTCTTAGTCACATTCAGTTTCATTCCCGTGTAAGCTTCCGCTGTACGCAATGCACTGAGATAAGAAGACATTCCACCAACATTTTTGGAAATAGACATATTATTATCATTGAGTACAATAATAAAATTGGTTTTCAATTCTGCTGCATTATTCAATGCTTCATATGCCATGCCACCTGTCAGTGCACCATCTCCGATCACTGATACGACACGATAATTCTGTCCAAGCAGATCTCTGGCTCTTACATAGCCCAGCCCCGCTGAGATTGAATTAGAACTGTGGCCTGCATCAAATGTATCACAGTCACTTTCACAGCGTTTCGGAAATCCACTCATTCCGCCTTCTTTTCGAAGATTTTTGAATTCTTCTTTTCTTCCTGTCAGAATCTTATGGGTATATGCCTGATGTCCCACATCCCATACGATCTTATCCTGTGGAAGATCCAGCACATTATGCAAAGCCAGTGTCAGTTCCACTACCCCAAGATTCGATGCCAAATGGCCTCCTGTCTGGCTGACTGACTCAATCAGGAACTGTCTGATCTCATCTGCAAGCTGTGGAAAATCTGCCAACGCTATCTTGTGTATATCATTAGGCTTATTGATCTTTTCCAACATCCTTCGTATCCCTCTTTCATTTCCTGCGGGTTGCCATTTCCATGACCAGCTCCGTCAGGAACTCATTTTTATTATACAGTCTGTCCAGAACTGCCAGAGCTTTTTCAGAAAGTTCTCTGACCTGCTCAGATGCTTTCTGTACCCCAAAAAGAGTCACATAAGTAACTTTGTTGTTTTTTTCATCACTGTGTGCCGGTTTGCCAAGTTCTTCACTGGTCGTGATATGAATATCATAAACGTCATTAAAATACTCTGAAATAGTGACTTTCAGAGGCTGTTCGAACTTTTTCTTTATATAGCTGCACATTTGCTCCAGTTCGTTGTTGACGAGAATGGTAATCGTATGACCTTCGACAGAATAGACAGTTAAAGGTTTAATCCATGTGTTAAAAGCAACGGGAGAAATGTCATGCTCAATTCTCATAATATCCAGTATTTGATCCCAGTTTTCTCGAATTTTATTAATCACGATAATCCCCCTAATTATAGTTTACTTACTAAATATTTTATAACATTTTAAATTTTTTTACAATGCTTTTGGTGAAATCTTGTGTGGAAATTGTGGATAACTTTTATCCACCAGTGTGTATAATATGGAAAATCGCCCCAATGGGTTTACATAAGATCGGACGAAAATCGTGGAAAAATAAGGGCTGTGAATAAGTTATTCAAATTATACACACCTCTTAAAGTAGCATAAATACTGAAAATCTGGTATTTATCCAATATTAATCCACAAGTTATCCACAAGTTATCCACTTTTTGTGGATAAGGTTGTGAAAGACAAAATTTTTCCACAACCAGTAGTTAGTAAATTGTGGATAAATCTACATGTTACCTATATGTCGATAGGTCGTGGAAAACGCTGTAAAAAATCATAAAAAAAATAATTGTTTTACTTGACGGAATGAGGGCAAACTAATATAATAGAATAGATTAGATAATACAATAACGTTAGTCTGTAATTTTATAGACAGCGCAGGAAGAATAAAGGAGGTGTATACCTATGAAGATGACATTCCAGCCAAAGACAAGACAGAGATCTAAAGTACACGGCTTCAGAAAGAGAATGAGCACTGCTAACGGCAGAAAAGTTTTAGCAGCTAGAAGAGCTAAAGGAAGAAAAGTTTTATCAGCATAATCGTACCGTTTCATATGGTATCATAGATGTCAGCTTAGGCCGCAGATTTGTGGCCTTTTTCTTTCTTATTCGGGATGATTCGATGATAACCATGATATAATTTTGAGAAAGAAATGGAAGAATAGAATGGAATATTCAGAATCATTAAAGAAAAACAGGGATTTT
>ERZ827520.4517-NODE-4517-length-10372-cov-8.141999_pt1 | contig 10372 bp, 12 predicted proteins | sample MGYA00519581_ERZ827520 | MGnify/ENA primary metagenome ERZ827520 (study PRJEB31778, sample SAMEA3449339) | human gut metagenome | biome: human gut; feature: human-associated habitat; material: faeces | place: United Kingdom | collected 2010/2012 ...
TATCATATTTTCACCTCGCAGTCTTATTATACGCAACTATCCGGTGAAAATCAAGCGTTTTCAGAAAAATAGTGCGAAAACTCCCCGCTCATTCTGTGCGTTTTCCGTGGATGTTACGCACTCGAACGGACATTTTTGTAAAGAGAAGGGCAAACCGCATCTATTGAACATTTTTGCGGATACACGCATTTTGTCCAACAATAATGCGGCAGTGCAGACAAGCGAAGCATCACCATCTATTTCCCAAAATCAATATTTTTTCGATTTTGGGAAATAGAATCGTGAAAGCAAAACGGGAGCGACCCGAAAGCCGCTCCCGCCGCATCCGCCTTATTCGTCCGTGTCGAAGTCAGGCACCAGCTCCAGCGCTGCGAAGTCCTCATCGGTGATTTCGTCCAGCTTTTGCAGGGCGCTGTCGGTCAGCGCTCGCAGCTCGGCTTCGTCCTCGTCCAGGTATCCGCGCATTTCGGTGAGGGCGGCAATCAGCCCGCTGCGGCTGTCGCTCTGGTAGATGCACATGAGGTTCATTTCATCGTTGGTAAAATTCATCATAGTCTCCGTAATTGTATCACCCCGTTACAAATTGATAAAAATAAAGGGAGCTTGCCCGGCTCCCTGTTCAGTTTTAAGATTTCACTTCTCTTCGGGATTGAGAGAATAGCTCATATACATCTTTAGATATTCTGGCAAGGATTCCGAATGGAACCGCATTAACTCTTACCGGGAAGAACGGCGATTGGTATGCGGCGACCTATGCCGGAAGAAGCGGATATGTTTCGGCCCAGTATATTTCCCTGTCCGGCGGTATCTACCTTCTATCCGGCAAAACAAGCTCGGCAGAGGCGAAGGACAAGATCATCGCCTACGCGAAGGAGCTTGGCGTAACCCTGACAGTGACAGGCGGTGATGACTAATGCTGGACGTCGCCATGGAACATATACTGAAGTACTGGGTCGGCTGGGCGTGCGGAGTCCTTGCCAGCATGGTCGCAGTGCTTTGGCGGCGGTTTACGAAGTTCAAGAAAGAAAACAAAGGGATGCACAACGGCCTGTTATCGCTCCTTCGGGACAGGATCAATCAGGCATGTCGCTTTCATCTGAGGAACAAGCACATTACAGCACGGGATCGCGAGGTGCTGGACGCCATGTTTCAGAGCTATTTTGACATGGGCGGGAACGGCGTGATCAAACATCTGAAGGAAGAGATCGATGCGCTGCCCACATGGATTGAAAACATTCACTAAGGATGTGACAACGGATGGAAAAGAAAACGAACGACGACCATGCGTTTGTCAAATGGTATGTGCAGCACAGCAAAAAGCTGTCCTCCGCCAGTCTGGTTCAGTGGGTGATTGTGGCGGTAGCGGTGTTTTTTCTGGTTTTCTTTTACGACGTGGACAGCTACGAAGCGTCGCTGCTGGAGCATGTCATTCAATGGTCGGCGACCATTACCGTCGCGTCTGTCGGAGGCTACATGCTGAACTCGGCTGTAGAAAAAGCCTGCCGACAGAAACTAAAAACAATCGTCAGTTCTGCTGGCGAGGAAACGAGTGATACTTATGATACGGAAGACGAGATTGCCGGTTATGGCTAATGCAAAAATGAATAAGGCAAAGTGAGGTGAGAGGATGACTTACTTGGATGCTGCGAAGGGATACATTGCGGACGTTCCTGAGATCGTGTTTTACCGATGCGATCAAAAGGTGTTTCATTTCAACGAGCTGACGTCTTTTCACTTTGAAACAAAGAACGACCCAATCGTCATTCGGTGCGGGCACAGCAGACATCCCGTGGCTTTTATCGACGCGCTGAAGGAAATGAATATGGAGTTCGAGAGCGCCGCCATCACAAGCGATTTATTTGCCATGAGCGCCAGCAGGGTAACGCAAAAGGCTGAGTTCAGCTCTCTGGAATCCAAACGGTATACAGTAAACCCAAACAACCAAATCATTCTCCCGTTTCTGGTCAAGGACAAATCGGTTTCCATTTACAGACTAACGCAAGCACAGGCTCCCGCGCCGGGAGCTTTTTCTTATGAGGTAAAGGATTCTCAAACGATCCTTACATTCGACCCAAGCGACTTTGGCGAGGACGATGATGTGCGCGTGGCGTACAAACGCATTATCCAAGACGCAGAAGTTATGACCACCACCACCCACCTGAAGGCTGTTACCGGATCTGTTACCGTTCACTGGCCTGTGTATTCCGGAACCAAAGACCAAAGGCAATCCGTTATGAAGGGCTATTTACATATGCTGATTTATCGGGTAAAGCTGACGGAACCGGCAACCATCAGCACCAGCTACAAGACGGCGGCTACACCTCACATTTCCATGATGGCGCTTGATCCAAAGCGTTTGGATGGAAAGCTATGCCAGTTTATATATGAGCCAAACGCCAATAGTGCGGGTGATTTGAAGCCGGGGCACTGGCCTGTGTTTGAAAAGGACGAAGAGAACAATCTCTGGGTAACGGTGGCAGACCGCGCAGAGCTGATGGGAACCAACTACGTTCCTATCTTTGATTTGGCGAATGGAGACTTGGGCGTAACCCTTCCGGGTGACAAAGACAAGTATCAGCTCAGCGACGGCGAGCTGACTTTGGATGTGAGATAAAGGAGGAAGCAATATGAATGCTTACGAAATTACTCTGTTATGCGTGATTGGCGCTATCGTTGCCGTGTGGCTGGTGGATCGCTTTACAGGCGGACACATCACTGAAAAGATTATTCAGTGGCATCCCGTGCTGGCTGCGCTAACCGCACTGACTTCTGCTGTATCGGCGGTTCTGCCCTCCAGCTATTTTGCTACGCTGAACGTCATTCTGAAAGCCGTATGCGACGGAACAGTAACGGCGGAGCAGCTATGGAAGATGGACAAGCTGCCGAAGGAAGAGCGCAACGCTTATGCAAAACTTCTGATTGGTGAGAAGCTGGCGGCAGCGGGTATCGAAGTAACACCGCAGATTGAGCAGGTCATCGACGGCGTGATTGCCATCGTGTGTATGCTGATGCCGCATGAGAGCGACAAAGACGACAAGCTGACAGACGGTGAAACCGAACAGCTGAATCAGGAACTTGGCATCTGATGGGTGCCTAAAAATTTAGGGGCTATCATGGAAAGTGTGATCCATGGTAGCCCCGTTTTTTGTTTTCACAGTTCCCGCAATACACGGAATACTGCTTTCCTTCCGTCCAACTCCCGAACCAGCAGTCCTGCGTCGCAAAGCGCAAGCAAATCCCGGCGAGCTGTTTCCGTTACGACCTTGTATTTCTTGCGCCAGATTTCCACGGTAACATTGGAACCGCTGCTTTCCAGAAGCCATTTTGCGCCTTTCAGCTGGCGTTCGTTCAGCGTACTGTTCTGTTCGAGCTCTTTTAGCTTTTGCCCTGCAATCACATGATATTTCAGGTGGTTCTCCATTTGCTCAACGGTTCGCGCCAGCATACCGCTGTACGCATCGATGAAGTACGTCATGTCTCCGTCCGAATCTTCCACATTGCGCATGGAGCGATAGTATTTGCCGCGCTCTTCCGCTACGATCCCTGAAATAGAGAAATAGCGGAAGAAGTCATAGCCGGACTGCAGAAGCATCATGTAGCTGAGCGCACGTGCGGTGCGTCCGTTTCCGTCTCCGAAGGGATGAATGTAGACAAAATAGAAATGCGCGATGCAGGCTTTCAGCAAGGGATGCAGCTCGCTTTTCTGAATGAACGTCACCAGTGAGCGCATCATTTCCGGAACCGCATCTGCCTGCGGCGGCGTGTAGACAACGCCTTCCCGCCCGGTCACATATACCGCGCCGTCCCGATAGCCGGTCACCTGAACCTCCGCCGCGCTGCGGGTTACGATGTTGGCAATCTGCAGAATAGTCTCTTCGCTGATCTCATCCTCCAGATGCTCCAGCACATAGGTCAGCGCATCATAGTTGTTCTTCACCATCTGCTCGGATTTATTGCGCGGCTGCTTATTCTGGCGAATGAAATCGACCGCCTGCTCCCGGCTGGTAAATGCACCTTCGATCACGCTGGAATAGACTGCTTCATCCACAACGGCATCCTGAAACAGCGCGTCAAATTCGGGGCCAGTGAAAGCAATATCCCGACGAGCCAGCTCTGCAATGGCGTCGCATTGCTTTTCGATGCCGCCGGTCAGAACAAACCAGAACGGCTTTCCGTCCTGAGCCAGCAGTGGCAGCTTCTGACTGCGCTTGCGCCGTTCCTTTTCAAGCTCCGGCCAGAACTGCTGAATGGAAATGCTGACAGGCAAACGGTGAATGATTTCCTGCCGGGAAAGATAGCGTTCCATAAACTGAGCGATCAACGACTCCATTGCGCACAACCTGCTTTCTATCTGCTATTCTATTGCTATTATACTGCTAATCATCTCCTTTTGCAAGATGGTTTATTTATCAGGGATTTCGCTAGTTTAGGACGTTTTGAAGATCATCCCGATGTTCGGCAACTGAGCTTTCTTCATCCGACCATACAAATGTGCAGTGCTTTATATCCCCGCTTTTTGAACCTTTTGTTATGTGTAGTTAGTGTATTCTTATGCACTATCTTTGACCTTGACATCGTGGAGGTCATAGGTTCGAGCCCTACTAATCCCACCAAGCAAAAACCGTCCGTTTATCAGACGGTTTTTTTGTAATCCTTTTTCCAAACAAATCCCGCCATGCAGGCCGATGGCGATATTCCCCTCATATGCGCCAATCGCGACACATTCTGTTTTATCCCAAAGCCAAGCAATGCACTTGAATGTTGCGGCCAGCATGACGTATATTTCGATTTCATCATCCGTTATGTAGAATTCAGGATCATTTATCACGCAGGAACGCTGTATACATCCCCTTATGCTTTCATTCTCCTATCATTATTATCTTTTTATCCCTTCGTGTAATCTTTCTTAACTCCCCATATGCTACCGTCATGTGCATAGATATAAACATTTACGTAGATTTTTGTTGAATCATCATAGTTGGTAAGTTGAACACACCATACCGGATTTTCGGGATCAGACACCGAATAAACAAAACTCGGCAGCAGACCCACTACCTTTGAGTCCGGAATATCGTATTGCTCTTTCATCACATGATAAGCAATCATAAGCGCCTGCTGGCTCGAGATTGCTTGCTCATCCGGAAGGCCAACAGCATACTTGTAATGACCTATATCTTCAAATTCAACCTCACCGAACGTTCCCCGTTCTTCAATAGCTTCTAAATACCATTTATATTCGTTCTCATAAGTGGAATGATCCAGATTTTCCCTAAACAATGCTCCCTCAGACTTCTTTAGCGCCGTTTCATACAGGCTATTGTAATACGCCTTTTCTGCATCCGTCAGTTCAACCGTGTATTCGCCGGGCTTCCAGTACCGATCGAACATCTTTGTAGCAAAGGCGCTTGAAACGCTCATCGTCAGCAGCAAAGCGGCCATGAGGATACAAAACACTTTCTTCATTTTATTTCACCTTCTTTTCCGCGTCTATCATATGTCTTTGTTCATGGTCTTCCTTTTATTCTTATCCTACTGCTTCCTCATCAGTTCCGCGAACGCCCCATATGCTCCCATCATGTGCATAAACATAGAGGATTGAATGCCAATTGAAGTTATCGTAAAAATCATAATCCTTGAGAGAAATAAACCACATCGGGTTATCCGGGTCAGAAACGGCAAACGTCCAGAATGGAAGCAGCATGGTTAACTGCTCATCAGATAATCCATACTGTTCTTGAAGCACACGGTAAGCGATATAAAGCACTTGCTGCTGTGAAATAGACTGATCGTCTGGAAGTCCTATAGCAGCCGTATGCATTCCAATATCATCGTACTCCACTGTCGGATAAGGCCCATGTTCTAAGTAATATTGATATTCCTTTTCATAAGAAGAGGCATCAAAATTTGCTTTTTCTGATGTTCCTTCTGATTTTTTCAATGCCGTCCGGAATATCTTTTCATATTTTTCGATTTCTTCATCCGTAAGTTCAATCACATATTCGCCTTGATTCCAGTGCTTATCAAAAAGCGGGTTGGCAAAGGCGCTTGAAACGCTTGTCATCAGCAGCAAAGCAGCCATGAGGATGCAAAAAACCTTCTTCATTGTTATCCTTCCTTTCATATCGTCCAGCGGCGGTTTTCATTTTTTCCATTCCCATTATACACCAAAATCCGCCCGGCGCCCGCCAGGCAAATGTAAAACTTACCCAGCGCGTGGCAACCGCCCACACAAAAAGGCGGAGAAAGCGCTGGGCTCTCTCCGCCGGGAAATCGTGATATTACTTTTTTCGTTTGCCGATGTGCTGTGCATCCTCAAAATTGCAGTTGAAAATGCGCACCTTTTTGAATGGATAGTTATAGGCATGGGCCAGGGTGCAGCGCAGCACGATCTCAGTGCCCGCAGGAAGAATGACCGGCAAGCCGTGCTGACTGGTCACGCGCGAATCAGCCTCATCCTCCTGACCCTCCGGCGCAGGGCGGGCATGCAGACCGGCCTTAAAGCCCTCCACCGCCCGAGGCTCCGGAAAAGCCAGATACAATTCGTCATTCTCCTGCAAATCCAGCCCCAGGGCGGCGCTGCGCTCCATGGCATAGGAAATCATGGGCTGATTGCGCATGTTCAGCCAGGTAAACCAACTGACGGCGATCAGCTGCGTCTCCTCGCCGCGCTTCAGGCACAGCACGGCGGGACGGCGCGGCACGGCAATTTGAAAGGCTTCGGATGGGCTCAGCATGTTTCTTCCTCCCGATGGTTTTTATAGTGATTGATCAGGCAACCGTCGGCAATGATCTGGCGTTCCTCCCGCGTCAGCGCGTCCAGCCGCAGGGTAATGCGCGCCACGCCGCCGTCAGGCTTGATTACATAGGCGGGAAACTCCGGCATGCCCGCCAGCACGGCGCTGCGCAGGCCTGGAATGAATATCCAGTCGCCCAGGGCAAAGGCCGCGGGATCATCCGTCAGCAGAGGCGGCATGCCCCAGTTGATGCAGTTGGAGCGGTAACGCTTGGTGGCATATTCGCGTGCCAGATTGGCGCAGCCGCCCAGCACGCGCTGGCAGCTGGCCGCCTGCTCGCGGGCGGAGCCGTCGCCGGGCTTGTTGGCAAAGATAACCGAGCCGATATTGACCGCCTGCGGATTGGGCTGAGCATAGGGACGCAGGGCTGCATACACGCGGGCGATCTCAGCGTCGATCTGCCCCGCAGCGCGCTGCTGTTCCTGCGCGCGCACGGCCTTGGCGCGCCCCACATAACCCGGATCCTTGCGGGAGAGGGCAAACTCGCTCAGCCGCTCGGGATTGGAGCGGTAGGATGAAGTATCGCCCGAGGGGATCAGCTCGTCCGTGGTGGTGACAGGATCGGTAATATAGCTGCATACCCGCATCAGAGCGTCCTCGCTCAGGGCGGGCAGCTGCGGCCAGTCGCGGATATTCGGGCCGAAAACGAGCTTGGTTTCCGGCTCGGCCTGGCCGAAGCCAAAGAACACGCGCTTATCATACACCGCCCGGTCAAAGGCGGCGGGATGCTCGCGGTACGCAACGTCCAGATCAACCGCCGGGGTCAGGCGACCGCCGTTGCGTGCAGTCGCCGCGATGGAGCGCGCATCCATCAGCGCCACGCAGCTCAGCTGCCCCTCGCCAGGCTTGGAGCCCTCGCGGTTGGGGAAATTGCGCGTGGTATGGCGGATGGACAATTCGCCGTTGGCGGGCGTATCGCCCGCGCCGAAGCACGGGCCGCAGAAGCACTCGCGCACGATGGCCCCGGCGGCGGTCAGATCGCCCAGCACGCCGTTGCGCATCAATTGTTGATAGGAAGGCATGCTGTCCGGATACACGCTGAGGCTGAACGCGCCGTTGCCGATGGAACCGCCGCGCAGGATATCCGCCGCGGCGCACAGGTTATCAAAGATGCCGCCCGAGCAGCCGGCGATTACCGCCTGCTCCACCCACACGCCGCCGTCGTGCACCTTGCTGACCAAATCGATCTTCGCGCCGCTGATCTGGGTGTTCACGCGCTCCTGGCAGTCGCGCAGGATATCAACCGGATCGGCCAGCAGCGCGCGGATGGGCATGGCGTGGCTGGGATGCATCGGCAGGGCGATCATGCTTTCAATCTTCGATAGGTCGACCTCCACGCAGCCATCATAATAGGCGATGGGCGCGGGCGCAAGGTGCTTATAATCGCCCTCGCGGCCATGCAGGGCCAGGTATTCGCGCGTGCGCTCGTCCGTGATCCAGATGGAAGACCAGCAGGTTGTTTCCGTGGTCATCACGTCAATACCGTTGCGAAAATCCATCGGCAGGCTGGCAACGCCAGGGCCGACAAACTCCATCACCCGGTTTTTCACATAGCCGCAGGCGTACACCGCTCCGCAGATGGCCAGCGCCACATCCTGCGGGCCGACGCCCGGTCGCGGCGCGCCGTGCAGATACACGCACACCACCTGGGGACGGGCGATATCATAGGTACGCCCCACCAGCTGCTTGGCCAACTCGCCCCCGCCCTCGCCCACGGCCAGCGTGCCCAGCGCGCCATAGCGGGTGTGCGAATCGCTGCCCAGGATCATTCTGCTCTCCGCCGGGCTGGGGCTGATCCTGGGCGGACTATGATCGTTTTTGCACAAAAGCGCAAAATCGCCCGTATAGCCGGAGGTTTTGTCTTTCCTTGTCTTGACAAGGCCCGCGCCGTGACTTATAATTAAATCAACAAATCTACTGTGAAAGGTGCGTTTTTCATGGGTTATTTCGTATTTAAAAAGACTGCCACCGGCGTAAAATTCGATCTGGTCGCGGGCAATCATGAAGTGATCGCCACCAGTGAGGTATACAAGTCCGAGCCTTCCTGCCGCAAGGGCATTGCCAGCGTGCGCCGCAACGCGCCCATTGCCAATCTGCAGGATATGACCGAGGAACCGGTTATCAAAGTATCCTGCCCCAAATTTGAGGTGTATGTGGACAAGGGCGGCGAATACCGCTTCCGCCTGAAGGCCACCAACGGTCAGATCATTGCCGTGTCCGAGGGCTATGCCGCCAAGGCCGGCTGCATGAACGGCATCGAAAGCGTGCGCAAAAACGCCGCCGGCGCCGATATCAAGGTACAGGAATAACCGCATATCCCCCAGCGCTTATGCTGCGCCACAGGCTTCTGCGGCGCATTTTTATGTATAAAGTCTTATTCATTCAAAAGGCATGAAGCAGCGCGTCGCGGTTTTTTCCGGCGCAGAAAAGCGAAGCTGAAATGAAAAACGCACTGACGGCTGCCCTGTCTCATGCGTCCGCAGATATATGCGAACTATGCGCCATCCTTTCTGCGTGCGGGCACGGCAGGCTGCCTTCGCCATTACAGCAGCCGCTTATAGCTTTCGAGCATGGTTCTAAGCTGATACCGCAGCAGCCAGGCTGCGTTGTTCCATTGCGGAATGGATTTGACAACCTCCAGCAGAGGCATGACATATCGCTCCGTATCGATTACATAGCGCGCCTGTTTTTCCCGTGAGAAGCCGTCCGGCATGCAGGACAGGTTGTTGCAGCGGTCGATGCATTTGATCAGCGCAGCAAGCGGATCCTGCGCGATATTCGCAAAATATATCGGCTTGATTTCCGCCTTTCTGCCCGCATAGGTGTTATAGGATACCAAGCGCACAGCCTTTCGGACGCGCTCGCAGACCGGCAGATCCTTTTCCGCTGCGCACGTATCCTCCAGAACGTCATGCAGGAGCAGGCCGGATACCACGTCATCCTCAACGATGCCCATTGCAAGAGCATGGCAGGCCAGCGTCAAGGGATGCGCCCGATAAGGCACCGCTGCGACCATGCTCTTTCGCATCTGTCCGTTATGCATTTCCTTCATCAGCGGCAGCGCTTTCAGCGTTTGTGTCAGGCCAAGGCTGTGCGCTTTAGCCTTCAGCCAGGTATACATATGATCCGGGTCAAAGTTAGGGTTTTCCAGCTTCCAATCGCGCCGTTCCCCGCGCAGCAGAAGGTCTGCCGATATATTCAGCGCTGAAGCAAGCGCCGCAAGCTTTCCCGCCTCCGGCAAATACGCATCCCTTTCCCAGGCGCTCACCGCCTGAAAAGATACCCCCAGCCGCTCAGCCAGCTGCTCCTGCGTAAAGCCCTTTGCCTTGCGGGCCGCAATCAGATTGCTTCCAATGCTCATGCCAGGCACCCCCTTTTTCTAATATGAGTATAGCAGATATTTTCCTCCTTGTGAACGCAGCTGGCGTTGAGTTTTGCCCCAACAATTCAATTTCAGCTTGAGTTTCTGTGTATTTATGCACTTATTTTGTCCTTCGCCGTGCCGGATAAAATATTTTTTTGCAGTGTTGAGCTATAATACATAGGTAACACAAAAACAAAGAAAAAGAGAACTCATG
>ERZ827520.4518-NODE-4518-length-10369-cov-3.437367_pt1 | contig 10369 bp, 7 predicted proteins | sample MGYA00519581_ERZ827520 | MGnify/ENA primary metagenome ERZ827520 (study PRJEB31778, sample SAMEA3449339) | human gut metagenome | biome: human gut; feature: human-associated habitat; material: faeces | place: United Kingdom | collected 2010/2012 ...
TGGGCATCTTGTTTTACTTCAGCAGCAATGAGATCCTCACCAGCACCCGCAGCATGCTGGAAGAACGGGTCTCTTCCTCCTTCGACTCCGTAGAATACCGCAACGATCGATTAGAATATGACAATGACTTATTGGAGATCCAGGACGGGGTCTATCTCTCCGTCTATGATCGTGACGGACAGATGCTGTATGGCAAGATCCCTTATGATTTTGACGCTTCGCTGCCCGTTGAAGAAGGAAATGTCCGCCGTATCGATACCGACGGCGTAGATTTCTTCGTGCTCGATATGAGCTTTCCTGTCGAAAACTATGGCACCTTGCAGATGCGCGGCATCGTCTCCATCACGGACGCAGAGTCCAGCTTCCGCTTCATCATGCAGCTGGCGCTCATCCTATTCCCGCTGCTGATCGTCTTCAGCGCGATCGCCGGTTACCTGATGAGCCGCAGGGCCTTGTCCCCAGTGGAAAAGATCACCCAGACCGTCCGCAACATCCAGCAGGAAAACGACCTGAGCCGCCGTGTCCACCTGAAGCAAGGCAGCGCCGAGATCTACACGCTGGCCGAGACCTTTGACTCCATGCTTGATACGATCGAGGCCGGGCTGAAACGGGAACGCCAGTTCAGCAGCGATGTTTCCCATGAGCTGCGCACCCCGCTCAGCGTCCTGCAGATGCAATGCGACGCCATGCTGGAACGCGATGACCTGGATGATCAGACAAGGACACAGATCGAAGTGCTGCAGCGCAAGATCAAAAACCTGTCCTCCATGATCTCTCAGCTGTTGTTGCTGTCACGCGCAGACCGCGGCCAGGAAAAACTGCAGAAAGAAGACCTCGATCTCAGCGAATTGGCTGAAATGCTCACGGAAGAATACGAAGAGATCGCCGCAGAACGCCACATCACCTTGCAAGCCGATATTCAGCCTGATATTCACCTTCATGCCGATCAGACGCTGATGATCCGGCTGTTTGCCAACCTCTTGCAAAACGCTGTCACTTACAACCGGGAACGCGGTACCATCACCCTAACGCTGAAACAAGAGGATGACATTATCCTCACTGTCCAAGATACCGGCATCGGCATCAGCGAAGAACACCTCCCTCACATCTGGGAACGCTTCTACCAGGCCGATCCATCCCGCAGTGATACCGAAAGCAGCGGATTAGGGCTGTCCATGGTCAAGTGGATCGTGGAAGCCCATCAGGGAACCATCACTGTTTCCAGCAAGGTCGATGAAGGCACGACATTCACTTGTGTATTTCCGAAGTAGAGAACACAAAAATAGTGTTTCTGCTTTTTCTTTTATTCGGTGATCATTGACTCGATGATTACCAAATAAAGTTTACACATGTGAAAGATTATGCTATAATTAATTCGGAAGAAACCGAATCGGAGGTGGCCGAACAAATGGAATTCTACGGACGCGAATCACAGCGCAGATCGCTGCATAAAATAATCGAGCGAAAGGGACATCAAGTCAGCTTGATCTATGGCAGGAGAAGAATTGGCAAAAGCGAGCTGATCAAGCAAGTGCTGCGCGAATCGCCTGTGAAATCAATTTATTACGAATGCAAACAAACCACAGAGCCTAATAATGTGGACAGTCTGGCTGTGCTGATCAGCGAATGCTTTCATTTTCCTAAGCCATCTTTCTCCAGCTTAGAGGAACTGTTGAATTATCTTTTTCAACACGCAGAAGGCGAGCCGCTCATCCTGGTCTTAGACGAGTACCCTTACTTACGAGAGACCACGATCGGACTCGACAGCATCCTCCAGTCATTGATCGACAAATATCGCGACTCCTCTGAATTAAAGCTCATCCTCTGCGGCTCTTATGTAGATATCATGAAATCCTTGCTGGAAAGTCAAAACCCACTCTATGGCAGAGTTGATCTGACCATCGATCTGAAGCAGATGAATTACGATGAATCTGCCATGTTCTATCCTTCTTTCTCCAATGAAGATAAGGTAAGACTTTACAGCGTTTTTGGCGGTATCCCATATTACAATAAACTGATCGATGAACGACTTTCCGTCAAAGAGAACATCATAGAATTGATTGCCTCTCCCGGAGCACGGCTGGAAAACGAAGTGGAAATGTATCTGCGATCTGAGATTGCCAAGATCAATAACGCCAATGAAGTGTTTGAAGCATTGGCAAAAGGCTTTTCAAGATATCATGACCTGTTGTCTCAGTCCCATGTCAGCAGCGGTCCGACCTTGATCGATGTCCTGAAACGTCTGATCAAAATGGAAGTCGTACAAAAAGAAGCGCCAATCAACGATGAGAAAAACAAAAGAAAATCAGGCTATCACATCATTGACAACCTGTCTTTATTCTATTACCGGTATATCTATCGTTTTTCTTCACAGTTGAGCGTCATGGATCCCGAAGTATTTTATGCTCGCTACATCGAACACGATTTCGAGACCGACTATGTGCCGCATCTCTTCGAAAGCATCTGCAAGCAATACCTGATCCGGCAAAACCGTTTGGGCAGATTAGCGATTCCATTTGAAAAAATCGGAAAGTACTACTACGATGATCCGATCACCAGAACCAACGGCGAATTTGACATCGTGACCCAAGATCCTGAAGGATACATTTTCTATGAAGCGAAATTCCGCAAAGCCCCGCTCACCGAAAGCATGATCGAACAAGAAATCGAACAAGTCAAAGCTGCCAAATTAGATTGTTATCGTTACGGCTTCTTTTCCAGATCCGGATTTGAATCTGAACCAAATGATGATATGATCTTCATCACATTGGATGACCTGTATTCATAAAGCAGAGAGCGCGCTATCGCTTATGATGCGATGCACGCTCTCTTTCTTTCAATTTACGCTGAATAAACTGCAATTCTTTGATTACTTCACTCTGTTGATCTCGCTCTCTAAGCCGTTCATCTAACCGTTTTATACTTCCTACGATTTCCATCTCAATCATGCTTTTTTCATCATTACCCATGCCTAATTCCCCAGGATGGATAGGTTTTTTCTTGTAGTTAAGCAATTCTGTTATACTCAAATTTATTCTACTAAGATTGAGTAGTTTGCACCAGCTGCTAAGTATATGCGCATACCCGAAGTTCAGGAAAAACAATAGCATCTATATTGAGATTTAAAACTTATCATTCACTAATCGAATTCAGCTTTATTAAACAAATATCTCAGAAAATCTTTTGTATCAATTTTATGATGTGAATACATATAAAAAATACGACTATCAGATGAAGCATCATCAATTTTAAACAAATCTGAATATCTATATATTGTTATATCTGTTTCAATATTATAATTGGGCATCTCTACCTTTAGTGCACTAGTATTAAGTTTCTTCATTCTTGAAGAAAAACTCTGCGTGGTCAATATCACAATATCCATTGGCTTATTAATCGATTTAAAATACGCATGAATCGCATCTAAAACTTTTCCTGCGGATGCTGTTTCTCTTTTTTTAATTTCTTTATATGTTTTTTCTGTGAAAATATACTCACCAATATCGGTACTCTGATCTTTCCATCCCTCTATCTCCGTAATTGCATTCATAATTTCGTTTAAAATATTTTTCTGTTGTTCGCTCATTTCATCATTTTTGAAATCAAAACAAATTTTATACTCAGCTTCCGATTTCCAAAGTGGATGTCTCCTCTCATTTCGAGAAAAATACTCTTTGAAAATTTCTTCTTGATATTCATCATTGCATTCACGTGCCGCCCTTTTTATCAAAGAGATAACATCTAAATCGCTAGCAAGAAAAACATATTCAGACGGTGCCCATTCTATTCCTTCTAATGTTAAAGATTCTGCTGAGAAGAATTTTTCAAATACTTTGCTATCATCCTTTTTTTCTTTAAATATTTTAAACGCCTCACATATACTTTTTTGAGTAATGTACGTATCATATAGAATAATCGGATGATTTTGTACCCATCGTCTAGTTGAATCGTTAGCACGAACAACATTCTCTATGACACTTAAACCATTTTTTTTGTAAACCAAACAGCATTCATTTTTATATAGAACGATAGAAAATGATTTAACTAGACGCTCTACATCTATACTAGTATTGTGAAAACCTGTCATAAAATTGTCTCGTAAAATATAATCCAATTTATCAACATCAATCACCTCTGAGTACAATAATTCAATAATAGCATTGCAAAAAGTGTATTTATATCGTTCATCTTGATTTCTGTATACCTTATTATATTTTGTCCCAGTGATACATCTTACAAAAAAATCCGCATTAAATTGTGCCTTGCTTTTTTTTGAAATTGCGTTAATTTCTGTATTAAATTTGCTCAGTCCCAATAGTGCACTTATTTTTTCATGTGGCTTTGCAGAATTGGCTCTTAAAATCCTTCTATAATCTTCAACAAAATCTCTTATAACTGAACAACTCTTTAAATCTTCACAGGAGTAAATATTTGACAATTCATTTATTAACATTCCATCAATGTAACTAAAATTCGAAATACGATTTTTTTCAATATAATGACTAAGTTCTGAATAAAAGCTTAATGACTCATCTATTTTCCTTAGACTATAAAAATTCTCTCCAGTATGTGAAAAGGGGGCATGCCCTACATCATGCAACAAACACGCCATTTCAAAAGTAAAAGTAAGTCCTTTTTTATCACAAACTCTTTCAATTATCATATTTAACTCATTATCGAGATTATTCCAAACAGATTCTATTACTTGTTTTCCCAAATAATAAGTACCAAGAGAATGCATAAATCTATCGTGCGTCGAAGATGGATACAAACTTGAATAACTTGTTTGTTTTATATTTTTCAATCTTTGAAATAATGCAGTATCAATAATATTAAAATAATTTTCATTTATATGAATATACCCGTGCACATTATCTTTTATTATTTTCTCTTTTTCCATAAATAAACCTCTGCTTAAATAATCACTCGATCAATTGCATAATTAAAAGCGTTCTCATATAATTTTCCGTTCGCTCTATATCTTTTTATGAAGCATTCCTCAGACTCTTCATTTTTTTTAATTTTGATAGTATCCGTTTGTTCATTTACATCAATAAAATTCGTATAATTATGAGCAAATTCCATAATACCCTCTCTAGAAACAAGAATATAAGTTTCTTCTTCAACATTCAGTTTTAATGAAGCGTAGTATATGAAATCATAAATCTTATTAAAAGTAATTTTATCAAGTTCGCGCTCAATAACTTTTATGAAAAGATTTCCCAATACAACATCATTATCCAAATATTTACACATACACTTTCCTCCTTCAAAATATGTTTTTTTCTGTAATAAGCTGACCGCAGTTCATATCGTCATTCTTAGACGACCAAAATTTGTAAGATTTAATTCCTGCTTGACTGAGCATTTCCTCAAAATTATACATCGAATCCAAATCTACTGGCTGAAGACCATATTTTCTCGTCGCACATGTCTCATTTAATTTAGAAATCCTAATCACAACTTTATCTCTTATTCCTCTAACTTTACTTGCAAATCGCTTAAAATCTTCAATCGAGTCATTCACACCTTTAATCAAAACATAGTTTATGCGAAAATAATTTTGCTTTGATTTAGAAATAAAATCGACTATTTCAGAAAAATCAAAAGTTTTTTTGTTATATTCTGGAATGATTTCCTGAATTTTATCTCTATTGTCACTAATATAAGTGATTTGTAATATTCGTATATACCATTTATCCAAATTGTCTTCTATTCTCTGTAATGAACTTTTATTCCAAAAACATGACGATACATTAAGTTTTATGTGAGTAAAATTTTTTAACCAATCAAAAAACAAAAGTACATTTTCATAATTAAAATACATATCCCCTATTCCAGTCATTGATAAAACTATCTCTGAATCTTCACTTAAATTCTTATCCTGACATATAGCAAAAAGCATAGTTTGAAGTTGCTCTGGCTTCAAACATTCAAATTCTTTAATCAATGATGATGCACAAAACTTACAGTGTCCCATGCATCCGTAACTAACAGGGAGTTCTATGACAGTCTTTACATATACATCATCCATATAGTGTTCAAAATATCCAGCTTCTAACAAATAAGAACCATTTTCAAAAATATATTTTGTTGTTTTTTCAAAATTCCACCCATTTGCCGAATATCTATTTTCTACTGTAATCTTTCTTTGTAATTTCATGAGAAAAACTCCTTATTCCAATCCAAACACTTTATATCTTCATTATCCGAAATTAGATGTTCAAAATCGTCCGCAAAATACCCAGAAAACTCTGATGAAATAGCAAACTCAGCCAAAAAACTGATATCTCTGTTATCCGATCCAACTAAATAAGGAGAAACAATGCATTGACAATCTGTTCTTATATACATATATGTTATTTTTTCAATATCAACAATATAAATTTCTAGATTATCTCTTTGTTTTTCCTCCACCTCTTTCAATATATTTACAAAATAAAAGCATGTCTTATCTATCTTAGATATAAGATCTCTTGCTTTTTTTTGATTTAACAAAGCGTCCTTTATATTTTCTGCATGATAATCCTCTTTTTTGCAAGAAAGAATTATTCGTATTTTTTTTCCTTCATTAATCATTTCCTTCATTTTTTTGCTGAAAGATTGGCGATACTCTTCACGAAACCAATTACTTATGCTATGCCCTATCATGTCAATCTGATTTTCCGTATCATATAAAATTTTTTTCCAAAACTCTTTATCGTTATCATAATGTACTTTACGCCTTATATCAATTACACCACTCCCATAAAGTTGTGACTGCTTTATTAATTCATCATGCATGGTTAATAACTGTTTCCTTAATTCGTTACTTTCATCTTTTTCTATTCCTTTTTGCATATAAAGAAAAATAAAGGATGAAGTAAGAGAGCATACAATACTTAGACCAATATTTTGTATAATACTTTGTAAATCAGGTTCTTCTCTTCCTAGTTCTGAAAAAATAATTAAGACTATTATAATCAAACTTAATATGGAAAAACCAATAAGTACGTTTCTCCTGTTTCTTTCCTCCCTCATAGATTTTTCAAATCCTGGTATATTCAAAATGACTCATATTATCGTCACTGTAATATACCTTTCCTTTCTATCAACCCTTATCAAACACCGTGGGTTGAATACGGTTAGATTCATTTATAGAATATTGAAATATATGAATATGAGTTTGCATTTCTTCCCCTCCTCTATAGCTTTAACTGCTTAAAAAGATTCTTATCACTCCTCATTCCAAAGTAATGATGAGTTAGACGAGTCTTTAATTTCATATCACGTACCAGAATTTATAGTAGATTGTTTTACAGCATATATTCCAGAATGCCACAAAGCAAAGGGCATCGTTACACCGAAGACCACTGTATACAAAAGTTATTACACATCTATCATCTGGCTACAACAAATCAATCATTTGATCCAGAGCTTTTAAGATAAGTCCGCATATCAAATCAGGATTGAAAAATCGGAGTCTTGACCAAGGTTGTTTTCGTCATACTTTTTATTTACATTTACGAAGATCCGCACAACCTCAGCTAACCAAATTCAACCGATTTATATTTTTATCAGAATCGCTTCACTTTAACACAATTAGTTTTTACACATAAATAAAGCAATCTCTTTTCATTTTTTATTCAAAAGCTTTGAATTAAACCATCTGCCTTCATCGCAATAAATATTAAATTAAGACAATTAAATTCGCAAATTCTTCAAAGAAAATATACAGCATCATCCCCTTTTTGTTATAGGATATCATAAAAAAAAAGTTTAACATAACACATAATCACCAACTGCTATTTTTTTTACACGAAATGTAATCGCTTTCCCCACTTTTCTTAATCTTTCTTCACATGAAAAAGGATACCTTACCCTTTTCTTGGTATTGGTATCCTCTTTGTTTATCATCTGAGTGGTTCGTGTATATGTTCGAATGGTGTCCTCAGCGTGCTTTGGGTAGTGCTGAGGGGGTATCTGGTGACGTAGTAGAGGAAGCCTCTGCCGTATTCGTCGTCTCTTGCTCTGGTGATGAGCTCTTCGCGTCTGGCGTGGGCTTGTTCTCCGATCAACAACATATACTGGATCTCCACCCATTTGGCCATGCCCTCGTATACGGCGGGCATCAGGTCTCCGCCATATCTGGCCATCAGCTCTTTCTCGTTCCATGTCGTGTACTGCCAGATGTGGGTCAGCTCATGGACGAGGGTGGCGATGAAGGCATTGCGCGGCGCGCCGTTTTCCACATAGATCGTGTAATTGCCATGGCGGTCACGGATCGCGACGCCGAGCACTCTTTCGCTGTAACCGGTGCTTGGCACGAAGCTCTTGCCCAGCTTGCGGTGCAGGGTATTGGCATCGACCATCTCCAGCTTGATGGCTGCAGTGATTCGCACGCCGAAGAAAGCTTCATAATTCTGGATGGTGATATCATAGATGTGTCTGAACTCCTCTACGGTATGCACGGCTGTCCGGCTGCATTCCGGACAGCGCTCACGTCCGTCCGCGAGCACCTCATAATCCACATCAGCGAGGCTGCGGGCACAGAAATCACAGCGATGCGCATCATCAGGATCGAAATCATTCCGTTTGGCCGCATGGATGTTCTCCCTGGCCTCCTTCAGAATGTTGTGGTCAAAGCCGAACGTCTTCAGATACGTCCATGTCTCTTCCAGATCCAGACAGGATAACATCTCCTCCCGGCCAAACAACAGATAGTGTGACTTCGCATACGCGTTCGGCTGTGGCTGCGGCGTTTCCTCCTGTCCGCTTTCTTCCGCGCTCTCCGGCTGTGGTCCTGCCGTTTCATCCATCTGCACATTTTCCTTTTTCTTCCGTCTGAAGATGCGCTTCAGCCAGCGCTTGAAGCGATAGGACAGACGCTGTCTGGCATTTTTCGGCGTATTTGGCGGGATCGGCAGCGGAACTTCCTGTTCCTCTTCCTGCTGTATCGTCTCATCCGGACGGGTCAGCCGCTCCAGATGCCAGTCGAGATAATCGCAGACGATCTCCAAAATACGCTCCAGGTTGCGCTCGATCGAGATGATCATACCCAGATCGAGCTGGCTGTCTTCCAAGATATAGATGCTTTCCGGATCGATATCGCCCGTCAACGGATGCACGATGCCTTCCAGCTGTTCCTGTTCCTCAGGCGTCAATGCCGTCGATGCGCTCAGATAATCACAGTTGTCCGGATAGACCGTGCGGAAGATCTCATTGAGCAGCATGCACAGCGTGACACGCACTGCTTCACTGATCTTCGGCAGCTTCAGCCTGAGCACGGTCTTGCGCACATAGCTGCGGCGCGGCACATCATCGAGAAGCACCCTTCTGGCATTGACCATGTCATGATGCCCGTGCATCTCCAGGAAACCTGCCGTATCGGCCGTCATGTTCATCGCCGCCGAAGTGACCTCGATGCCGCCATGCACGACCGTCTTTGTCTCTGCGCCGCTCTCCTTCAGCGTGTAGCTGCGGATCTGGCGGTAAGAGACACGGCCATGGATATGATCGGCGGCCCGGCGCAGGACGACGCCCTTTTCCTGATTGATGCGGATCACCTCATAATACTTGCCTGCGATCGTGATAAACTGTCCAGGCAGATACATCTGGCAGATCTGGCCCAGCAGATTAGCGCCCAGGAAGTGCATATCCTGCTCATCCTCTGCCACATAGCCGGCATTGTGCAGATCGCTCAGATACGTGTCGATGAAGCGCTGATCATCGATATACAGCTCCGTATGGAACTCCTCATCCATGGTGATCTCATCGTAGAAGCCGACCTGCTTCATCTGGATCAGACGGCTCAGGTCCTCATCGACGCCATCCGGGATGAAATACAGACGGATCTGCTCGCTCAGGAAGGCCGGAATATTTTCCACCTCACCGAACAACAGTTCCAGCTGTGTGCGCACTTCTTCGATGCGCACCGGAGAGATGACCATGCGCATGATCAGCTCGAGCACCACATTGCGCGGTGTGCGGGCAAAATCCGGGGCAAAGGATGGAATGGCCTTCGGGTCACGGATGAAGATCTCCGCATTGTCGTTCATGTACTCCCGAAGCAGATACTGCGGCGCGATTACATGGACGAACGACTGATCACGGCCGCGGGTGAAGAACTGTCTGGCCATCTCGAAGAGGTTATGATACTCATCCTCTACGACCACGCATGCCTCACGGCTTTGCGCCGCGCCCCAGAGGTTCGGGACGAACTCCAGTACCTCGCCGATGCGATGCTGCTTGAATGGAATGCCGGTGTAATCACAGATGAGCGGATAATACTGTCCGGCGATCCACTTCATGTCTACGACCGGGAAGCTGTCATAGGCGTACCAGCTGACTTTGCGCACGCCGTATTTCAACGAGACCATCGCCACTTCGC
>ERZ827520.4531-NODE-4531-length-10352-cov-3.881519_pt1 | contig 10352 bp, 5 predicted proteins | sample MGYA00519581_ERZ827520 | MGnify/ENA primary metagenome ERZ827520 (study PRJEB31778, sample SAMEA3449339) | human gut metagenome | biome: human gut; feature: human-associated habitat; material: faeces | place: United Kingdom | collected 2010/2012 ...
ATCCGCGCCCATGTCGGCCATGTCGCGCGCCTGCTTCGCGAAGAGGTCGAGCGTATGGACTGGCGATATCGTGTAGGAGATCGTCATCTGCAGCTCTCCGCCCTCTTTTTTGACGGCCTCGGCGGCGATCGACATGTTGCGCAGGTCGTTCAGCGCGTCAAACACGCGGATGATGTCTATTCCGTTGCCGATGGCGCGTTTGACGAATTCGCGCACCACTTCATCCGAGTAATGGCGGTAGCCGACGATATTCTGTCCGCGCAGGAGCATCTGAGTTTTGGTCTTCTTGAGGCGTTTCTTTATCTGGCGCAGCCTCTCCCACGGGTCTTCGTTGAGGAAGCGCATCGCCGAGTCAAAGGTCGCGCCGCCCCACATCTCTATCGAATGGTAGCCGACTTCGTCCATCGCCTCGCATATCGGGAGCATGTCGTCGGTACGCAGGCGCGTCGCCATGATCGACTGGTGCGCGTCACGGAACGCTGTCTCCATAATGCCGACACGCGGCTTTGTCTTTGCCGCGGAAGTTTCCGGTTTTTTGTTTTCCGTCACGACCACCTGTTCGGGCTTTACAGCCTCCGCCGCAGGCTCTACGGTGGGAGCCGCACCCGCGGCCCCCGTCGTTACTTTGGTGGCGATCACTTTTCCGTTGCTGTCTTTGATCTCTTTTTTTATTTCAACTTCGGACATAACTATCTTACCCCTCCATCTTCATCTCAGCCATATGCCTGTAGAATCTCCATCTGTCGGCAATGGCTTTTTTCTCTTCTTCGAGCAGCTGCGCAGCCTCTTCGGGGGCCGTCGCTTTGAGGCTTTTGTATCTCACTTCGTTGTAGATGTAGTCTTCAAGGGGCAGGCTCGGCTCTTTGGAGTCTATGACGAGCGGGTTTTTGCCCTCTTTCGCCAGGTCGGGGTTGTATCTCATGAGCATCCAGTGGCCCGAGTCTACCGCTTTTTTCTGCTGGTCAAGTCCTTTGACCATGTCTATGCCGTGCGCTATGCAGTGGCAGTAGGCGATTATTATGGACGGTCCCTCGTAGGCTTCGGCTTCCTGGAAGACTTTGACTGTGTGCGCGTCGTTGGCTCCCAATGCCACTTTCCCCACGTAGACGCTGCCGTAGCTCATGGCCATCATGGCGAGGTCTTTTTTGCCCATGCGTTTGCCGGCCGCAGCGAATTTGGCCACGGCTCCTCTCGGCGTGGATTTGGAGGCCTGCCCTCCGGTGTTGGAGTAGACTTCGGTGTCAAGTACAAGGATGTTGACGTTTTTGCCGCTGGCTATTACGTGGTCGAGTCCCCCGTAGCCGATGTCGTAGGCCCAGCCGTCTCCTCCCACGCACCAGACTGATTTTTTGGCGAGGTTGTCTATGACTGATTCGAGTTCTTCTGCCTGTTGTGTCTCTATGCAGCAGAGTTGTTCTTTGAGGCGGTCTATTTTGTCTGTTACGGCTTTGATTTGTTCGCCGGTGGTCTGCGGCGCGTCAAGTATTTCTCTGACTGTCTGTTCTCCCAGTTCGGGGGTCATTTTGGTGAGCAGTTCAGCCGCGTATTCTCTGTGTTTGTCTATGGTGAGGCGGAAGCCGAGGCCGAATTCTGCCGCGTCTTCAAAGAGGGAGTTGCTCCATGCCGGCCCTCTGCCCTGGTCGTTTACCGCCCACGGGGTGGTGGGGAGGTTGCCTCCGTATATCGAGGAGCAGCCGGTGGCGTTGGCGATTATGGCTCTGTCTCCGAAGAGTTGGGAGAGGAGTTTGAGGTAGGGGGTTTCTCCGCAGCCCGCGCAGGCTCCCGAGAATTCGAAGAGGGGTCTCAGGAGTTGGACGTCTTTGACTGTCGCTGTGTTGAGTTTGGCTTTGTATGTTTCGGGCAGGCTGAGGAAGTAGTTCCAGTTTGCTTTTTCTGTCTCTCTTATGGGCATTTGGGTGCGCATGATGAGCGGACGGTGCGGGTCTTCGGCTTTGGTTTTGTTTATGGGGCAGTTGGCCGCGCAGAGGCCGCAGCCGGTGCAGTCTTCGGGCGCGGTCTGGATGGTGAAGTCATAGTCTTTGAAGTTGGGGAATTTGGCTTGGGCGTGTCTGAATGCTGCCGGCGCCTGTTCGAGTTTTTCGGGGGCGTAGACTTTGGCTCTTATGGCCGCGTGGGGGCAGACGAGGACGCATTTGCCGCATTGGATGCAGAGGGACGGGTCCCAGACGGGGATGTCTATGGCTATGTTTCTTTTTTCGTATTGGGTGGTGGCGCTGGGGTAGGTGCCGTCTTCGGGCAGGGCGGAGACGGGGAGGCTGTCTCCTTCCATTATCATCATGGGGCCGAGTATTTGTTTGACGAATTCGGGGGCGTCTTCGGCTACGGGCGGCAGGATGTCGAAGGCGGATGTCGCTTCGGCCGGCACTTTGACTTGGTAGAGGTTGGCTAGTGTCTCGTCTACGGCTTTGATGTTTTTGTCTACTATGGCCTGTCCTTTTTTGGTGTAGCTTTTGATTATTGAGTCTTTGATGGCTTTTATGGCTTTGTCCTGGGGCAGGATGCCGCTGATGGCGAAGAAGCAGGTCTGCATGATGGTGTTGGTGCGGGAGCCCATGCCTGTTTGTTTGGCTATTTTAACGGCGTCTATGACGTAGAGTTTGAGGTGTTTGTCTATTATTTTTTGCTGGTATGTTTTCGGCAGTTTGTCCCAGATTTGTTCGGGGCCGAAGGGGGCGTTGAGGAGGAATGTTCCGCCGTCTGCCGCGTTTTTCAGGATGTCGAGTTTTTCGAGGAAGCTGTAGACGTGGCAGGCCAGGAAGTTGGCTTTGTTTATGAGGTAGCTGGCGTATATGGGGTCGGGACCGAAGCGCAGGTGGCTTACGGTTATTCCTCCGGATTTTTTGGAGTCGTAGCTGTAGTAGCCCTGGGCGTAGAGGTCTGTTTCCTGGCCGATGATTTTGATGGAGTTTTTGTTGGCTCCCACTGTGCCGTCTGAGCCGAGGCCGTAGAAGAGGCATCTGACTGTTTTGGGGTTTTCTGTGTCGAATGACGGGTCGTAGGGGAGGCTGGTGTAGGTGACGTCGTCTTCTATGCCTATGGTGAAGCCGTCTTTGGGGGCGAGTTTGCGGAGTTCGTCGTAGACTCCTTTGACCATGGCCGGGGTGAAGTCTTTGGAGGAGAGGCCGTAGCGGCCTCCCACTATGGTGATGCCGGAGCCGTTGAGGGCTTCTTTGACGTCGGCGCAGAGGGGCTCGCTGTTGGCCGCAGGGTCTTTGCTGCGGTCGAGGACGGCTATTTTTTTGACTGTCCCGGGGAGGGCGTTTGTGAATCTTGTGATGTCGAAGGGGCGGAAGAGGCGCACGATTATTAGGCCAACTTTTTCTCCCTCTTGGTTCAGGCGGTCTACGGCTTCGCGCGCTACCGCCGCGCCGGAGCCCATGATGATTATGACTCGCTCGGCTTCGGGGCTGCCGTAGTAGTCGAAGAGGTGGTATTGTCTGCCTATGGTTTTCGCGAATTTGTCCATCGCTTGCTGGACGGTGTCGGGCATGTCGGCGTAGTAGCGGTTGCGCCCTTCCATCGACTGGAAGAAGACGTCGGGGTTTTGCGCGGTGCCGCGGATGAAGGGCGCGTCGGGCGTGAGGCGGTTGTATCTGTGTTCGCGCACGAGGTCGTCGTCTATGCAGGCGCGCATGGCGTCGTAGGGGATTTCTTCTATTTTCATTTCTTCGTGGCTGGTGCGGAAGCCGTCGAAGAAGTGGAGGACGGGAACTTTGCCTTCGAGGGTCGCCATTTGCGCGATGAGCGCGTTGTCCATGGATTCCTGCACTGTCGCCGAGGAGAGCATGGCCCAGCCGGTGTTGCGCACGGCCATGACGTCGGAGTGGTCTCCGAAGATGGAGAGCGCGTGGGCGGCCACGCTTCTGGCTGTTACGTGCATGACTGTGCTGGTGAGTTCGCCCGCTATTTTGTACATGTTGGGGATCATGAGCAGGAGTCCCTGGGAGGCGGTGAAGGTGGTGCCCAATGCTCCCGCCTGCAGCGCTCCGTGGTAGGCTCCCGAGGCTCCCGCCTCGCTCTGCATTTCTTCCACCAGCGGCACTGTGCCCCAGATGTTGGGGCGCGATTCCGCCGACCACTGATCCGACCATTCGCCCATCGGCGACGACGGCGTGATCGGGTAGATCGATATCACTTCGTTTACCGCGTGCGCTACGTGCGCCGCAGCTTCGTTGCCATCCAGCGTTACCATCTTTTTCTCTGACATGATTCGTTCCTCCCATATTATTCCCAACATTTAGGGATATTTTTCTTAATTGTCAATTGTTTTACCATAGCACATGTTTTGGAAATACTATCCCCCAACGGTGTCGCTTCAATATATCTTAGCTGAAACAAATACTCGAACCACCGCCGTATAGCGTTCTACATAATATCTCATAACTGGAAAAATATAAACAAGTTAGAGATACTTTTCATATAAAATCGCACAAACTACTTATTGCGATGTTCGATAAAAATGCTTTTACAAAATTCAAATTTTAAGAAAGGCGCCGCTAATACAGAGGGGCAGAAAAACAATGACAGTACAAAACTATAACAAAAGCGGAGAATAGACGCCGGCGCGGGTTCTAGACAGCAGGCGTTTATTCTCCGCGATCAGCTCTACTTCGCCGCGTATACTCCGTCGATCAGAGTTCCGTCGCGGTATTCCACGGCGGCAAGCAGTTTGTCGTAGTCGAATTCTATCGGCTCCGGCACTCCCGTCAGTTTTTCAACCTCTTTTTTGAGTTCCGTTATTTCCGTTACCGGCAGTTTCGCTTTGAGGGCCGCTTCCAGAAGTTCCGCGCGGCGCGGGTTGACGCAGATCCCTCGCTCTGTCACGATCGCGTCCACTGTCTCGCCAGGCGTGGTTATCGTCGTCACCCGGTCTTTGACGGACGGAACTCCGCCGCGGAAGGAGGGGCAGACTATTATCGAGAGTTTCGCTCCCGCCGCCGTGTCCTGGTGCCCTCCGGAGGCTCCGCGCAACACTCCGTCGTTGCCGGTTAGGACGTTGACGTTGAAGTCTGTGTCGACTTCGAGCGCCGCGAGGATTACGCAGTCGAGGTTGTTGACGAGCGCTCCCGCGTTGAAGGGGTTCGCGTACCAGGAGGCGTCTATTTCTATGTGGCTCGGGTTGGATATCATGGATTTTGTCACCGCCGCGTCGAAGGACTGAACGTCGAATACTGTCCTGAACATGCCTTTGTCGTGCATGGACGCCATGTAGCCCCCCACTCCACCGAGGCCGAAGCTGCCCGTTATTTGTTTGTCCGCCATGTATTCTTCAAGGTAGACGGCGGCGGCTAGGCTCGCTCCGCCGACTCCCATCTGGAAGGAGAAGCCGGGTTCGACGATGCCGGCGGCTTTCATGAGCCGGAAGGAGTCCTGCGCGATGCGGAGGTCTACGGGGCTGCGCGTGATGCGCGCCGCCCCGGTGGCTATTTTCGCCGGGTCTCCGATGCTGCCGACTACTACTACCTGGTCGACGAGGTATTGCGGGATGGAGATTTTCGGCGAGAGGGGGTATTGGACGAGGTTGTCGGTTACGGCTATGACGTGGGCGGCGTTTTTCGCGTCGGTTATCGCGTAGCCGAGGGAGCCGCAGGCGGAGGGGCCTTCTGTGCCGTTGATGTTGCCGAGGCAGTCGCAGGCGGGGGCGGCGAGGAAGGCGACGTCTATTTTGATGGAGCCCTCTTCGACGGCGCGGGCGCGGCCGCCGTGGCTTCTGATGATGACGGGGATGTCTACTTCGCCGCTGGAGAGGAGTTTGCCCAGTTTGCCGCGAACGCCGGAGGTGTAGAGTCTGCCGATGAGTCCGCTTTTTATGTAGTCGGCGACGCAGTCGTGGGAGTCGGGTATGGAGCTGGGGGCGAAGGTGAGGTTTTTGAAGCCCATCGCCTCGAGTTCTGCTAGGACCATGGGTATGACGGCGTCTCCGTTGCGGAGGTGGTGGTGGAAGGAGATGGTCATGCCGTCGGTGAGGCCCGATTTTTCGATCGCGGCGCGCAGAGAGGCGGCGCGTTTGTCGCGGCAGGGCATCGCCGCGCGGATCGTGCGCGGTTTTGTATAAAGGCCGGCGAGCGAAGATATTCTGTCAAACGGCGACACGTACGGCGCGAAAGCCCCCACGCCGGGGACTTCGAGCGGGACTGTTCTTCCGAGTGAGTTTACTGCTGTTTTCATCTTAAAGCGCCTCCCTGTCAAAGCCGTAGAGTTCGGCCAGTTCCAGCAGATGGGCGGAGCGGGCGATAACGGGAGCGTCTACCATCTTGCCGTCGACCGCGATGACGCCCTTGCCCTCGCGCTTCGCCTTTTCCGCCGCTTCGACGACGCGCATCGCCTTACGCAGTTCTTTTTCCTCGGGCATGAATGCCTTGTGTATCACGCTGACCTGGCTCGGATGGATGCAGGCTTTGCCCGTGAAGCCCAGGCCGACGATCTCCTTCGTCTCGCGCAGGAGCCCCTCGTTGTCCTGAAGGTCGGCCCAGACCGTATCGTATGAGTCGACGCCGGCGGCGTGCGCCGCGGCCGCCACCCTGCATCTCGCGTAGAAGAGCTCGCGCCCCTCTTTCGTCTTACGCACTCCCATGTCGGCGGTAAAGTCCTGTCCGCCGATGGTCAACGCCGTGACGCGCGGCGAGGCGGAGGCTGTGTCGAAAGCCTTCTCCAGCCCCAGCGCCGTCTCTATCATCGCGTGTATTTTGACCGCGCCGTGCCTCATGCCGCAGCGCTCCTCGATCGCGCTTATCCTTTTATCGGCGGAGACGACATCCTCGGGGCCGTTGCATTTGGGAAGCCTCACGGCCTCCGGGGCACAGGGGATTATCTCTTTAAGGTCGTCCTCAAAAAACTCGGTGTCCGCGGCGTTGATACGCACCGTTACAAAAAGATCTTTGAAATCAAAATCTTTAAGGAAACGGGCGACCATCCTGCGCGCGCCGTCCTTTTCCGTAAGGGCGACCGCGTCTTCGAGGTCCAGCAGCACGCTGTCGGCGCCGAAGATCGGCGCGTGCTGGATCATTCCGGGAGCGTCTCCCGGGATGTATAACATCGAACGGCTGGCCTTCATCTCTTTCCCTCCTCGCGTGTGACTGATTTCCACCATGATGCGAGAACGGCGCTGCCGCACTCGGCATCAGCGTCCGCTCCCTGCGCGGACGGATCGGGATGTTCCGGCGTCGAAGCACGCTCCAGCGCCGTTTCCAGGCGCGCCTTGATCGTTATCTCGATCGCGCCGCGGTCCTCTATCGTCACATTCGCGCAGGCAATGTTATTTTCATCAAGAACGCTTTTTACAAGCCTTTCCGTGCGCTTGGCGAAAATCTCGCTGTTAGCGCCGCTGTATTTCAGCTTAAATGTTTCGTCCGGGGAGACTGTGACATAGCAGTCCGACGACTCCAGCGTCCCGGCGGCCGCCGTATGAAGAAGTGTCATTATCCTTCCACCTTTCCAATAAAGACGGCGTGCGAAAACGTATTCGCACGCCCGTTCCGTTTTAAAGTTTTTTCGCTATCGCGTCAAGAAATTCCGCCGACGTCAGCGATTTTTTGTTCGGAATTTCCGCTATCGCGTAAAGGTCCTTCGTCATCTGCCCCGATTCTATCGTTTCGATCGAAGCCTTTTCAAGCTTGTCCGCGAACTTCACGAGTTCGTCTATCCCGTCCAGCTCGCCGCGCTTGCGCAGCGCGCCGCTCCAGGCGAAGATCGTCGCCATCGGGTTCGTCGAGGTCGCTTTCCCTTCAAGGTGCTGATAGTAGTGGCGCGTGACGGTGCCGTGAGCCGCCTCATACTCGTAAACGCCGTCGGGAGAGACGAGCACGGAGGTCATCATCGCGAGGCTTCCGAAGGCCGTCGCCACCATATCGGACATCACGTCTCCGTCATAGTTTTTGCAGGCCCAGATGAAACCGCCCTCGGAGCGGATGACGCGCGCCACGGCGTCGTCGATCAGCGTGTAGAAGTAAGTGATCCCCTCCTTCTCGAAACCGGCTTTGAACTCCTTCTCAAAGACATCCTCAAAGATGAGCTTGAAAGTCTGGTCGTACTTCTTGGAGATCGTGTCCTTCGTCGAGAACCAGAGGTCCTGTTTCGTGTCGAGCGCGTATTTGAAGCAGGCGCGCGCAAAGCTGGAGATGGACTTTTCCAGATTGTGCATCGCCATCGCGACGCCGGGGCCTTTGTATTCAAAGACGACCTCTTCCTGACGCTTCGCGGCGTCCCCGTCGGAGGGCTCGAAGGTCATTTTCAGCGTTCCCGCGCAGGGGATGTTCATCTCCACATCTTTATAAATGTCGCCGTAGGCGTGACGCGCGATCGTAAGTGGCTTCTTCCACGTCCGCACCGTCGGGCTGACGCCTTTGACCATGATCGGCGCGCGGAAGACGGTGCCGTCAAGGATGGCCCTGATCCCGTTGGGGCTCTTCCACTGCTTCTTGAGGCTGTATTCCTCGACCCTCTGGGCGTTGGGGGTGATCGTGGCGCACTTTACGGCAACGCCGTATTTCTTGGTCGCCTCGGCGGATTCGACCGTTATTTTATCGTCGGTCTCGTCGCGGTGCTTCAGTCCGAGGTCATAATACTCCGTCTTGAGGTCGACGAAGGGCAGGATCAGAGTATCCTTGATCTGCTTCCAGAGAATGCGCGTCATTTCGTCCCCGTCCATCTCGACAAGGGGGGTCTTCATTTGGATCTTTGCCATTGCATATTTCTCCTTTTTGACTTTATATTAGTTCTTTAGCCTTTTGCGTTCTGTTCCGCGTAATAATTCATCAGGCAGCCGGCCAGCAGGATCTCCCTGTCTTCGGGCGCAAGTCCCGGCATCTTCACCGTTATCGATTTTTCATGCCCGTCCTCCGAGATTATCCAAGCCGCCGTCTCTTCTTTGCCGTCCCTGACGGCCCGGCGTATTCCGGGGAGGCAGAGCCACTCGCCGGGCTTGAACTTATCCCTGTCGGCAGGGTCGACGATGAAGGGGATCATCCCCCAGTTGATGAGGTTGCTGCGGTAGCGCTTCGTCGCGTATTCTTCCGCGAAATTGGCCTGCCCTCCTAGCACCTTCTGCGACGAGGCCGCCTGCTCGCGCGCCGAGCCGTCTCCCGGCTTCACGGCGAAGATGCAGCTGCCCAGCGCGATCTTACTGATGTCGGATTCGCTCGCGTGCGCAAGCACCGACTTTGCCGCCGCGGAAAGCTCCGCCTTGTTCTCCGCGGCCTCCCTGCGCTCGTCCTCCAGCGCCTGCGCCTCGTGAGCCCGGCCAACATACTTCGGGTCCTTGCGCGAAAGCGCGAACTGCGCGAGCTTGATCGGGTTGGAGCGCAGCGACGAGGTCTCGCCCGAGGGGATGAGCTCGTCCGTCGTCGTCACGGGATCGGTGATGACGGAGGCGATCTTGAGCATCAGATTCTCCGCGAGCGGATAGACCTTCGGCCACGGGCGGATGTTCGGGCCATATATCAGCTCCGCGCTCGCGTCGGCCTTGCCGAAGCCGTGGTAGACCTTCTTTTCATATACCCCGCTGTCAAAGCTGTATTCCGTCTCGTGCAGGAGGTCGCCGTACTTTTCCGCCGACGTAAGGACGCCGCCGTTCGCCGCCGTCGCCGCTATCGAACGCGCGTCCATCAGCGCGACAGAGGCAAGCTGTCCGTCGCCGGGCTTTGAGCCCTCGCGGTTCGGGAAGTTTCTCGTCGTATGCCGGATACTGAAACCGTGGTTCGCCGGGGTATCGCCCGCGCCGAAGCATGGCCCGCAGAAAGCGGTCTTGACCACCGCGCCGGCCTCCATCAGGTCGCTGATCGCGCCGTTTTTGACGAGCGCGAGCATGGCGGGCTGGCTTCCCGGGTAGACGCTCAGTGAAAACTCGCCGCAGCCGACATCTTTGCCCTTCAGTATCTGCGCCGCGGCGATAATATTGTCAAAAACACCGCCCGAGCAGCCCGCGATGATGCCTTGATCAACGTGGACGCAACCATCGTCCGACACCTTCTCGACAAGGTTAAGGCTGAGCCCAGGCGTCTCGATCTTGCTCAGCGCGTCTTTCTCGACCTGCCGGAAAATATCGCGTGGATTCTCGTTCAATTCATCTATTGTAAAGATATTGCTTGGGTGGAAGGGAAGCGCGATCATGGGTTTGATCTTGTCAAGCTCGACTATGATCGCGGCATCGTACCAGGCAACATCGGACGGCGCAAGTTTTTTAAAGGCCTCCGGCCGCTTGTGGTTCTCGTAATAGGCTTTGACCTTGTCGTCGGTCGCCCAGACGGAGGTCCAGCAGGCGGTCTCGGTCGTCATCACGTCGATGCCGCTGCGGAACTCCTCGAGCTGCTCATTCGGCACGAAGGCCTGAATGG
>ERZ827520.4536-NODE-4536-length-10344-cov-6.758383_pt1 | contig 10344 bp, 7 predicted proteins | sample MGYA00519581_ERZ827520 | MGnify/ENA primary metagenome ERZ827520 (study PRJEB31778, sample SAMEA3449339) | human gut metagenome | biome: human gut; feature: human-associated habitat; material: faeces | place: United Kingdom | collected 2010/2012 ...
GCTTGTCCTCCAGACCTGCGGGGCCCTCGATGACCCAGACGCCGAACACTTCGCCCACGTCCAAAACGGCATCGTGGTAGCCGTTGGCCTCTTCCAGAGCGGCCAGCTCCTGCGGGTCACGGATGCGGCCCGGAACGATGCGGTCCACCAGCGTGGAGCAGAAGGTGTTGGCAGTGTTCATCCAGTCGATGAATGCGGGCTCCAGATCCCAATCCTTAGCGTAGTTGTTGCAGCACTTCTGCAGCTCCTTGCCGTTGTTGTCGATCAACTCGCAGCTCAGGATGACCAGACCCTTATCGGCAGCGCCGTTGAAAGCCTTGTAGCGCTCGAACAACACGCGGGTCAGCTTTGCGGGGAAGCTGTTGGGGGGAACCTGATCGAACTGGCTGTCGCCCTTGGTGTAGGCAATGCCGGCCTCGGTGGTGTTGGATACAACAGTCTCCAGATCCTCGGAGCGAGCCAGAGCCAGAACCTCGTCCCACTTGCCGTCAATGTAGGGGCACACGCAGTCGGACACGCAGGAGATCACCCGCTTTGCATCCACCTTCTGGCCCTTCTCGCTGCCGCGCAGGTACAGGGTGTACAGACCCTCCTGCTCGTTGATCCAGTCTGCCATCTGGGGGAAGTTGCCGATGGGCTGCACCAGCTTGACCTTGCCGTTGTAGCCGGCCTTCTCGTTTGCAATATCGTAGAAATAGTCCACGAAAGCACGCAGGAAGTTGCCCTCGCCGAACTGCATCACCTTAACGGGAGCATCCTTCAGGATGTAGCCGTTGTAGCCAGTGCCTTCCAGAACCTTGTAGTTCAAAGTTTCCATCTTATTGATCTCCTTTATAAACTTGCTTTGCATGGCAGGCTCTCGTTTTCCCTGCCATCTTCTGCTCCTATTTTATGCTGTTGTATACAAAGAAGTCAAGTGTTTTGTGCAATGTTTTTAGTCCAAAAATGGCCATTCAGCGCATTTCCAGCGGTTTATACAATTCTGAGGGTGAAATTTTGGCAGTTTTTCAGTTGTATACATCGGCGTTTTCCGGTATACTAAGGATAAGGCAGCCTGCCCGTCCAAAGCAGGTGCAATTTCATGCCCGTTTTTGTCTAAATTTTAACAAACTCATCAGAGAAAAGGAGTTAAAATCCCATGAAAGCATTTATGGATAAGGACTTCATGCTCCAGTCTGCTACCGCACGGCATCTGTATCACGACTATGCAGCTGCTATGCCCATCTGCGACTATCACTGCCACATTCCTCCCCGCGAGATCTACGAGAACCGCCGCTTTGAGAACATCACTCAGGTGTGGCTGGGCGGCCGCAACCCGGACGGCAGCTATTTCGGCGATCATTATAAGTGGCGCGTGATGCGTTCCAACGGCGTGCCCGAGGAGTACATCACCGGTGACAAGCCCGACCGCGAGCGCTTCCAGAAGTTTGCCGAGGCTCTGCCCATGGCCATTGGCAACCCCATGTACCACTGGACCAATCTGGAGCTGCACGTTTTCTTCGGCTACGACGGCGTGCTGAACGGCGACACCGCTGAGGAAGTGTGGAACCTGTGCAACGACAAGCTGCAGCACGATCCCAAACTGACCGTCCGCGGCCTGATCGAGCAGAGCAACGTGGCCTTCATCGGCACCACCGATGATCCCATCGACAGCCTGGAGTGGCACCAGAAGATCAAGGAAGATCCCACCATCAAGTTCACCGTGGCTCCTTCCTTCCGCCCCGACAAGGCCCTCAACATCAACAAGCCCGGCTTTGCCGAGTACATGGGCAAGCTGGCTGCCGTTGTGGGCAAGGAAAAGCTGGCCTGCATCGACTGTGTGACCGATGCCCTGACCAAGCGCATCGAGTTCTTTGCCGAGATGGGCTGCCGCGCTTCCGACCACGGCCTGGACTACATCCCCTACCGTGAGGCCACCAAGGAAGAGGTCAACGCCATTTACCAGAAGGTGATGGCCGGCGAGAGCTGCACCGTGGAAGAGGCTGAGAAGTACCAGACCTACATCCTGATCCACCTGGGCAAGCAGTATCACCGCCTGAACATTGCCATGCAGCTGCACTACAACTGCCTGCGCGGCGTGAACCGCAAGATGAACGCCCTGCTGGGCCCCGACACCGGCTTTGACATGATCAACACCGCCACCTGCGGCGGCCAGATCGCACAGCTGCTCAGCGCCCTGAACGACACCGACGAGTGCCCCAAGACCATCATCTACAGCCTGAACCCCGCCGACAACGAGCAGATCGGCACCATCCTGGGCTGCTTCCAGAGCAGCGAGGTGCCCGGCAAGATCCAGCACGGTTCTGCCTGGTGGTTCAACGACCAGAAGATCGGCATGGAGAACCAGATGAAGAGCCTGGCCAACCTGGGCCTGCTGGGCAACTTCGTGGGCATGCTCACCGACAGCCGCAGCTTCCTGAGCTACACCCGCCACGACTACTTCCGCCGCATCCTGTGCAACATCATCGGCCAGTGGGTCGAGGACGGCGAGTATCCCAACGACGAGAAGGCTCTGGAGAAGATCGTCAAGGGCATCTGCTTCGACAACGCAAAGCGTTACTTCGCCCTGTAAGCACTTCTCCCATTTCCTGAACGGAACCGACAGCGCCGCCCGCAGAGAGCATTCCCTGCGGGCGGCGCTTTTGTTGCTTATTGAATTTTACAGGGCAGCCAGGGTCTTGGCAACATTGTAGCCAAAGGTGACACAACGACTGTGGCTGAGACAGTTTTCATTGTGGGGATAGGTACCAGAGAACATGCTGCCGGACACATTGCCGATGGCGTACAGGCCCGCAATGGGCTGTGCCTCGGTGTTCAGCACCTCACTCTTATCCGTGATCTGCAGGCCGCCGCAAGTGCACAGGGCAGACGCCATCTCTTTGGTTGCATAGAAGGGCGCGGTGTCGATCTTGTGCATCATCTTGCCAGGGAAATGGAAATCGGTGTCCTCACCGGCATCGCACATCTCGTTCCAGTGGTTGATGGTCGCCACAAAGGCATCAGCGGGCACGCCCATCTTTTCAGCCAGTTCTTCCAGCGTGTCGGCCGTCAAAGCCTTGTCACTGGTAGCGGCACCGGCCCACACTTCCTTGGGGCCGTAGCAGCTGGAGGACGGCGTCCAGATACTGGTGACGATGTCCATCACGTTGGCATCCACGATATAGTAATCATAAGCGCCCGGCTGTGCCTGGATCGCGTTTGCCAGATGGTTGTATGCTTCGTACTCGGGAGTAAACCGCACGCCGCGCTTATTGACGCGCAGATACGGCATCAGCTGCTCCGGATCCAACATCAGCGGGTGCGGATATTCGTCCTCCATTGCACCGATGGCTTTTGCCATCTCGTGGCCGTCACCGGTGTTGGTCTTGGTGCCGTTCATCCAGTGGCCCAGTGCCAGGTCACGCGGGCGGCAGCAGGCAGCCAGTTTTTCCGGGTTGAACTCATAGCCGCCGGTGGCCAGAACGACGCCCTTAGCGGTCAGATACTTCACATAACCGTTCTCACCCTTGACGATAGCACCCACGACCTTTTCGCCCTCGGTCACCAGCTGGACGACCGGGGTGTTGAACAGCACTTCCGCACCGGCAGCAGTGATTTTTTCCTGCAGCTTTGCGGCGATCTCATCGGTTGCCATCGGGATGTTGAGGGTGGTGTTCCAGCTGCGGGACAGGCTCAGCTCATCATAGGCAGCGGTGAACTCCGGGAAATCACCGGCGTTGAAGGTCAGAGAATAGTTTTCCACCGGAATCTCCAGCTGATCCAAGAACCAGTCAACAGCTTCGTCACAGGTATCGACCCACTTCTGGTAGATGGTCTGCTCGCCGCGGTAAGAGCAGTTGACCATTGCGTCATCCATCCACTGCTTGGTGTCAAACTCTACGCCGAATTTCTGGTGCACACGGTCGTGGAAAGCGCCCATGGTCGCGCTGCGCCAAGTGGGAGAGGCGCCCTTCTCCACGGCGACTGTTTTCAGGCCCTGCTCCGCGCAGGCAAGGGCGGCAGCCATACCGGCAGGCCCCTGACCACAGACCAGTACATCCACATTGACGGTCTCTTTGATCTCGCTGTCCGCGATGGGGTCTGCCACAAAAGCGATCTCGCCCTGACCGGCAGCTGTGGCACCGCCCAGGTTTTCCTCACAGGCAGGGAAACCGCTCTTCACTTCTGCAGCAGCCGGAGCTTCGGCAGGCGCTTCGACGACCACACCCATTGCTTGCTGGATGCAGGAAGCAGCTGCCTCCCGCACGGCACCCGAAGTGTAGGTCGCACCGGAAACGCCGTCGATCTCTGCGCTCTGGGCCTCCATCAGAGCCTTCTGGAAATCCTCAGCCGAGTTGCGGGCCAGGTCGATGGTCTCGTTGGCGGTGTCCACCGTCACGTCGGTAATAGCATTCTCGGTAAAGGTCATGCTGACCGTCACCTCACCCATACCGGTAGCCTTGGCGGTATAAGTGCCCGGCGTATAAACAGCAGCGCTCGAAGCGGCAGCCGAAGAGGAACTTGCCGAATTCCCGCAGGCAGTCAATGCACCCGCAGTCACACCGCTCATAGCAGCCGCGGCGGCCAGCTTCAAAAAACCGGAACGAGAGATTTTTTTCATTGTATTGTACTTCCTTTCTCTTCCCAACAGCTTATCCGCTCTTGTGTCGTATGCACAAAAGCATTATACTATGTATAGTTTAATCTGTTGTTAAGATTTTGGCAAACATCAATCATTTTACCCGTTCCAAATTTCAGTTGTAGGCAGGTCTTTATGGATTACAAACAGCTACAGTTCTTTCTTGCCGTGTGCGAAGCACAAAGTTTCCGGAATGCTGCCGCCAGATGTTACGTCAGCCAGCAGGCGATCAGTAAGTCGCTTTCCAACCTGGAGCAAGAGCTTGGTGTTCAATTATTCGTGCGGAATCAAAACGGCGTGTCCCTTACCGAAGCCGGTCAGCAGCTTGAAAAACTGGCACGGCCGCATCTGAACCAGCGGGACGAAATTTTACGGCAGATGCGCAGCTTTCACTCCAAGCAGCAGCTTCACATCGGATATTTCATGGGATTTCTGCAGGAGCTCCCTCCGCATTTCTTCCCGCGATTCCAGGAATTCCATCCAGAAGTCCAGCTGCATTACCACAGTTATACCGATACCGAACACAGCCGCTGTTATCGTAATTACGACTGTGACCTTGTCATCACAACTTCGCCCTTGATCAGCAGCGACTTCATTGAATTGGCTCATTCAGAAAGTTCCATTGGCGTGATCCTGTCCTGCGATCATTCCCTCGCAAAAAAGAACGTTCTGACTACAGAGGATCTGAAAACCGTTCCGCTTATTACATTGAACACGGAAAATCGCTCACAGACCCGTCTGCTGGAATGCCTGCAAGCAAAAGGCCTGACGATTGACAGCGTTCTGGGCGATGCCGATGGAGAACTTGCTTCCGATCTTCTGCAAAAAGGCTTTGTTTCTTTTTATGCCGGCAAAGAAAGCTCTCTGGCCGAAAATGAGTGTTTTCGGCCTTTGTCGGACCTGCAGCTCCAATGGGAATTTTTCATTTATGGCAAACGCAGCCACCGTATCACCTCCTTGCAGCGTGAACTCATTCAGCAGATCCTGTTCGCAGTTTCTCCCCATTGAACAACCAGTGCCGCCCGCAGAGAATCTCCCTGCGGACGGCGTTTTTGCATCCGGGTGGCGTGCACCCATCAAAAAATGCCCCGTGGGCGGTCACCCACGGGGCATTCTGCGTTCTTGTCTTACTGGGCCTGGCTCAGGCAGTCGTTCATGGCAGTGAACACGGCCTCGCTGGTCAGGGTCGCGCCGGAAACAGCATCCACGCCGTTGGTGGAACCAGCCTTGGTCAGGGCATCTGCCAGGGTCTCGGCAGCAGCGCCGCCCAGCTCCGGGGTCTCGCCGGAAGCATCAATGGCCACCTCGCTCACCTTGCCGCCGGAAACAGTCACGGTGACCTCCACATCGCTCAGGCAGCCCTTAGCGCTGGAAGTATAGGTGCCGTCGGTCAGGTCCTCTGCGCCTGCAGAGCCGGTGCCGGCCTGCGCCAGGCAGCTGTCCATGGCGGTGAACACGGCATTGCTGGTGAGGGTCGCGCCGGAAACGGCGTCCACACCGGCAGTGGAACCGGCCTTGGTCAGCTCATCTGCCAGGGTCTCAGCGGCAGCACCGCCCAGCTCCGGGGTCTCACCGGAAGCGTCGATGGCCACATTGGTCACCTTGCCGCCGGTGACGGTGACGGTGACGGCCACCTCGCTCAGGCAGCCCTGCTCACTGGCGGTGTAGGTGCCGTCGGCCAGAGAAGCCGTGCTGTCGGCAGCGGGCACGGTGCCGGTGCTCTTGATGTACAGGCTCAGCACCACTGCCATGATGACAGTGACGATGGCCATGATGACGATGTTGCGGGTCATTGTCTTTTTCATAAAAAATCAGATGCTCCTTTTGACTTGACGGGTTGATTTTTTTACTTTGCAGGTTTGAAGCTGTCGCGCAGGGTGACCACACGGTTGTACACGCCGGGGTTCTTGCTGTCCGGGGTGAAGAAGCCGGTGCGCACGAACTGGAACTTGTCGCCGGGCTTGGCGTCCTTCAGGCTCTCTTCCAGCTTGCAGCCGGTGCAGGCCACAACGCTCTCCGGGTTCAGGTAGTCCTTGTAGTCGCTGCCCTCGGGGATGGCGTTCATGTTGGCCTCGGTGAACAGCTTGTCGTACAGGCGCACCTCAGCGTCGATGCAGTGGGCAGCGCTGACCCAATGGATCGTGCCCTTGACCTTGCGGCCGTCGGCGGGGTTGCCGTTGCCGGTCTCCAGGTCGGCGGTGCAGTGGATGGCAGCGATGCTGCCGTCCGGGTTCTTGTCCACGCCGGTGCACTTGACGATGTAGGCGCCCATCAGGCGGACTTCCCCGCCGAGGGTCAGGCGCTTGAACTTGGGAGGCGGCACCTCGGCAAAGTCCTCGTTCTCGATCCACAGCTCGCGGGTAAAAGCCACCTTGCGGGTGGTGGTGTCGTTGGCCTCGCGGTTGGGATTGTTGGCCACGTCAAAGTACTCGGTCTTGTCCTCCGGGTAGTTGTCCACGATCAGCTTGACCGGGTCCAGCACGGCGATGCGGCGCTGTGCGGTCAGGTCCAGCTCGCTGCGGATGCAGGCTTCCAGCTGACGCATATCGATCAGGTTGTCAGACTTGGAGATGCCGGCCTCCCGCACAAAGGTGAAGATGGAGGTGGGGGTGTAGCCGCGGCGGCGCAGGCCGCACAGGGTGGGCATGCGGGGATCGTCCCAGCCGTCCACGATGCCCATTTCCACCAGCTCACGCAGGTAGCGCTTGCTCATGACCGTGTTGGTCATGTTCAGGCGGGCAAACTCGCGCTGCTTGGGGAAGGCGGTGCCAAAGATGTTCTCAATGACCCAGTTGTACAGCGGGCGGTGGTTCTCGAACTCCAGGCTGCACATGCTGTGGGTGATGCCCTCGATGGCGTCCTGGATGGGGTGGGCAAAGTCGTACATCGGGTAGATGCACCACTTGTTGCCCTGCCGATGATGCTCGGCGTACTTGATGCGGTAGATGGCCGGGTCGCGCAGGTTCATGTTGGGGCTGGCCAGGTCGATCTTGGCACGCAGGGTCTTTTCGCCCTCCTTGAACTCCCCGGCACGCATGCGGCGGAACAGGTCCAGGTTTTCCTCCGGGGTGCGGTCGCGGTACGGAGACGGACGGGACGGCTTGCCGGCATCGGCACCGCGGTACTCGCGCATCTCCTCACGGCTCAGGTCGTCCACATAGGCCTTGCCCTCTTTGATGAGCTTTTCGGCGTACTCGTAACACTGGTCAAAGTAGTCGCTGCCGTAGAAGATGCCGCCGTTGGGGTCGGCACCCAGCCAGTGCAGGTCCTCGATGATGCTGTTGACGTACTCCTCGCCTTCGCGGGCGGGGTTGGTGTCATCCAGACGCAGGTTGAACTTGCCGCCGTACTGGTTGGCAATGGACCAGTTGATGTAGATGGCCTTGGCACTGCCGATGTGCAGATAGCCGTTGGGCTCGGGCGGGAAGCGGGTATGGATCTCGCGGATCTTGCCCTCGGCAAGGTCGGCATCAATGATATCCGTCAGAAAGTTTTTATCAGCCATGAAGTTTCCCCCTGTCAGGGCAGCAGTGTGCCCTCTTCTCATATATGGTATATAATACACCATTTCCGTGATTTCTTCAAGAGAAAGCATCAAAAGGCGCTTTCTGCCGGCATTTTTGGCAACTTTGGCCGCATCCCTTGACAGTATCGGTGAAGGAGAGTATATTTCTGCGTGGTGCACGGTCAATTTTGCATCATTTCATATAGGAGGAACCCCATGAACAGTTTAAAAGAAGCATTCAGCAAGCAGAATCTGCTGAAGAATTTAAATTTCTTTGGTGAACTCAACCTCGGTCTGGTCCTCACCGCCGTGGGCATCGTCTATTTCAAGAACCCCAACCACTTCGCCTTTGGCGGCACATCCGGCCTGTCCATCCTGCTGGCCGACCTGTTCCCCAAGATCAATGTGGGCGGCTTTATGTGGATCATCAACCTGGTGCTGGTGGTGCTGGGGTTCGTGTTCCTCGGCGTAAAGTGCATGGGCTGGACCATCTATTCGTCCTTTGCCCTGTCCTTTTTCGTGTCAGTGTGCGAGTGGCTGTACCCCTCGGGTGTGTCCATGAGCGGCGATGCCATGCTGGACCTGGTGTTTGCGGTGTTCCTGCCCGCGCTGGGTGCGGCCATCGTGTTTGACATCGGTGCATCCACCGGCGGCACCGACATTGTGGCCCTGATCCTGGCCAAATATACCTCGATGGAGATTGGCAAGGCCCTGATGGCCAGCGACATCCTCATCGTGCTGGCCGCCGCCTGGCGCTTTGGCATGGGCACCGGCCTGTACTGCATCCTGGGCCTGATCGGCAAGAGCTTTGTGGTGGACGGTGCCATTGAAAACATCCGCCTGCGCAAGGTGTGCACCATCATGACGTCCAACCCCCAGCCCATTCTGGACTTCATCATCAAGGAGATGAACCGTTCTGCCACGGTGGAAAAGGCCTACGGTGCCTACACCCACCACGAGCTCAGCGTGCTGGTCACCGTGCTCACCCGTCGGCAGGCTCTGCAGCTGCGCAACTTCCTGCGTGAGAACGACCCCCACAGCTTCATCACCATCGTCAATTCCAGCGAGATCATCGGCAAGGGCTTCCGCTCCTTCAACTGATCCGCAGGGAACCGAAACCGGGAGTTTTTTATGCAGTATTATGCCGCCCCCATGGAGGGGCTTACCGACCGGGTCTGGCGTCAGGCCCAGCAGAAGTGGTTCGGGCCGGAAGGCATCGCCCACCGCTACTACGCACCCTTCCTCTCCCCGCCGGAGAACCGGGTGCTCATCAAAAAGAAGATGGCGGAGCTTGCCCCCGCCGCAAACCCCGGTGCGCCGGTGATCCCGCAGCTGCTGGCCAAGGACGGCGAGCTGGCTGCCTGGATGATCGGTGAGCTGCGTGCCCTGGGTTACACCGAAGTGAACCTGAACCTCGGCTGCCCCTCCGGCACCGTGACCGCCAAGGGCAAAGGCTCCGGCATGCTGCGGGACCCCGCCGTGCTGGACGCCTTTCTGGATGCGGTATTCTCCCATGCGGAAGGGCCTATTTCGGTCAAGACCCGGCTGGGCGTCAGCAGCCCGGACGAGTTTGCCGCCATTCTGGACATCTATGACCGTTACCCCATCTGTGAACTGACCATCCACCCCCGCGTGATGCGGCAGCTGTACCGCGGCCAGGCCGACCGGGCCGCCTTTGCCGAAGCGCTGCCCCGGTGCACCATGCCGGTGTGCTACAACGGCGACGTGACCACCCCGGAGGAACTGCACGCACTGGAAACACAGTTCCCGCAGCTGTCCGGCATCATGATCGGGCGGGGCTTCATCGCAGACCCGGCCCTGCTGCGGCGGGCCCGCGGCGGGACCGGTGCCTCCCGCGAGGAACTGCGGGGCTATCTGGACGACCTGTACCACGGCTACACGGAGCTGTTCGGCAGCGCCGGCTGTGCCGTGAGCCGCATGAAAGCCCACTGGTTCTACCTGATCCACCGCTTTGCCGGGTCGGAAAAGCTGGAAAAGCAGCTGCGCAAGGCCCGGGAGCCCTGGGAGTACGAGGTGCTGGTGAACCAGATCTTCACCCTGCCCATGCTCTGAGCTTTTGCGCGGGACGGGCAGGCGGGGGAGTTTCTCCGTCGAACGTCCTGGAGGTGGGGCCCCGGCGCGCAGCGTTGGGGCGGGACTGGAGTCCCGGGCTGTTCGCGGAGAAAGCTCCCCCGCCCACCCACATCCACCAATAAACAAA
>ERZ827520.4539-NODE-4539-length-10337-cov-2.514783_pt1 | contig 10337 bp, 8 predicted proteins | sample MGYA00519581_ERZ827520 | MGnify/ENA primary metagenome ERZ827520 (study PRJEB31778, sample SAMEA3449339) | human gut metagenome | biome: human gut; feature: human-associated habitat; material: faeces | place: United Kingdom | collected 2010/2012 ...
GTGTAGAGCTTCCAATGGTTGCTCTAGAAGATTCTGAAATAGGTGGAATTCCTTTCGGCCTTATTTCCAGTAATGCACCGCTAGATGACGCTTTGGTAAAATTTACTGAAGTGAAAAAACTAACTGCGGAATTAGCTGAGATTGAAAATAGTGTGTTCCGTTTGTCTGTTGCGATTAAGCAAACAACCAGACGTGCAAATGCGCTTAAGAATATTATGATTCCTCGTTTCAAATCTGAAGTGAAATTTATTACTGAGGCATTGGAAGAAAAGGAAAGAGAAGAATTCTCACGTATGAAATTGATTAAAAAGAAAAAAGTTAGAGATGCTCAGGAAAACGAGAGCGCATAACAATTTTCGACAGGAAGCATATGCTTCCTGTTTTTTTATGTTCATTTTTAATATCCAATAGAGATATCCAAAATCTGCTATGGCAGTTTTCGGCATATTTTATTGTCAAATTAGAAAGAAACGTATATAATTGAGAAAAAGGAGGGACGAATCCCTATGAATTGGAAAAACGACCATTGGAGTAAAGAAAATTACCAAGATTTGAAAAATTACTTGCTGCAAATTGCAGAAGAGGAATATCGTAAATTTAATGAAAAAATCATTCCGTGTGATCATCCGATACTGGGAATTCGTATGCCTGTTTTACGTAAGTTGGCAAAAGATATTGCCAGAGGAGATTGGAAATCTTATTTGAAAGTTGCCAAAGATGACAGTCATGAAGAGATTATGCTGCAAGGTATGGTAATCGCCTCTGTAAGCTCCAAAATTGAATTTTCGGAAGTATTGAGATATATTACTTATTATGTGCCTAAATTGTCTAACTGGGCTTTGGTAGACACTTTTTGTGGGGATATGAAAATAGTTGCACGCCATCAAGAAGAAGCTTACTTTTTTATTGTGCATTATTTAAAATCTACTGAGGAATATTCTGTACGATTTGCGATTGTTATGCTGATGAATTATTACTTAGATGCGCAGCATATCAATGCTGTTTTTGGGTTGTTTGATTCCGTACATCATGAAGGATATTACGTAAAAATGGCTTTGGCCTGGGCAATTTCTCTTGCTTTTATCAAGATGAGAGAAGAAACAGTTCAATATTTGAATCATAACCATTTAGATAACTGGACTGTTCAAAAAGCGATGCAAAAAATATTAGAATCTAATCGAGTTGATAAAGAGACAAAAGATATGATTCGTAATATGAAGAAGAAAAGAAATTATGAATAAACAAAGTATCGTATATCAGATTATTCGCTGTAAACGTAAAAGTACGGCACTTTATGTGAAAGAGGGAGGAAATGTTGTTGTAAGAGCTCCCTTTTTTGTTTCTAATGAGCAAATAGATGGATTTGTTCAGGCTCATTATCACTGGATTTTACAAAAACAGAGTGAGCAACAGAATTTACAGCAGAAAAAAGAACGTTTTTCAGTTACCGACCAAGATACTCTCACAGTATTGGGAAGAGAATATCCTGTGGTTTATGGCAACCAAGTTCATTTTAACGGAACAGTATTTGAAATACCGGAAATACCTTTTTCACAAATAAAACCACAAGTGATAGCTGAGTACAAACGGCTTGCAAAAGAAATTATTACGGAAAGAGTTCATTATTTTAGTGAGTTAACCGGCTGGAAAGCAGAGTCAGTCAAAATAGGAAGCGCTAAAACACGCTGGGGTTCCTGTTCGGGAACGAATAGACTCAACTTTACTTGGAAACTCATCTTTTCTGATTTAAATACAATAGATTATGTGGTATTGCATGAGCTTGCTCACACGAAAGAGCACAATCATTCACAGAGATTTTGGAATTTGGTAGCAGAGTACATGCCTAATTATAAAGAAATCAGAGAACGTTTGGTTGCGGTACAGAAAAAACTCATGCAGGAAAACTGGGATTGATGTGTTAGATTTGATTTCGTTTTCATCAATAAGAAAGAGGAGGCCATTTGACCTCCTCTTTTTTCAGTTTGTTTTACTGTTGATGTGATAGCTTTCTATACACCAATTCTTGTTGCGGCATTGCGGACAAGTGAGATGGGCTGCTTTAGGTGTGTGCATTGCAAAAAAGAATTCTTTGAATTTTGGTTTAAATACTGTATTGCATGTTGGGCAAATAAAAGCAATGCTTTGATAGTATAAGGTAGTTAATAAGCAACCCAATAAAATGACAATTGGCATTCCAACAGCAAATGAAATCCAATTTCCGGTTACAGCCCAAAGAGTAATGGAAATAATTTCAATGGAACTCATAACCATACCAATGCCCAGCATGAATAGATGGACAGTTCTTAATTTTTTTTGTCCTTTTCGGATATGTTCTATGTCTTGAATAGATTGAAAAGAAATCGTGCGAGATTGACGGATATTTTGCTGTACCAATTTTATCGTTTGAATTTGATTTTGCTTTTCGTCTATATCCAATTTCAGCTGTTTTAATTGCTCATCGAGAATGGACAGAATAATATCGTTTGAGTCTGCGTGTTCTAAAATTTGTTTGATTGCCTCTAAATTCAGACCGAAGGTTTTGAGAAGACAGATAAAAGACAATTTTTTTACATCGGCTTCAGTGTAGAGACGACGACCTCCCTCGCTAATCTCCGAAGGTTTTAGTAAATTTTTCGTATCATAAAATTGTACAGTTCTTACAGAGACATTACATAATTTTGCTAATTCTCCTGTGGTATATTTTAGCATAGATACACCTCCCGGTTATTATTCTAACTTACAACGTAACGTCACAAGCAATAGATAACGCAGGTGTATTTTAAATTTTATCATATTTTTCTCGTGTATGAAGTCGTTTTTGATATTGAGGGCACACTTTGATGCAAATTCCGCACACTGCACCGCGACCAATATGCTGGAATTGTTTTTTCATATATTGACTGCATGTTTCAGCGGAAAAAATTTCTTCTCTTGTGATACCAATGTGCCATTCTTTACCGGATATTGCACCACTTGGACAAGCGTTGGTACATAAAGTACAATCTTTACAAATGGAAACAGGCGCATGATTTTGAAACGATACGGGACAATTGGTAAATAAACTTCCCAAACGTACTCGGGCTCCGTATTCTTTATGAAGAAACAGCGAACTTTTTCCAATTGTGCCCAATCCTGCCAAACATGCTAACTTTTTGTGAGAGTAGCGTCCATTATAATTCCAGCCATTGAGGTTAATGCTTTGAGAAGCGCCTACTGTAATATAACGGTAGCCTTTTTGTTCCAAATACATTCCAAGCTTTAATAATGTTTGGTCAATAAAAGTGTTGACAGTGCGGTAATGATGAAAGTAGGTGTGGGTAGGAGCATCTGTAATTTCGTCAATAATTGCATCGGATAGTTTAACCGCAATGCTAATTCCATAACTGCAGTCTCCGAAATCCATGTTGCATTGTTTTAATAAATTGATATCTTCCTGTTCCAAATGTGCAAAGCCTACAGATTGGATTCCTTGTTGGTTTAAAAATAGGGTGAGTTCCTGTTGTATTGACATAATTCCTCCAAAGGGATATGACGATTTTGTTTCAAAAAGATATGTTTATTATAGCATTAAAGAAATTGCTATGCAATTTCCAACTGATTAACGCTAAAACGTTCTCATAACAACCAAAATTTTAATTTTGTTATTGTTATGGGGGTGTTATAACATTAAAAAAATTGCTAAGCAATTTTTAACATATAAAGGTTAAAACGTTCTAGTCAACAATCAAAATCTAAACGTGGAAAGGAAAACATCTTTCAATGTTTGTTTTGTTGTTATAAGGCTGTTATAACGTAAAAAATTTCTAACAAATAGGAAATAAAACGTTTCATAATACTAAGGATGATGTTGATAGCTGTTGCTATTTACAAATACAAATTTTATAACCGGATTATTTGAAGAAGCATTTTAAATGAAGCAGAAAATCCAATCAATTTCAATTTACACTGTAAATTTATTATGTTACATGAAAGTACTAAAAAATTACTGATATTTATCCAGAAAACAGTGAAATTTAGGCTGATTTGACTGTATACCAGCTATAAAAGCGAAGAGATTGGAATATAGCTGTAAATCGAGGTTTTACGCTTGCAATCTATTGTTTTTATGCTATAATAAATAAAGATTCATACTCAGTTTGGAGGTGGCATTGTGAAACCAAAACCTGGTGAAAATCAATATTTTTTTGAAGTGCAATGCCGGTCGGCTTTGTGCTGATATAAACTGAGAGGGTGAATGGTATTGATATCTTACTTTAAATCAATGAATGGCAAAGTGACAGAAATTGAATCATGCGAGCCTGGGTGCTGGATTCGCTGTATTGCGCCAACCAATGACGAAATTAACAGTTTAATTGCTGAGTTTGCAATTGAGCCTGATTTTTTTCGTGCAGCAATGGACGAAGAGGAATCTTCCCATATTGATATTGAAGACGAAAGTACATTGTTAATTGTAGATATACCTGTCCTGGATCGTCCTCATGAAAAGATTACTTATTCTACAACCCCGTTGGGCATTATTATCACACAGTCTAATGTTATTACGGTTTCTACAAAAGAAAGCCCAATTTTATCAGAAATTGCAGACGGTGCAGTAAAAGATATCCAAACAAATTTAAAAACACGCTTTATTCTCAATATTTTGCTGCGTGTGGCTACCAGATATTTGCAATATTTGAGACAGATTGATAAAATCTTCAACCAGTTGGAAAAAAAGCTTCGCAAATCCATGAAAAACAATGAGTTAATTAAGTTGCTGGATATTGAAAAATCTCTTGTTTATTTTTCTTCTTCTTTAAAAGCAAATGAAATTACCATTGAAAAAATTATGCGTGGACGAGTCATCAAAATGTACGAAGAAGATCAAGACTTAATTGAAGACGTTTTGGTTGAAATTCGTCAGGCAATTGATATGTCAAGCATTTATCTGAATATTTTGCCAGGTACGATGGATGAGTTTTCTTCTATCGTTTCAAACAACCTAAATATCGTGATGAAAGTATTGGCTTCTTTAACATTGTTAAGTTCTATACCTACTGTTATATCAGGTATTTATGGCATGAACGTAGACCATTTGCCGGTTCCGTTTTTTTGGTTTCCGATTACGCTGTCTATTATATGTATGGTTGTTGCATTTATTATCCTCAAAAAGAAAGATATGCTTTAATTCAAAGAGCTGCAAAGCTCTTTTTTTATACGATTATTTAAGATAAGGAGAACTTATGGAGCAACATAAAACCATTATCCCTTTAGAAACTTGGGATAGAAAATTTATTTTTGAAACATTTTCACAAAGAGAATTTCCTTATATAGGAATTACAACGCCGGTGGATGTTACAGAGCTGAAAAAAGCAGTAAAAGAAAACAGTTGGTCTTTTTATGGGGTCATGAGTTACGCTGTGTCTATGGCTGTTCATTCCGTTTCTGAATTTAAAAGAAGGGTTGAAGAAAAACAGATCGTAGAGTATGACAATGTAGACCTCAGTTTTACTGTTTTAAATAAAGAAAATAATTGTAATTTTGCACATGTTCCTTATACAACCGACTTCAAACGGTTTTTGCGTCTGTTTTCAGAACAAAAGCAAAAAGCGGAAAATACTCTGTTACCGGTTGGAGAAAGCACGCTTGCCTGTGTTTATGTCACTTGTGTGCCGTGGTACCGCACGACAGCCGTTATCCAGCCGGTGGAAATAGGAAAAGATGATACGGTGCCGCGTATTGGTTGGGGAGCCTTTTTTCAGCAAAATGGAAAGGATATGGTCGATTTTACAATTCAAGCCCACCATGGATTCATTGATGGATATCATATTCATTTGTTTTTAGAGGTTTTATCTGAACATATGGAACGAATTATAAGGTTATCATGAGATAGGAATACCAAATAATATGAATTGCCGTTGTCACAATGGTATGATGACTCACCTCAAATTCAGTTTGTTAATGTATGCTAACAAAAGTTGCGCTATGTTTATCGGCATATGATAAGGTATAATAAAGTATAGCATCACATAAAAGGAGAAACTATTTTGGAAAGAAAACATATATATACGAATGAATTACAGAAAACAGCCAAGACTTTAAATGCAGGGGATACTATTTTATTAAGCGGAACAATTTATACAGCCCGTGATGCTGCTCACAAACGAATGTTTGAAGCGCTGGATCATCACTTGCCGCCTCCTTTTGATTTAAAAGGTGCATCTATTTACTATGCAGGACCAACGCCTGCTCCTGCAGGTATGCCCATTGGTTCCTGCGGTCCTACTACGGCAGGCAGAATGGATAAATTTGCCCCTCGTCTGTTAGACTTGGGCCTTACTTGTATGATTGGCAAAGGAGAACGCTCTCAAGAGGTTATAGATGCCATTGTAAGAAACGGTGCAGTTTATCTTTGTGCTATCGGTGGTGCTGGTGCTTTGGCAGCACAATGCGTTAAGTCTTTGGAAGTAATCGGATATGATGATTTGGGCTGTGAGTCTGTAAAGCGTTTGGAAATTGAAAATTTTCCCCTTATTGTCGCTATTGACAGCAAAGGAAATAACTTATTTTGCAGAGATTCATTTGAGGTGTAAATGTGACGAATCTATTGGCCCGATTATTTATTAAAGATTATAAAAATACGGACAATTATAAAGTACGGGAACAATACGGTAAATTAGCAGGTGTTGCAGGAATTATTACCAATTTATTATTATTTGTTATGAAAATAACGGTTGGGGCTATTTTTAACAGTATTGCAATTATTGCAGATTCAATCAATAACTTATCAGACTCCGCTTCTTCCATTGTAACCTTGGTTGGTTTTAAACTTTCCGGAAAGCCGGCTGATGAAAAACATCCTTACGGTCACGCAAGAATTGAATATATTGCGGGTATGATTGTTTCATTTATTATTTTGATGTTGGGACTGCAGCTTGGAAAATCTTCTTTTGACAAGATTTTGTCACCGGAAGAAACGGTATTTAGTTATGTTACTGTAGGAATTTTGATTGCCTCCATTTTAATCAAAATATGGCAATGTTTGTTCTATAGAAGAATTGCAAAAACAATTGCATCTTCCACACTAAAGGCCACATCAGCTGACAGCTTCAATGATGTCATTGCAACTACGGTTGTTTTAATTGGAGCCATGATTTCTCAGTTTGCAGGGTTTAATTTAGATGGTTATATGGGTATGGCGGTGGCACTGTTTATTTTTGTTTCCGGCATACGGTTGGTAATAGAAACAGCCAATCCATTATTGGGGCTTCCTCCCACAAAAAAATTGGTAAAAGAATTAGAGCAAAGAATTACAAGCCGTGAAGAAATTTTAGGAATTCATGACCTAAAAGTGCATAATTATGGTGCTTCTTCTTGTTTTGCTACGGTTCACTGCGAAGTAGCTTCTGACCAAGATATGATTGATATCCATGAGGTGATAGATGGAATTGAACGCGAAGTATTTAAAGAAATGAATATCAATTTGGTGATTCACATGGATCCCGTGGTTGTAAATGATGAACGGGCTCATGAGTTGAAGCAAACGATACAAGAATTTTTAGGTAAGCTTTCGGAGAAGATTCAAATACACGACTTTCGTGTAATATGGGGAGAAGAAAGCAGCCATATTATATTTGATATTGCGGTTCCTTTTCAGTTTGAATATACGGATGAGCAATTAGAATCCATCATTTCAGATAAGATAAAAGAATTGGATGACAGTTTCAGTTTAACCTTAGTAGTAGACCATGAAGGAGAATTTACAGATGATGAAACCTAAATGGTTACATTGATTTTATACGATTTATAAAAAGGACAGCACGGAAAACCGGCTGTCCTTTTTTATATATTTTTTGAAAAGGTGTACTTTTACAAAACCACCATTTAATTACATAATTAGAATAATACAACATATAAACTGAATTTTCAAGTGTTTTTTACACTCAAAATATACTTTTTTACATATTTTTTACCCTTTTGCAAAGGTACACTTTTCAAGAGTGCTGCATTGTAAAAGTACACTTTTTAAAAGTGTACTAATATCTTACAAATGGAGGAAAGTGTAGTGAAGCCTAGAATACAGTTCACAAAAACAGCAGCATTTATACTTATATTTACTCTTGTACTTTCGTTGTTTCCAACAGCGGTACTGGCCGAAAATATCGGTGTGACTTCTGCTGAAGAAAGCGTTCAAATGACAAATGATGAGCAATTATTGAATGATAATACGGCAGGGGAAGGTTATATTTGGAATGAAGAATCAAAGACTCTTACCATTACCCAGAGCACAGAAGATTATACTACTTCGACCTATAAGAATCGTCCATGGCAACAATATGCAGCAACAGCAGAAAAAATTATAATTGATAATCCAGATGTTTATATTGGAAATTATGCTTTTTATAAGTTTTCTTCTTTAATTGACTTAGAAATTAATAATTGTGGAGATATTGGAAAATATGCATTTCAAAACTGTTTAAAACTTGAGAATGTTACAATTAAAAATTGTGGTAACATTGGCAGTTATGCATTTGGAAATTTTATGTATATATCCGGGTGGGGCATAGACGAATCTATTAAAACAGTGGTGATTGAAAACTGCGGTGAGATTGGAGATTATGCATTCGGTGCGTTGCCTGCTTTGGAAAGCGTAAGAATTGACAATTGTACTACAATTAAAACAGGTGCTTTTACTCGTTGCAGTGCATTAAAGTCTTTATCTATAGCAAATTGTAACACAATTGAAGACAGCGCTTTCAACTATTCAACTTCTTTAACCTCTTTCTATCTTAACGGCTGTGAAAGCATTGGAAGCGGTATTTTAAATGGTTCGAGTGTAGAATCTATTGAGCTGGAACATTGTTCGACTATTGGAGATTATGCATTTCAAAACTGTCATAGTTTAAAAACATTGATATTGACAGATTGCGGAACCATTGGAAACTATTCTTTTGGTGGTTGTGAAAATTTAACAGATGTTACCATCACAAATTTAGATACAATTGGTGAAGAAAGTTTTGCAATTCATGATGAAGGCGTATACAGCAGCTTAACCAATTTAACATTGCATAATGTTCGCTACATTAGCAGCGGGGCATTTGAAAATTGTACAAAACTTACTTCAGTAGATTTAGATGGATGCGAATATCTTGGAGGAAATGCATTCAGCGGTTGTACAAATTTAACGGATATTGTCGTTCCTGATTATATCCGTTTGGGTTATAGTGATATTTTCGTAAATTTTCCGGATATTATGGCACGTATGGAAGCGATTTTAGATGGACAGTTTGATTTGGAGAGTGCTGAGATTATTGAAGAAATATTACCGCAGGGGTGGACTTCTTATCGAATAGGAGAACAGAACAGAGCTGTTTCTTATGAGGGGGATACTCAATTAACAAAAGAGGCAAAATGGAGCGACGAAGACAAAACGGTTGCCGATGTTCTGATACAAGCTTATTATACTGCAGAAAGACAAATGGATTTTGTCTTTGTGGCTGATTGCAGCAATTCCATGGCAGGAATCGGAAATAATTATGATATGAACTCTAAGTTTTATGATATGCAGTCAAAATTGTTGGATGTAACGGAGCAGCTATTAACCACTCCGGGATATGACTGTAAAGTGGCATATGCTACTTTTGGAGAGAGTGAATCTTCAGCCTCTCAATTTTATGGCACAGCTGAATTGAGCGATGCGCAAGATTTTATTACCAATGATATTGTGGATTATAAATCGAATACCAATTACAGCAGTGGCTTAGCACAAGCATTGGAATTAGTCAAAAAGAATCAAGGCAGAAATACGACTGTTATTTTTATCTCAGATGGTCAGCCATATGGCGGTACTACCACTCCTGACAGTTATTATGGAATGGAAGAGGCTGCTGCTATTAAAGAAGAAGGCGTGCAAATCATAGGTGTATTGCAATCTGTTTCAGACAGTGAAGAAGAAACTTCTACAGCAAATATGCAGGCAATTTGTGACAATGTTTTTGTCTCAAAAGATACTCAGGGATTTAGTGAAGCTGTAAATGATGCCATTGCAAATGCTTACGGTACTTATACTTTAACGGATACAGTAGACTCTGACTTTGAGTTGGACGAATCCAGTATTCAGGTATCAGCAGGAAACATTGCATTGGGAGAAGATGAAAACGGAAATTCATATTTTAATTACTATATTTTTGATACTCAACCTCGATACATTATAAAGCTTAAAAACGAGAATGAGCCGCGGATATATGAGTCTTGGCAGAGCTATCAAATTTATCAGGATTTCGGAACATCGGTTTCCATTATTGATAACCAGTCCTACAATAATCAGTTCAAATTGGGTAAAAACACTTTGAAAGCCAAAT
>ERZ827520.4545-NODE-4545-length-10327-cov-2.548481_pt1 | contig 10327 bp, 5 predicted proteins | sample MGYA00519581_ERZ827520 | MGnify/ENA primary metagenome ERZ827520 (study PRJEB31778, sample SAMEA3449339) | human gut metagenome | biome: human gut; feature: human-associated habitat; material: faeces | place: United Kingdom | collected 2010/2012 ...
TCTGCATCTCTTCGTAGTGGCCCTCGCCGTCGTTGACAAATTGAGAGAAGACATTGTTCCAGATTTCGATATACCGGTCGCACTCGCAGCCCACGGTGCAGTCCGGCTTGCCACAGCCGTATTTTTCGCCCCGGTCGTAATAAATTTCAGAGCAGGGACCGCAAGGCCCGGGGCCGTGCTCCCAGAAGTTGTCCGCCTTGCCGAAGCGGAAAATGCGCTCGGCAGGGATGCCCATGTCCTTGTTCCAAATCTCAAAGGCCTCGTCGTCGTCCACATAGATCGAGGGATAGAGCCGATCCGGCTCCAGACCCACCACCTTGGTCAAAAATTCCCAGCTCATGGGGATGGCGTCCTTTTTAAAATAGTCGCCAAAGGAGAAATTGCCCAGCATCTCAAAATAGGTGCCGTGGCGGGCGGTCTTGCCGATGTTCTCGATATCGCCGGTGCGGATGCACTTTTGGCAGGTACACACGCGGTTGCGGGGAGGCTCCTCCTCCCGCGTAAACCAGGTCTTCATGGGAGCCATGCCGCTGTTGATGAGCAAGAGGCTTGCGTCGTTGTGGGGGATCAGGGAAAAGCTGGGCAGGCGCAGGTGCCCTTTGCTCTCAAAGTAGCTGAGGAACATCTCCCGCAGTTCGTTCAGCCCATAAACCGGATGTGACATATTGTTTTCCTCCGTCTTTCTCAAATTCCGGGTACAAAAAGAAAACGCCCCGCCCCGGTATAGGGGCGAAGCGATGCTTCACGGTACCACCCTAATTATCCCCTTGCGGGGCATCTTAGCCATCCTGTATCGGGGATGAACCGCCCCGCTCAACACGGGATGCTCAGGAGTGGCTGCTTTTCGTCGTCGGTCAAGGGGCTTTCACCGTCCCCCTCTCGCTTCGGCCTGTGCGCAAAGCTGGCTCCATCGTGGCATTTTTCAGATTACTTTGCTATTTTAGCACATTTTTGCACAATGTCAATGGCATTTTGCGGAGAAAACTCCGGAATTCCACGCCAACACGTTTTAGAAAATCCAGTTAATGAGGAACGTCATCAGCCTCCGCACCGGAGCCCACATGGCGGCAAGCTCCGGCTTCAAAAATTCCAAAACCTGTGCCGCAGTCACGGCGGGGGTTGTCAGCATCCGGCCGCCCTTAGCCTCCAGCCCCACGGCGGTAGAAGCCGATGCGGCAGCACCCACTGCCACGCGGGAACCTTGCGCCGCCGCGCCCACCGCATAAACACCCAATGCGGACGCGCCCACTGCCAGATAGCCCACCGCTACCACGCCAAAGGCCACCACACCGATGGAAATCATTCCAAGCGCCACTCCACCCAGTGCAATCATCCCAATCGGCAGCAATCCGGCGGAGATCAGGCCGATGCTGACGGCACCCAGAGAAAAATTGCCGATGGCAATCACACCCACCGCCGTGTTCTCCCGGCAGGGATGGCGGTCATGTCCGAAACGGACGGATACCAGCGGCAGGCCGAAAATTTTCCGGCGGCTGGTGAAGCTGTAAATACGGTTCCGGTTTGCCAGTGCGTCCACCTTTTCCTCCAGACGCGCGGCGGTATCGTTGTCCAGCGCAGGCTTGGCCATTTCCGGTTCCTCTATGTAATTTTTCACCAGATAGTCCAAACTCACGCCGAACAGCTCCGACAGGGCCGTCAGCTTGCCAAGCTCCGGCATCGCCGAGCCGGACTCCCACTTGCTGACAGACTGCCGCGTCACATCCATCCGATCAGCCAGCTGTTCCTGACTCATGCCCTCCTGCCGACGGAGTTTCATCAATTTCTCAGAAAACATCAATTTTGGTTCCCACTTTCCATCTGGCCTTAAGGGGCCGATTGCCGTCAGCATATCCGTTTTTCACCCATCTTGCAAGAACGCGGCAGTTGGAACCTTGTCAACCACTGGTTGCGCGCACTGCGCCCCAATGGTTTGCGCAATTTAACATTTACGGTGCTTATGCCAAAAACGGCACCACCAAAGACGCCAGCAGTGAAAACACCAGCAGGCAGACGATAACAACCGCCACGATGCGCGTTCCCTTATTCATTGCTTCTTTTCCTCCTCTGTCAAAATTTTGCGGATGCTCTTTTCCGCCCGGCTCCGGGGCAGCATCAACTCATGCCCGCAGCCCATACACTTAAGCTTGATATCCATGCCCACCCGCAGAATTTCCCAGCGCTTGCTGCCGCAGGGATGCTGCTTTTTTAGTTCCACCTGATCATAAAGATGCAAGTCCATGAAATTCCTCCTGTCAATCCTGCGCCGGGAATCGCATATAGTGGCTCAGATGCTGAATGAAATGCCGCGCTGCGCGGCGGATGGAGAGAGTTGCCATGCCGGAAAATAAAATTTACCTGCCGGAGGGCCTGCGCCCCTGCGCCCCCCTGACCCCCGCTCTGCTGCGGGACGCTCTGGAACAAGAGACGATTCTGGAAGCCCCCGTGGAACGGTGCGACGGGTCACGAGCGCTCCATATCTCACTGGGGCCCATAGACGGGCTGATTCCCCGCGAGGAAGCGATCTCCCCTTGGATCAGCGGCGCCAGCCGGGACATTGCACTTTTGTCCTTGGTTGGTAAGCCGGTTTGCTTCACCGTCACAAGTCTCGCCGCCGACGAAAAGGGCGCGCCCCACGCACTGCTCTCCCGCAGAGCGGTGCAGGAAAAGGCGCTGGATCATCTGCTGGAAACACTGGAACCGGGAATGCTCCTTACCTGCCGGGTCACCCACATGGAATCCTTTGGGGCCTTTGTGGACATCGGCTGCGGAATCGTTGCCATGCTGCCCATCGAGCGCATTTCCGTCTCCCGCATTCCTCATCCGGCGGCCCGGTTCCGCACGGGTCAGAAACTCTTGGCGGCGGTACTGTCCATCGAGCGGGAAAACCGTCGTTTCACCATGACTCACCGGGAGCTACTGGGAACTTGGATGGAAAATGCCAGTCATTTCTCTCCCGGAGAGACGGTACAGGGCATTGTCCGTTCGATTCGGGAATACGGAGCCTTCGTGGAACTGGCGCCCAACCTCTCAGGTCTTGCGGATCTAAAAGAGGGCCTCAAGGAAGGGGACCGCGTCTCGGTCTATATCCGCTCAATCCGTCCCGAGCATATGAAAGTAAAGCTGCAAATTATCCAGCGCCTGCCGCCCCCAATCTATCCCGCGCCCCTGCGCTATCAGATCACGGACGGAAAGCTGGAGCGCTGGGTCTATTCTCCGCCCAGCTATGAAAAGCCGCCGGTAGTCACGGACTTTACCGCCTCGAAAATTTCCGGGTCGGACGCAGACATTATTTCTTGATCTCGTCCCAATACCGCTTGGCGGCCTGTTCCGTTTTGTTTTCGCCGTATTCATAGTACCGGGCGTTTTTCAGCGCATCCGGAAGATATTGCTGCTCCACCCAGTGGTTGGGGTAGCTATGGGGATACTTGTAATTCTGTTTGTTGTCAAAACCTGAGGTGTCGGCGTGGACATTTTGAAGCTGGCGGGGAATGTCGCCGGTGCGCCCCGCTTTTAAATCGGCCCGGGCCGCGTTGATCGCGTCGTGAGCGGAATTGGATTTTGGCGCGGTGGCCAGTAAAATGGCGGCTTCCGCCAGTGGGAGCTGTGCCTCCGGCAAGCCCAGCTGCACCGCCGCGTCCACGCAGGCTTTTGTCACCACGATGGCCTGGGGGTAGGCAAGGCCGATATCCTCCGCCGCGATCACCAGCAACCGCCGGCAGGGGGACAGCAGATCGCCCGCCTCCAAAAGCCGGCCCAGATAGTGAACCGCTGCGTCCGGGTCGCTGCCCCGGATGGACTTTTGGAGGGCCGACAGGATGTCATAATGGGCGTCGCCGTCCCGGTCATAGCGCATGGCGCTGCTCTGGGACACCTGTTGGGCGTCGCTCCGCGTCAGCTTTAGTTTTCCGTTTTTGCCCGGACGCGCCGCCTGACAGAGAAGTTCCACGGCGTTGATCGACTTGCGCACATCGCCGCCGCAGGCGGTGGCGATGTCCAGCGGCACTTCCTTTTCCCACGAAAGAGGCAGCTCCTGCCTTCCCTTTTCAATCTCCAGCGCCCGCTCCACAGCGGGCAGAACCTCTCTGGGGGACACAGATTTAAACTCAAACACCGTGCTGCGGGAAAGCAGTGCGCCGTAAACGTAAAAATATGGGTTCTCCGTGGTGGAGGCGATCAGTGTAATCTGTCCGTTCTCCATGAACTCCAGAAGGCTTTGCTGCTGCTTTTTGTTGAAATACTGAATCTCATCCAGATACAGCAAAATGCCGCCGGGGGCCAAGAGTGTGCCCACATTCGCGAGGATGTCCTTCACGTCTTGCAACGAAGCGGTGGTGGCGTTGAGCCGGTAGAGCGTTTTTTGCGTCTTCTCCGCGATGATGTTGGCCACGGTGGTCTTTCCGGTGCCGGAGGGTCCATAAAACACCATATTGGTGGAGGTTCCGCTCTCGATCAGGCGGCGAAGCACCGCGCCGGGGGCCAGAAGATGGGTCTGCCCCACCACCTCGTCCAGTGTTCTGGGCCGTATTTCATCTGCCAACGGGCGCTGCACGGCGCTCCCTCCTTTCTCATACGACTCTTCCAAGAAGACAAATGATTTTTCGTATAAAATGACTGTTGGAATCTTTTTTGCATACCTGTTTAACATATCACACTCATTGAAAAATTGCAACATTTCTCCTGCGGTGAGAGGGCTCGCTGCACCGCGTGCGGTGCGAAAGTGTTTGCCGCATAAACAGATGGAAAGCAGCGCCCCGGCTGTCAGGAAACGAACCTGACGGCCGGGGTGCTGCCTGCTGCTTTTGTAGGATTAAATCAGAGGTTTGTAATGCCTATTATTTGCCGTTTTTCTTTGGCCTGTATTTCAGGGCTGTATACCGATCCTTGCCTTCTTTTTTTGCCTTGTACAGCGCCTCATCCACGCATTTGAAAACGCTTTCATAGTCGGCGCTCTCTCCGGCGATGCTGATGATGCCGATACTGGCCCGAATCGGTTTTTCAGTGCCGATGGTGATTCGATGTAGCTCCTCCAGAATTCTGGCGGCCTTTTTCTCAGCAGCTTCAAGCGAGGCGGCAGACTTCATATAAACGATGAACTCATCGCCTCCAAAACGGACAACAATATCCGCCCCAGAGAACAGTTTCCGCAAAATCATGCCCACCTGCCTGAGCACCTGATCCGCCTCCAGATGACCATAGGAATCGTTGATCCACTTGAAATTGTCGATATCCATAAACAGGATGCAGTTAACCTCCTCCAGCGTCCGCTTCTTCAAAGCCTGCTTGATCGCCGTCAGACCGTAGTTTTTGTTGAGGATTCCGGTCAATTCGTCATACTGCGCGTCCATGCGGAGCCGGTCCTTTTCCAGCATCATATCGTTGATATCGTCCAATCGGCCAATCACCCGATAGGCGCACCCTTCCTCGTCGGCAAGCGTCACATATTTTGCGCGATACCAGCGCAGCGTCCCGTAATAATTTCCTCGGAAATCATAGGTTCCGCTGGCGCGGCCGCTGGCGGCGCTGCGCAGGGTGGAAATAAAGCGCCGCTCTTCCTCGTTGGAAATTTGATCTCCGTGGGAAACCTCCTCCGCATAGTGTTCATAGGTCGTTTCAATGGGATCTTCACCCGGTAGGTGCAGCGAAATGCGCATAACGTCGTCCTGCGGCGCATAGTCAAAGGTTATTACATCTGTGGACTCGCTCAAAATTCGATACTTTTCCATTTGCCAAAGGTACTCCTGCTCCCGTGCCAGTTCCTCTGTAATATTTACCAGAACCGCATAATACAGCGGAACACCTTCCTCGTTTCTGCTCATGCTGCAAAAAGCCCGCAGCCAAAACCGGCTTCCATCCTTCCTCTTTGCGTGCATCCTTCTAATCACCAGCGGCTTGCCCGACATCAGCGCCTCAAGTCCGGCCTTTGTCAGTTCATCCGCCGTGGGCACAAAATTCGTGGATTGGCCATTGGCAATACGCAAATCATACTCTTTCCTTGTAAAACCAAACATCTCGCAGGTTTTGTCGCTGGCATAGACCGGCAGCAGCTTTCCTTTCTCCATTTCATAAATCGCAACGCCTGTGGGAATATTTGAAATGATTTGCTGCATTCTGGTTGAAAGCCGCTCCAGTGCAATTTTTGACCGCATCTGCGCATCCAAATCCGTCAGGCTGCCGATGATGCTCAGCACCTTGCCGTTTTTATCCTTGAGGAAGGTTCCCGCCATTTTCGTCCAGCGATAGCTTCCATCCGTCATTTTCACGCGGAGAGTCTCTTCCAGATAAGGCGTTTGTGTCTTCGTCGCATTAAAAAAGCGGTCAAGAAGCTGCTGGTCGTCCGGATGGACAATGCTGCGGTCCCCGCGGTTGTAGATAATTTCCTGCTGGTCGCACCGGCTCATCTCGTACTTATGATACGCCTTTGTGGATGAGAATTTTCCGGTTTGCAGATTCATCTCAAACGCGGCGATCCCGGTTTGCGCCACGATGACGCGGTACAGGTTCTGGCTCTCTGCCTGCGATTTTAGAATTTGCAGTTTCTCTCTGTCCAGCTCCGCATTTTTTTGACTTGTCACGTCCTTGGTGCAGCACAGATAGCGGCTTACATCCATCTGCAGCAGTGTACTTTGGCAGTAGTGGAGCGAACCGTCCGGCAGAGAGATTTGGTAGTTCATCGAGGGAGTCCGGCCCTTGCGGAACATCTCCCGGATATGCGCAAGGTCCATAAATTCATCAAGCGCGGCCCGGTCCTTCGCGCACACATAGGTTTCTATCCATTTCGTAAATGTCTGGTAAAGGTTCGTTGCTCTAACGCCTCTGCCTGTCTGCTTGTAGTTTGCATACAGTGGCAAAAACGTATTGGCGGCGAAGTTGAATTCAACAATTTCATCGTACAGCGCGCTCAGTGTTCTGGTATAGCGCTGGAGCGTCCAATTGTACTCGGTCTGACGGATTTGTGGCACATTTTCTGCAAAGCAACTTCGATCCGTACCCGAAACCTGAATCACCTTACGTCCATGCCACAGGAAGGAGGATGCCTGCATGATATAGCGGCGGCCGTCATTTTCCGCCTCCACAGGGAGAGATAGGCCCATCCAAGAAAGCGACCTGATCGGACACCCGGGACACACAGCGTCGCGTCGGGCAAATGCCTTGTAGCATGGTTCCCCTCTCAGCGGAACGCCCTTTGCGGCCTCAACAGAGGGGTTCCAATAGAGAACTTCATAGGTATCGGGATCGACCATATAGATATAAGCCGGGCTGCTGTCCATTCTCCGCAGTGTCTCCTCCGGCAGATCGAATTTATCGTTTTCATGATCCGAGAACAGGAGGGTACTTAAAATCTGGGCCACAATGCGCAGTGCGTTAATCTGCTGCCCTGTCCAGATTCTGGTGCGTCGGCACTCATCAAAGCCAAGACAGCCGCAGAACGCCCCACCCTTCAAAATTGCGCACTGGATGATCGCCCTGACTCCCCGAGGCTCCAGTTCTTTTCGTATCCAGTCCGGAAGTGTGGAAACATCGGAGCAGGAGAAAATCTCATTGTCGCCGAATAGTTCCGCGTATTTTCTCTCTGGGGCCTCTCGGTAGGCCCGGGACGGAAGATGGTTCTTCTCTGGTGCAGCATCGCCGCCGCGCCATTCAAACGTATTTAAAAGATACCGCCCATCTTCCTCTTTCTGCATGATATAGGTGCGGCTGACATCAAATTTTTCTCCCAGATAAGACAGGATCGCCTGCACAGCCGTCCGCGAATCGGCAGCGGCATTCAGCGTTTGAAGCACCTCCCGCACAGCCCTCCGGTCATAGGCTAAGTCCTTAAAATCGCAGCCTGTGAACTCAAACAGCTTTTTGTTCAAGCTCTGATTCATATCGTTCCGCACTTGACTGACCTGCCCCACGATCCGGCAGACCTTTCCCGCCTCGTTTGCGATGAAGGCAATTTGCACGGAGCAATCGCAAAATCCACCGCCAAAGCGGTTCGACCGGTATTCAAGGGTTCGGCGGAGCGGTTCCTTGATCGCCTCCGCGAACATCTCCCGGATGCGTTCCCGATCCTCTACACTGACGAAGGGATTATCGGAAAGTGTAGCAAAATAGTGCCGTGTCGTCTCCTCGACAACGCCGCGCTCCGAGTCCATGCGCTGTGTTTTTAAAACATCGGAAACGGGGTCATAGTCATAGACCAGTACGCCGGTTTTTTCAATAAAAAGACGGTTCCGCTCACTTTCCTTTTGCTGCGCGGCGGCAAGTGCCTGCAGCTTTTCATTTTCCTTAGCCAAAAACTCGGCGTTTTTCTGGCCCGTGATGTCCTTGTTGCAGCTCAGATGCACCGACCCGCTTAGATACAGCACCGTATTGGACGCCCAGTGTTCTTTTCCCTCCGCGTCATGATACCGGTATTCCAGCGTCTCCGGCATGGCGTTTGCACGATTGCCCGTTCTTTGGTAAAAGTCCCGAATTCGTTGACGATCCTCTGGAAACGCATACCGCTCACATAATATGTCAAGGGTCCGGTTAAAGGGCATCAATTTGCCAATGCGGGAATCATCTGGATTTTTTGCCGATCTCATGGAGCAGATATTCTGATCCAAATCAAACTCAAAAACTTCGTCGAATAATCCGAACAGCGCGCCGCTCAGACGCTTTAGATCCGCCTGCTTGTGGTGGCTGATATCGCTGAGCACCACCTGAATGGCCTCTTCACCGTTCTGATAGTTCACTCTCTGAAGCAGCACCCGCAGCCACCGGATGCTGCCGTCCGGGCGGATGATTCGATACTCGCAATCCGTCTGTATCCCCGTCTTTGCCGCAGAGATTCTCTTAAGGGCCTCGCTCACAATGGGCAAATCTTCGGGATAAACATCTTTCAGCTTGCTTTTTCCGCGCATGGCCGCCACATACTGGCTGCGGCTGTCATAGCCGCTAATTTTCCATGCGGTATCGTTCAGGCTGAGCAGTTTCCCTGTTTCGCCCTCCTTGCTCGCGGGTGAAAACTGCATAATGCCGCAAGGGATCGTGTCGTATAGCGCTTGCAGCGAGATCCGCTGCTTTTCCAGCTCCTGCTCCTGCTTTGCCGCAGTTTGCCGGCTCTTTACCTCATCGTCAATATCAAGTAGGATTCCGCTTGCAAATCTGACGTCTCCATTTTTTCTTAAAACGCGGGCAGTTAGACGTACATAGCGCCAAGTGCCGTTCCGGCAGATATGGCGGTAGACCGTCTCCAGTGTGGGGACCTCTCCGCGGATCAGCCGACCAATCTGACGGCCTGCCTTTGGGAAATCATCGGGGTGGATGGTGGCCAGCGGATCGTCGGCAAACAGTTTTTGATACTCCTCCCGCGTATATCCAAACATCGCCGGAGCCATATCGTTGAAATAGCTGATACGCGCTTTGTCCGTGATCTCATAGTCCAAAATGCCACCGGGAAGATTGTCCATGATGGCGGAAAGATGCTCTGTCAGTTCCGAGTTCTGGGTCAGCAGCTTTACTCTCTGCGTAATATCCTCCACCGCCAGATAGAGAATGTAACGGTTTGCGTTTTGAGCCAAAAGCCGCAGCTGCACTCTTGTCCAAAGGGTGTGGTTGTGGCCCCCGATTGGCAGAGAGTGCAGTTCGCAGCTGCTCTCCCTGCCGGTTTCGATGGCCTTTTCAATCGCGTTTACCAGAATCGCCCGGTTTTCCTTGTCAAAGCGATCCAGCAGATGGAGCTGCTTGCCCGCATACTCCTCACGCGTGACGCCCAGCGTTTCAAAATATTTGTCGTTTAGGCGCAGGGCCTCCACATTACTGCCGTCATATTCGATGATAGCCGCCCCGCCCACAAAGCTGTTGAACAAGAGAGTCGCCTGCGTAGAGGCGGAAAGAAAATTCTCCGCGCCCTCAATATCGTCGGAAAAGCACTTTTGGTTGCCGCCCTTTAGCGTACTGGAAGCAAGAATCTTTTCAAATTCCTTCACCGGCATCGGCTTTGCAAAATAGTAGCCCTGCATATGGGTGCAGCCGATGCTTTTGAGGTAATCCGCCTGCGCCTTTGTCTCCACGCCCTCGGCAATCACGGGCAGTTTGAGCCAGTGGGCCATGCGGATGACCGATGTAAGGATGTTGCCGCCCCTCGTGTCGTTCATGCTCTTTTCAAGGAACTTCATGTCCAGCTTCAGCGTTTGAACCGGCACATCCTTCAGCGTGTTGAGCGAGGAATAACCGCTTCCGAAATCGTCCATCTCCACGGTAAATCCCGCTGCAAGCAGCTCGTTGACAATTTCGATCAGCTGGTCGGGATTGTCCATATACGCCGACTCGGTAATCTCCAAACGAAGAAGCTCAGGTG
>ERZ827520.4549-NODE-4549-length-10313-cov-3.748586_pt1 | contig 10313 bp, 8 predicted proteins | sample MGYA00519581_ERZ827520 | MGnify/ENA primary metagenome ERZ827520 (study PRJEB31778, sample SAMEA3449339) | human gut metagenome | biome: human gut; feature: human-associated habitat; material: faeces | place: United Kingdom | collected 2010/2012 ...
CCGTGGGTTCATCCACCATCACCGGCTGGAACCGGCGCTCCAGCGCCGCGTCCTTCTCGATATGCTTACGATATTCGTTGAAGGTGGTGGCGCCGATCACCTGGATTTCCCCACGGGAAAGGGCCGGCTTGAGAATATTTGCGGCGGACATGCTGCCCTCCGCGTCCCCCGTTCCTACAAGATTGTGCACCTCGTCGATGAACAGGACGATGTTCCCCTCCGCTTTAACCTCTTCCACCAGCCCCTTGATGCGGCTTTCAAATTGGCCGCGGAACTGGGTGCCGGCCACCAGCGCCGTCAGGTCGAGCAGATGGATTTCCTTGTTCAGCAGCCGGGGCGGGACGTTCCCTTCCGCAATGCGGAGAGCCAGCCCCTCTGCGATAGCGGTTTTTCCCACGCCCGGTTCGCCGATCAAACAGGGATTGTTTTTAGTACGGCGGGAAAGAATCTGCACCACGCGGTAAATCTCCCGATCCCGCCCGATGATGCGGTCCAGCTCTCCTCGGCGCGCCTTGGCGGTCAGGTCGGTGCAGTAGGTATCCAGGAATTTACGCTTCTTTTCCTTTTTCTTGCCGGGCTTTTCCGGTGCGGCGGCTCCCGCGGAGACGCCCTCCGCTGCGCCGCTCCCTCCCTGCCCATTCGGCATGTTGCCAAACAGGTTCTGCAAAAACGGAAAGGTCGCCGCGCCGCCGGGCGCGAAGCCGTCCTCCCCGTCCTCCCCGGGATTCATCAGCTCGCCGAGCTGCTGGTCCATCTGCTCCACGTCTTCATCGGTAATGCCGAATTTATCCAGCAGGTCGTCCACCGGCTTGATCCCAAGCTCCTTGGCGCAGACCAGGCAGAGTCCGTCGTTAATCGGCTTGTCTCCCTCCATCCGGGTGATGAAGACGACCGCCGTACGTTTTTTGCAGCGTGAACATAACATAGGGGAACCATGCCTTTCCGCCGCCGCTCCTCCCTCCCTCTAGAGGAATCGAACCGACGGCCCAGTTTTCTCATTATTTCGAATTGGGCTCCGCCGTTTCATCTACAGCGGGCTTCCGGGGCATTTCCTTTTTTAGGTTAAAAAACACCTTCATATAGTTAAAGAACGCGAACAGCATCAGCACCGCAACCAGCGCGATCAACGCCGCCATCAAGGGGAAGGGCATTCCCGGCCAGAGTACAATCAGCGCCATCACTCCGTAAAATACGAAGGTGGAAACCTTACCGTACCAGCGCGCGCCGTGAATCTTCATCCCACGGCGGAGCAGAATCAGCCCGCCGATGCTCTGGCAAAGCTCTTTGACAAGGCAGATCACCACCAGCCCGATGATGGCGGGATTCCGCACCGCCAGGCAAATTACCACCGTGACCTGGGTAAGTTTATCCGCCGCCGGGTCAAGGAGCTTTCCGAGATCGGTGATCTGGTTGAACTTACGGGCGATGATCCCGTCCAGCGAATCAGTCAGCCCCGAAAGCACCAGTACGCCGAAGGACCAGTACAGAAGCGACGGGTTGGAATCGCTCATCAGATACAGCACGGCAAAGACCGGCAGCAATATCAACCGGAACAGCGACAGCGCATTCGGGACGTTCATCTTCCATTCGATTTGCAGTAAGCTCATGTTCTTGTCGTTCCTTTCCGCAGGATTCCCTCACTCGCCCTGCGGCGCATCCCGGTTCTGTTGCGAAGAACCGCGCCGCGGGGCGTACCAGACCGGTCAGGGATTGGCCACCTTGACTCCCGCCACCAGCCGGTCCAGCTCGTCCGTCACCGGACTGACCGTTTCGATCGCCCGGACGATATGGGTATCCTCGATGGTTTGCCGGGAAATCGCTCCGTCGCTATCCGACACCAGGGAAAGCAGCGTCAGCACGGTCACTCCTACGAAAACCAGCAGCGCGCCCTGCAGCGCGCCCATCACGCCGCCGAGAGCACCGTTCACCTGCCGGAGAACCGGCAGGTGGCAAACCCGGTCGATGGCCGTGGCCGCAATGGCCGCCAGGATCATCACCACGATAAACAGCACCGTGAAGAACAGCATCCGCAACAGGGAAACCGCCACCGGACGCACGATCATCGTGGAAATGGTCGACGACAGCGCGTCGGCCGATCCGCCGAGGGAGCTTTGCAGTTTTTCCGTAAGCTGCTCCGGCGTTCCCAGCCCCGCCGACTCCAGCGCGTTGGCCACCGGGCCGGGCAGCTGCTCCAGAATGCCGGTCAGCGCCTCCTGTACCGACTGCTCGTCGGTTTCCACGATTTTGGAGGAAATGGTTTCCTCCACCGTGTCCGCCAAAAACAGATCGTAGGCCCCGCCGGCGAGCGGTGTGCTGAGGAGGGCGGCCGCCACGATCGCAACCACGCAGCCCGCCAGATGAATCACGGATTTTATGAATCCCCTCCGAAAACCAAGGAAAATCGCAAGAAGAAAAATTAGTATGGCCGCTCCGTCCAGAATATATGCCACGCTGACGCCTCCCATCCTTATCCGGGGCGAAACGCCCCAAAAATCCGCGGTTTTCGCGGAGCCAAAAAGTCACTCTTAATTTCATTAACTCCATCAATATAGCATATTTTACCGATAAGTACAACCGCCGGCACACAGGCAAAGCGGCGCATTTTCTCTTAATTTTTGATAAAAATGCGGAAAAAGGAACACGACTCCGTCCCCTTTTCCCTGGCGCTGCACTTCGCTACTCCCCTTCCGACAGGGCGGTCAGGCCGAGTACGATCACCTTATGCCCCAGCGTGCCGACCAGCCGCCCGTCCCGCGGGGCGTCGGTGGTTTTTTGAATGCCGGTCACATCGGTCCGGTACAGGTGAGCGCTGGTCAGGAGCACCGCGCCGTCGCTGCCGGGAGCGATGCTGCGGTACGTTCCCTCAAAGGGGACGGTAAAGGCGACGTCCCCGCTGGGGTTAACCGCCATCAGCTCGCCGCCGGCGGTGCTGCCGTAGCTCCGCAGCACGAGGGAGGCCGCCTTTTCCCCAACGGCAAACCCGATCAGCTCCTTCTCCCCATAGCCCTGTTTCTGCCGAAGGGTTCCGGACGCGTTCAGCACCCACACGGCGCTGTCCCCGACGGCGGCCACCGTGCCGCTTGGAAAATATTGTACCGCGCAAAGCAGCTGGTCGGCGTCGTCCACCCGGAGGGTGGGCTCTTCCTTGTCGAAATCGTACAGCAGGATAGAGGACTTCATCGCCCCCTGCTCCGCCTCCACGCCGACCGCCGCCACCGATTTCCCGTCCGGGCTGAGCGCCACATCCAGGATAATCAGGTCGGCGACGTACCGGTGGTACTTCACCTTCTTTTTGGAATCATATACCACGATTTCGGAAGTATAGCCCTGAGCGGAATCGGTGCAAACGGCGAAATTCCCGTTCTTTCCCATCGCCGCGCTGACGATATGGTTGGTCAGGGTCAGCTCCGCCCCGGCGCCGGCGCGGGATTCCACCCGCAGCCGGTACCCGCCCGCCTCGGCGAGCAGGGACCATTTCCCCGCGGTTTTCAAAATGGGCGAGGAAAAGCCGTGCTGGCGGCGGAGCACCTCCCCGCCGTTGCTGTTGTAGACCAGAAAGGAGGTGTCGGTGAGCAGCGCCAGCCCGTCCCGGGTCTCGGCCATGTCCAACACCGCGCTTCCGGTGATCTCCACCGGAAAGCCGTCCCCCTTCTGCCTGCCGGCCAGCTTTTCATCCAGCCAGACGACCAGGCTTTCCGGGGCGATTTTGTCCCAGTTTACATACGTGAACAGGATGCCGGCCACCAGCGCCGCCACCAGTACCAGCCGGAAAACCAGCCGGAAAACCGACCGGCCCTTCCGGCGTTTTTTCCGGGGCGGGAGGGCGCGCAGCCCGCCGTCCGCATTATCCTCCGGCGCGCTGGTCTCCGCCGGTTCTCCGGCCGGTTTGACCGTCCGGTCGGCTGTCCGCTTATGCCGCTGGATTTTTAAATCCCGCTTGTCCGCCATGGCTGGCCCTCCTTTTCTTCAACTGTCCGGTTCGTTTTCCTTCGCTTGGCCCATCGTCTCCGGAGCGTAGAACACCCGCTCCAGAATCAGTCCGCGGGCGGGCGCCGTCATCCCCGCCGCCGCGCGATCCCCCGCCGCGAAAATCGCGGGGATGCCGTTGTACGGGCGACGGCCCGCCGCCATCTCCAGCAGGGTGCCGACCATGATCCGCACCATATTATAAAGGAAGCCGTCCGCCTCCACCGAAAACACGACCAGCCCGCCCTCGCGGGCCACGCCGCAGTCCCGCACGGTTCGTACCGTATCCTCCACGCTGCTGCCCGCCGCGCAGAAAGGGGCGAAGTCGTGCGTGCCGATATAGTCCTTCGCCGCCCCGTCCAGCCTCTCCGTGTCCAGCGGGACGCGGTGATGAAGCGCCCGTCCCTCCCAAAAGGGGTTGCGCTCCGGCTCGTTCCAGATACGGTAGAGATACCTCTTTCCCCGCGCGTCGTACCGGGGATGGAAGTCGGGGCCCACCTCCCGGCAGCAGTAAACGGCGATATCCCGGGGAAGATGGGCGTTCAGCGCCGCGCAGAGCTTCCCGTTCCGGAGGGGGGAGGCGGTATCCAGCGTGCAGCAGAACATATCCGCGTGCACCCCCGCGTCGGTGCGGCTGCATCCGGTGATCCCGGAACGCACGCCAGTGACCGCCTCCACCGCGTCCTGCAGCGTTTGCTGCACGGTTACACCGTTCGGCTGGACCTGCCAGCCGTGATACCGCGTCCCGTCGTACCGCAGTGTGAGCAAAAGCCGCTGCATCGCCGTTTCCTCCCTTTTTCCGTTCCTTTGACTCCGCCGCTACAGCACCGGGGGAATTACGAAATTGAGTGCGAAGAGCCCGGCGACCACCAGCAGCGTCACCGCGAGGCTGATCCCGTCCCTCGCCTGCATATGAAGCTGTTTCATCCGGGTACGGCCCTCCCCGCCGCGGTAGCAGCGGCATTCCATCGCGGTCGCCAGCTCGTACGCCCGGCGGAAAGAGGAGACAAACAGCGGGATCAAAATGGGAATGAGCGCCTTCGCCCGCTGCATCAGCCCGCCGCTTTCCATATCCGCGCCCCGCGCCTTCTGCGCCGACATAATCTTGTCGGTCTCCTCCACCAGGGTGGGGATGAACCGCAGGGCGATGGTCATCATCATCGCCAACTCGTGCACGTTCAGATGGAGCGCCTTCAGCGGCTTCATCAGCCGCTCCAGCGCGTCGGTCAGGGCGGTAGGGGTGGTGGTGTAGGTCAGCAGCGAGCTTCCCGCGATCAGGCAGAGAATACGCACCGCGATGAACGCCGCCGTAATCAACCCCTGGGTAGTGATATGGATAAAGCCCCAATCGAACAGATGCACGCCCTTGTCCACATAAAAGATATTCAGGGCCGAGGTGAAAATAATCAACGGAATAATCGGCTTGACGCTTTTGAATACCAGCTTCCCCGGAAGGCGGGATACGATCACGCTGAACAGCAGGAAGCCGACCGCGATCGCCAGCCCAATCCAGTTCTGGGGGACAAACACGGCGACAATATACACAAAGGTAAGGATCAGCTTGACCCGTGGGTCCATCCGGTGGAGGAGCGAATCGCCGGGAAAATACTGGCCGATCGTGATTCCGTTAAGCATGAGTGTTTTCCTCCTCCTTTAAAGGTCCTTTCTCCAGAGGGGCCTCTCCCAGCGGAACCTTCTCCAGCAGCGGAAGCAGCCTTCCGACCGCCTGCTCCACCGTGTAGACATTGTCCCCCACGGCGTATCCCTTCTCCCGCAGGAGCATGAACACCCGTGTCACCGCCGGGATGGAAAGGCCGATAGCCTCCAGCTCCTCCGCACGGGAAAAGACGGCGGGTGTCTCGTCGAACATGGCGACCCGGCCGCCGTTCATCACCAGCACCCGTTTCGCCACCCGGGCGATATCCTCCATACTGTGGGATACCAGCAGCACAGTGGCGCCGGTCTCCTGCTGATAGGCTTTGATCTGTTCCAGGATCATATCCCGGCCCTTCGGGTCCAGACCGGCGGTCGGCTCGTCCAGAATCAGCACCTCGGGCTGCATCGCCATCACCCCGGCGATGGCCGCCCGGCGCTTTTCCCCTCCCGACAGCTCGAAGGGGGATTTCTCCAGCAGTTCCGGCTTCAGGCCGACGAATTCCGCCGCGCGGAGGACCCGCCGCTCGATCTCCTCCTCCGGCAGCCCCATATTCTTCGGGCCGAAGGCGATATCCTTGCGGGCGGTCTCCTCGAAGAGCTGATGCTCCGGGTACTGGAACACCAGCCCTACCTGAAAGCGGATCTCCCGGATTTTTTTCGGTTCGGCCCAGACGTCGTTTCCGTTCAGCAGAACCCGGCCGGACGTCGGACGGAGCAGTCCGTTCAAATGCTGCACCAGAGTGGATTTTCCCGATCCGGTATGCCCGATAATTCCCACGAAATCCCCCTTTTCCACCGAAAGGGATACGCCGGTCATGGCATCCATTTGGAAGGGCGTGCCGGGGGAATAGGTATAGGTTACGTCTCTGGTCTCGATGACCGGCGGGGCGACGCTTTGGTCCGCGCCGTTCTCCTGTCCGGCCGGCGGCGTTTCCGTCCGGCCGACGGCTTCTCCGGAATGGCCCATTTGTAACGCGAGTGCCTCGGCGCACTCTTCGGCGGTCAGCACCCCGTCGGGCAGGGGAACGCCCCGGCGGCGCAGCTCCCAGCACAGCTCGGTGGGCTGGGGAACGTCCAGCTCGATTGCCCGCAGCGCCTCCACCTGGGAGAACACCTCCCGCGGCGTTCCCTGCGTTTGGATTTTCCCGTCGTCCATCACCACCACGCGGTCGGCCCGCGCGGCTTCCTCCATATAATGGGTGATGAGCACCACCGTCATCCCCCGCTCTTTGTTCAGGCGGGAGACGGTGTCCAGCACCTCCCGCCGTCCCTTCGGATCGAGCATGGCGGTCGGCTCGTCCAGCACCAGACAGTCGGGCTGCATGGCGAGGATGCCGGCGATGGCCACCCGCTGCTTCTGCCCGCCGGACAGCTTATGCGGCGCGTGAAGGCGGTAGTCGTACATTCCCACCGTTTTCAGCGCGTCGTCCACCCGGCGGCGGATCTCGGCCGGTTCGATCCCGAGGTTCTCGGGGCCGAAAGCTACGTCCTCCTCCACGATGGTGGAGACCAGCTGGTTGTCCGGGTTCTGGAGCACCATCCCCACCGTCCGGCGAATCTCGTATTTCCATTCCTCGTCCGCCGTGTTCATTTCCCGTACGAAGACCGTGCCGCCGGTAGGCAGGAGCATGGCGTTGAAATGCTTGGCAAGGGTGGATTTTCCCGACCCATTATGGCCGAGCAGCGCGATGAATTCGCCCTGCCGGATAGCCAAATCCACCCCATCCAGCACCATGACCGGCTGATCCGGGGCGTTTTCCTGCCCAGCCGTTCCATTCTGCCCGGTCTGTTCCCCAGCCTCGCCGTTTTCATAGAGAAAGCGCACGTCCCGCGCGGTAATGATATCCATTCGGTAATTCCTCGCTTTTTATTGGTCAATTCCTGTATCGGCGGGCGCTATTTCTCCGTCCGCTGCCAGATCGCCGTCGCCCCGCAGGGGAGCGTTAACCCCGCCGTCGGGCCGCCTGTCACCGGCAGGCCGATCTCGTCCGCCCGCGCCTCCCCGCCGAAGCGGGGGACGAGCAGAGAGGCCAGCATATACTGCATCACCGACGGGGACAGCCCAGTGGTGTAGGAGTTTACGATGAAAAAGAGCGGGTTTTTGGACAGCAGAGCGGCGCACTGCCCGATCAGCGGATAAATATGCTCCTCCAGCTTCCACACCTCGCCGCCCGGTCCCCGCCCGTAGGACGGCGGGTCCATCAGGATCGCGTCATAGGTGTTTCCCCGCCGAAGCTCCCGCGCCGCAAATTTACCGCAGTCGTCCACCAGCCAGCGGATCGGCCTGTCCGCCAGCCCGGAAGCCGCCGCATTCTCCCGCCCCCACGCGACCATCCCCTTGGAGGCGTCCACATGGGTGACGTGCGCGTCCGCCGCCGCGCAGGCAAGGGTCGCGGCCCCGGTATAGCCGAACAGGTTCAGCACCCGGATCGGCCGCCCGGCGCGGACAATCGTCTCCGTCATCCACTCCCAGTTGACGGCCTGCTCGGGAAAAAGGCCGGTATGCTTAAAGCCCATCGGCTTCAGGTTGAAGCGCAGAGCCTCATACCCGATCTGCCAGGAGTCGGGGATGGGCTTATACCGTTCCCATCTCCCGCCGCCGGTGGAAGAACGGTAATACCGGGCGTGCGCCTGTCGCCAGAGCGGGCTTTTCTTCGGCGTATCCCACAGCACCTGCGGGTCGGGCCGGATCAGGAGAATCTTCCCCCACCGTTCCAGCCGTTCGCCCGCCGATGTGTCGATCAGCTCATAGTCCTTCCATCCGGTCGCCGCCCGCATATCGCCTTTCCCTCTTCCCCTCAGTTTCTCCTGCCTTGTTTCTCTTGCCTTTTGTTATTGCCTGCTCTCTTCGTTAAGCAGCCCGCCGTCCGGCCGCCGGACGGCGGGCTGCTTTTCCCTGGGGATTGGCCGGCTTTACCGGCCCTCGTCCAGCTTCGTCTGGATGGTCTCCGCCAGTTCCACCGCAAGCTTGTTGATCACGTCGAAGTCACGGCCCTCCACCATCACCCGAATCAGGGGCTCGGTGCCGGAGGGACGAACCAGAATCCGGCCGTCCCGGCCGAGGCCCGCGCCCGCCTTCTCAACAGCCGCCGCCAGCTCTGCATCGGCGTTGTATTTTGCCTTCTGCTCCGCGTCCGCCTTGACGTTGATCATCACCTGCGGATACCGTTCCATCATTCCGCCGACCGCCGACAGCTTCTGTCCCCGCTCCCGGCACATAGTCAGCAGCTTGATGGCGGACATCTGCCCGTCGCCGGTGGTGGCGTGGCGGCGGAAAATGATATGCCCCGACTGCTCGCCGCCGATGGCGTAGCCGCTTTTCAGCATTTCCTCCAGCACATACCGGTCTCCCACCTTGGTAGTCACCGGCGCGATGCCATGCTCCTCGCAGAAACGGAACAACCCGAGGTTGGACATCACGGTCGCGACCGCCGCGTTCCCATCCAACTCCCCTTTTTCCTTCATATCCAACGCCAGGGCCGCGATGATCTTATCCCCGTCCACCAGATTTCCCTGTTCGTCCACCGCAAGGCAGCGGTCCGCGTCCCCGTCGAAGGCCACGCCCGCAAAATATTTCAGCTTCTTCACGAACTCCGCGAGCTGCTCAATATGGGTGGAGCCGCAGTTCGCGTTGATGTTCACCCCGTCCGGCTGGTCGTTCAGGAACACGCAGTCCGCGCCAAGGGCGGAGAACAGTTTTCGGGCTGTCGCGCTGGCGGAACCGTTGGCGCAGTCCACCGCCAACCGCATCCCCCGCAGGCTCACATCGGTAATGGAGAGCAGGTGGCGGACGTAATCATCCACCGCCGTCTCACAGCGGGTGATCCGGCCGATCTCCCCGCCTGTCGGGCAGGGCGGGGTTTTCGCGCCGTCCAGCACAATGGCCTCGATCTCCTCCTCCAGCGCGTCGGAAAGCTTGTAGCCCTCGCCGTTGAAAATCTTGATTCCGTTGTATTCGCAGGGATTGTGGGAGGCGGAAATCATCACCCCCGCGTCTGCGCCGTATTCCTTGACCAGATACGCCACCGCCGGGGTGGGAACCACCCCCAGGAGGACGGCGTCCGCCCCCACGGAACACAGACCGGCCACGATCGCGGCCTCCAGCATGTCGGAGGACACGCGGGTATCCTTGCCGATCACCACCCGGGGGCGGCGGTGCTCCACCTCGATGAGCACCATCGCCGCGGCGCGGCCGATCGCCATCGCCAGTTCACACGTCAGCTCCGAATTGGCGACGCCCCGCGCGCCGTCGGTACCAAACAGTCTTCCCATGAAAATCCATCTTCCTTTCCCCGGCGGCGTCATCCCCGGAATACAGGCGGGCCGCGCCGCCGCCGACGGACAAGACCCTTTATCCCACAGCCTGTTTTCCATCCCACAAAACCCACGGCGACCGTGGATTCCGCCCGCCGCAAACACGCTTCCTTCCGTGAACCGGCCGACGATATATCAGCGCGGCGGAACCCACATTCCCCGCGTTGACAACGACTTTCTCCCCCCTAAGGCCGTTTTTCAGGCCCCAGGCGGCGATAAGCGAACAGCTCGAAGGAGGCGGTCACGGTCAGCTCCGTTAATGCGGCGACCCGCGCCTGCTCGGTTCTCCCTGTCTTATAATAATATGGCGTCATCCGGAACAAATTCTCGATGTCCCGGTTTTCACCCGTGTTTTTCAGCGTCATCGGATAGGCGAC
>ERZ827520.4554-NODE-4554-length-10303-cov-6.013173_pt1 | contig 10303 bp, 9 predicted proteins | sample MGYA00519581_ERZ827520 | MGnify/ENA primary metagenome ERZ827520 (study PRJEB31778, sample SAMEA3449339) | human gut metagenome | biome: human gut; feature: human-associated habitat; material: faeces | place: United Kingdom | collected 2010/2012 ...
TTGTTGTGTTTTACGGCAAAAGGATCCCCCGGTCCACGCTGCAGGCGGACCGGGGAAGTTTTACCTTATAAATGTTCTGCCAGTTCAAACATGGCGCGCACGCTGGCGCGGCTGCGCTCCCGGCGGGAAATGAGCAGGAAGCTGAAGTTCCACTGCGGGCCGTCGATGGGCACGCTGCACAGGTCCGGGCGCAGGTATTTGGGCGCGGAAGAGGGCAGCAGCCCGATGCCCACCCCGGCGCTGGCCAGCAGGAACAGCTCCTCCAGCGTCCGGGTGTGAAGGACCGGGTTTCCTTTCAGACCCAGCTGATTGTAGTACTGGCGCAGCAGCTCCTCGGTGTTGCCCCTGGGGTCCTCTTGAGTCAGGATCAGCGTTTCGCCCTGCAGCTGCTGCGGCGCGATCTTTTCCGCTCCGGCAAGGGGGTGGCCGGTCGGCAGCAGCCAGGTGGCGTGCACCTGCTGCAGGATGATGCTGTCCAGCCCCTCCAGATCGGGCAGGTCAAAATCCATGGCGACCAGCAGGTCGATCTTCCGGTCCACCAGCTGGCTGACCAGCTGCTGCCGGGAGCCGGCCACGGTGGAAAGCTGCACTTCCGGGTGCAGGCTGTGGTACTGACGGAGCAATTGGGAGATGGCGTGCTGCTCCAGGATGGTGGGGATGCCCAGGGTCAGGTGGGTCTGCTGCTCTTGGGCGATGGTCTGGGTCCGGGTCACGACCTCTTCCAGCCGGGCCGTGAGCTCGTTGATCTGCTGGAAGAAATACTCCCCGGCCAGCGTCAGCTTGACATGGGCTGTGTCGCGCTCCAGCAGGGTGACGTGCAGTTCCTCTTCCAGGGCGCTGATCTGGCGGCTGATGGCTGTCTGGGACACAAAGCAGGCCCGCGCCGCCTTGGTAAAGCTGCCGGAGCGGGCTACCCGCTGAAAGTACAAGATCTGCTGCAATGTCATACGCTTTTTCTCCTGCCTGCATCAAAAATTGTGGAACCTTGCCAAGAGTATAACAAATTTCTTGTACAAACTCAACCACCTTATGCGTTTAAGTTATAAGCGGGCAAATTATTGGTATTTCAAATCTTTGCCGAAACCTGTTAAACTTGTAACAAGAGCGCCGGGCCTACACAAGAACGGTGCAAAAGAAGAAAAGAGGTAACCAAATGAAGAGCAAGATCTCTCGCCGCAGCTTCCTGCGCAACATTGCTGCCGCTGGCAGCGGTGCCGCTGCGCTGGGTCTGCTGGCAGGCTGCAGTTCCAGCAGCACCGCCGCATCCTCCGGCAGCACCGCAGCTGCCGAGGACAAGTACACCCCGGGCACCTATTCTGCCTCCAAGACCATCTCCTACTCCGAGATCGGTGTCTCCATGACCTTTGATGCCAACAGCATCACCGCCTGCGAGATCACTTCCTCCGGTGAGCAGGACCTGCTGACCGACGACAAAAAGACTGCCATGGCCAAGGCCATCGTGGAGGGCCAGAGCGCCGATGTGGACGCTGTGACCAGCTGCACGCTGGTGGCTTCCGTGGGTGCCATCCAGGAGTGCGTGGCCGACTGTATCGCACAGGCTACCGGCACTGAGGTGGAAAAGCCTGAGACGACCGAAGTGACCGGCCGTGTGCCCGGCTACTGCGGCCCCGGCGACTGGCTGGGTGAGGCTCCGGCTGACCCCGACAAGTACGAGGATGCAGGCACCTATGATGTGGTCATCGTGGGCGGCGGCCATGCCGGCGTCGGCGCAGCCTTTGGTGCTGTGGATGAGGGCGCTACCGTGGCGGTCATTGAAAAGCAGCCCTGGGGCAACTTTGTGGACCTGGACGGCACCGGCACCAACATGGGCGGCTGGTACGGCGAGGACATCGGCCACGTCAACTCCAAGCTGCTGATTGAGCGCGGCTATGGCCCCTATGACACCGGTGCCATCACCTCCGAGTTCTGCAAGCGTGCCGCAGGCCGTGTGAACCCGGAGATCATCAAGAACTTCGTGCAGTATTCCGGCCAGATGTTCGACCGCTACGAGGAGATCTACGACTCCTATGAGGAAGAGCGCAAGGCCAACGACAGCGATGTGTATCTGGCCGATACCGCTGTCATCGTGCCCAAGGCCACCGGCGACGGCAAGACCGGCGACCAGTGGGTGGACGGCGAGCCCGCAGGCGGTGCCGGTCACTACGACATGAGCGATATGTTCAAGTACCCGCTGTGCAACACGCAGGCAGCTTACGGCCAGCACAAGGCCAGCTACCCCATCAGCTGCGGCGGCTACCTGACCTGGCCCTGCAACGCCCAGTTCTACGGCTATCAGGGCAACAACATCGAGTACATCCACAAGTACATCGTCAAGTATGTGCAGGAGACCCCCAACTGTGCCTGGGACTTTGAGCGCGAGGGCATCAAGCTCATCCAGGACGACAGCGGCAAGGTCACCGGCGTGTACGCCAAGGGCGCAGACGACACCTACTACCGCTACAACTGCAACAAGGGCGTCATCCTCTGTGCAGGCGACTTCATCGGCAACCCCGAGATGTGCTGGGCGCTGCTGAACGAGGGCATGGAGTGGGCTGAGCGCAGCGGCGCGACCGCTGACAGCTGGGCCTCTGCAGGCACCCGCAACGGCCAGGGCCACAAGATGGCCTGCTGGGCAGGCGGCATGATCGAGCCCACCCCCCGTGGCTGGATGGCCATCGGCGGCGGCGCTTCCGGCCCCTGGGGCACCGCTCCCATGCTGATGCTGAACAGCCGCGGCAAGCGCTTCATGAACGAGGGCGCCATCGCCCAGATGCAGGCTACCTGCCTGCGTCAGCCCGCCGGTCTGGCCTGCTACGTCACCGACGCCAACTGGGCCAAGACCCTGAAGGCTGCTCCGCTGGACCACGGCGCACCCAACTTTGGCATGCAGGACTACTGGGATAAGATCGAGCAGGACATGAACAACACCGTGTCCGGCCAGGCCAACACCATCACCATTGCAAACCTGGCCGAGCGCACCCAGATGGCCGGTACCATCTACCGTGCCGACACTCTGGAGGAGCTGGCAGATCTGCTGGGCTACAAGGGCGCTGCCAAGCAGAACTTCCTGGACAGCATCGCACACTACAACGAGCTGTGCTATGCAGGCGTGGACAGCGACTACGGTAAGGATGCACCGTACATGGTGCCCATCGACACCGCTCCGTTCTTCGGCGGCACCAGCTCCACCGGCCACTCCTCCAACCCGATGATGGTCACCATGAGCGGTGTCATCACCGACGAGACCCAGAACGTCCTGAACAAGGACTGGGAGCCCATCGAGGGCCTGTATGTGGCTGGCAACTGCCTGGGCGGCCGTTACGGCTTCGGCTACAGCACTCCGTTCGCCGGCAACTCGGTCGGTATGGCCATGACCCACGGCTGGACCGCAGGCCATCAGGTGGCTTCCGACAAGAAGTTCCTGGGTGAGCCCGTGGAGGCCATGGAGGCACCCGCAGGCGGCCCCGGCGGCCCTGGCGGCCCTGGCGGCCCCGGCGGTCCCCACTGATCTCTTCTGACGCGTTTCTTTCTCTTCTTCTCTGGGGAAGCCCCGTTACAGGGCTTCCCCTTTTGCATGAATGCGTGTATACTTTATAAAAAACGACAAGGAGCATCACCATGGCAAAACCGCTCGTGCTTGACCTGCACATCCCTTACTGCATCCGCCCGGAAAACTACCTCGCGCACTTCAACGCGGTGGGCTCCAATGCGGAAAAAAACGCCTATATGGACGCCCTCAAGCGGGAGGTGCTCTCCTATGAGGGAGAACTGGACGGTTACGAGATCCGGGCCGTGCACCTCAGCGGTGGCAGCGCCAGCGTGATGGCCCCGGACTTGCTGGGCGATGTGCTGCGCACGGTGCGCACCCATCTGCCGGTGGCGCAGGGGGCAGAGGTCAGCTACGACTCGCTGCCCGTCACCATCGGCACGCCGTCCCTCACGGGCATCGCGTCCGGCCACCCCAACCGCACCGAACTGATGATGCGCTCGGACAACGACGCCGAGCTGAAGGCGCTGGGCTGCACCCACAACGCGCAGCATATCCGCAACGCCATGCTGTTTCTGGCAAAGTTCCACCTGAACAATGTGGGCCTGACCCTGAACTACGGCATCCCGGGGCAGACGATGCAGAGCTGGCACAACAGCCTGCACGCGGCGGTCATCATGCAGGCCGGGCACATCACGGCAGAGCCGCTGGCCGTGACCGACGCCGAGGGCATGCCCAACGCGGCGGAGCGGTTCGAGATGTTCCGCTATGCCTGCGAGTACCTGCCGGAGAACGGCTACAAGATGTATGCTGCCGGGTGCTTTGCCCGCCCCGGCTACGAGTACCGCGCCCGTGCCATGGAGTGGAACGGGGATGACGTCATCGGCATGGGCGTCAACGGCGGTTCGGTGTACGACGGCTATGCCGTGCGCAACACCAACAGCCTCAAGCTTTACATCAAAAATGCCGGTGACTTTGAAAAGCTCACGGCGCAGGCCGCGCAGCTGGACGAGAACGCGCTGATGCTGCGCTACCTGCGGGGCCGCATGAAGCTGAACGACGGCGTGGTGGAGCCGCTGTTCCGGGAGCGGTTCGGGCAGGAACTGCCGCAGGAATTTTCCACCCTGCTGGATAAGGCGGTGGAAAACGGCCTGGCCCAGCGCACGGCCGACGGCTGGATGCCTACTCTGGAAGGGCTGTTCCGGGGCGAAGTGCTGTAAAACATGGACCGAAAAACGGGAGCTGTCTCACAGAAGAAGGCGGCTCCTGTTTTTTATGCAGCAAAAGCCCCACGGCGTGCCAATTTGTGGTATACTGGTAGAAAACAGTGACCCGCGAAGGAGAAAAGAATGCAATACAAACTTCTGGTAAGTGATTTTGATAATACGCTGGTGCCCTTCGGGGAGCCGCGGCCCCGCCCGGCGGTGGTGAAAGCCGTGAAAAAGCTGCAGGCCGCCGGGGTGAAATTTGTGCTGAGCACCGGCCGCGCCTATCCTTGCGTGCACAGGGAGCAGCTGGGCGGCATCCGGCCGGATTACATCGTTACCTGCAACGGTGCCTGTGTGACCGACAGCAAGGGCACCGTGGTGGCGGAACACCCCCTCACCAACGAGGAAATGTACGCGCTGGTGGATTTCTGCGAGGATTACAACTACCCGCTGCAGTTCAATTTCCGGGATGGCTGCTATGTGTACTGCGAGTACGAGGCCCTGCGCAACAACTACGCAAAGATGGGCAGCAGCGGCCTGACCTGCGTGGACGGCGAGGACCAGGATCGGCACCTCATCGACATGCCTCATTCGGCGTTTGCCGCGGTGCCGCCGGAACATGTAGCAGACTTCATGGCAAAATACGGCCATCTGAACCTGAACTGGATGCAGGTGGGCGCGAAAAACGCCGACGGCTACTGCTTTTACGACATCGTGCGCGGCGGCATGGACAAGGGCGTGGGCCTGACCGACCTGTGTGCCCGGCTGGACCTGCCGCTGGAAGAGACGGTGGCGGCGGGAGACTCGGCCAACGACCTGAGCATGCTGCGCACGGCCGGCTTGGGCGTGTGCATGGACAATGGAACCGAGGATGCAAAGGCCGCTGCTGACCGGGTCATCGGTGATGTGCGGGAAGACGGCCTGGCGGCGCTGATCGAGGAACTCTGGTTTGATGGCCCGAAAGCGGAGCCCTCCGGCCGGGACCTGGGCTCGGCCTGGGCACAGATCGAAAGCGCAGGCGGCCAATGAGCTTTGCGCCGGTGTACAATGAGCATAGCCGGGCGCTGATCCTGGGCACCTGGCCCAGCCCCAAAAGCCGGGAGATGGCCTTTTATTACGGCCACCCGCAGAACCGCTTCTGGCCGATGATGGCCGCCCTGACCGGGGAGCCGGTGCCGAAGCGGGAGGACATCGAAGCAAAAAAGCAGATCATCCTGCGCCATGGGTTGGCCCTGTGGGACACGCTGGAAAGCTGCACCATCACCGGGGCGTCGGATGCATCCATCCGGGACGTGGTGCCCAACGACATCGCCGCTCTGCTGCAGAAGGTGCCCATTGAGGCGGTGTTCTGCAACGGGGCCACGGCCTATCGCATTTATACAAAGTATCTGCAGCCGGTCACCGGCCTTGCGGCGGTCAAACTGCCCAGCACCAGCCCGGCCAATGCGGCCTGCCGCCCGGAGATGCTGCGGCAGGTGTGGGGCACGGCGCTGGCAGACTGGATCACCAAATAATTGCCAAGCTGTAAATTCTTCATGAATCCGCTTGCGTTTTTCGCAAAGGGTTGTATTATGGGTACTACAAGGGGCACCTGCCCCGGAAAAGGAGAACGACCATGAGCAAGATCATCCGCACCCGGAAGCCCAGTGTCCTGCCGTACTACGCGGCGGCGCTGGTGTTCGTGGTGCTGTGCGCGGTGCTGCCGGTGTACCGGCTGTGGGCCCTTGCGGCGGCGCTGGTAGCCGCTGCGGCGGCATTCCTGGCGGCCAAAAAGGTCTGCCCGCCCCGTGTGGTGGAAACCGAGGTGCCCTTCCACACGGGTGTGGAGGACGTGGACGCCATGCTGGCAGACATCCAGCAGAAGCTGGACACTCTGCACAGCCTGAACGAATCCCTGCCCGACCCGCAGCTGTCCGCCGCCATGACCCGCATGGAAAAGGCCGGACGCTCCATTGTGGAAGTGGTGGAGGCCAACCCCGCCAAGGCAAAGCAGGTGCGCCGCTTTGCCAACTACTATCTGCCGGACGCCGTGAATGTGCTGCAGCAGTATGCGCAGCTGGCCCGGCAGGGGGTGCGCGGCGAGAACGCCGCCGCCATCCGTGCCGAGGTGGAGCACAATGCGTCCTCCATTGCTACGGCCTTTGAAAACCAGCTGGATGCACTGTACGCCGCAGAAAGCATGGACCTGTCGGCAGACCTGACCGTGCTGCAGAACATGCTCAAAGGGCAGGGACTGAGTAAATAAACGGATATACTGGAAAGGAAGGAATCTCCTATGGCAGACAACACGTTCAACTTTGACCTCGACGCACCCGCTGTGCCTACCCTGACGCTGGACCCGGCTCCGGCACAGGAGCAGGCCCAGCCCAAACAGCCGGAACCCGCCGCTGCCCCCGAGGCACAGGTCAAGCTCAGCCCGGAAGAGCAGGCCATGGTGGATCAGTTCGCGGAGAAGATCGACATCACAAACAGCCAACAGGTGCTGCAGTACGGCTCCGCCTGCCAGAAGAAGATCGGTGACTTCTCCGAAGCAGCTCTTTCCAAGGTGTCCACCAAGGACCTGGGCGAAGTGGGCAATATGATCACCGACCTGATCGGCGAGCTGAAGAGCTTTGACGCAGGCGAAGAGCAGCAGAAGGGCATTCTGGGCTTCTTCAAGAAAAAGGGCGACCAGATCGACGCCCTCAAGACCAAGTACAACAAGGCCGAGACCAACGTGGAGAATATCCAGGGCATGCTGGAGGCCCATCAGGTGCAGCTGCTCAAAGACATCGCCATGCTGGACAAGATGTATGACCTGAACATGGCCTACTTCAAGGAGCTCAGCATGTACATTCTGGCCGGGAAAAAGAAGCTGGCCGAGGTGCGTGCAGGGGAGCTGCAGCAGGCCATGGACAAGGCCAAGGCCTCCGGCCTGCCGGAGGACGCCCAGGCGGCCCGCGACCTGGCCGACCAGTGCGAGCGCTTTGAAAAGAAGCTGTACGATCTGGAGCTTACCCGCAACATCAGCCTGCAGATGGGCCCCCAGATCCGCCTGCTGCAGAACAACAACACCATGATGGCCGAGAAGATCCAGTCCACCATCGTGAACACCATCCCCCTGTGGAAGAACCAGATGGTGCTGGCCCTGGGCCTGGCCCACAGCCAGCAGGCCATGCAGGCCGAGCGTGCCGTCACCGACATGACCAACGACCTGCTCAAGAAGAACGCCGAGGCGCTCAAGCTGGGCACCATCGAGACGGCCAAGGAGTCCCAGCGCGGCGTGGTGGACATCGAGACCCTGCAGCAGACCAACAAGAGCCTGATCGAGACGCTGGACGAGCTGAACAAGATCCAGACCGAGGGCCGCGCAAAGCGCGCTGCCGCCGAGCAGGAACTGACCCGTATCGAGGACGAACTGAAATCCAAAATGATGGAGATCCGGAGCTGAAATGGCAAACGCAGATTTTAACCCCAAGCAGACCGGCACCCCCGGCGGCTTTGACGCGGGCAGCTACCGCGAAAAGGCCAGCCCGGAGCAGGCCGTGCAGCTGACCCCGCTGCAGCAGAAGCTGGCCGGGCTGGAAGCAAAACTGCCCGCCGCCCTCACCCGGCAGGCCGTGGCCCTGGCGTTGAGCATCGTGGTGATGCTGGCGGCCTTTGCAGGCTTTGGCAGTGCCAAGGTGCGCAGCAAATACAACACGGCCCGGCAGTGGTTCACGGTGGGCGTGTCTGCCGACAACGGCTACAACCTCAGCGAGGAACTGACCGCCCGGGCCAATACGGCGGCAAACGTCATCACCACCGCCGGCAATACGCTGGGGGCCGACAATGCGGAAGTACAGACCGCGCAGGCGGCGCTGGATGACTTTTCGGCCTGTCTGGACGCCGTGCAGTCTGGCGGAAAGAGTCAGGCGTTGACCTCCCTGAGCTACTACAACGGCAGTTCCATGCACGCGCTGTATCAGGCCAACGAGACGCTGGGCAAGGCCATCGACCAGCTCTATGCCAAATTGCAGGAGCAGGCCGCCGACCCCATGAAGATGGGCGCTGTGCAGGGCCAGTATGGCCAGTTCAACAGCGCAGGCACCATCATCGGCACATTGAAATACAACGAAGCAGTCTACAACTATCGGAACGAAGTCGGCGGGTTCCCGGCCAATGTGCTGGGCGGCCTTGCCGGCGTGAAGGAGGTTGAGCCCTTCGCATGAAAAACATTGCAAGAAAACTCAGCGCACTGCTGCTGGTGTTCGTGGTCAGCGCGGCGGCCCTGTGCCCGGCCTTTGCGGCCACGGCCAGCCTGCCCTCGCTGCCCAGCGGCCAGTGTGTGGTGGACGATGCCAATGTCCTGAGCAGCAGCACCGTGCAGACCATCACCGACCTGAACGCCCAGCTGGAAAGCAGCTGCAGCGGGGCGCAGATCGGTGTGCTGACGGTGGATTACACCGGAAACCTGACCACCGAGGACTACGCCCTGCAGGCATTCAACACCTGGGGCATCGGCTCGTCGTCGGAAAACAACGGTGTGCTGATCCTGCTGGTGATGGAGTCGCAGGAGTATGAGGACGGCGACTACTACCTGACCTACGGCGACGGTTTCCGCAACACCACGCTGGAAAGTCAGGCCAGTGCCCTTGCCCAGACCATGGAGGATGGTTTCGTCCGGCAGGACTATGACGACGCCGTGACCACCTGCGCCCAGAACGTGGCCCAGACCATCGCGGACATCTACGGCGTGAGCCTTTCGGGCGGGAACACGAACAACGGCTCCTACAACGAGCCTGCTTATGATGACAACAGCAGTGGAGGAGGCTTTGGAGATATCGTGCTTGGCTTTATCACCATTCTGTTCACGGTCGTTCTGCTGCTCATCATCGTGTCGGTGGTCGTGTACACCTTCTCCGGCCCGCTGGGCGGCCTGTTCTGGTGCTTTGGCGGCCCCTGGCATAGAGGACCCCGTCCGCCGCGCGGACGCCGCAACCCGCCCCCGCCCCCGCCGGGCGGCCCCTATGGCGGCTTTGGCGGTCCTGGCCCTTACGGCGGCCGCGGCCCGCGCAGCTCTCCGCCGCCGCGCCGTACCCCGCCCCGCAGCACTCCGCCCCGCAGCGGCGGCTTCGGTGGTGGTTCCTTTGGCGGCGGCAGCTTCGGCGGCGGTTTTGGCGGCATGGGCGGCGGTTCCAGCCATGGCGGCGGCGGCGGACGCGGCCGTTGATGCCAACAACATAACCGCATAAAAAACAAGGCAGAGAACTGCTGTGGACGAAACGTCTGCGGCAGTTCTCTTTTTATGTGCTTCTATCGTGAACGGAATTCATTTGACAAAACAATTTTGGTAACATATACTGGATGACATCACGGAAACGAAAAAGGGAAGGAATCGTCATGTTGACTCTGGATAAAATCTACCACGCCGCCTTTGTGCTCAAGGACGTTGCCCGCAAGACCGACCTCATCGAGGCCCCCAAGCTGTCCAAGGACTGCCAGCTCTACCTGAAAACCGAGAACCTGCAGGCCACCGGCAGCTTCAAGGTGCGTGGTGCTTACTATAAGATCAGCCAGCTTTCGCCCGAGGAAAGCGCCAAGGGCGTCATTGCCTGCTCTGCGGGCAACCATGCGCAGGGTGTGGCGC
>ERZ827520.4558-NODE-4558-length-10295-cov-10.476367_pt1 | contig 10295 bp, 7 predicted proteins | sample MGYA00519581_ERZ827520 | MGnify/ENA primary metagenome ERZ827520 (study PRJEB31778, sample SAMEA3449339) | human gut metagenome | biome: human gut; feature: human-associated habitat; material: faeces | place: United Kingdom | collected 2010/2012 ...
CGTGGGAGTCCATGCCGTTCTCCGGGTTGGCGCCCGGAGCGTACGGGGTGCCCTTCTTGTGGCCGGACGGGAAGGCGCCGGTGGCCTTGCCGTATTCCACGTTGGAGGTGATGGTCAGGATGGACTGGGTCGGGACGGCGTCGCGGTACACCGGCAGACGCTTGACCTGGCCCATGACGGTGGAGACGACCCACTTGGCGATGTCGTCGGCACGGTCATCATCGTTGCCGTACAGCGGGAAGTCGCCTTCGGTGCGGTAGCCGACGATCAGATCGTCATCGGCGCCTTCGACGTACTCGTTCTCGTGGCCCGGCGTGGTCTTGGCGTCCTTGTTGTAGATCGGGTAGACCTTGGCGTACTTGCATGCGGACAGGGAGTCGGCCGCGATCGACAGGCCGGACATGCCGCAGCCGAGGGTGCGGTACACTTCCTTGTCGTGCAGAGCCATCTCGATGGACTCGTAAGCGTACTTATCATGCATGTAATGGATGATGTTCAGAGCCATCACATAGGTCTCGGACAGCCATTCGAGGGCCTTCTCGTAGTTGGCCTTGACCTTCTCGTAATCCAGCGTGCCATCGGCTTCCGGCTTGATCGGGTCGATGACGCCCTTGTCGATGACCTGCATGCCGGTCATCTCGTCACGTCCGCCGTTGATGGCGTACAGCAGGGCCTTGGCGGAGTTCACACGGGCGGCGAAGAACTGCATCTGCTTGCCCACGCGCATCGGGGAGACGCAGCATGCGATGGCGGCGTCGTCGCCCCAGTGAGAGCGGATTTCCTTATCGGACTCGTACTGGATGGCCGAGGTGTCGATGGAGATTCGGGCGCAGAAGCGCTTGTAGGCTTCCGGCAGCTTCGGATCCCAGAAGATGGTGATGTTCGGCTCCGGGCCAGGTCCGAGGTGCTCGAGGGTCAGGGTGTTGAGCAGACGGAACGAGGTCTTGGTGACCATGGTACGGCCGTCGTCGCCGAAGCCGGCGTCGGACCAAGTCGCCCAGTACGGATCGCCGGAGAAGATCGCGTCGTAATCCTTGGTACGCAGGAAGCGCACGATGCGCAGCTTCATGACGATGTTGTCGATGAGCTCCTGGGCGTCGGTCTCGGTGATCTTGCCGGCCTGGAGGTCGCGCTCGATGTAGCAGTCGAGGAAGGCGGAGTTGCGGCCGAAGGACATGGCGGCGCCGTCCTGGCTCTTGACGGAGGCGAGGTAGCCCATGTAGGTCCACTGCACGGCTTCCTGTGCGGTCTGTGCCGGGCGGGACAGGTCGAGGCCGTACTCGTTGCCGAGGTTGATCAGCTGCTTCAGGGCCTTGATCTGCTCGTCATGCTCTTCGCGGAAGCGGATCCAGTGCTCGATCTCCGGCTCGGTGAAGTCGTTGCGGTACGGCACGGAGTCCTTGTCGCGCTTCTTGAAGGCGATGAGCTTGTTCACGCCGTACAGGGCGACGCGGCGGTAGTCGCCGATGATGCGGCCACGGCCGTAGGCGTCCGGCAGACCGGTGAGGATCTTGTTGTGGCGGGCGACCTTGATCTGCTTGGTGTACACGCCGAAGACGCCGTCGTTGTGGGTCTTGCGGTACTTGGTGAAGATCTTCTTGATCTCCGGATCCGGTTCCTTGCCGGCTTCCTTGATGGCCTGCTCGACCATGCGCCAGCCACCGTTCGGCATCATCGCGCGCTTGCAGGGAACGTCGGTCTGGAGGCCAACGACCACGTTATCGACTTCCGGGGAGTCGATGTAGCCGGCCGGGAAGGCGTCGACGTCGGCCGGGGTATGGGTGTCCACGTCGTAGACGCGCTGCTTGCGCTCCACGGCCAGGTAGTTGTCGTCGAGGTACTTCCACAGGTGCTTGGTCTTCTCGGTGGCAGGAGCCAGGAATGTCTCGTCGCCCTCGTACGGGGTGTAGTTCTTCTGGATGAAGTCGCGGACGTCAATATCCTTCTGCCAGTTGCCCTCGGTGAAGCCGGCCCACGCCTTGGCGTCGAGCTCCTCCTGGGAGACAGCTGCATTTTCCACTGCGGTCATGTCACTCCTTAAATGGGGTTGTAGGTTTCGCATCTTCACGGAACCCTTGGTTCAACAGTGTAGTTGGCACTTGCTTGAGAAAAGCTGAAATTGGGAGTGAGCTATCTCACATTGTTTCTGTGAACGCTACCATTCCAATGGCTTCTAGATATTGATGGGACTATTGCACGTCTCCAGATATGGGAAACCGCTCATACTGTGATGTTCGTATGAGCGGTTCGGTCTTGAGATTGACAGCAGAACCGTATCCGTCAGTTTTCGACCGTCAATCCTCGGGGCGAGCCTGTGCGGGTTTCACGCCGTAGTTCTTCCAGCGCCGGTTCTCCTCCTCCCATCTGGCATTGCGGTCCACCACGATGTCCCACGCATGTTCGGCGTCTTCCTTGGTCTTGTACGGACCCATGCGCTGTTCGATCGGTGAGACCATGCCCAACTCGGCCTGCTTCTTGACGGTGTTGAAATACCACTGCTTCTTGTTATCGTCTGTCATTGGTACCTCCTCAACGGTATTACTTGCTCCCGCTGGCGGGAGCAATATATGTTTATTCCCTGAATGCGTTGGTGACGGGCAGTCGGCGGTCGCGGCCGAACGCGAGGGCCGTGACCTTCGGTCCCAGCGGGTATTGGCGGCGCTTCCATTCGGCGCGGTCCACCAATCGCATCACGGTGTCTACGGTGACCTGGTCGAAGCCGTCGGCTAACAGGTCGGCGCGGCCGTGCGCGTGCTCGATGTATGCGGCGAGCACCTTGTCGAGCAGCGCGTATTCGGGCAGGGAGTCGGAGTCCTTCTGCCCGGGGCGCAACTCGGCCGAGGGTGCCTTCTCGATGGAGGAGACCGGAATCATCACGCCGTCCTTCAACGGGATGCCGGTGTTGCCGTCCTCGTTGCCCACGATCTTGAGACCGCCGATGCCGACGCCTGCGGCCGCGGCCTTGTTACGCCAACGGCTGATCTCCCAGACACGGGTCTTGAGCAGGTCCTTGATGGGTGCGTAGCCGCCTACCGCATCGCCGTAGATGGTCGAGTAGCCGCAGGCGAGCTCTGACTTGTTGCCGGTGGCCACGGCGAGCAGACCGCGCGAATTGGAGCTGGCCATCACGATCACACCGCGGATGCGGGCCTGCAGGTTCTCGGCGGAGACGCCATCAAGGTCAAGTTGCTGTTGGTAGGCGTTGAACAATGGCTCAATGGGCTGGACCTCGTAATGGGCGCCAATGTTGGAGGCCAAATCGGCGGCGTCGTCTTTGGAACCGTCGGAGGAGTACATGGAGGGCATGGAGATGCCCCAGACGTTCTCGCCGCCGCATGCGTCGGCCGCCATGGCGGCTACCAGTGCGGAGTCGATGCCTCCTGAGAGGCCCAGCGTCACGCCGGTGAAGTGGTTCTTGGCCATGTAGTCCTTGAGGCCGAGCACGCAGGCGGTGTATACCTCTTCGTCCGGGTCGAGTTCCGGAACGATCTCGGCCTTGGCCTGATGTTCGGCGGCGGAATCGAAGTCCCAGAACGTCAGGTTTTCCATGAACATCGGGCTGCGTTCGATAAGCGTGCCGTCGGCGTCGACCACGAAGCTGCCGCCGTCGAAGACGAGGTCGTCTTGACCGCCGACCTGATTCAGGTAGATGACCGGGGCGTTAACCTCGGCGGCACGACGCTGGGCGAGCTCGAAACGGGTGTTGGTCTTGCCTTCCTCATACGGCGAGCCGTTGATGGTGAGCAGCAGGTCGATGTTCTTGGTGGCCAGGTCGGCCACCGGGCCGCCGTCCTGCCAGATGTCCTCGCAGATGGCCACGCCAATGGTGGCGCCGTCCACGTCGAGGGTCACGGAGCGGTCGCCGGCGGAGAAGATGCGGAATTCGTCGAACACGCCGTAGTTGGGCAGGAAGTGCTTGTCGTAGCCAGCCCAGACCACGCCTTGGTGCAAGACCACCAGTCGGTTGCGCGGCTTGGAGGTCTTGCGGTCGGTGCCCACGGTGCCGACCACCACGAACAGATCGCCGAGGCCGTCGTCGTTGAGCTGGGTGGCGAGTTCGTTGGCCTTGTCCCATGCGGCTTGGCGGAAGGTGCGGCGCAGGGCCAGATCCTCGATGGGGTATCCGGTGAGGGTCATTTCCGGGAAAACAACCACTTGGGCGTTTCCTGCGGCGGCTTTACGGGAGTAGTCGAGCACCTTGGCGGCGTTGGCGTCAAGCGCGCCGACGCAGGTGTCGATCTGGGCGAGTGCGAAGCGAAGCTGTGTCATAAATTCTTAGTGTAGCCGCGTATGACGTCGGATTGCCTGTTCTTCCGGCTTGGCGTCATTCATTAGGTCGTTTTTGCGTTCATTAGGTCACTGCAATGCGATATCAGTCGTTGCAATGGCGCGATTCCAACAACCAGTATCGCCGTTCACCGACCTAATGGACGATGAATCGACCTAATGAACGAATGCCACTCCCCTCAGTCAGCTTCGCTGATAGCTCGTCCTGCACTTATGGACGGGCGAGGCCCGCGCATATCTGGTTCGGCTGTCGCCTCACCTTCGGCTACAGACAGCCCACTGGGCTGTCTGCCTAACGCCTCAGCCTCCGGAGGCGAGCCAGAAAAGGATTTTACTTCAGCTCGTTGAGCACGCGCAGAGCGGTGTTGACGTAGAAGTTGACGAAGGTGGGAATGGATTCGTCGAGACCCACGAAATGCGGGCTATGCCAGTCGGCGCAACCTTCCTGGCCGTTTGACCCGACGAACGCGAACACCGGCAACGTCACCTTGGCGAATTCGCAGAAGTCCTCCCCCGCCATCGACTGACGTATCGGTTCGAGCTGCGCGTAGTCGTTGACATCCGCCGCCACGGCCTTGGCGAGACCTGGATCGGAGACCAGCGGGTCTTGAAAGTCATCCCAGACCACGTCGGCGCTGATGCCGTATGCCTCGGCGGTGTGTTCCACCACTTCCTTGAATCGGCGGCCGACCAGATTGCCATCCGACTTGTGGAAATAGCGCACAGTCCCTTGGAATCCGGCTTCGGCGGGCACCACGTTCCACACATGGCCGCCGTGCACTTCGGTAACGGACAGCACCAGCGGGTGGAAGGGCGTGACGTTGCGGCTCACGATGGTCTGCAGGCTCAGAATAATACTGGCGAGCGCTTCGATGGGCCCGGTGCCCTTGTACGGGTAACCGGCGTGGGTGCCTTGGGCGTGGAGGGTCACGCGGAATTTCACGCAGCCGGCCATCATCGGCTCAACGCCGATGGCCAGCTGGCCGGGCGCATAGTTGGGGTTGTTGTGCGTGCCGATAATGGCTTCGACGTCATCCACGAGTCCGGCGTCGATCATGGCGCGAGCGCCTTGGCCGGTCTCCTCACTCGGCTGGAACAGAATCTTGATCGAGCCGGCGAACTTGTCACGGTGCTCGGCGAGCCAGAAGGCGGCACCGAGCAGACCGGTCATGTGCAGGTCGTGGCCGCAGCCGTGCATCACGCCTTCATTGACGGAGCTGAACTCCAGTCCGGAGTCTTCCACGATGGGCAGGCCGTCGATGTCAGCGCGCAGCCCGATACGCGGCCCGGGACCGGCCTCGCCCTGAATGAGCCCCACAACACCAGTCTCCAGCGGGTTGTGCAGGATCTCGATGCCGTGCGCCTTGAGCTGGTCGGTCAGATAGATGCTGGTGCCGAATTCACGGAAACTACGCTCCGGATGGGCGTGCAGGTAGTGGCGGATAGTGATGAGTTCGTGGTCGATGTCGATATGTTCACTCATGGTTCCCGATTCTAGTAGCGCGAAGAATATATTGCGGCCCTCGCTCCATATTGGCGAGGGCCGCGATCTATGGGGTCAGTATGCCTTGTTATTGCTGGCGTTTGAGCAGTCGTTTGGCGATGGCGTTGGCGATGCCCTGCACCACCTGGACCAGTACGATCATGATGATCACGGCCGTCCAGGTGACGGTCTGGTCGAACTTCTGGTAGCCGTAGGCGATGGCGAAGTTACCGAGACCGCCACCGCCGATGTAGCCGGCCATGGCAGACATGTCGAGCACGCCAGTGAACAGGAAGGCGTAGGCCAGGATCAGCGGTGCCAGGGCTTCGGGGATGAGCACGGTGCGGATGATGGTGAGCTTGCCGGCACCCATCGAACGCGCGGCCTCGATTACTCCCGGGTCGACCGGCACGAGATTCTGTTCGACCAGACGCGAGGTGGCGAAGGTGCACATCACCACCATCGGGAAGATGGCGGCCACGGTGCCGATGGACGTGCCGACCACGACGATGGTGAGCGGCTGCATGGCTGCCAGGAAGATGATGAACGGAATCGGGCGCACGATGTTGACGATGATGTCAAGGATGCGGTAGACGACCGCGTTCTCGAACAGGTTGCCGGGGCGGGTGCCATAGAGCACCACGCCGAGGATCAGGCCGAGGAATCCGCCGATGACGAGGGTGACGAGCACCATGGTCAGGGTCTGGCCAATGGATTCGAACAGTAGTGGACGCAGCACGTTCCAGTCGCTACGCGGGTTGGCGAGGATGATCATGCGTTGGCTCCTTCATGTGCGGCGGCGGACGCGGCGGGCGCGGTGGCAGTATCGGCCGCCAGTGGGTCATGGGCGCGGTCTTCGGCGTAGGAGGCATGTCCGGCGACTGCGTCGGCGTAGGCCACAGGCTTTGCGGCGGTGCCGAAGTCGATGACGTCGCTATTGGCGGCGAGCTCGCGCAGGAATTCGTCCACATGCCAGCCGGGCCCGTTGAATTCGTAGGTGATGGCACCGATGGCGGTCCCCTTGACCGTGTCGATGCCGCCGTAGAGCAGGCTGGATTCGACGCCGTATTTGGCGATGAGTTCGGAGATATTCTGTCCGGATGCCTTGAGTTCATGGCCTTGGGTGCCGGAAACGTCCTTTTGGCGGATAAGCACGGTGACAATGCGGCCCGACCATTCGTGATGCAATCGCTCGACCCGGTCTTCCTCGGGCAGGCCAGACAATGCGGTGGCAATGAATCGCTTGGTCACCGGCTGCTGGGGTGCAGCGAACACATCGTATACGTCGCCGGATTCGACCACGCGTCCGGCGCTCATTACGGCCACGCGGCCGGCAATCTGCTGGACCACGTTCATCTGATGGGTGATAAGCACAATGGTGATGCCGAATTCCTCGTTCACACGCTTGAGCAAGGCCAGCACTTCGGTGGTGGTTTCCGGGTCGAGCGCGCTGGTGGCTTCGTCGGCGAGCAGAATCTCCGGATTAGTGGCCAGTGCGCGGGCGATGCCGACGCGCTGCTTCTGGCCGCCGGACAGCTGCGAAGGGTATTTGTTTGCGTGCTCACTGAGGCCCACGAATTCAAGGAGTTCGTTGACACGACGATCCTGATAGTCCTTGCGCCAGTGATCGAGTTGCAGTGGGTAGGCGATGTTCTGGGCCACGGTTTTGGTGGAGAACAGGTTGAACTGCTGGAAAATCATGCCGATTTTCTGGCGGATGGGCCGCAGCTTGGTCTCACTCAGAGAGGTGATATCAGTACCAAGCACGGTCACAGTGCCGGAGGTGGGTCGTTCGAGCGCGTTGATAAGCCGGACCAGTGTGGATTTGCCTGCACCGGAATAGCCGATGATGCCGAAGATGTCACCGCGATCGATGGTCAGGCTGACGTCATCCACGGCTCGTGCGATGTTCGCGCCGCGTCCGCGTGTTTTGAATTCCTTCACGACATGGTCGAAGGTGATGATGGGGTCGCTCATAGTGCTCCCTGATGCTGGTTGTTGGTGTCCGGTCACGGAAGCGGAGCGAATCCCGATTGTTGGCTCGGGTACTCGCTCCGCTTGGTGGTAATGGCTATGGACAGGCTAGTCGTGCGCTCGTATCAGCCGCGGCTCACTGCTGGGCCTTGGCATCCTTCTCAATGTCGGACAGGAAGCCTTGCAGCTCGCTGGCGCTGAACTTGTCGGCGAACACCGCGGTACCGCCGGAGTTCTCCTGCAGGGCGTCGAGCACATCCTTCTGCTGGTAGATGGAAACGAGCTTCTTGTAGGTCTCGTTGTTCACGTCCGCCTTGCGGGCCACCCACACGTTGATGTAGGGGCGAGCCTCTTCGGATTCGGCGTCATCCTGGTAGATGGCGTCCTTCGGGTCGAGACCGGCATCGGCCACGTAGTCGTTGTTGATCACACCAGCGGCGATGGTCGGGTCCTTCAGGGTGGTGGCCACCTGTTCGGCCTTGAGCGGGGTGACCTTGACCTTGCTCTTGGCTTCGTCGATGTAGGCCGGGGTGGAGAAGGCGGTCCAGTCGCCCTTGAGCGTCACGAGACCGGCGGCCTTGAGCACGCCGATAGCGCGGGCCTGGTTGGTTTCGTCGTTCGGAATGGTGACGGTGTCGCCCTGCTTCAGGTCCTTGATGTCCTTGACCTTGGTGGAGTACACGCCGAGCGGGTAGATGGCGGTGCCGCCGATGGGCTGCAGGTCCTTCTTGTTGCTCACGTTGTAGTTGGCCAAGTAGAGCAGGTGCTGGAATTCGTTGAGGTCCAGCTCGCCGGAGTCAAGGGCCGGGTTTTCGGAGGTGTAGTCCTGGAAGTCGACGATGTCGACGTAGATGCCGGCCTTCTCGGCGTCCTGCTTGAACTTGACCCATTCGGGGTTGGTAGCGCCGACCACGCCGATCTTGACCGGGTTGCCCTTGCTGCCCTTGGCGGACGACTCGTTGGCACCGGCAAACGCGCGGTAGCCGAAGAACGCGGCCACGGCGATAATCGCCACGACCACGATGGTGATGATGACGTTGCGGGCGGTGTGGTTCACACGCACCGGCTCGTTATTGTTAGGAGCGGCCGGGGTTGCCGGCTGGGTTGCTGCTGTCATTGGATTTCCTCTCTCCAAAATTGATGTCGGGTAACACCATAACGCGCTTGAACCGCGAAAGTGACGGAAAATGGCCGATTGCCATATAGGTGTCTTTTATGGCGCGCATGCAATGTCCGGGATTCGTGCGTTTGATAACCCGCTATAGGCGTGCCGAACACGCCGGAAAGCACGTCGAGAGGGGCTTTGACAATGGAAGCTATGACTACCGATACTGCCAATGCCGATATCCGAGCCGTATTCTTCGATATCGATGGCACGCTCACCAGTTTCACGACCCATACGGTGCCGGATTCCACAATCGAGGCGATTCACCGGCTGCAGGCCGCAGGCGTCAAGGTGCTGATTTGCACGGGCCGCGCGCCTTCACAGATGCACGTGGTGCTGGATACCATGCCGGTGACGTTCGATGGCGTGGTGGCGTTCAATGGGCAGTATTGTTTTGATGACACCGGCTTCTTTGCCTCGCAGGCCTTGGATACTGCTGATATTGAGGTGATTCTCGACTGGCTGGACCGTCACCCCGATGTGGTGTGCAATTTCGGCGAGAAGGATTACGTGTACTTCAACCAGTCCAATGATCTGCTTCGCGCCACGTGGAGCAAACTGGGCAAAACCGCACCGACCCGGTATTTCGAGGACCCGCGCACCCGCGCGCTGGATCATGAGACTTTCCAGATCAGTCCCTTTGTCGGGCCCGAGCTGGAGGCCGAACTGGTGGGACTGTGCAGCAATGTGCGCGGGGTGCGTTGGCATCCGGATTTCACGGATCTGATTCCGGCCGATGGCGGCAAGCCGCGCGGCATCCAGCGGTTCATGGCGCATTACGGCATCACGCGCGAGCAGACCATGGCCTTCGGCGATGGCGGCAATGACACGGATATGCTCGCCTACGCCGGCATCGGGGTCGCGATGGGCAATGCGACCGCCGAGCCCAAGGCCGCCGCCGACTACATCACTGACGATGTGGACCACGACGGTGTGCGCAATGCCCTGCTGCATTTCAGGGTGCTACGCGATTAAAACATCACAACAGTTCGCTTTGTTCTGCCCCGCCGTGACAGGGCTTATGAATAAGCAAAGGGCTCGGGAAGAATCCCGAGCCCTTTGGTGTTAGCGAACTAACAACACCGTGGAGGTGTTATCACTCGTTGTCGCCAGCGGTAGCGGCGGTAGCGGTGACGGCACCCTTCTTGTCGGTGTTCACGCCGGAGTACACCCAGTCGGTGTAGTCCGGGTGGTCGTAGCCGTTGTCGACGGCGAACTGGAAGGCCTCATCACGGAACTTCTCGAGCTCGTCGATCTTGTCGGCGTACTTGTCGGCGTCGATCATGCGCAGAGCCTCAGCGGTCAGCTCGTAGCGGTCGATGCGGTTGACACGAACCATGTCGTACGGGGTGGTGGTGGAGCCCTCCTCCTCGTAGCCGTGGACGT
>ERZ827520.4559-NODE-4559-length-10293-cov-16.540633_pt1 | contig 10293 bp, 7 predicted proteins | sample MGYA00519581_ERZ827520 | MGnify/ENA primary metagenome ERZ827520 (study PRJEB31778, sample SAMEA3449339) | human gut metagenome | biome: human gut; feature: human-associated habitat; material: faeces | place: United Kingdom | collected 2010/2012 ...
TGACGTAGTACAGACCGCCCAGACCCGCGATCATGGAGCCGATGCAGGTGGCCAGATACTTATACTTGGTGACGTTGATGCCGGCGGCGTCGGCGGTGGAGGCACTCTCGCCCACGGCGCGCAGGTGCAGGCCGGGACGGGTGTGGTTCAGGAAATAGGACGCGCCCAGGGCAATAATGATGGCCACATAGGCCAGGAAGCCGTAGGACAGGAACAGCTGACCAAACCAGCCGGTGCTTTCCGCGCCGGGCAGGGTGGTCTTGAAGAACAGGCTGGTGTTGGACAGGGCAATGGAGGGGACCTCGCTGCCGGTCAGCTTGATGAGGGAGCCGCCGAAGAAGTTGCCCACGCCCACGCCGAAGGTGGTCATGGCCAGACCGGTAACGTTCTGGTTGGCCCGCAGGGTAACGGTCAGGAAGCAGTACAGCAAGCCCATCAGCAGAGAGCCCAGCAGGGAGCACAGGATGGGGATCATGATGGCCAGGAAGCCGTTCATGGTGCCGCCCTTGGTGGCCTGCTCATAGAAGAACGCGCCGATGACGCCGCTGATACCGCCCACATACATGATGCCGGGGATACCGAGGTTCAGGTTACCGGATTTCTCGGTCAGAATTTCACCGGTGCTGCCGAACAGCAGGGGGATACCCTGCATGACCGCACGGGGGAAGAAGGATACAAAATCAAAACCCATCCGTCACGCCTCCTTTCTGCTGCTCTTGCGCAGAGTGACCTTATAGGTGATGAAGAACTCGGTAGCAATGATGAAGAACAGGATGATACCGGTCAGAATGTCGGCGAAGGATTGGTTCAGGCTGAAAGCCGTGGAAATCTCGCTGGCACCGCGCTCCATAGTCACCAGCAGCAGGGAGGCGGCGATCATGATAAGGGGATTGAACTTGGACATCCAGGACACCATGACGGCGGTGAAGCCGCGGCTGTCCACGATGGTGGTGGTCAGCGTATGGCTGATACCGGCGGTCAGGATATATCCCATCAGGCCGCAGACGGCACCGGAGAGCACCATGGTGCGGATGATGACCCGATCCACCTTGATGCCGGCATAGCTGGCGGTACGCTGGCTTTCGCCCACCACGGCGATCTCGTAGCCGTGCTTGCTGTAGTTAAGATAGATGTACATCAGACCGGTCAGAATGGCGACCACCAGGATCGGGAGGAGCTGCGTCTGCCCGCCGATACGGGGCAGCCAGCCTGCTTCGGTGGCCTGATTGATGATGCCGATCTTACCGGCACCCTTGGGCACCTCCCAGACAATGATGAAATAGGAGGCCAGCTGCATGGCAACGTAGTTCATCATCAGGGTGAACAGCGTTTCGTTGGTGTTCCACTTGGCCTTGAAGAAGGCGGGCAGGAAGCCCCACACGGCACCGGCCAGCAGAGCGGCCAGCAGGGACACAACGATCAGCGCCCCGTTGGGCAGCTTACCGCCCAGCAGGATCATGCAGGTGGTAGTGGCCAAGCAGCCGATCAGGGTCTGACCCTCGGCGCCGATGTTCCAGAAGCGCATCTTGAAGGCGGGGGTAACAGCCAGGGAGATGCCCAGCAGAACCGCTACGTTTTGCCAAGTGACCCAGTTTTTGCGGGGGGTGCCGAAAGCACCCTTGAGGATCGTGCCGTACACGCTGATGGGATTTTCTCCGGTCAGCAGGGTGGTGATCAGACCGCAGAACACCAGCGCCAGCAGCAGGATGCCGCCGCGGATCAGCAGGGCCTTGCCCAAGGGAAGCGTGTCACGCTTGGAAATATGAAAGAGAGATTGTTTACGCATTTTCCTTCGCGCCTCCTCCCACGCGGGTCATCAGAGCACCCACTTCAAGCTTGTTGGTCTTACGGGCGTCCACCACGCCGGACACCTGTCCGCCGCAGAGCACCACGATCCGGTCGCACAGCTCCAGCAGCACGTCCAGATCCTCGCCGACGTAAACGACGGCAACGCCCTTCATCTTCTGCTCGGTCAGCAGATTGTAAATGGTATAGGATGTATTGATATCCAGACCGCGGACAGCATAGGCGGTCATCAGCACGGAGGGCTGCTGGGCGATCTCACGGCCTACCAGCACCTTCTGCACGTTACCGCCGGACATACGGCGGACGGGGAAGCTGGTGCTGGGGGTGACGACCTCCAGCTCCTGCCAGATGCGCTGGGCCAGCGCCTCGGGATCCTTGCGGTTCAGGAACGCGCCCTTGCCCTTGCGCCAGGAGCGCAGCATCATGTTGCCGGTCATGCCCATGGAGCCCACCAGGCCCATGCCCAGACGGTCCTCGGGGACAAAGCTCATGGCGATGCCGGCCTTGCGGATGTCCATGGGATCCTTGCCGGCCAGCTCCTGGGGCTTGTCGCTCTCGGGCGGGAAGAAGGTGACGGAGCCGGAGGTGATGGGATACAGGCCCGCGATGGACTCCAGCAGCTCACGCTGGCCGGAGCCTGCCACGCCTGCCACACCCAGCACTTCGCCGGCGTTGATGGAGAAGCTGACGTTGTCCAGACGCTTGACGCCCAGCTCATCGAATACGGTCAGGCCCTCCAGCTTCAGACGGGGGGTGACGTTGATGGGATCGGGGCGATTGATGTTCAGGGTGACGCTGTGGCCCACCATCATATCGGTCAGGGACTGCTGGTCGGCGTCCTTGGTCATCACGTCGCCGATGTACTCGCCCTTGCGCAGTACGGCCACACGGTCGGATACGTCCAGCACCTCGTGGAGCTTGTGGGTGATGATGATCAGGGACTTGCCGTCGGCCTTCATGTTGCGCATGACGGTGAACAGCTTATCGGTCTCCTGGGGGGTCAGCACGGCGGTGGGCTCGTCCAGGATCAGGATGTCCGCGCCGCGGTACAGCACCTTCACGATCTCGACAGTCTGCTTCTGGGAGACGGACATGTCGTAGATCTTCATGTCGGGGTCGATGTCGAAGCCATACCGGTCGCAGATGTCCTGCACCTTTTTGCGGGCATTGTTCAGATCCAGCTTGCCCTCGAGGCCCAGAATGATGTTTTCGGTAGCGGTGAACAGATCGACCAGCTTGAAGTGCTGGTGGATCATGCCGATGCCCAGATCAAATGCATCCTTGGGAGACGCGATGGTGACGGGCTTATCGTGGATGTAGATTTGTCCCTCGTCAGGGAAGTAGATACCGGAGAGCATATTCATCAGAGTGGTCTTGCCGCTGCCGTTTTCACCCAGCAGAGACAGGATCTCACCCTCGCGCAGTTCCATGTTGATGGCGTTATTGGCCACCACGGAACCAAAGCGCTTGGTGATATTCTCCATTTTGATCGCGCATTTGTTTTCCAAGGCTGTCATCCTTTCTTTCGGCGCAGATGGCTGCAACACCTCGTAGCACGCCGGGGCTAAATTCCATACGCTTTATTCTAGCACAGAAAAGAAGTGTTGTAAATCAAAATTCGCAAAAAATTTGTCAGGTATACACAAAGAATGTAAGCTTATACAAGAAAGAAGAAAATCATTTGTGAGAATCGCCGAATGAGTTGCGGGAAAGGAAAAAACGGGGAATAAAAAGAAAAATGGATGGGCTGCAAAGCAGCCCATCCATTGAAATTTGTTCTAAAGCTTTGATTAGAACGCGGTGTCCAGACGGGTGATGCCGTCGATCTCCAGATCGAAGTAAGGAGCGGAACGGAACTCGGACTCGGAGAAGTAACCGTCGTGCACGACCTCGGTGTCGGGAGTGTAGTCAGCGTCAGTGTTGACGTCAGCCATGTAGGAGGTCAGAGCCTCACCCTTCACGGTGAAGGTGGAGCAGTCGAAGACATGGATCTCGCCGTTCTCCAGCTTGGCGGTGGCAGCCTCGATGGCCTCAGCAGTGCCAGCGGCAGCAACGTCGGTGTTCAGCTCGGTCAGAACCACGGAGCCGGTGGCCAGGGTGCCGGTCCAGTCAGCGTCGATAGCCTTGCCGTCGATGACGCACTGAATGGCATACTCATAGTAGGGAGCCCAGTTGATGCGGGAGGAGATGATGTAGGTGTTGGGAGCAGCTTCCTTGGTGGAGCCGTTGTAGGAGACGTTGGGGATACCAGCGTTCTCGCAGGCAGTAGGAGCGCCCAGAGAGTCGGCGTGCTGGCTGATCAGCTTGCAGCCGCCCTGGATCAGCTTCTCGGCGCCTTCCTTCTCCAGGGTCTCGTCATACCAGCTGCCGGTGAAGGTCACGTCCATGGTGACGGTGGGGCAGACGGACTTGGCGCCCAGATAGAAGGAGGTGTAACCGGAAACCACTTCGGCGTAGGTAAAGGCACCCACATAGCCCATCTTAGCCTCTTCGGCGGTGAACTCGCCAGCCTCGATCATCTCGTTCAGCTTCATACCGGCAGCGATACCGGCCAGATAGCGGCCCTCATAGATGGAAGCGAAAGCGTTGTGGTAGTTGTCCAGACCCTCGGTGTGAGCGCGGGTACCGGTGGAGTGGCAGAACTGGACCTCGGGGTTCGCCTTGGCGACTTCGATCATGTAAGGCTCATGGCCGAAGCTGTCGGCAAAGATGATGTTGCAGCCGGCATCAACCAGGTCAGCGGCGACTTCGGCGCACTGCTCGGTCTCACCAACGTTGGTCTTGATGAAGTAATCTTCATTCTCGACCAGGCTGAGGTTAGCGCAGGCTTCCTTGGCGGCGTCGATAAAGTTCTTATCATAGGTGGAGTTTTCATCGTGCAGGGTGATGAAACCGACCTTGACCTTAGCGCCTTCGGCATCGCTGCCGTCGTCAGTGTTGGGGGTGTCATTGCCGCCGCCGCAGGCCACCAGGCTCAGAGCCATGACCAGGGCGAGGATCAACGCAAGGAACTTCTTCATTCTTGTTTTCCTCCTTAAAATATTGACCCGGGGCTGAAGGTAGGGATAAAATTTGCCGCGGGCCTGAATAACGGATCAGATCCGACATTCACGGTAACGCATGAAATTGTTACAAAAGTATTATATAGGATGTCCGCGCAAATTTCAACTAAAATTCTGCGATCCTTATATATTTTTTGATGTTCCTGATATTAGAAATATCAATGAAGAAATCGCAGGAATAAGTGAAAACGGTTCCGGTAAGGGGTTACTGGTGTATGCGGGTACCGGTTTTGCCCTCGATACCTGCGGCGGCGCCGCAGGCGCTTTCGCTGCGCGAAAGGCCCGGATTGGAATAGGACGGTATCTCGGGCGGGAACAGGGACCGCCTGTCCGGATGCTGAGGGCGCGGATTACTGATGCACACGGGTACCGGTCTTGCCCTCGATACCTGCGGCGGCGCCGCAGGCGCTTTCGCTGCGCGAAAGGCCCGGATTGGAATAGGACGGTATCTCGGGCGGGAAGCGGAATCGCCTGTTCGGATGCTGCGGGCGCGGATTACTGGTGTACTCTTGTACCGGTTTTGCCCTCGATACCGTCTTTGGCCTTCTCCAGCAGGGTGATCAGGGCGGTGCGGCCGGGCTTGGACTCGGCGAACTTCACGGCGGCCTCTACCTTGGGCAGCATGGAGCCCTTGGCGAACTGGCCCTGGGCGATGTACTCCTTGGCCTCGGCGGGGGTCAGCTCGTCCAGACCCTTCTGGTCGGGCTTGTTGAAGTTGATGGCCACCTTCTCCACGGCAGTGAGGATGATCAGCATATCGGCGTCCAGCTGCTCGGCCAGCAGCTCGGAGGCGAAGTCCTTGTCGATGACGGCGGCCGCGCCCTTCAGGTGGTTATGCTCGGTACGGTAGACGGGGATGCCGCCGCCGCCGCAGCAGATGACGATGTTGCCGCTGTCGCTGAGGGCGCGGATGGCGCCCAGCTCCACGATCTGCTTGGGCTTGGGGGAGGCCACGTAGCGGCGCCAGCCGCGGCCCGCGTCCTCTTTGAACAGGAAGCCGGTCTTGGCGGCCATGACCTTGGCCTCTTCCTCGGACAGGAACTTGCCGATGGGCTTGCTGGGATCGTTGAAGGCGGGATCCTTGGGGTCCACCTCCACCTGGGTGACCATGGTGACCACAGGCTCGTCGATGCCGCGGTTCAGCATCTCTTCGCGCAGGGCGTTCTGCAGGTCATAGCCGATGTAGGCCTGGCTCATGGCGCCGCAGACGGACAGGGGGGTGCTGTCCTGGGTGGCATCCTCATGCATCAGGGCCAGCATGGCGTTGTTGATGATGCCCACCTGGGGGCCGTTGCCGTGGGCGACGATGACCTCGTGCCCCTCGGCGATCAGGTCGACGATGGCGCGGGCGGTGATCTGAACGGCGTCGGCCTGCTCATGCAGGGTGCTGCCCAGCGCGTTGCCGCCTAGGGCGATGACGATTTTCTTAGCCATAATGGGTAATTCTCCTTCTATTTCCTTTGTGATTCAGAGCTTGTTCCGAAAAAATATGACAGCGGCGGCGTTGCCGCCGCTGTCGCGGGTCATATTTGCATTACAAAAAGCGTCGCAGACTTTGCGCCGCGCACGGCGCAAACAGGTGGGATATGTCCCGGAGGACGGTCTCGTTGCGTCAGCCAATTTCCCGCGCCTTTCAGTTGTGGAAATTGGGACGCTTCCTTGAAAACGCCTCGCTTTTTCCGCCACAGGCGGCGCGTCGGTGTTTTCCATGTGCGTCCGCAGGGACACCCTGCAAAAATTGACGCGGTGAGCGGCAATTTTTGAAACCTGCCTTAATTAAAACGCTTGCGTTTTAATTAAAAGATTTTCCGGGTATCCTTGGTCTCGTCCAGCTCCATCAGGGCCTTGACGGGATCCTTCACCTGGGCCAGGAAGATCATGGCGGCGATGATGTAGGGCTTGTAGGAGGCCTGCTTGTACAGAGGCACGATGTAGCGGTCGAACACGGAGTTGTCCACTTCGCCCTCGGCGCAGCTCAGGCCGGTGATGTCGGCGGGCAGGCAGTGCAGGTACAGAGCCTTGCCGTCCTTGGTGAGCTTCATCATCTCTTCGGTGCAGGCCCAATCCTTGTGCTGGGCGTTCTGGGCCAGCAGGCGCTTCTCCAGCGCGTCGATGCCTTCCTTATCGCCGGCGGCGTACAGCTTGGTGCGCTCTTCCATAGCGGCGTAGGAAGCCCAGGACTTGGGATACACGATATCGGCGTCCTTGAAGGCCTCGGCCATGGAGTTGGTCTTGTGGAACTTGGAGCCGTACTTCTCGCAGTTCTTGCGGGCGACTTCCTCCACCTCGGGCATCACGTCGTAGCCTTCGGGATGGGCCAGGGTCACGTCCATGCCGAAGCGGGTGAACAGACCGATGACGCCCTGAGGCACGGACAGGGGCTTGCCGTAGCTGGGAGAATAGGCCCAGGTCATGGCGACCTTCTTGCCCTTCAGGTTCTCCACGCCGCCGAAGTAGTGGATGACGTGCAGCATGTCGGCCATGCACTGAGTGGGGTGATCCACGTCGCACTGCAGGTTCACCAGAGTGGGCTGCTGCTCCAGGATGCCGTCACGGTAGCCTTCCTTCACGGCGTCCATGAAGGTCTTCTGATACTTGTGGCCCTCGCCGATGAACATGTCGTCACGGATACCGATGACGTCGGCCATGAAGGACACCATGTTGGCCGTCTCGCGGACGGTCTCGCCGTGGGCGATCTGGGACTTCTTCTCGTCCAGATCCTGCACCTCCAGGCCCAGCAGGTTGCAGGCGGAGGCGAAGGAGAAGCGGGTACGGGTGGAGTTGTCGCGGAAGATGGAGATGCCCAGGCCGGAATCGAACACGCGGGTGCTCTTGTTGCGCTCACGCAGGTCGCGCAGGGCATCGGCTACGGTAAATACGGCGTCGATCTCATCATCGGTCTTGTCCCAGGTCCAATAGAAATCGTTCTTATACATGTTGTTGATATTCAGCGTGGACAGATGACGTGCCAGCTCAACAGTCTTGCTCATTTTCGTTCTTTCTCCTTATTATATATGTGGATGAATGGTTTTACTTGATATCGTTGCCGGTCAGCTCCTGACGGAAGCTGGTGGCGGAGCCGTCCTTATTCTCGGGGTGATACAGGCCGGGAACAGCGGCGTACAGCGCGGCGCAGGTCACCAGATCCTGCTTGAAGGTCACCTCGTTGGGAGCGTGAGCCTGAGACTCGGCACCGGGGCCGAAGCCGACGCAGGGGATGCCGTAGCGGCCCTGGATGGACACGCCGTTGGTGGAAAAGGTCCACTTGTCGGTCAGAGGACGGCCTTCACGCTTGGAGGCGGCCAGCTCGGTGGGCATCAGGCGCTTGTCGCCCCACAGGTTGTGGTGAGCGTCCACCAGAGCCTGGACGTGGGGAGCGGTCTCCTTGTTGATCCAGGTGGGGAAGAAGCACTCGGTCTCATAGACGTGGCCGGTCCATGCGGGACGGTCGTACATGTACATGGAGACCTTCACGTCGTCGGCGTACTTCTTGCAGGCGGGCAGATCCTCGATCTCCTTCAGGCAGGAGAGGTAGGTCTCGCCGGCGGTCATGCGGCGGTCGATGGAGATGGAGCAGCTATCGGCCACAGCGCAGCGGGAGGGGGAGGTATAGAAGATCTGGCTGGTGGTGCAGGTGCCGCGGCCCAGGAAACGGGCGTCCTCGTAATGGTCGGGGTTGAACTTGGGATCCAGCATCTTCACCAGGCCGTTGATCTCGGTGGAGCCGTCGGCGGGGTTCTCGTTCAGGTCGCGGACGTTCAGGATGACCTCGGCCATCTTGTGGATGGCGTTGTCGCCGCGCTCGGGAGCGGAGCCGTGGCAGGAGACGCCGTGCATGTCCACGCGGATCTCCATACGGCCGCGGTGACCGCGGTAGATGCCGCCGTCGGTAGGCTCGGTGGAGATGACGAACTCGATCTTCTCACGGGCGTCCTCGGGGCCGTTGAAGTACTCGTTGACGATGGACTGCCAGCACATACCGTCGCAGTCCTCCTCCTGGACAGAGCCGACCACCATCATCTTGTAGCCCTTAGGCAGCAGGTCCAGATCCTTCATGATCTTCACGCCGTAAGCGGCGGCAGCCATACCGCCCTCCTGGTCGGAACCGCCGCGGCCATAGATGATGTCCTCGGTCTCGTAGCCCTTGTAGGGGTCGGCTTCCCAGTTGTTGATGTTGCCGATGCCAACGGTGTCGATGTGGCTGTCGATGGCGATGATCTTGTCACCCTCGCCCATCCAGCCGATGACGTTGCCCAGCTTGTCGAACTCGACCTTGTCATAGCCCAGGGACTTCAGCTCCTCGGCGATGCGCTTGACCACGCCCTCTTCCTCGCAGGACTCGGAAGGGATGGCGATCATGTCGCGCAGGAACTTGACCATAGCGGGCTTATAGCCCTCGGCAGCTTTTCTGATGGCCTCAAAATCCATAATATACCTCCAGCAAATGATATGATGATACATTGTTTTTCTTTATGAGACATTTTTCCTAATCCCTATAATAACACATAGCGGACGGATGTCAAACAAAAAATTTTTTTTCCTAAAAAATTTTCTGGAAAAAACGTTGATTTCTGCTTAAAGTGTGATATGATAAGAGTGGAAGTGAGTGGGAGTATGGTTGCAGGAACACTATATATCTCCGGAACGAACCAAAATTACATATTTGATAAGGAGAGTTGATCGTTATGGAAGCAAAACGGTTAGAAGCTCTGAAGCAAATCGCCGCGGGCATCGCGGCGCAGTTTGGCGACAAGTGCGAGGTCGTGATCCACGACGTGGGCGGCGGACATCCGGAGCATACCATTGTCCATATTGAAAACGGCCATGTATCCGGCCGTAAGGTGGGCGACGGCGCGTCTCAGGTGGTGCTGGATCAGTTCAACAGCCAGAACGACCACCCCAAGGATCACCTGTGCTATCTGACCAGGACCCCGGACGGCAAGATCCTCAAGTCGTCCTCTCTTTACATCCGCAACAGCCGCGGCAACGTCACCAGCATTTTTTCCATCAACTACGATATCACCAACATCATGATGATGCACCAGGAGCTGGGCGAATTCATGGTGACCCGGGACAAGGAGCAGTCCGAGCCGGAGAGGATCATCAACGTCAACAACGTGCTGGACGAGCTGATCGAGCATTCGGTGCAGCAGGTGGGCAAGCCTGTGGCGCTGATGAACAAGGACGACAAGGTGCGGGCCATCCGCTTCCTGAACGATTCCGGCGCGTTCCTGGTGACCAAATCCACCGACAAAGTGGCAAAATACTTCGGTATTTCCAAATATACTCTGTATTCCTACATCGACGCCAATAAACAGCAGGAGGAAAAGAAAAAATGATCGATCTGTCCATCAACAAGGTTGGCCTGGAGCATAACATCCAGAAGGCCAAGGAGAACAACGTCATCATCCCCACCATCGCCCAG
>ERZ827520.4565-NODE-4565-length-10286-cov-3.832959_pt1 | contig 10286 bp, 14 predicted proteins | sample MGYA00519581_ERZ827520 | MGnify/ENA primary metagenome ERZ827520 (study PRJEB31778, sample SAMEA3449339) | human gut metagenome | biome: human gut; feature: human-associated habitat; material: faeces | place: United Kingdom | collected 2010/2012 ...
TCAGGCAGTGCGGGCACCAGTTGATGATGCGGCTGCCCTTGTAGATCAGGCCCTTATCGTAGAGCTCGCAGAACGTCTCGCGCACGGCCTTGGAGCAGCCCTCGTCCATCGTGAAGCGGGAGCGCGACCAGTCACAGCTCGCGCCCATCTTCTTCTGCTGCTCGACGATGCGGTTGCCGTACTTTTCCTTCCACTGCCACACGCGCTGTAAAAACTTCTCTCGGCCGAGGTCGTAGCGCGTCAGGCCCTCCTTGGTGCGCAGCTCCTCCTCGACCTTGATCTGCGTGGCGATGCCCGCGTGGTCGGTGCCGGGAAGCCACAGGGCGGAGTAGCCCTGCATGCGCTTAAAGCGCGTCAGGATATCCTGCAGCGTCGAGTCCATTGCATGGCCCATGTGCAGCTGGCCGGTGACGTTCGGCGGCGGCATGACGATGGAAAAGGGCTTTTTGTCCGGGTCGGGCTCGGCCTTGAAGCAGTCGTGGTCCATCCACATCTGATAGATGCGGCCCTCGACCTGCTGGGGCTCATAGATCTTGGGTAATTCTTTCATTGGTTTTCTCCTATCTTGAAACTCTAATAATGATCTTATCTATTTTCCGTTTGGTACACATTGAGCGCATGAGCGCTCAGAAATCCGACGAACGCCTGCGTATCGCCCGTCAGATCCTTCTTCTGCAAAAGGGTCGCCCTCCCGCCGTAGGTCAAAAGATACAGCCGCGGCGTTTCGATGAGCATTTCCATCTCGTCATACGGCACAATGCGCGTGCTATCCTGCGTGTTAACTTTCATGCCGTCATCGTCAAAAACGACCTGAACGCTCGCTTCCTCAAGGCCGCTCGTATTTTGCAGCATTCCGGCCGCCGCCTGACGGAACGAGCCTTTTCTTCGCGCCGGACGCTGCCTCAAAAGGCTTGAAACGCCCAATAACATAAAGAAGGCACCCGCGATAAGCGGCATGCGCAGCACCTTTGGCTCCATCAATCCCGGAATCAGCAGAAAAAGTCCCGCGAGGATCAGCACCCACGGAAGGATCTTGCGTAAAACTCCCTTCCGCCCGCTGCCCCGCGCCGCATAGCGATTCATCGCATCTGTTTTTTTCCACATTCCCGGGAGCGATGCGCGGGAAAATATCTCCATCCGCTTTTCGATCGCCGCGGCGAGTTCTTCTTCCAGTTCCGCCCCGCAGACCGTGGGCGCAAAGATATACTGTTCCATTGTTCCCTCCAGAAAACAAAAACGCCCTGAGCAGCCTTCGCTGCTCAGGGCGATCAATGACCGTGGTACCACCTGAATTTCCGCATACGCGGACACTCATGTCTCTGTAACGGGAGTTCCCGTCCGGCTTACTCTCTTTTCAGCGCGGCAGCTCCAAGGCGACTTCCCCACATCCTGCACAAGGGCTTACACCGGCCGCCCTCTCTCTTCGCTTTCAGATGCGGATACTACTCCTCTTCTTCGCATTTCTACACTGAATCATACCGTTTTTTGCGCCGCTTGTCAACTCATTTTGAGGATTTCCTTCTTGAGGTGCGCGATGATGCGTTTCTCAAGCCGCGAAATATAGCTCTGCGAAATGCCCATGCGGTCGGCGACCTCCTTCTGCGTTTTTTCCTCCCCGCCGCCAAGTCCGAAGCGCAGCGTAATGATCTCCTTTTCCCTTGCATTGAGCCGACCGACCGCGTCCATCAGCAGCTGCCGATCCACGTCATCCTCAATGGGCTTCATCACCATGTCCTCGTCGGTACCGAGAATGTCAGAGAGCAGCAGCTCGTTGCCGTCCCAGTCGGTGTTGAGCGGTTCATCGAAGCTAACCTCGGACTTCTGCGGCGCGGTCTTGCGCAGGTGCATGAGAATTTCATTCTCGATGCAGCGCGAGGCATAGGTTGCAAGCTTGATGTTCTTGTCGCTGTTCACCGCCTTGATGAGCCCGATCGTGCCGATGGAGATGAGGTCTTCGATGTTGATGCCCGTATTTTCAAAGCGCCGCGCGATGTAGGCAACAAGGCGGAGGTTTCGCTCGATGAGCGTTCCTCGCACGCTCTCGTCGCCTGCGTCCATGCGCGCGATGAGTTCCGCTTCCTCCGCCCGCTCGAGCGGGGGCGGCAGCGTATCGCTGCCGCCGATGTAAAAAATTCCCCGCCGCGCAAGAAGCCCCCAGTCGATGAGCCGGAAGCGCAGCCTAACCCATAGTTTTTTGAGTCGTTCCCGCATTCTTTTCCCCCTTTTCGCAGCCCTCACACCATAATCCCGCATACGCACTTCCGTCGCCGGGCGGCCGCTCCGTCAGCGCGACCGATCGTGCACCCAAGCCTTTCCCGTCAAGTATCATTGCTTCACAGCGCAGCAGCGGTAAGGATCCGTCTGCCATCCCCACGCTGCAATATGGAATGCGCGGCAGCGCGGCTGCCTCCTCCTTACTGACAAGGCCTCCCAGCGCGTGTCGGTCGACGACCGGCACGCCCAACCCTGTTGCGGGATCCGAAAGCGTGTTGCCCGTGTCGCGCAGCAGCCGCACACGCGCAGTCTTTCCGCGGTAAGTGATGACCGCCTCCGCGACCTCCCTTCCCGTGCGCGCAGCGCCGAAGCGGAACACGACCGAGAGCAGCAGATAGGAAAGCCCCGCCGCGATCAAGAATATGCCCCACGGAAGGTCTGCCGCCACAACGCCGCGCACAAGGCGCGTCATCGACCCCGTCCCCTGCCCCAGCAGCACCACAACACCGGCAAATCCGCACGAGGCGAGGAAGAAGAGCAGCGTCAGCTTGACCGCCCGCCCGCTGCCGGAAAAGGCCGCCGCCCCCATCACCGCGAGCGCGAGCAGCAGGAGAAGTACGCTGCGCGGCAGGAAAAGCTGCACCGCCGCATACGCTCCGCCGACCGCCGCGCCGAATAAAAGCCGTCGCCGCGCGACCGTCCGCCCGGCAAGCCGCGCTGCGCCGAACAACAACAGATAATCGAGCAGGAAATTGAACGCCAGCACGCTCTCCACATAGATGACCATCGCGCACCTCCCCCTGATGGGTTCTCATTATAGCTGTGACCCACCTGAGAAAAGGGCGAAAAAGCGCCGCTACGCTATCTTTTGTCCCAAAGGGCAGAATTGCAGCGCATGGCGCTGCATCGTTTCCCTGCGCCGCGCAGGGGAGCGTGTCAAAGGGGGCCATTCTCTTTCACAAAAGAGAATGGCCCCCTTTTGATCCCCCAAGAGAAAGGTTTTGCCATTGCAAGCGAGCAGCTCGAAGAGCTGCAATGCTTGCCGATTGCACTGCCCATAGCGCGGCGTTGCCGCGTTAGCACTGCAAGACGATTTGCCTCTGCTCCTACTACCCGCTGCCGCTCTGCCCATCTTGTAGAAGTACACAGTAATTTCCGTCTACCTCCAGTCTCCACAATGCGGCGAGCGTAGCAATGCCGCATTCGGCAGGCAGTCTGCCGTCGTTCTAACGTCACTCGCGCCTCACGGCAGTAAGGCGCGGTTGCGATTGGTAACGGATAGTAGGGATTCATGGCGAAGCCATGTACACCGCACCCTCACTGCGCAGCGCGTGCAGTCCTTCAAGCTACAGACTGCCAATGTGCGGGGTCGAGGGTAAGGCCCCTCGCCTTTCTCTGGGGGATTCAAAGGGGGTATTCTCTTCGGAAAGAGAATACCCCCTTTGGTGCCGCGGCGCGCACGCCGCTCCCCATCCCGCGCTCGCGCTGGAAGCAATGTTCATCGCTGCCGCGCTGGTTTTTATAAATACGGAATGATCATCGACGCAACGAGCGATAAGATCATCACCGCAACCAGCAGAATCGCAACGGCGCGCGTTTTCTTATTCATGGGGTTCCTCCCTTTCCAAAATTTTCTTGATGCCTTTTTCCGCCTTGGCGCGCGGCAGCATCACCTCGCGGCCGCAGCGCGTGCATTTGAGCTTGATGTCCATGCCCACGCGCGTCACGAGCCATATCTTCTCGCCGCAGGGATGCGGCTTTTTCATCTCAACCAGATCATTTAGTTTCAGATCCATCGCTCTTCCCCTTGATCGTTTCCCAGTACTGTGCGGCGGCGCGCTCGGTCTTGTTGTCACCGTAGCGGTAGTAGCGGGCGTTTTTCAGTTCGTCCGGCAGATACTGCTGCTTCACCCAGTGATTGGGATAGGAATGCGGATATTTGTAGTGCTGCCCCTGCGCGCCGCCGGTCGAATCGGCGTGGACGTTCTGAAGGCAGCGCGGGAAATTGCCGCACTTGCCCGCCTTCACGTCCGCCCACGCGCCGGAAATGCCCTCAATGACGCTGTTGGACTTGGGCGCGGTGGCAAGCAGGATCGCCGCCTGCGCAAGCGGCAGCTGCGCCTCGGGAAGGCCAAGCTGCATCGCGGTATCGACGCAGGATTTGACGATGGCGATGGCCTGCGGATAGGCCATGCCGACGTCCTCGCTCGCCGAGCAGAGAAGACGGCGGCACGGAGTCACAAGGTCACCCGCCTCCAGAAATCTTGCGAGATAATGGAGCGCCGCGTCCGGGTCGCTGCCGCGCAGCGACTTCATCAGCGCGCTCGCGCAGTCGTACATTGCGTCGCCGCCCTTATCGTAGCGCATGGCACTGCGCTGTGCAACCTCGGAAGCATCTTCACTTTTCAGTTTTAGCTCACCATGAACAGCCTCCGCCGCTTCGTACAGAAGCTCACAGGCACTCACGGCCTTGCGCACATCGCCGCCGCACTGCTGCGCGATCACGCGCGGCACGTCCTCTTCCCAGGAAAGCGGCAGTTCGCTGCGCGCTTTCAGGATACCGAGCGCGCGCTCGACCGCGGGAACAGTCTCCTCCGCGCTGACGTTTTTGAACTCAAACACCGTTGAGCGCGAGAGCAGCGCGCCGTAAACGTAGAAGTACGGATTCTCCGTCGTCGAGGCGATGAGCGTGATCGAGCCGTTTTCCATGAACTCCAGCAGGCTCTGCTGCTGCTTTTTGTTGAAGTACTGAATTTCGTCGAGATAGAGCAGAATGCCGCCCGGTGCCATCATCGTACCAACATCGGAAATGATGCTCTTGACGTCCTGCAAGCTTGCGGTCGTCGCGTTCAGGCGATAGAGGGTCTTGTTCGTGCGGTTGGCAATGATGTTGGCGATCGTCGTCTTTCCCGTGCCGGACGGGCCATAGAAGATCATATTCGCACTTGAGCCGGACTCGATGAGCCGGCGCAGCAGCGCGCCTTTTCCAAGCAAGTGCTTCTGCCCGACGACCTCGTCGAGCGTCAGCGGGCGGATCTCATCCGCCAAAGGTCTTTTTTCACTCATATCAGTTGTTCCTGCTGCACTTTTCCGCGTCGATGGCCAGCACGACCATCAGCGCACCCAGCGCGTCCTTGGGATCGGCGACATCGATGACGTAGGTGTCCGTCCAGCGGAAGAGCTCTTTTGTGATGGTGGCGATGCAGCCGCGCGAAGGGCTGTCGATCGTGTAGTCCCACTCCATGAAGCTGCCGTTCACCTCCCAGTCGCTGCACTCGAGCGTGAAGCGCGGGGTAAAGAATGTGAATTCCTTGCAGATGCAGCCGTAATACTGCTCGCCGATGTAAAGCTCAAACTTAGGAAGAAAGGTCAGCACCCGCTGCTGCACGGTACCGATGTGCTCGCCCGCGGCGTTCAGAATATGCAGGCAATGTCCCCAGGCGAGCTTGCCCTCGACCGTAAAGACGGTGTTGCCGTCCTCGTCGTAGATATCATAGCTGTCGAACCACGAAAAAAAGCGCTGCTTGAATAGTAGCCGCATCGCACAAGCCTCCTTTTTCACAGATGGAATGATTATAGCACGTTTTTTCTTCACTGCACAGACTTTTTCTGTCGATTTTTCCGTGTCTCTGTGCTATACTGTCGGCAGTATTGATGAAACGCAGGAGGTCTCACCATGAAATCCAAAGCCGCCGTCCGCCGCATCGTGGAGGAGCTGAAGGTCCTCTACCCCAACGCACGCTGCTCGCTCAACTATCAAAAGGACTACGAGCTTCTGTTCGCCGTGCGCCTTTCCGCCCAGTGCACCGACGCGCGCGTGAACATGATCACGCCCGCGCTCTTTCAGAAATATCCGTCGCTCGAAGCCTTTGCAAACGCCAGCTATGAGGAGGTCGGCGATGCGATCCGCTCCTGCGGATTTTACAACACGAAGTCGAAGGATCTCGTCGAGTGCGCGAAAATTCTGCTCGAACAGCACGGCGGCAAGGTCCCCGGCACGATGGAGGAGCTCACGGCGCTGCCCGGCATCGGGCGCAAGACGGCGAACCTCATCCTCGGTGACATTTACGGCCAGCCCGCCTACGTCTGCGACACGCACTGCATCCGCATCACGGGGCGATTGGGTCTCACCGATGGCAGCAAGGACCCGCTGAGTGTGGAAAAGCAGCTGCGTCAGGTACTCCCGCCGGAGGAATCGAGCGACTTCTGCCATCGCATGGTGCTCTTCGGGCGCGACATCTGCACCGCGCGCAAGGCAAACTGCGACGGTTGCCCGCTCAGAAAGGACTGCGATTACGGAAAGTCTCGAAAATAGTCAAAAAATAAGCAAGCCCCACATGGTGCGCGCCATGCGGGGCTTGTTTTTCTTTCAGTTGTTGAATTCGCTTGGCAGGATGTACTTTGTCGTGCTCGTTGCGTAGCCGTTGCCGCGCTTGATGGTCATGTAGATCGTCTTTTCGCCGCCCTCAAGCTGCACGTAGCAGACGCCGTCCTCGCTGAATTTGTCCGTGACGTCGAGCTTCTGGTCGAGGTAGTAGACCGTGACCGTGCCGTCCTCGCGCTCTTCGACCTCGGGCGCGTTGAGATGCTCTAACATCTCTTCCTCGGTCAGCGGGCGCTCCGTGCCGTCGTCTTCGATGGCAATGCCACCGCCGCCCATTTCGTGCTCGGTGCCGTCCTTGTCCGGATAGCGCAGGGTGTAGCTTCCCTCGTTTACCGTCAGCGTTGCGTCCGTCATCTCACCGTTGAGCCAGAGCTGCACTGTGCGCTGAATGCCGCCGAGATCCGAGGCATAGGCGACGCTGCCGAGCGCCAGCACGAGGGCTGCGGCAAGGCCGATGGTCACGGCGCGGCGCAGCGCGGGCCGTTTCGTTTTCTGTTCTGTCATCTTCATTACCTCCGTCATCGTATCCGGGGAGGCGTGCAGCGGCGCGAATGCGCGTTGAAATCTCTCTTTTTCTGTCATTGCTTTACTCCTCCTCCAAAATCGTTCTGAGCTTCGCCCTTGCGCGGTAAAGTCTTGTGCTGACGGTCTTCTCCGCGATGGAGAGCATCGAGGCGATTTCCGCCGTCGAGTATCCTTCGTAGTAAAAGAGCAGCAGCGGCACGCGGTATTTCCTCTCGAGCGCCATCACGGCTTCGAACAGTTCTCCGTCCCGCGGCTGCTCGAAAGAAAGCGTTTCGGCGTAGTCATCGATATCCTCGTGCCTGCGCCACGGCGAGCGAAAGAACATCTTGCAGCGATTGACGGTGACACGGATGAGCCAGTTTTTCAAGTGGGCGTCGGATTCGAACTCCTTATCCGTTTTGTACAGCTCTACCAATACGTCCTGCGTCACATCGTTGGCGTCGTCCGGGTTTTTGAGCCAGCCGTAGGCCACGCGAAAGACCGTGTCCATGTACTTTTCTGCATTTTGGGCAAATGCTTCGTTTGATAACATATATGTTTCTCTCCTCAAAGGCCTTACACCATGTATGTGCGCGAGCAGGCCGTTTTCTTTCACGGATTCCGAAAATTTTCAGAAATTTTGCCGCAGCGGCACAACTTTCTCCTTACCGTCATATACTGCCTTGAAAGACAGGAAACGGAGGCGCAACAATGGATCAAAGCACACAGCAACTCATCGACAAATTCAAGCACAATCCCGCCATGGCACAGGCGCTCCTGCAATCGCTCGACGGGCAGAGACTCATGCAGATGCTCACCGCTCAGGACGGCGGCGCAGCGCTCAACCATGCGGCACAAAGCGCCGCAGCGGGCAACACAAAGGAACTGGCCGCGATGCTCTCAGGACTTATGAAAAGTCCGGAGGGAATGGCCGTCATGAACCGCATCAACGACAGCGCGAAAAAGTAAACGATCTCAGGAGGGCGTCACGATGAGCGAGTGGGAGGAAAAACTGAATACCCTGCTCTCCGATCCGGACGCCATGGCGCAGGTCATGCAGATGGCACAGAGCCTGTCGCAGCAGATGGGACAGCCGGGCGGCGCGGCGCCGCCTCCACCAAACGGTGCGGCAGCTCCGCCGCCTTCGCCCCCGCCGCAGGAAGGACAGGCGAACGCTTCTTCCCCGCTGCCCGGCGGCATCGATCCCTCGCTCGTTCAAAAGCTCCTGCCGCTGCTCTCGCAGCTGAACCGACCCGAGAGCGGCGAAACCGCCGCCTTCCTGCGCGCGCTGCGGCCGTTTTTGAAGCCGGAACGGCAGGACAAGGTTGAGCGCGCGGCACAGCTCGCGCGCTTCATTCATCTGGGAAAGACGCTGCTGCTCAGCGAAGGGGGGACGCACGATGTATAACCGTTATCTTCGCAACGATGACGGTGTTTACACCCGCATGCCCATGCAGGATCTTCCACGCGGAGAAGCGCCGCCTCCCCCGCCCCCGGCAGGCGGAAACGCACCGCCGTCCAAAGCGGCGCAGGATAGCTCGCCCCCTCCGCCGATAAGCCGGGAAACCTCGCAGTTTTTCTCGCACCTTCTCGACAAGCTGCCGCTCAAGGGTGTTGACAAAGCGGATCTTTTGCTGCTGCTCATTCTTTTTTTCCTTTTCGAGGAAAAGGCGGACGACGAGCTGCTCATCGCACTGGGACTGCTGCTCATCTTGTAACATACCGAAAAACAGGCCGTTCGATTGGATTCGAACAGCCTGTTTTATTCTTTATGCTCGTTTTTACGGTTCGTCTGTCTCTCCGTGGAGTACCGTGCCGTCCGGCAGCGTAAATACGTCCGCATCGGGCGCGGTCGTATCGATCGTCATGCCCGCCATGCGGTAAACAACGTCCTCGCCTTGCAGCTTCTCCGCTGCGCAGAGCAGTCCGTCGTTTACACTGACCCAGTAGCGTTCAACATAGCCCCCATCATCAACGGCAGTCTCTACAAAGATGCAGTCCACGGTGTCAAGCAGGCGGTAATCCGCCGCCGCGATCCGCTGCTTTTCGAGATGCAGAATATTCTCATACGTCGGGATCCCCTGCTCTTCATCGGCGGTGAAGGCCGACGCACTCTCATACCAAAGCTTGCTGCCGCCGTACCAGACCCAGATCTTTTCTCCGTTTGAGATCGTGTGGCTCTGCGAGCCGCCTGCCTTCTCCGCATCGACACGCATCCACGCCCCATCAACACTGACGCTGACATGATCCACACCGCTGCCGCCGGAGTAGTAGCGTTCAATGGTAATATCTCGCGAATAGCGCGCAGGGCGTTCGAGCGTTGCAATGGCCGACTGCACCGTGTCGGGCCGCACGGCAATACGCCCGACGGCGCTGTCGTCAAGCGCGGCATCGCTTGCATCGCTGCTGCTCGATTCCTGCGGCAGCACAACACGCGCGGGACGATGCAGCGCACCGCGCAACACAAACAGGAGCACCAGCAAAACGAGCGCGGCGAAGGCAGCGCCGATGGGCGTCACTCTCCGTTTTCTCATCTTGCTTCACTCCTTTCTTTTTCCGTCAGGCGTTGAAGTCGGCAGGGCGCTCCGTCTTTCGGCCAAAGTGCCAGAGGATCGCGTCGGCAATGCGCGCGCAGGCGTGGCCGTCGCCATAGGGGTTGACGGCGTGTGCCATCGCGTCGTAGGCCTCCTTGCTGCGCAGCAGCTCGTTGCCCATGCGCAGCACATCGTCGTACTCGACGCCGCAGAGCTTTACCGTTCCGGCAGCGACCGCCTCGGGACGCTCGGTCTCTCTTCTCATCACGAGCACGGGCTTGCCGAGCGCAGGCGCTTCCTCCTGAAGTCCACCGCTGTCGGTCATCACCATGTAGCAGCGCGCCATAAGATTGTGCATCTCGTCCGCGCTCAGCGGGTCGATGAGATGCACGCGCGGCGTACCGGCAAGGAACTTCTGCGCGTTCTCGCGCACGACAGGGCTGAGATGTACGGGATAGACCAGCTCGCAGTCCTCGTTCTGGAGGGCAATATCGCGCAGCGCGGTCATGATGTTCTCCATGGGCTGGCCGTAATTCTCGCGGCGGTGGCAGGTGACGAGCACGACCTTTCTCGAATAATCCAGTTCATTGAGGATTTCCGTTGTAAAGTGATATTCCTTGCGTACCGTTGTTTTCAGTGCGTCAATGACC
>ERZ827520.4569-NODE-4569-length-10281-cov-3.158811_pt1 | contig 10281 bp, 9 predicted proteins | sample MGYA00519581_ERZ827520 | MGnify/ENA primary metagenome ERZ827520 (study PRJEB31778, sample SAMEA3449339) | human gut metagenome | biome: human gut; feature: human-associated habitat; material: faeces | place: United Kingdom | collected 2010/2012 ...
GATTCCTGCGCAGACGGGGCCGTTGTCTGTGCCGTTCCTTCCGTCTCCGCGGCGCTGCCGGCCGATGAACCCCCGCTCACGGGGGTTCCCGGCCGGCTGCATCCGGAAGCGCAGGAAGCCAGCAGCACGGCGCACGTCAGTCCGGCGAGCCATTTCCTGTAAGGCTTCATGTTTCCTCCAATTACTATCGGTCCTGTTTTTTCCGAAGAAGGATGACCGCCGCGGCAGCCAGGGCCGCCAAGGTCACAGCGCCGGCGGCCGCCGGTACGCCGGTGGGCGGGATCGGATCTCCGCCGTCAGAGGGCGTCCCGCCCCCGCTTTCCGAGGAATCGGGATCCGGCGCGGGGACCGGGTCGGCAGAATCAGCAGTCATAAATCGCTGATAGCCGAAGATGTCCGTCACGCCGTCAAACGCGTCCAATACACTGACCACAACGTAATACCGCATGGAAGCGGACAGGCCGCTGACAGTCAGCGAGGTGTCGGTGGTCTTCTGACTCGCGGCGCAGACGTATTTGATGGAAATGCCGTCGCTGGCCGCCTCGGTGCGGAAAACATCCACCCGGTAAGCCGCGGCGCCGTCCACCGCATCCCAGCTCAGCTTCACGCTCGTATCGGTCAAATCCGCCTCGCCCACCTCATGGACGGTTTTGTCCAGAGTAGCCTCGGGGATGTCGTCGAACACCTCGCCGATTTCCGGCCCCTTCTCCAGGAGATCCTCCCGAGTGGCAGGGGCGCCGGTGGCCAGATTATACACGTCGCAGCCGTTCAGGCTCATCAGGATGTCCTTCTGCCCCATGTCGGTGACGGCATACATGGCGTCGAGATAACACGCCCCCGCGTCTCCGCCCACCGCGTGGAAAGCGAAATGGGCACTAATCAGGCTCCTGTTTTCCAGATCCTCTGTGATGGGGGCCACCGTCATATCTTTCAGATCGTAAAGGATATAACCTTCAAAGTTGGCAGGCAAAACCAGAATGTTGCCGTCGGCACTGGGCGCCGTGGCCCACTTTTTCGCGCCCTTTTCCAGGATTTTCACGGTTTTTCCGTCGCCGAGCTTGGTGTATTTCACTCCGCCGTCGCCTTCGCTGTACAGCGTCATCTGAAGACGGGAGCGTTCGGTATCCTCCTTATGCGGGGCGGCGCATTTGACATAGAACATGATGCCCTTCACGCCTTTTGCCTGCGTATGCTTAGGAAAATAGATTTCATAAAACGGGCCGCCGTCCCGGAAGCCGCCCTGCGTCGGGCCGTCCAGCTTCAGCGACGGGCTTTTCTCGATGCCTCCCACCTGAGGCGCGATGGTGGCGTCGAGATCCTTCAGGTAATAGCTTTTCAGGCCGCCGCTTTCCATCAGATCCGCGCCCTCGGCATAGGCGTTGAAGCTTTGCAGAACCCGGCCCTTCATAGCCGCGTCCAGCAGGGTGTCGTCCACCTTGTCCACTGTTTTTCCATTGGTCAGAAAACGCGGCGTCTCCTCGCTGCCGAGCAAGGCGGTGACGCTGTCGCTGTCCTCGGTGATGCCGTAAATGGCGTTGACCACCGCCGGGCCGCACACCTCGCCGCCCATGCTGCGGTATTTGAAGGTCGTGGATTCAAACCGACCGGTCATGGCGGCTCCCCCGCCGTCGGTGCCGGCTGTATTGCCCAACTCGCTGAGCTTGACCTTTATGTATCCCTCGAAGCCGTTGGGCAGATCCACAAATCCCTCGCTCGCCTTAAGTGTCTGCCATTCCGTGCCGTTTTTATCGAGGATCCGAACGTCCGCGCTCCCCAAATTCGGCCACGCCATCGCCTCGTCTTTGATAGCGTATTGACCGATGAACAGGCGGGAGTAGTATTCCCCTTCCCGGTTGCCGGGATGGTTGGCGGCGTCGAGGTTCGGTATAGCGGCGGATTTGTTGACCGGCATCTTTACATACGCCATCCAGCCGGTCAGACCCGTCAAATCGTTGGAGCCTTGATAAAACACCTCGAAGCTGGTCTCTTTGCTTTCAGAGAAGCCGGTCTGCTCTTCAGAATCAAAGGTCGCCGCATTGGCCGCGCCGAGCGCCCCCAGGGATTCCGACAATTTTGCCGTCGCCGGGCCGTTTACTTGCACCTTATACTCACCGGAAACACCGATGTCGTCGCCGACCGCTTTCCCCTCATAGCTAAAGCCCTGCATCAGCCTCAGCTTCATCGGCGCCGGCGCCTGTTCGTCCGCAGCCGACGCTCCCAGGGACAAGCCCCCGCACAGCGTTGTGCACAATACCGCCGCCGCGGCCGCCATGGTTAGCATGCGTTTCATTTCACCCAAAACCCCTTTCCTGTTTTATGCAAATAGTTTGACATGAGGCGTTGGGAAACTTTACATATAGCTTATCACCCTCTCAAATTTTACATCACGTTGGCTTGCGATGATGATTTACACATTAATTTTACATCATTTTTCTATTTTGTCAACCTATTTTTTCAATTTAATTAGAATAACTTCTTTTTATTTCGATAATTTGTCAATAAAATTGCAATAAATCTTTTAATATTACATTTCGTTTTTTAAAAATGTAAAAAATGTAAACTTCTAATTCAAAGAAAATTCCAGTCCTCTCATTGGAACATCGACGTTCCTCGAAGCATTCATAAAACTCACAATTGACATTTAGGAACAAAAAATGTAAAATAATAAGCACAGAAAGGCATGCGGTAGCACTCCCATACGCGGTCAGCAATTGGATCGGAGGAGGATTCCATGGAAAAAGTAACGCAAGAAACCATAGCGGAGCAGCTGCATCTATCTCGCAACACCGTCTCCAAAGTGTTCAATGGGATCCCAGGCGTTAAGGAGAAAACGCGGGAACGCATCTTGGAGCAAGCGCGGCTGCTCGGGTATACCCATCCCCTCCTCGGCAATGCCGGAGGACCGCCGGATGAAAACACGCCCGTCTCCAAATCCACTGAGTCCCGGCCGACGGCCGAACTTCGCTACGATATCGCTTTTGTCTGCTACCAAAAATCCATCAGCGACTTTTTTTGGATGCCGATTATTTTAAACCTTGAACGTACGCTCAGCCAGCACGGGTGCACCATGCGCTTTGTTGTCATAGGTCTCGAACACGAACAGACCATGTCGCCTCCCGGCGCGCTTTTGAACAACCCGCCCGACGGTATCGTGATGGCTGGCCTGTTTCAAAGCGAATATTATAAGAGTATAAGCTCCCTGGGGATTCCCCTCGTCACCTTTGACATCTCGTCCGACTTGTTCCATTGCAACCGAATGTGCGATGTGATTATGGTGGAAAACCTAGGTGCTTCTTACCAGCTGACCCGTCACTTGATAGAAGCCGGGCATACCCGCATCGCTTTTGCCGGCAACAAGGATTCGTGTCAGAGCTTTTTTGAACGCTGGCAGGGTTATCACCTGGCCATGCAGGAATCTCCTCTCACCCGTGCGGGGGAAATCACCCTGCACTTCAATCTCGAGGGCGCGGATTTTCGGGGCAAGGAATACTATACGACGGACGAGTTCTACGAGCAGCTCAAGAGCATGCCCAAGCTGCCGACCGCCTTTGTCTGTGGAAACGACTATATCGCCAGCAATGTCATCAAGCTAAAGGAACCGCCGTATCGGCTGTATGATCAGGTGGCGGTCACCGGCTTCGACAACACCTCCGAACTGATAGCGTCCATCCCCTCCTGTTCCACCGTGGATATCCATTCCACCGAAATCGGCCAGATGATGGGCGAGCAAATCCTCTGGCGGCTGCAAAACCCGAAAAGCAGCTGGCGCTGCCTGCGCCTGGACAGCGCGGTTATCATTAAATAAACGTGCCTTAGTGCCGTGTATCAGACAAAAAAGTAACGCCAACCAGACGGTTGGCGTTACTTTTTACGTGAGAGAACCATTAGGACTTATACCCCCAGGCTCTTTACCCAAGCAGTCACTTCTTCCGCGGAAGCGTCGCTGTCCAACCTTTTGCCGGGCAGAAAGCGGGCGACGGGACAAACGCCTTTGAGCACATCAACTGTCCGGCCCATGCCGCTGCCGCCGGAGGTGGCAAAAGGAATCACCGTCTTACCGGAAAAATCATAGCTTTCCAAAAACGTTTTTACAATGGTGGGGGCGACATACCACCAGATGGGAAAGCCCACAAAAACGGTGTCGTAGCCGCCCATGTCCGGCACCTTTCCCGCAATCGCCGGGCGGGAAGCGGGGTCGTTCATTTCGAGGCTGGAGCGACTGTGTTTGTCGTTCCAGTTGAGGTCGGCGGATGTGTATGCCTGCTCTGGCACGATCGCATAGAGGTCTCCGCCAGCCGCCTGTGCCAAGGTCTTTGCCAGCCGGGCGGTTTCCCCGCTCGCGGAAAAATAAGCCACTAAGGTTTTACTCATGTAACCGTCTCCCATTCTAAACGGGTTTTTTGTCTTCGCCGCTTTCCTCCTTGGGACGGCGAAGCTGCCGCTCCTTGACCATCAGCCCCTGGCCGTAGCGATCGATCTTATCGTTGAGCCGCTCCAGGGAGGCCTGCATGTCCTCCATCCGGGCGATCAGCTGATTCCGCTGCTCGATTAAAAGGGCCTTGCGGGCATCTATCGTCTCATCTCCCCGCTGGAACAGCGCCACATACTCGATGAGCGCTTCGATCCCCACGCCGGCGGCGCGCATGCACTTCATTAGCTCAATCCAGCGGCAGGACTCCTCATCATAGTCACGGATGCCGCTTTTGTTCCGGGGCCCCGGCGGAATCAAGCCGATACGCTCGTAGTAGCGCAGAGTGTCGGCGCTGATGGCATACCGCCTGCTCACTTCGGCAATGGTCAAGCCTATCCCCCTCTTTTTGTAAATCGTTGTCGTAGAAACCGGTACCTCACAGGCACATGGTAAAGATTTTTTCAATATCGCTCTGCCGGAGAGGCTTGAAGCCGGCCAGGACGCCGTCCTCGCAGGCTTTCTTTGCCATCACCGGGAAGTCCTCCGCCCGAATGCCCACCTCGGTAAAGGTGCGCGCCAGTCCCAGTGTATCGAAAAGAAACGCGGAGAGCTCATCGATGGCCTGCTTGGCGATGTTCATGGGCGGCAGTCCGGCGTCGATGCCGAATACCTCCACGCCGAACTGCACATACTTGGAAACCGTGGTCTCGTCCAAACAATAGGTCAGCCAACGGGGCGTCAGGATGGCCAGTCCCAGACCGTGTGTGATGTCGTAGATAGCGGACAGCTCGTGCTCCATGGGATGGCAGCTCCAGGCCTGCTGCTTGCCGCCGTTCACAAAGCCGTTGATGGCCCAGCTGGAAGTCCACATCAGGTTGGCGCGCGCCTCATAGTTTTCCGGCTCCCGCAGGGCGATGGGGGTGTACTTGATGACGGTCTTCATCAGCCCCTCCATAAAGCAGTCCAGCATATACAGATCCGGCTCCATGTTGAAGTAGACCTCCAGAATGTGGCTCATAATATCCGCTGCGCCGCAGGCCGTTTGATAGGGACTGACCGTATAGGTGTTGGTGGGATCGAGGAAAGAAACCTTGGGCAGCAACGGCGGCGCGAGACGGCCGATTTTATCCTGGGTCTCGGGGTTGCTGATGACGCCGCCCGTGTCCATTTCCGAGCCGGTGGCGGATAGAGTCAGCACCGTCACAATGGGGAGCGCCCTCTCGATGGGCGCCCATTTGCTAAAAAAATCCCAAGGGTCAAAATCCACGCAGGCCCCGGCGGCGATGTACTTCGTCGCGTCGATGGTGGAGCCGCCGCCTACCGCCAGCAGCACGTCGATGCGTTCCTTTTTGCAGAGCGCCGCGCCGGCCCGCACGGAATCGATGCGGGGATTCGGCTCGATGCCGGAAAGCTCGAAGAGGGTGAGCCCCGCCGCCTTGACCTCGGCCGCCACCGCGTCGTATAAGCCGGACTTTTTGATGGAACCGCCCCCGTAGGTCAGCAGTACCCGCTTGCCGTATTTGGCCAGCTCCTCGCCCAAATGGCTGAGCTGATGTTCACCGAAATAGACCTTGGTAGGAATGTCATAAATAAAACTGTTCATTCTAGAATCTCCTTTTCCTGTTTTATTGGTTCCCCGCTGCCTCGTTCACGCACCGAAGCGCGTTCAGGCTGCGGGGATAACCGATATAGGGCAGACACTGGGATATGGCGTCGATAAGAAACCGTTTATCGTTTCCCAGCCACAGATTGGCGGCCGCGTGGCTGGTCAGCTGCGGCTCGCATCCGCCCTGGGCGGCGAGAAGGCACAGGGTGATCAGTTCCCGCTGCCGGAGATCCAATCCCTTGCGAGTATACCAGTCGCCGAAACAGTTCTCCGCCTGCCACCGCTTGAGGTGACGGCTTTCCTCTTCCCCGGACCGCCAAAAATCCCGCATGCCTTCGCCGAAAACATCCACCTGGGCCTGCACGCCCGCCTCGAGACGGGTCTCCCGCGTCGTGGTGGCTGCTCCTTCCAAGGGCAACGCGATCCCCTGCGCAGTCAGCGTTTCATTGACAGCTCTCATAAAAGGGAAAACCCGCCCGAAGCCTAAGTAGGCGGTGGCCTGGTAGACGATTTCCTTAATCTCCGCCGGTGTGACGCCAACGCGTAGCGCGACGGGCAGCATCTCCGTAAACGCCTCGACTCCCTGACACCCAAGCAATGCAGCCAAAATAACATGGAATCGCGTGTGTTCGTCTAGGCTCCCCTGATGGGCTGCCTCATCAAAAGCAAAGCTGCCAAACCTCTCGACGAACTCTGGATCCGTTCTCAACAACTCCGCAACAAAGCCAGCGTCCCTTATGGTATCGGAGAATACCAACTTGAAAACCTCTTTTCTCATCGACGTTATCTTTAGCTTAGCACTTGGAGTACACTCCAAGTCAAGCGCAAATTTTAAATTCACGCTCCCCGCGGGGGGAGCGACGCTATGAGAGTTTAGCCAAGCTCAAGGCGGATTATATTTCAATCCACGCTCCCCGCGGGGGGAGCGACACCGGGGCGAAGGTCCTAAAAATTACCGGAAGAGAATTTCAATCCACGCTCCCCGCGGGGGGAGCGACCGACGAAAATCGAAAATATTATCCGTCGATTTGAAATTTCAATCCACGCTCCCCGCGGGGGGAGCGACAGGCAAAATTCGCATCGCTGCCTATCGACATCAAATTTCAATCCACGCTCCCCGCGGGGGGAGCGACCCTCCTTTTTTATGGTTATTTCCATCCATTTTAGGATTTCAATCCACGCTCCCCGCGGGGGGAGCGACCAGAATGTTTATGCGCACCGCAGGGACCACGAAGCATTTCAATCCACGCTCCCCGCGGGGGGAGCGACGACATCATCAAGCTGTCGATTCACGAGCAACACCAGTCATTTCAATCCACGCTCCCCGCGGGGGGAGCGACCAACCTAGGCATAAGCGTAACAGGCACAAAGGCAGATTTCAATCCACGCTCCCCGCGGGGGGAGCGACAATGCGTCATTGACGTGGACACCGAAACCGGGGCATTTCAATCCACGCTCCCCGCGGGGGGAGCGACTCTATGTGGATGAGGTTTTACCTGGGGATACCTTCATTTCAATCCACGCTCCCCGCGGGGGGAGCGACCCGCGGATACTCTGCGACCGGGAAACAAGCAACAAGCGCATTTCAATCCACGCTCCCCGCGGGGGGAGCGACAATGTGGCAGAGCACCAGTTCAAATACCGACTTGTTGATTTCAATCCACGCTCCCCGCGGGGGGAGCGACGATTTCTATTGGCCGGCTCTGGCGAATATCGGAATTTCAATCCACGCTCCCCGCGGGGGGAGCGACCGGATACTCCGCAAGCGGTAAACAGGCGACCAGCGCATTTCAATCCACGCTCCCCGCGGGGGGAGCGACTCCACGTTCTTGTAGGTTTCCTGCACCCATTCTGCTATTTCAATCCACGCTCCCCGCGGGGGGAGCGACGTCAAAGTCTTCCAGTAGGTTGCAGAGCGCTGTATTTCAATCCACGCTCCCCGCGGGGGGAGCGACCACGGGTACATACTAGGACTGGCGTGTGTCCGAACCATTTCAATCCACGCTCCCCGCGGGGGGAGCGACCCCTCCTCTTTTATGGTTATTTCCATCCATTTCAGCATTTCAATCCACGCTCCCCGCGGGGGGAGCGACATGTCCGCCATCCGGCAGAGGACCAGCGCCCTGGCGTCATTTCAATCCACGCTCCCCGCGGGGGGAGCGACTCTACCGTTCCGAGCCTATTGCCTAATTTGGAACATTTCAATCCACGCTCCCCGCGGGGGGAGCGACCAGGAAGCCTGGACGCGTGGCACTACGCAGACTACTATATTTCAATCCACGCTCCCCGCGGGGGGAGCGACCAGACCTAGGAAACGCAACAGCCGCCACAATAAACATTTCAATCCACGCTCCCCGCGGGGGGAGCGACAGCATTCCGCAGATGGCACCTCCGACTGGAAACGATTTCAATCCACGCTCCCCGCGGGGGGAGCGACTTTGTCAAAGTCTTCCAGTAGTTTGCACAGTGCTGTATTTCAATCCACGCTCCCCGCGGGGGGAGCGACGACAAGAGCTACGCGAAAAAACTTGCAATACAAGCAATTTCAATCCACGCTCCCCGCGGGGGGAGCGACGCGCTAGTCCTCTGCCGGATGGCGGACATCGACACCATTTCAATCCACGCTCCCCGCGGGGGGAGCGACAGCAAAAGTGCATGTTTTTTATGCGAGAATTTATCCATATACCATAAATTCTGCACGCAGATTTTCCTAAAAGCATTCTCTCCTTTGCTCTCGACTTAAATTCAAGAAAAGATAAGGCTTAAAACTGGTGCGAACCTCCTGTGTTTTTCTGTGCACATCCCGTTCGCACCGTCATAAAATCAGCGGCTCTTCGGGACGATAGCTTTGTTTACAGCCAAAATGCTCCACTTTTTTCTCATAACGATCCCCTAAATAATAAAAACGCAAACTGTCTTTTTCTTTATCCATAATGTCACAAAGCTTTGCTTGCAAGCTCCGGCATTGTGCCGCATCCAGCAAGCATTCAAAAACAGAACATTGCACCCTCTGGCCATAGTTGACACATTGCTTCGCAATTCGGCGCAGACGTTTGCGTCCCGAGGCGTCTTCTGTGTTGACATCGTAGGTGATTAAAACAAGCATCTCCCATCACTTCCATAAAAACGGTGGATACCCATCCAAGTCGCCGCGTAGATATCGCGCCAACAGCAAAGCTTGTATGTAGGGAACCATTCCCCATGGCAGCTTCTCTCCCAGGTATGGATGCGTCAGCGTTTCCATTTTCTTTTCCTGCCAGCCTTTCAGAAAAATTCTGCGTGCGTTGTCTGTCATGAAAACAGCCCCGCTTTCGCGCGTCTCAAAATCATCCGGCGCCAAGATTCTGTTATTAACAAGCGTTAAGACAAACCGATCCGCCATACAGGGACGGAGCTCTTCCATGAGATCCAAGGCCAGGGATGTTCTCCCCGGGCGATCGCGGTGTAAAAACCCCACATAGGCGTCCAGCCCCACGCTCTCCAATGCGGACGCGCAATCGTTGGCAAGCAGGCTGTAGGCAAAAGACAGCATAGCATTGAACGCATCCAAAGGCGGCCGCCGGCTTCTGCCGTGAAAGAAAAACTCGTTTTTATTGTTCAGAATCATTTCATCCAGCACATCGAAATAAGCCGCGGCGCCGACGCCCTCCAAGCCCCGAAGCTGATCAAGATGAGCGGCCGAGGCAACCTGCGGAAGCAAATTTTTCAGTTGAGCGGACGCAGACTTAAGCCGTTCGTCATTTATCCGCAGACCATGATCGCGCCGGGCCCGTTCCAAACTCCAGCGGGAATTGTACAGCTTTCCAAAAATCATCGTACGCGCGGCGGCACAGCTAAGCTCTGCATCATCCGCCACCCGGTACTGCGCCCTGCGAAGCAGCACATTTCCGCTGCTCTCTCCGCAGATCCGCGCCAAAAAACGTCCGCCGGGTGAGCAAAAGGATAAACTGACGCCCCGCTGCGCACAGGCACCCATTAATGCCGGAGAAGCCCCCGCATAAGAAAAAGAAACAATGCCAAACAGGGTGTGCAGGGGGTAACGAGCCACCGCCTGCTTATCCCGGTTAGCCACCACATTTTCGCCATCCAGCGACAAGTAAATATCCTCAGATGTAATGAAAAGCGTGTTGAGCAGATGCTTCATCCGATATCCTCCAGGCTTTCTCTGACATAATCCGCTACCGGGCGTGTGTGCATCAGGCCGGGCAGACATAAATCCTTCAGAGAGCAGGCATTGCATGCACGGCTTCGTTTGCCCTTAGGC
>ERZ827520.4571-NODE-4571-length-10274-cov-3.037479_pt1 | contig 10274 bp, 7 predicted proteins | sample MGYA00519581_ERZ827520 | MGnify/ENA primary metagenome ERZ827520 (study PRJEB31778, sample SAMEA3449339) | human gut metagenome | biome: human gut; feature: human-associated habitat; material: faeces | place: United Kingdom | collected 2010/2012 ...
ACGATATCCCCCTGTATTTAGTGCTTTTCCCCATACACTCTGCCCGGTAACTGCCTTTGCATACGGATCCAGTAAAATATGCTTTTTATCAAACAGAAGACCTTCCTTTGGTTTCCACGGTCCGTCCAGCCTGTACGCATATTCAAATTCTTCAATATCCAGTCCGAATACCATCATGGAAAATACATCCCCGATCCGGCAGTTTTCCGGGAATGGGATCACCGCATAAGGTTCCGGTTCCTTTCTGTGAAACAGAAGAAGTTCACATGTCACAGCCCCTTTTGAATGCACTGTAAAATTAACTGCCGACTGAAATGCAGTCGCACCCTCATCACGATACAGTCCGGGACAGATTTCAAATCCATTTACATTTTCTGTCGGAACCCATCTTGGCATCATTTCTTCCAGCATTTTACCAGCTCCTTCCATGTCATGTTTTCAGTATAGCACATTTTTCCGTTTACACATCTTTCCTTTCTGTATATAATATAAAGGATTACATATTTTTTTTGCAGCAGACTCAAGGAGGTTTTTTATGACTGCACAGCATCTATATTATTTATTTCAGTGCTTCTTTATATATGCCTTTTTAGGCTGGTGTACAGAAGTTGCGTTTGCCGCTTTTAAAGAACGTCGTTTTGTCAACCGTGGATTCTTAAATGGCCCGATCTGTCCGGTATACGGTTTCGGCGTGGTTGCAGTCATTCATTTTCTGACACCGCTTCGTTCCAACCTGCTCCTGCTATATCTCGGAAGTGCTATTCTTGTTACTGCAATCGAATGGCTGACCGGGTTCATTCTCGAAAAGGTTTTCCATAACAAATGGTGGGATTATTCTAATATGCCGCTCAATCTGAATGGATATGTGTGCCTTTTGTTTTCTCTGATCTGGGGAGTGTTCTGTGTTTTCATCGTAGATGTATTCCATCCACTGATTGACACACTGCTCTCACACATTCCTTTCCTTGTCGGTATCATTCTTGTATGTATTCTGGTGATTGCCGGACTTGCCGATCTCTATGTAACAGCATCCGGTATCCTGAAGCTCAACAAACGTCTTGAAAAAATGCAGGCCATTGCAGACGAACTTCATCAGATTTCCGACAAGCTTGGTGAATCAATCTACAAGCGTACCATTACAGCTATGGAAAAACAGGAAGAGTTCAAAGATACTGTATCTGAGAAGCAGGAAGAATTTAAATCTGCTATTTCCGAAAAACAGGAAGCAATTTCAGACACCCTTGCCGATGTTTCTGACGAAGTAAAAGAACGGATTGCTCTTCTTCGCAGAAGCTACCTGGAAAATGTCAAAGCAACTTCTCATATGCAGAAGCGTATCATGAAAGCTTTCCCGAAAATGCAGAGCCGCAATTACAAAGAATCCTTTGAAGATCTTAGAAACAAACTGAAGGAAATGTCTCTCAAAAAATAACAGGTTGTAAAAAATCCATCTGGTTTTCTTTTAAAAAAAGAAATCAGATGGATTTTTTATCTTTAAAATTATGATGTGAGTATCAAAAGTAAATTTTGCCACTCACTAATGTTTCCTCTTGATCTTGTCCAGATACGGAATCTCGATTGGATCGATTGCATCAAGTGGCTGTTCTTTATTGATCTTCTTTTTGCGTGTGTGCTTTTTCAGAAGTGCACCACCCCGGTTATAAACCAAAAAGAAAAAATCAGAAGTTTATTGAATTTTCCAATTTTGTCTTTTGTCGTCTTCGTGTAATACTCCCCACCGGACTGGATCTCTCCTTTTTCCCTGATCTGCCGGATCAGATCCAGCTCTGTCTCAATCCGTACCGGAAATTCCGTATACCCCATGCCGACGCAGTCCAGCTTATGCGCATCACTTCCTCCGGTTCCCGGTTTTCCATATTTTTCAGCAAGATACTTCGCCCCTTCATTGGACTGTGGTGGCTCACATGCATTGAAAGTCTCTATAAAATCAAATTTTTCAATCAACTCCGGAGATTTCTGCCATCTTTTCGTATTCGTAAAACTCAGATACTTTTCCCCACACGGATGTGCCGGTCCACAGATTCCTCCATTGTGATGCACAAAATCAATCAGCAGCGAAAGCGGAAGCCCTCTCAGCTCCAGAAGGCGCATCTTTACTCCCTGTGGCATAATGATCAGAATGTGTCCCGCATCCAGTGTATCATACTCTATTCCTTTCAATACGACAAAATCTTTGTATTTTCTCCCTTTGACCGTATTCTTCCAGTGCCGATATCCATTATAGGTGTCATGATCTGTAACCAGCATTCCGCCAATGCCTTTAGACTGCAGCTTTTTAATAAATTCTTCAATCGGCACTTTGCTGTCAATTGATCCTTCTCTTACATGACAATGCATATCTATCTTCATATTTTCATCTCCAGATCTTATATCGTTGATACTATTTTTATTATACCTCTTTTTTTATAACGCTGCAAGAAATACCGGTTTCTTCCAGCCATTCCTGATCAAATGCAAAAGAGGATGTATCACATTCTGATACATCCTCTCATCCATCTTATCTATTCTTCATCCTCGTCATCATCATCATCCAGATCGATCAGCATGGTTCTTGCCATCTCTATTTCTTCTTCTTTTGATGTTTCTTTCTTGATCGCATTTGCTCTTCGAACCTGCTTCTTGTTGATCTCACTTGACTTCATAATAAACTGGATCACGATTCCGATAAATGTAATCCCAATCGAAATGATCCACATGAAAATCACATTTTTCAGACCTGCCAGATCATAGATCATCATTCCTGCTCCAAAACCGCCTGCTAATGCCGTCGCAATAATCACAAACGGTTCAAACCAGATCATCGCAAGGATTGCGAAAATCAGTCCGACTGCTCCGCAGACTGCCAGCATGATCCAGTTTCCCGCATTTGTAATCGCAAGTACTGTGCCAGCCATTCCCAGAAAGCATACCCAGAAAGCTCCGAATTTCTTAAATACACTGTTCAGTATTGCAAAAACCAAACCCGCAACACCGGCTGCGATCAGTACCGGAACAGCTTCAAGTCCCATAAGATATGTCACGGAAAATCCAAGCAATGCCCCTGCAACAAATCCAATCACTGCATTCCAGACACGGATCAGCTTCAAACCTAAAATTCCAATGAAAACCGATATAACAATTGATACCGCCGAAACAATCACGGCTTCTTTTCCTGCTATAAATACCGCACTGTTTCCCATGATATCCTTCAATACTATACCTATTGATTCCATCCTAATCTCTCCTCCTGTCGTACTTTCCTGTTGTTAAGTCAGACGCTTATTTTGATGAAGAGTCTGAAGATGTATCTGTATCTTCGGTCGTGCTCTTAACCGTTACGCCCTGATCAGCAAAACTGATCGTATTCCATACTTTTTTATGTACTTTAATATCCGTTTTCTTTTTCCATTTCTTACAAATTGACTGATACTGGTCACTCTTTCTCTGTGATACAATGGACTCTTTCTTGGTATCCGTTGCATCACGGTCAAGAAGGCTGACTACTTTTGCAACATAATAGCCATTGTCTGCTTCGATCACGTCTGTTACTTCGCCTTCTTTTAACTTATCAGCAGCTTTGATCAGATCTTCGTTTGGCGATGTCGTATCCGAGTCAAATGTCAGATCGGTGGCTGATGCACCTACTGCTGTTGCAAATACAGAAAAATCTTCTGCCGAAGCCGCATCTTTCTGGAAATCTTCTGCTTTCTTTTTCACTTCTGCTTTTTCGTCATCTGACATATCTGTCGATTTTCCATCACTGCCCGTTGTCTTTGTAGAGAACAGCACATACTGCATTTTCTTCTGTGCTGCTTCCTCATCGGATACATTCGTATCTACATCCGCAGTCATGGCAGTTTCCATCTTCTTCTGAAGTGTCAGAAGTTCCAGTACTTTCTTTACCGTCTTTTCATCGCCCGATACTGCATCTTTTGCAGCACTGTCATTGCTGTCAGTAAATTTCTTCGCAGCATCCTCGATGCTTTTTTCCTCATCATCACTTAGCGAAACTTTATAATCATCCTTGTGCTCATCCAGAATATACATTTCTTCCAGAGAATCCATGATTGAATCCTTATAATTCTCTTCGTAAGTCTTTCCGTCTTTAACTTCTTTTCCACAAAAATCATCTCCCAGATAACTGCTATATGTTGTTTCAAACTGCGCCTGCTGATATCTTGCAAAAAAGTTCGCCACATCTGCAGTCACTTTCTCATCTCCGACTTCTACCACTGTATCCTGTCCGTTAAACTTGCTTCCACATCCGTTTAAAGATGCAATGCAGGCAACTGCCAGTATACAGGCAACCACTCTTTTTTTCATTTATAAAATTTCCTCCTTGATCTTCTCTCCATTGTACACACTTCTTCACTATGCACTCGTATAGTATATCTTTTTTTTACCTTACTGGCAATCTTTTTCATAAAAAATACACATTATTCTTCGACAAGTCCCTGTATATCTTCGACAATTTTTCCTGCATTTTCAAGAATCTGCTCTGCTTTTTCTTTTTTATTTTTCCGAAGTTTACAATAAATAAAATATGGATTTTCTGCATCTGTCTTAAATGTCAGTTCTCCCTTATATTTTGCCAGCAGTTCCGGAATCTTTGCTACATTTACCCTTGCCTTCTCATACATGGTAAATTTGTATTCATCGCCTTTTTGCTCTACCGAAATTACATAAGCCGCATGTGCTTTCGCCTTCAGCTGCGCGATCATCAGAAGCTGCTGCACCTTGCGTGGCGGATCGCCGAAACGGTCAATCAGTTCTTCTAGCATATCTTCCTGTTCTTCTTCTGTCTCAATTGCTGCGATCCGTTTATAGATATCCAGCTTCTGATACTCATTCGGAATATAAGATGCCGGAATATAAGCATCAATATTCAGATCCACGTTTGTCGCATAGGTTTCTTCCGGGATTTCTCCCTTCAGGTGACGGACTGCCTCACTTAACATCTTACAGTAAAGATCGTATCCCACTGCATCCATATGTCCATGCTGTTCCTCCCCAAGCAGGTTTCCTGCCCCACGGATTTCCAGATCCCGCATGGCGATTTTTACACCAGAGCCAAGATCTGTAAACTCACGAATTGCCGAAAGACGTTTTTCTGCAACCTCCCGGAGCATTTTGTCTCTTCTGTACAAAAGAAATGCATATGCCATACGGTTCGATCTTCCAACTCTTCCACGTAGCTGATAAAGCTGGGAGAGCCCCATCCGATCTGCATCATGGATGATCATGGTATTGGCATTGGAAATGTCAAGACCAGTCTCGATGATCGTCGTCGATACCAGAACATCAATTTCTCCATTGATGAAATCGTACATAATATCTTCTAACTTGTGTTCCCGCATCTGCCCGTGTGCATATGCCACATTTGCATCCGGCACAAGTTTCTGGATCTTCGCTGCCATTTCAGCTATATCCTGGACACGGTTATAGACATAGTAAACCTGCCCGCCCCGCGCAAGTTCACGGTTAATCGCCTCGCGAACCATTTCTTCATTGTATTCACAGACAAAGGTCTGGATGGGCTGGCGATCCTGCGGTGCTTCCTCGAGCACACTCATATCCCGGATGCCGATCAGGCTCATGTGCATGGTACGTGGAATCGGCGTCGCCGTCAGTGTCAGAACATCCACATTTTTTTGCAGCTGTTTGATTTTTTCTTTATGCGTCACGCCGAACCGCTGCTCCTCATCGACAATCAGAAGGCCAAGATCTTTGAACTTTACGTCCTTCGACAGAACGCGGTGTGTTCCGATGACAATATCCACGAGTCCTTTTTTCAGATCCTCCAGCGTTTTTTTCTGCTCTGCCGGCGTGCGGAACCGGCACAGAAGATCAACGCGCACCGGAAAGTCCTTCATGCGCTCAACGAACGTATTGTAATGCTGCTGTGCCAGAATGGTGGTCGGAACGAGGTAGACGACCTGTTTGCTCTCCTGTACTGCCTTGAACGCTGCACGGATTGCAACCTCGGTTTTGCCGTATCCGACATCGCCGCAGATCAGGCGGTCCATGATCTTTTTGCTCTCCATGTCCGCCTTTGTCGCCTCGATCGCCGCAAGCTGATCGTCCGTCTCCTCAAACGGAAACAGTTCCTCAAATTCCTTCTGCCAGATCGTATCCTTTCCGAACTGATAGCCGGATGACGCCTGCCGCTCGGCATACAGCTTCACGAGATCCTGTGCGATATTTTTTACCGCATGGCGAACCCGTGTTTTCGTCTTATTCCATTCCTGACCGCCGATTTTATTCAGCTTCGGCACCTTTGCAGCTTCGCCGGACGCATACTTCTGCAGCGTATCAAGCTGGGTGGCCAGCACATAGAGGTTCGATCCGCCCGCATACTCGATTTTCATGTAATCACGCGTTACGCGGTCCATCTCAATTTTTTCGATACCGCGGTAAATACCAAGACCGTGGCTCTCGTGCACGACATAGTCACCGATCGAAAGATCCGCAAAATTTTGGATTTTCTGACCGGAATACTCCGATTTCTTCCGGTTTTTCTTCTTCTCTTTTCCAAAAATATCCGTCTCTGTAATCAGCACAAATTTCTGCATCGGATATTCAAAGCCTCTGCGGGCCGCGCCGTGGATCAGCATGACCTCGCCCGGTTTCAGAACACGCTCCTCATTCTCGCTGTAGAAGGCCGGAATCTCCTCATTCTGCAGGTCCTCTGCCAGATGCTGCGCCCTCGTCCGCGACGGACTCGCCAGTACAATACGGTAACCCGCTTTTTTCCAGGATTTCAGATCTTTTACCAGAAGCGGGAACTGATTGTTATACGAATTGACCGATTTCACCGTCACACTGAATTCGTCACGGATATTCCACTCGCCCTTCTGCGGCTCCATCAGCGATACGGCAACACAGCCGCGGCGGTTCAGTTTTGCCACAAGCTCCGCCGTACTGCACATCAGCTTCGCCTGTCCCGGCAGGAGGTATCCCTTTTCGAGACGGTGGCTCACGCTCTCCTGAAATTCTGCTTCCAGCGCATCGGCACACTCGATGATGCGGTTCGGCTCATCGAGGAAAATGCGGCTGTTCTCCGGCAGATACTCAAAGAACGAGATGGTCTCCGGATAAAAATAATGAAGATACTGCTCCGCTCCCTGCAGAATTTCGCCCTCGCCGATCTGATCGCAGATTTCCTCTGCCGCATGGCGGATACGCGCCGCTTCCTCCGTCATCATCTTGTCGCGGAACTTTGTGCTTTGCGCTTTTGCCTCTTTTTTAATCGCTTTCACACCGCGCGCAATCGTATTCTCTGTTAAAATCAGCTCCGATGCCGGATAGATTGTGATTTCCTCGAGGTTTTCAATCGACCGCTGGCTCTCCGCATCGAAGCTTCGGATGGAATCTATCTCATCGCCCCAGAGCTCAATCCGGATCGGGTTCTGTTCCGTCAGCGGATAAATATCGAGAATGCCGCCGCGGACGGAAAACTGGCCGGTCGACTCCACCTGAAAGGTACTCTCATAGCCGAGCCGCACCAGCTCTTTTCTTATTTTATCCAGATCGAGTTCGCTGTCATTGCGCAGATGGATGCAATGTTTTTCGAACACGCCAAGAGGCAGAAGAAAGTCCATACATCCCCCTACACTGGTGATGATGGTAACTTCCTTCCGCTCAAGAAGTGCCTGGATCACCTGAAGCCGCTGCCGGATCAGCAGATTTCCGTGAATGTCTGCCTGATAGAAAATCAGGTCCTTCGCCGGATAATACAGCGTCTCCGCATCGTACAGCCGGTAATCCTCATATAATTCTTTTGCTTTTAATTCATTTTCCGCGATCAGAAGCCGCACCGGGGCATCCTCGGAGAGACCTGCAATCATGTGGGCTTTCTGGCTTTCCAGACAGCCCGAGATCACCGTCACACCTGCGGTTCCTTTTTTCAGATCACGGAACAGCTCGTCAAAACGGGCAATTTCTTTGATCGGTTCTAATAACGCTTTCATTTTCCTTACTCTGCCGGGTTTGCAGATTTGCGGTTATACTCATTCATAGCTGCGTCCACATCCCCGTTCAGCATCTGCTCGATTGCTTTTGCCGCATGCTCGATCGCCAGATTTACAAGGGGACGTTCGTCTTTCGTAAACGGACTTAACACGTAGTCCGCCAGATCCCAGTTTTTCGGTTTCTCACCGACGCCGACCTTCACACGCATAAAATGGTCGGTGCCAAGATTGGCGATGATGTTTTTGATGCCGTTGTGGCCGCCCGCGCTTCCTTTTTTGCGGATACGGATCTGTCCCGGCGCCAGGCTGATATCATCGTAAACCACGATCAGCTCGCTCTCCGGATCCACTTTGTAATAGTTCACCAGCTCCCGCACAGACTCACCGCTCAGATTCATATACGTCATCGGCTTTGCAACGATAACCTTCTGACCTGCGATCATGCCTTTTCCGAACAGAGCCTTGTGGCCTGTACCGGAGGAAGGGATCTGATATTCATCGATCAGATAATCGATGGTATCAAATCCGACATTGTGCTTCGTCCCTTCGTACTGGCGCGTTGGATTTCCCAGACCTACTATAATATACATAAATTCTCCTGTCATCAGACCATTTTCCGGCGCAGTTTTTGTTCACGTCACGGTCAAAACGGATATTCTCCATCCACTTCGCTACTTGCGCATAACCGAATAGCTGCTTCGCCGCACCGAAAAATGATATATTGTTTTTCCATCTGTCATAAAGAAAGAACACGAACAAAAGAGCAGCCTTTTTCCTGCTCTTTTATTCGCTGAAATGCTTCGGCAATGTTTAGTTAAAGTATACCAGTTCGCTCTCCGGTTTCTTGGCCGGTTTGATTTCTTTTGCATACAGAACCGGGCCTTCGCCATCGTAAACCTTCATATAGCCCCATTTTACCGTTGCAGTCACGTCAACCCAGGAACCCATTACGAGAGATTTGGCGCTTGCGCATTTGCAGACATAGCCGATAAAAGAAGTATCATCTGCACAGCAGGTCATTGCCATACGACCCGGAACAAAGAAATCGGCTCCGACATCCTTGCTCTTTAATACCATACCGCGGAAATGAACAGTCTTGCCCTCGTAACGCTCCGGGTTGTCGCCCATATCGACATACCAGATTCCGTAATCGGCATCGTCGATTTCGATCACATCGGCATCGGTATCAAACGGCATCTGATCCTCAAAAATGTTGTCAATTTCGCCTTCTTCATTCTCAAACAGAACGTCGCACGCCTGGTTGACTACTTTGATGCTGCGGCGGAAGGATGGAAGCTGATCTTCCGGACGGCAGCGGTTGAACATGACCATATCGGCATTTTTTGCCATCTCCATGAAAACAGATTTCATATTCTGCATATAAATCTGGAAGCAGCTTGCATCGACCGTCACAATCTCCTGTACAATGCCCCAGCCGCGCGGCAGCTCCATTTCTTCGAGTTTTTTTACGCTCCAGAGCGGGTTGTATTCGAGAATGATTCGCTCCGGGCGGTATTTGCGGTTCAGTTTTTTCAGGTAATCCAGGGTAAACTGCTCTGGTCCTTCTACGATTTCCAGGACGGTGTTGTGTTTGAGCAGTTCTTTTTCGTCGTACTCTACTTCACCTTCTTCGGTTGTGATCAGAAGGGTTGGTCCGTCGATCTGGAAATAGTCCTGTGCTACGGTAAAATTGATAAAAGAGGTTTTTCCACTCTCCAGAAATCCTGTTATGAGATAAATCGGAATTTCTACTTCGTCTTCTTCGTACATTTTGTACCTCCGTTGTCTTTGACGTACTCCCGGAATCTTTCTGCACTTGCTTTTGCGGCTGAGATTCCGGGCGTGCCTTTTGCTTTGTCTCTAAATCAAGAAAAAAGCTGCCACATCGGATTTTGTTTCTGATGCGGCAGCTTCACTACAGTTCACAGGTACCCTGCGGACCGTAATTTTCGCAGCTACTTTGTATTTTTACAGTCCGAACAGCTCTGCCAGCTTATCTTCTGCTAATTTGGAACCGATGACACAGATTCTTCCGGTGAATTCCGGTGCTCCGTCACGTACTTCGTACTCTTCCGGAACCATATCGAAATAGATCCACTGTCCATCGGCGCCTGCTACCATACCTTTGGCACGAAGAACCATACCATAAGCGGTATCCTCGGAAAGTTTCTTTAAGATGCCTTCGATCTGCTCTTTGGTAAAGGTCTTCACAGTCTCCTGACCCCAGCTTGTGAAAACTTCGTCTGCGTGATGATGGTGATGATGCTCATGACCACAGCCGCACTCGTCATCGTGGTGATGATG
>ERZ827520.4572-NODE-4572-length-10271-cov-2.871770_pt1 | contig 10271 bp, 6 predicted proteins | sample MGYA00519581_ERZ827520 | MGnify/ENA primary metagenome ERZ827520 (study PRJEB31778, sample SAMEA3449339) | human gut metagenome | biome: human gut; feature: human-associated habitat; material: faeces | place: United Kingdom | collected 2010/2012 ...
GCCAGCCATTCATTCGCCAGTAAGACGTTAAACTCGCCACGTTCCTCGCCCAGCGCCAGTTTATATTCATCGCGATAACAAAGTACCAGCGCCGGATCGACGCCCACCATTGGCATCCCCAGCTTCGCCATACGGTTGAGGAAATCCGCCGTCTTTTTCGCCGTCTTCGCAAAACGATTAAGAAAGCCTTTGATATGCTGGGCTTTGCCATTTGGCGAAAATGGCAGTAACACAGGCTGGAAACCTAATTTTTCGACCAGACGGACAAAATCCGCCACCACTTGCGCATCGTAATAGCTGGTAAAGGGGTCCTGCACCACCAACACCGTGCGCGCTTTCTGCTCTGCATTGAGAGCTTCAAGCTGTTCCAGCGTCATGTTTGCCGAGCGATGCCCCACCATTTGTTGTTGTAGCGAGGGGACTGACAGCAGTGGCAAATCAACCATGCCGATATGTTTTTCCGAGAGTTTGCGCACCAGCGGCTGGTTAATGAAGAAGTTAAAGGTTTTCGGCGCGCGTGCCATCAACGGTGCGTAGCTCTCGACCGTAGCAACGAGGTGGTCGCGAAGCGGGCGTAAATAACGGGTGTGATAGAGCTGCAGAAAACGAGAGCGAAACTCCGGCACATCAATTTTGATGGGGCACTGGGTCGAACACGCTTTACAGGCCAGACAGCCCGACATTGCCTCTTTGACTTCGTGTGAGAAGTCGTATTCGCCTTTATTCGCATGCCAGCTATTGCGCGTGCGGGCAATTAACGTCCGTAAACTGACGCCGGATTCAGGCAGTTCTTGTTCCAGTTTGAGTGGGTCAACGCCGCGATCCGCCAACAAACGCAGCCATTCACGCACCAGCGTTGCGCGCCCTTTCGGTGAATGAATCCGGTTCTGGGTGATCTTCATCGACGGACACATCGGACTACGGGCATCAAAGTTGAAGCATAAACCGTTGCCGTTACACTCCATCGCACCGCGCCACTGCTGGCGTACCGCAATGGGGATCTGTCGATCGAATGTACCGCGCTTCACCGCGTCCACTTTCATCATCGGTGCATCGAGACCTTCTGGCGGGCAAATCTTCCCAGGGTTGAGTCGGTTATGCGGGTCAAATGCCGCTTTCACTTTGCGCAGTTCTGCAAAAAGTTCCTCACCGAAAAACGCCGGGCTGTATTCAGCGCGAAAACCTTTGCCGTGCTCGCCCCACAACAAACCACCGTATTTCGCAGTCAACGCCACCACGTCATCAGAGATTTGCTTCATCAAAATCTCTTGTTGTGGATCGCACATATCCAGTGCCGGACGGACGTGCAAGACACCTGCGTCGACGTGACCGAACATACCGTAGCTTAAGCCGTGGCTGTCGAGCAGCGCGCGAAATTCAGCAATATAATCGGCCAGATGTTCCGGCGGTACGCAGGTATCCTCAGCAAACGGAATTGGCTTAGCGGCACCTTTGGCATTGCCAAGCAGACCAACGGCTTTTTTGCGCATCGCATAGATACGTTCAACGCCCGCCAGTTCGCGGCACACCTGCCAGCCAATCACACCTGCCTGTTGGCTGGCAATCAGCTCATCAAGCCGCACACAGAGTGCATTAACTCGCTCGTCAATCAGCGCCTCATCATCACCAGCAAATTCCACAATGTTCAGCCCGAGCATTTCTTTGTCAGGTACATCGGTAATCAACTCGCTGACGGAATGCCAGACAATATCTTCCCGCGCCAGATTCAGCACTTTTGAGTCAACCGTCTCTACCGAAAGCGCCCGCGCCTCAACCATAAACGGCGCGTTACGCAGCGCAGAGTCAAAAGAGTCATATTTGACGTTCACCAGACGGCGCACTTTAGGCAAGCGCGTAATATCCAGCCGCGCTTCGGTAATAAAGGCCAGCGTCCCTTCTGAACCCGTCAGAATGCGCGTCAGATCGAACTCGGTCATCTCATCGTTAAAGACATGACGCAGATCGTAACCGGTAAGAAAGCGGTTAAGCTTGGGGAAGTTGTCGATGATTAACTGGCGTTGCTGACGGCAACGTTGATAAACCGTGTTATAAATTCGCCCGATTGTGGTATTGGATTTACCCAGCGTTTCCGCCAGTTCGACGGGTAAAGGTTGCGTATCGAGAATATCGCCCCCCAACAACACCGCGCGTACGCCAAGTACGTGATCTGACGTTTTGCCATAGACCAGCGATCCCTGACCGGATGCATCGGTATTGATCATCCCGCCGAGCGTTGCCCGGTTGCTGGTGGAAAGTTCTGGCGCAAAAAAGTAGCCAAAGGGTTTCAGGTACTGATTGAGTTGGTCTTTAATCACCCCGGCCTCAACGCGCACCCAGCCCTCTTCAGGGTTAATTTCGATGATGCGGTTCATATGGCGGGACATATCAACAATAATCCCCTGGTTGAGCGCCTGACCGTTAGTGCCGGTACCGCCGCCGCGGGGGGTAAAGATCAACGATGAATAGCGTTCCTGCGCGGCAAGACGGGCGATCATCGCTACATCTGCGGTTGAACGCGGAAATACCACCGCATCGGGGAGAAGTTGGTAAATACTGTTGTCGGTCGACATTGTCAGACGATCGGCATAACTTGTCGCCGTATCGCCAGTAAAACCCTGTTGCTCCAGCTCTTGCAAAAAATTAAGCACCAATTGAACGACGCCAGGTGCCTGGGAAATCTGTGGAATCATTATATTGACCCTTTCCTGCGGTCTGTGATGTAGGTCGATACACTGTTCTTTCAGGCTGCTAATAGCGCACTGAAAGGTGATGTTTGTTTACTCTATGGATTTCGAGTTGCAGGAAGGCGGCAAGCGAGTGAACTCCAGGAGCTTACAAAAGTAAGTGACTGGGGTGAACGAACGTAGCCGCAGCACATGCAATTTGAAATACGACGAGTAAATCGTTTGCGTGTTGCCTGAGTTGTTGTACCACATTTTTTTCTAACACGCCCATCAGAATTAAGGGCAGAATCGGCCTGTTAAAAACCGCTGAAATTGCTCATCATTATGCAGGTGAGTTTCGCGTGTTCACGTCGCGTCGACGATTTGACGCACAAAAAAGGTGAAAAGTAGTTATGGTAAATGTTCGTCAGCCCAGGGATGTCGCACAAATTCTGCTTTCGGTGCTGTTTTTAGCCATCATGATTGTGGCATGTCTGTGGATTGTACAACCCTTTATTCTCGGCTTTGCATGGGCTGGTACGGTGGTTATCGCCACCTGGCCGGTATTGTTACGTTTGCAAAAGATCATGTTTGGTCGCCGCTCTCTCGCCGTTCTGGTGATGACGCTGTTATTAGTGATGGTGTTTATCATCCCTATTGCCTTGCTGGTTAACAGTATCGTCGACGGCAGCGGTCCGCTAATTAAAGCCATTTCCAGCGGTGACATGACGTTACCCGATCTGGCGTGGCTTAATACCATTCCGGTGATTGGCGCGAAGCTGTATGCAGGCTGGCACAACTTGCTGGATATGGGGGGTACGGCGATCATGGCGAAAGTCCGTCCTTATATTGGCACCACCACCACCTGGTTCGTTGGGCAGGCGGCGCATATCGGGCGCTTTATGGTGCATTGTGCGCTGATGCTTCTCTTCAGTGCCCTGCTGTACTGGCGCGGTGAACAGGTGGCACAAGGCATTCGCCATTTTGCAACCCGTCTGGCAGGCGTTCGCGGAGATGCCGCCGTACTGCTGGCGGCACAGGCTATCCGCGCGGTGGCGCTGGGTGTGGTGGTGACGGCGTTAGTACAGGCTGTGCTTGGCGGTATCGGCCTCGCCGTATCCGGCGTGCCTTATGCAACTTTGCTCACGGTGTTAATGATCCTCTCCTGCCTTGTCCAGCTTGGACCGTTGCCGGTACTGATTCCGGCGATTATCTGGCTCTACTGGACTGGCGATACCACCTGGGGAACGGTATTGTTAGTTTGGAGCGGTGTGGTTGGCACGCTGGATAACGTCATCCGCCCAATGTTAATTCGCATGGGTGCCGATTTACCGCTGATCCTGATTCTCTCTGGCGTTATTGGTGGTTTGATTGCTTTCGGGATGATCGGCCTGTTTATTGGTCCGGTTCTGTTAGCCGTTTCCTGGCGTCTTTTTGCCGCGTGGGTGGAAGAAGTCCCACCGCCGACGGACCAACCGGAAGAAATTCTCGAAGAACTTGGCGAAATCGAGAAATCGAATAAGTAATTTCTCATCAGGCGGCTCTGCCGCCTGATTGTTAACCCCTGCTAATTGATATTTGCTTGCTCTTCCCCATATTTTCCTGCTTACCGCCATTCAGCTGGTAGTACCTGTCGCAAATTCTTTACAGTTTTTAAACTAATGAGACGAATCTGATCGACGCAAAAAGTCCGTATGCCTACTATTAGCTCACGGTTATAAATCAACATATTGATTTATAAGCATGGAAATCCCCTGAGTGAAACAACGAATTGCTGTGTGTAGTCTTTGCCCATCTCCCACGATGGGCTTTTTTTTAACATTTTTCCGCTTCGCTACCTCGCCCCTCACTCTTTCCAATAATGTTGCACAAGATACTGTGACTCTCTTCAAGCCGTCAGCAGGCTGATAATGTTATTTATATTTTATTGTTTATTTCATGCAGCCATTACACGATGAACGCTTATGAACTCCAGGCACTTCGCCATATTTTTGCCATGACTATTGATGAATGCGCGACCTGGATTGCCCAGACCGGTAACAGTGAAAGCTGGCGTCAGTGGGAAAATGGCAAATGCGCCATTCCTGATTGTGTAGTCGAGCAACTGTTGGCTATGCGTCAGCAACGAAAAAAACATCTTCATGCCATCATAGAGAAAATAAATAACCGCATCGGCAACAACACCATGCGTTTTTTCCCCGACTTAACCGAGTTTCAACAAGTCTACCCTGATGGCAATTTTATTGACTGGAAGATCTATCAATCGGTAGCCGCTGAATTATATGCACACGATCTGGAGCGGCTTTGTTAATTTCCCCACAGAAAGGAATTGTCGTTGTTACAACAATAATGAACGGATACTGACACAACATCGCTACACTTTTTAAAGCACCTTTGCTAAGTAGAACCTATGAAAAATCCCTATTACCCTACCGCACTGGGGTTGTATTTTAATTACCTGGTGCATGGTATGGGCGTCATTTTGATGAGCCTGAATATGGCCTCGCTGGAGACGCTTTGGCAGACTAATGCCGCGGGCGTCTCGATAGTTATCTCATCACTGGGCATTGGTCGATTAAGTGTCTTGCTTTTTGCAGGATTATTATCCGATCGCTTTGGTCGCCGCCCTTTTATCATGCTCGGGATGTGCTGCTATATGGCCTTCTTTTTTGGCATCCTGCACACCAATAACATCATTATCGCTTATGTTTTTGGCTTTCTGGCGGGAATGGCAAACAGTTTTCTCGATGCAGGCACCTATCCCAGTTTGATGGAAGCTTTTCCACGCTCACCGGGTACAGCCAATATTTTAATTAAAGCATTTGTTTCCAGCGGACAATTTTTATTACCGCTAATTATCAGCCTGTTAGTGTGGGCTGAACTGTGGTTCGGTTCGTCCTTTATGATTGCCGCAGGCATTATGTTTATTAACGCTCTGTTTTTATACCGTTGTACGTTCCCACCCCATCCGGGTCGTCACTTACCTGTCATAAAGAAAACCACCAGCTCTACGGAACATCGCTGTTCAATTATCGATTTAGCCAGTTATTCCCTATATGGCTATATCTCAATGGCAACGTTTTATCTGGTTAGCCAGTGGCTGGCACAATACGGACAGTTTGTCGCTGGAATGTCATACACTATGTCGATCAAACTACTCAGTATCTACACCGTGGGTTCGCTGCTTTGTGTATTTATTACCGCTCCACTCATTCGTAATACCGTTCGCCCAACAACATTACTGATGCTGTACACCTTTATCTCATTTATCGCCCTGCTCACCGTCTGCCTGCATCCCACATTTTATGTGGTGATAATATTTGCTTTCGTCATCGGTTTTACCTCCGCAGGCGGTGTTGTACAAATTGGCCTGACGTTAATGGCGGAACGTTTTCCCTACGCTAAAGGAAAAGCAACGGGGATCTATTACAGTGCGGGCAGCATTGCAACATTTACCATTCCGTTGATTACGGCTCATCTTTCGCAAAGAAGTATTGCCGATATTATGTGGTTCGATACCGCCATCGCTGCCATCGGCTTTATACTGGCACTGTTTATTGGCTTACGCAGTCGCAAAGAAACGCGGCATCACTCGCTAAAGGAAAATGTCGCTCCGGGTGGGTAATGCAATATTCTTTTCAGGTCATGCAAGATCTTACGGATAAATAACTCTTTCTGCGCTAACTAAGGAAAATCGCGATCAAAAACAAACTATGACATGCAATATTCCTGGAAACATAAACTTTATGCCATGTACCCAGGGAAAATCATCTTCAGTATAGTAATTATGTAAACCGTCGGAGAACAATACGTACGGTAACGAAATTATCTTTCAGCAAGGAGCTGTGAAAATGTCTCAAAATAAGGCTTTCAGCACGCCATTTATCCTGGCTGTTCTTTGTATTTACTTCAGCTATTTCCTGCACGGTATTAGTGTTATTACGCTTGCCCAAAATATGACATCTCTGGCAGAAAAGTTTTCCACTGACAACGCGGGCATTGCCTATTTAATTTCCGGTATCGGTTTGGGGCGATTGATCAGTATTTTATTCTTCGGTGTGATCTCCGATAAGTTTGGTCGTCGGGCGGTGATATTAATGGCAGTAATAATGTATCTGCTATTCTTCTTTGGTATCCCTGCTTGCCCGAATTTAACTCTCGCCTACTGTCTGGCAGTGTGCGTAGGTATCGCTAACTCAGCGCTGGATACGGGTGGCTACCCCGCGCTCATGGAATGCTTTCCGAAAGCCTCTGGTTCGGCGGTCATACTGGTTAAAGCGATGGTGTCATTCGGGCAAATGTTCTACCCAATGCTGGTGAGCTATATGTTGCTCAATAACATCTGGTACGGCTATGGGCTGATTATTCCGGGTATTCTGTTTGTACTGATCACACTGATGCTGTTGAAAAGCAAATTCCCCAGCCAGTTGGTGGACGCCAGCGTAGCTAATGAATTACCGCAAATGAACAGCAAACCGTTAGTCTGGCTGGAAGGTGTTTCATCAGTACTGTTCGGTGTAGCCGCATTCTCGACCTTTTATGTGATTGTGGTGTGGATGCCCAAATATGCGATGGCTTTTGCTGGTATGTCAGAAGCTGAGGCATTAAAAACCATCTCTTATTACAGTATGGGTTCGCTGGTCTGTGTCTTTATTTTTGCCGCACTGCTGAAAAAAATGGTCCGGCCCATCTGGGCTAATGTATTTAACTCTGCACTGGCAACAATAACAGCTGCCATTATCTACCTGTACCCTTCTCCATTGGTGTGTAATGCCGGAGCCTTTGTTATCGGTTTCTCAGCAGCTGGCGGCATTTTACAGCTCGGCGTTTCGGTCATGTCAGAGTTTTTCCCCAAAAGCAAAGCCAAAGTCACCAGTATATATATGATGATGGGTGGACTGGCTAACTTTGTTATTCCGCTGATTACCGGTTATCTGTCGAACATCGGCCTGCAATATATCATTGTTCTCGATTTTACTTTCGCGCTGCTGGCCCTGATTACCGCAATTATTGTTTTTATCCGCTATTACCGCGTTTTCATTATTCCTGAAAATGATGTGCGGTTTGGCGAACATAAATTTAGCACCCGGTTAAACACAATTAAGCATAGAGGTTAAAGGAGTTAATTATGGATGTTACCGCAAAATACGAATTGATTGGGTTGATGGCCTATCCCATCCGCCACAGTTTATCGCCTGAAATGCAGAATAAAGCCTTAGAAAAAGCGGGATTGCCATTTACCTATATGGCCTTTGAAGTGGATAACGATACTTTTCCCGCAGCAATTGAAGGATTAAAAGCCCTCAAAATGCGTGGAACTGGTGTGTCGATGCCGAACAAACAACTGGCGTGTGAATATGTTGATGAATTAACGCCAGCGGCCAAACTGGTGGGTGCCATCAACACCATCGTTAATGATGATGGCTATCTGCGTGGCTATAACACCGACGGCACGGGTCATATTCGCGCCATTAAAGAGAGCGGTTTTGATATCAAAGGCAAAACGATGGTGCTGTTAGGGGCCGGAGGTGCCTCAACGGCAATTGGCGCGCAGGGGGCAATTGAAGGTTTAAAAGAAATTAAACTCTTTAACCGTCGGGATGAGTTCTTCGATAAAGCCCTTGCCTTCGCGCAGCGGGTTAACGAAAACACCGATTGCGTCGTGACAGTCACCGATCTCGCCGATCAGCAAGCCTTTGCTGAAGCCCTGGCTTCCGCCGACATTTTAACCAATGGCACAAAAGTGGGTATGAAACCCCTTGAGAATGAATCATTGGTTAATGATATCAGTCTGTTACATCCGGGACTTCTGGTCACTGAATGCGTGTATAACCCGCATATGACGAAGTTATTGCAGCAGGCGCAACAAGCGGGTTGCAAAACGATTGATGGATACGGCATGTTGTTGTGGCAAGGGGCTGAACAGTTCACGTTATGGACTGGCAAAGATTTCCCTCTGGAATATGTTAAACAAGTCATGGGGTTCGGTGCCTGACAGGCTGACCGCGTGCAGAAAGGGTAAAAAATGAAAACCGTAACTGTAAAAGATCTCGTCATTGGTACGGGCGCACCTAAAATCATCGTCTCGCTAATGGCGAAAGATATCGCCAGCGTGAAATCCGAAGCTCTCGCCTATCGTGAAGCGGACTTTGATATTCTGGAATGGCGTGTGGACCACTATGCCGACCTCTCCAATGTGGAGTCTGTCCTAGCGGCAGCAAAAATTCTCCGTGAAACCATGCCAGAAAAACCGCTGCTGTTTACCTTCCGCAGTGCCAAAGAAGGCGGCGAGCAGGCGATTTCCACCGAGGCTTATATTGCACTCAATCGTGCAGCCATCGACAGCGGCCTGGTTGATATGATCGATCTGGAGTTATTTACCGGCGATGATCAGGTTAAAGAAACCGTCGCCTACGCCCACGCGCATGATGTGAAAGTTGTCATGTCCAACCATGACTTCCATAAAACGCCGGAAGCCGAAGAAATCATTGCCCGTCTGCGCAAAATGCAGTCCTTCGACGCCGATATTCCTAAGATTGCGCTGATGCCGCAAAGTACCAGCGATGTGCTGACGTTGCTTGCCGCGACCCTGGAGATGCAGGAGCAGTATGCCGATCGTCCAATCATCACGATGTCGATGGCAAAAACTGGCGTAATTTCTCGTCTGGCTGGTGAAGTATTTGGGTCGGCGGCAACTTTTGGTGCGGTAAAAAAAGCCTCTGCGCCAGGGCAAATCTCGGTAAATGATTTGCGTACGGTATTAACTATTTTACATCAGGCATAAGCAATAATATTTCGGCGGGAATACCCTCCCCCGCCGAACTAAAAAAAGTATTTTTAACCGTATTTAATAAAAATATTTCGTGAGTCTCTGTGCGCTAATTCTCCATCTGGCGTAGGGAAAATCACACCTGAATCAGGAATTAACAATGAAACCTGTAAAACCACCTCGTATTAATGGACGAGTGCCGGTCCTGTCGGCACAGGAAGCGGTGAATTATATTCCCGACGAAGCAACACTTTGTGTGTTAGGCGCTGGCGGCGGTATTCTGGAAGCCACCACGTTAATTACTGCTCTTGCTGATAAATATAAACAGACTCAAACACCACGTAATTTATCGATTATTAGTCCAACAGGGCTTGGCGATCGCGCCGACCGTGGTATTAGTCCGCTGGCGCAAGAAGGTCTGGTGAAATGGGCATTATGCGGTCACTGGGGACAATCGCCGCGTATTTCTGATCTCGCAGAACAAAATAAAATTATTGCTTATAACTATCCACAAGGAGTACTTACACAAACCTTACGCGCCGCCGCAGCCCACCAGCCTGGTATTATTAGTGATATTGGCATCGGAACATTTGTCGATCCACGCCAGCAAGGCGGCAAACTGAATGAAGTCACTAAAGAAGACCTGATTAAACTGGTCGAGTTTGATAACAAAGAATATCTCTATTACAAAGCGATTGCGCCAGATATCGCCTTCATTCGCGCTACCACCTGCGACAGCGAAGGCTACGCCACTTTTGAAGATGAGGTGATGTATCTCGACGCAGGTGATGCTGCCAACTTACTGATTTAGTGTATGATGGTGTTTTTGAGGTGCTCCA
>ERZ827520.4579-NODE-4579-length-10251-cov-5.903001_pt1 | contig 10251 bp, 7 predicted proteins | sample MGYA00519581_ERZ827520 | MGnify/ENA primary metagenome ERZ827520 (study PRJEB31778, sample SAMEA3449339) | human gut metagenome | biome: human gut; feature: human-associated habitat; material: faeces | place: United Kingdom | collected 2010/2012 ...
GGCGCTTGAGGTACAGCTCGGTCTCGATGCGCAGCACCATGTCCATGTTCAGGCTGTTGTGATGGGTGTAGAAGGGGCGTGCCGAGGCACCGATCTCAAAGGGGGTCAGGATGGGGGTGTCCACTTCCAGGAAGCCCTTCTCGTCCAGATACGCGCGGATCTCCTTCAGGATCTGGCTGCGCTTGACGAAGGTGTCCTTGACCTCGGGGTTGGCGATCAGGTCCACATAGCGCTGGCGATACCGCATCTCGGTGTCGGTCAGGCCGTGGAACTTCTCGGGCAGGGGACGCAGGCTCTTGGCCAGCAGGGTCAGCTCGGTGGCGCGCACGCTCAGCTCGCCGGTCTTGGTGCGGAACACCTCGCCCTTGACGCCGATGATATCGCCCACGTCCAGCTTCTTGAAGGCGGCGTAGGACTCGTCGCCCAGCTCGTCGCGGCGGACATACAGCTGGATGTCGCCCTTGTCGTCGCGCAGGTGGGCAAAGCTGGCCTTGCCCATCACGCGCTTGGACATCATGCGGCCGGCCAGAGCAACCTGCTTGCCGCTGTCGGTCTCGTTGGGCAGGTCCTTGAATTCTTCCTTCAGGTCGGCCGAGTAGGCGTCCTGCGGGTACTTGGTCAGGGTAAAGGGGTCATGACCGGCGGCCTGCAGGTCTGCCAGCTTCTGGCGGCGCACCTGCACCTGCTCGCTCTCGGACAGGCCCTGTGCGGGGTTCTTCTTTTGCTCTTCCATGGTTTCTCCTATCAGCTGCGTGCGTGGGTAATGGCCAGCACGGTGTACTCCACGGTGTGGCCGGTGGGCAGCAGCACTTCGGTCTTGGCGCCCACAGCGCGGCCCAGCAGCGCGTGGCCCACGGGGCTCTCGTCGCTGATCTTGCCGTTCAGGGGGTCGGCCTCGGTGCGGCCCACGATGTCGTATTCTTCGGTCTCATCCTCGCCGGTCATCTGGATGGTGACGTGGGTGCCCACAGACACGCTGTCCACGCTCAGCTCGCTCTCGTCGATGATGACGGCGTTCTTGATCATCTGCTCCAGCTCGGTGATGCGGTTCTCCACCAGGCCCTGGGTGTTCTTGGCCTCGTCGTACTCGCTGTTTTCCGACAGGTCGCCGTGGCTGCGGGCTTCCTTGATCTCCTCGGCCAGCTCCTTGCGGCGCACGGTCTTGAGGTACTCCAGTTCATCCTGCATGGCCTTCAGGCCGGCAGCGGACATTTTGATCTCTTGTGCCATTTGAGAATCTCTCCTTGTCTATACTTGATTCGCGCAGGTGCAAAGCCGCGCAATGATGCCATTTTGACTACATTATTATAATAGCAAGGCGGTGCTTTGTCAACAAAAAAGGCGGCACAGGGGCAGAAAAAGGCCCTGACGCACGGAGCGTGTGCGGCGGGCCCTTGACAAACACGAAAAAATCCCGTCGGAACTGCTTCAGACGGGATTTTTGTGGCTTTATGGGGCTTTGGCTCAGGTCTCCACACCCTCGAACTGGCTGTTGTACAGCTTGGCGTAGAAGCCGCCTGCGGCCAGCAGTTCGTCGTGGTTGCCCTGCTCCACGATGCGGCCGTCCTTCATCACAAGGATGACGTCGGCCTCACGGATGGTGGACAGGCGGTGCGCCACGATGAAGCTGGTGCGGCCCTGCATCATGCGGGCAAAGGCCTTCTGGATGCGCACCTCGGTGCGGGTGTCGATGGAGGAGGTAGCTTCGTCTAGGATCAGCATGGGCGGCAGGCAGAGCATCACGCGGGCGATGCACAGCAGCTGCTTCTGGCCCTGACTGATGTTGCCGCCGTCCTCCGCGATGACGGTGTCGTAGCCGTCCGGCAGTCGGCGGATGAAGCTGTCGGCGTGGGCGGCCTTGGCGGCAGCCACCACCTCGTCCAGGGTGGCGTCCGGCTTGCCGTAGGCGATGTTCTCCCGCACCGTACCGGCCCGCAGCCAGGTATCCTGCAGCACCATGCCGTAGCTGCCACGCAGCGAAGCGCGGGTCACGCTGCGGATGTCGGTGCCGGACACCTTGATGGCACCGCCGTTCACGTCATAGAAGCGCATGAGCAGGTTGATGAGGGTGGTCTTGCCGCAGCCGGTGGGGCCCACGATGGCGATGCGCTGGCCGGGCTTCACGTCCAGGCTCAGGCCCTCGATCAGCGGGCGGTCGGGCAGGTAGCGGAAGGACACATCCTCCAGCTGCACATGGCCGTCCGGCTGCAGCACAGCGGCATTCTCGGCTTCCGGGATCTGGTCGTCGGCGTCCAGCAGCTCAAACACGCGGGCCGCACAGGCCAGCGCGTTCTGCAGCTCGGTGACCACGCCGGAGATCTCGTTGAAGGGCTTGGTGTACTGGTTGGCGTAGTTCAGGAACACGCTCAGCTGACCGATGGTGATGCCGCCGCTCACAGCGTACAGCGCACCCACCAGGCCCACACCGGCGTACACGATGTTATTCACAAAGCGGGTGGCGGGGTTGGTCATGCTGGAGAAGAAGATAGCTTTCAGGCTCACGTCCTGCAGCCGGCCGTTCACTTCGTCAAAGGCGTCCAGGCTCTCGGCCTCGTGGCCGAAGGCCTGCACCACCTTCTGGCCCTCGATCATCTCGTTGACCAGAGCAGTCTGCTCGCCGCGCACGCTGCTCTGACCCTGAAAATACTTGTAACTGCGCTTGGCAAGGAAGCTGGCCACCAGCAGACTCAGCGGGGTGATGCACACCACCACCAGCGTGATGACCACATTCTCGCTCAGCATGAACAGCAAGGTGCCCAGAATGGTCAGCACGCCGCTGAACAGCTGGGTGAAGCCCATCAGCAGGCCGTCGGCAAAGGTGTCCACATCGGCCACCATGCGGCTCACGATGTCGCCGGAGGGGTGGCTGTCGAGGTAGGACAGCGGCAGGGTCTGGATCTTGCGCAGGGCCTCGTTGCGCAGGTCCCGGCTCACCGAAAAGGTGATGCGGTTGTTGCACACGCTCAGCAGCCACTGGGCAAAGGCGGCCACCACGGCCACCACCAGCACCTCCACGATGATGCGGCCTACACCGGCAAAGTCCACATTGCCTTTGCCCAGCATCAGGTCGATGGCGTCACCGCACAGGATGGGGATATACAGCTGTGCGGCCACACTCACGGCGGCCACGATCAGGCTGCAGACCACGAACAGGGAATAGGGGCGGATCTTGTGCAGCACACGGGTCAGGGTGGCCTTGCGCTGTTCCGGGGTCAGTTTTGCTTTGGCTTTCGCGCTCATTTCTGCACATCCCCTTTCTTGAACTGGCTCTCATAGATCTCTTCGTACACCGGGCAGCTCTGGCGCAGCTGGTCATGGGTGCCAAGGCCCACCAGCCTGCCGTCATCCAGCACAAGGATCTGGTCGGCGTGCTGCAGGCTGGCAGCGCGCTGGCTCACGATGAACACGGTCAGGCTGCCGGGCAGAGCGGCCAGTGCCTTGCGCAGGGCTGCGTCGGTGGCGTAGTCCAGGGCGCTGGCGCTGTCGTCCAGGATCAGAATGTCCGGCTTGCCCACCAGTGCACGGGCAATGGTCAGGCGCTGCTTCTGGCCGCCGGAAAGGTTCCGGCCGCCCTGTTCCACAGGCTCATCCAGCCCAAGGGGCTTTGCCTGGACGAATTCTGCCGCCTGTGCGGTCTCCAGGGCCGCCCACAGCTCGGCGTCGGTGGCATTCTTGTTGCCCCACAGCAGGTTGGAGCGGATGGTGCCGCCGAACAGCTGGGCCTTCTGCATGACCACATTCACCTTGCCGCGCAGGGCCTCGCGGGGGTAGTCCGCGGCCGGGCGGCCCTGGATCTCCACGGTGCCCTCGGTGGCGTCGTAAAAGCGAGGGATCAGGTTGACCAGGCTGGACTTGCCGCTGCCGGTGCCGCCGATGACGCCGATGGTCTGGCCGCGCTTGGCGGTAAAGCTGATGTCGGAAAGGCTGGGTGCGCCGGCCCCGGCATAGGTCAGGCTCACATGGTCAAAGCGCACGGCGTCACCGGCCTTGTCGGCGGGCACCTCACTGCGCAGCTCGGCGGGGAAGTCCATGCCGGGCTTGGTGTCCAGCACCGCCTGCACACGGCCGGCGCAGGCCAGCGCCTTGCTCACCTGCACGATCAGGTTGGCCAGCTTGACCAGCTCGATCAGGATCTGGTTCATATAATTCACCAGCGCGATCACGTCGCCGGAGGCCATACCGCCCACGTTGATCTCAATGCTGCCCACATACAGCAGTGCCACGATGGCAATGTTGATGATCACATAGGTCAGCGGGCTCATCAGGGCCGAAAGGTGGCCCACATGGAGCTGCATTTTAGTCAGCAGGTCGTTGGCGTTCTCGAAGCGGTCGATCTCGTCCTGCTCCTTGTCAAAGGCACGCACCACGCGCACACCGGTCAGGTTCTCGCGGGTCAGGCCCAGCACACGGTCCAGCCGCACCTGCGCGGTCTTGTACAGCGGGCGGGTGATGACCATCACGCCGAACACCACCACACTCAGCAGCGGGATGGCCACCACAAAGATCAGGGCGGCCCGCGCGTTGACCGTAAAGGCCATGACCATGGCACCGATCACCACAAAGGGGCTGCGCAGGAACAGGCGCAAAAACAGGTTCAGGCCGCTCTGCACCTGGTTGATGTCGCTGGTCATGCGGGTGATGAGGGTGCTGGTGCCCAGGGTGTCCATCTCCGAAAAGCTCAGGCTCTGGATGTGGGCAAACAGGGCATGCCGCAGGGCGGTGGAGTAGCCCACCGCCGCCTTGGCGGAAAAATACTGCGCCGTGAGGCTGCAGGTCAGGCCGATGACGGCCAGCACAAGCAGGATGCCGCACCGCACCAGGATGTAGTGCAGGTCGTGGGCGGCAATGCCCACGTTGACGATATCGGCCATGACCAGCGGTACGAACAGGTCAAATGTGGCTTCCAGCATCTTGAACAGGGGGGCAAGCACGCTTTCGCGCTTGTAGTCCCTCAGATAGCCAAGCATGTTGTTCAAGGCTATTTCCTCCTTTTCTGATCCCAGTATTCTGGAATTTTACCTATTATAGCGCACACAGCTGAAAAAAACCATACGTTTGCCGGTATAGATGCAGAGCCAAAGCGCAGGTTTTCCGTTGAGAAAGATGGAAAATCCTGCTATACTAGGAGGTGACACTGAAGGAAAGCAGGGAACATACAATGGCAAGAAGAACAGACGGCGGGGTGCGCTTCCGCCCGGTGGGCAGCAGCCGGCACCCGCGCACGCCGGTGCGCTACAGCCCCGGCGGCACCGGCTGCCCGGCGATCGAGCAGGCGATCGAGCGGCTGTATCACGGGCAGAATGAGGAGAGTTTCTGGGCCCTGATGGGGGCCCTGAACTACGCGCTGGAGCTGGAGACCCATGTTCTGGTGCCGCTGCAGACGGCCCCGGGCACACCGCCCACCCCGGCCCCCTGGGCTGAGAACCCCGTCCCGCAGCAAAAGGCCAGAGGGCTTGCGCTCTGGACCCTGAAAAACAAGGACCGTACCTGGCTGCCGCTGTTCACCTCCAGCGCAGCTGCCTGCGTGGACCGCAGCACGGCGGCCCGCCCCATGGCGGACTACACCCTGCAGGACGCCATGGAACTGGTGCTGGATGCGCCGGACATCGACGGCGTGGTCATCGACCCGTGGGGCCACTCGGCCACACTGGATGAGGCCCTGCTCAACGGCCTGCTCCACGCGGGCCACAACCCGGAGGAGCCGGGAGACGAAGAAGTAGAAGCCGGGCGGGAAGCGGCCCGCGCCGGGGACTGGCGCATGGCGGCCGACCACTACGACGAAGCCGCCCAGCAGGGCAATGCCATGGGTCTCTCGCTGCTGGCCGACTGCCTGTACCGGGGCCGGGGCGAGATGCAGAACAAGACCGAGGCCCGCCGGATGTGGCGCACCGCCGCCGACCACGGCGAGGTACTGGCCATGCTGTCGCTGGGCGAGGACTGCGCTGCCCGGGGCGAAGCGGGCAAGGCCCTGCTGTACTACCGCAAAGCCCGGCAGACGGCGCAGGGCATGCCGGACATCGAGTATACCCCGCGCATCTGTCTGCGCCTTGCCCAGGCCGAGACCCGCTACGTCTCGGCCAAAAAGGCCATGGCACTGGCGGCAGAGGCCGCCCAGGGCTTTGCCATCCTGGCCCGGGAGAAGGAACCGGATGCGGCCGAATTGCAGGCAGAAGCGGAACAGCTGCTGCGGGAACTGGCCGATCCGAAGCCCCGGAATACGGCCTACAACATAGATTCTTTACAATTGGACTAAAAAATGGTCACAGGAATCGGGTAAGATGATCAGGTGAATAAAATGCTTTGGCGGACGGGATGCGCCGCAAAGAGAGGAAAACGATATGAGCAAAGTGATCGGCATTGACCTTGGCACAACAAATTCCTGTGTGGCGGTGGTGGAAGGCGGCAAGCCTGTGGTCATCACCAATGCAGAGGGCGAGCGCACCACCCCCAGCGTGGTGGCCTTTACCAAAGACGGCGAGCGTCTGGTGGGCGGCGCGGCCAAGCGGCAGATCGCCACCAACTCCGGCCGCACCGTGACCAGCATCAAGCGCCACATGGGCAGCGATTACCGGGTGCACATCGACGGCAAGGACCTGACCCCGCAGGAGATCAGCGCCATGATCCTGGCCAAGATCCGCCGCGACGCCGAGAGCTATCTGGGCGAGCCGGTGACCGAGGCCGTTATCACGGTGCCCGCCTACTTCGACGACAGCCAGCGCAAGGCCACCCAGGATGCCGGACGCATCGCGGGCCTGAACGTGCTGCGCATCATCAACGAGCCGACGGCTGCCGCTGTGGCCTACGGCCTGGACAACGAAGCACCCCAGAAGATCCTGGTGTACGATCTGGGCGGCGGCACCTTTGACGTGTCCATCATCGAGATCGAGGACGGTACTTTTACAGTGCTGGCCACCGGCGGCGACACCCATCTGGGCGGCGATGACTTTGACGAGCGCATTGTGGAGTACGCTGTGGCCGAGTTCAAGAAGTCCGACCGCATCGACCTCTCCCGCGATCCGGCTGCTATGGGCCGCCTGAAGGAGGAAGCGGAAAAGGCCAAGAAAGAGCTGTCCAGTGCACCCTCCGCGCAGCTGAACCTGCCCTTCATCGCGGTGGGCAAGGACGGCCCCCACCATCTGGATCTGTCGCTGTCCCGCCCGCAGTTCGAGATGATGACCGGTGACCTGCTGGCCCGTACCGTGACCCCGGTGCAGAACGCCCTGCGGGATGCCGGGATCTCCGCCAGCCAGTTGGGCAAGGTGCTGCTGGTGGGCGGCAGCACCCGCATGCCCGCCGTGGAGCGCCAGGTGCGGGAGCTGCTGGGCTGCGAGCCCAGCCACAGCCTGAACCCGGACGAGTGCGTGGCCATGGGTGCCGCCGTGCAGGGCGGTCTGCTGCAGGGCGGCGGCAAGCTGGCTGGTGCTACCGGTGCCGCCGCACAGGGTCTGGTGCTGATGGATGTCACCCCGCTGACCCTGTCCATTGAGACGCTGGGCGGGGTGGCCACCCCGCTGATCACCCGCAACAGCATGATCCCCACCCGCAAGAGCCAGATCTTTACCACGGCACGCCCCATGCAGACCAGCGTGGAGATCAACGTGCTGCAGGGCGAGCGCCACTTTGCCCGCGACAACAAGAGCCTGGGCAAGTTCAAGCTCAACGGCATCCGGGCCAGCTTCTCTTCCAAGCCGCAGATCGAGGTCACCTTTGACATCGACGTCAACGGCGTGGTCAAGGTGTCGGCCAAGGATCTGGGCACCGGCCGGGAGCAGAACATCACCATCACCGGCAGCACGAACCTGTCCGAAAACGAGATCCAGCGCGCTATGGCGGATGCCGCGGCCTACGAGGCCGAGGACAGCCGCCGCAAGGAGCGGCTGGAGCTGCACAACCAGGCCGAGGTGTTGGCCTACAAGGTGGACGAGGCCTTGGCCAAGTGCAAAAAGGAGCTGGACCGCGACGAAAAGAACCGCATCAAGACCGATGTGGCCAACCTGCGCCGCTGCCTGCGCAAGGACAAGCCCGAGAAGATGAACGAGACCGAGGAAGCGGCCCTGCGGCAGGCCAAGAGCCAGCTGGAGGAAAGCGCCAACCACCTGATGATGCTGTACACCAGCCAGCAGCAGGACCAGGGCCCGGACCAGACTCTGTGAGATGCCCTTATAAAACAAAAAAGGAACCGCTGCGGCGGTTCCTTTTTTTGTTTTGCAGATCAGAGCATCTTGGACAAAAATGCTTTCAGGCGGGGATGCTTGGGGTTGGAGAACAGCTCCTGCGGGGGCTCGTCCTCCTGGATCTGGCCGCCGTCGATGAAGATCACGCGGTTGGACACCTCGCGGGCAAAGCCCATCTCGTGGGTGACCACCAGCATGGTGATGCCGGTGTGGGCCAGCTCCTTCATCAGCTCCAGTACCTCGCCCACCATCTCAGGGTCCAGGGCGCTGGTGGGCTCGTCGAACAGGATCACGTCCGGGTCCATGGCCAGAGCGCGGGCAATGGCAATGCGCTGCTGCTGGCCGCCGGACAGGCTCTTAGGGTAGGCGTTGGCCTTGTCGGCCAGGCCCACACGGGCCAGCAGCTCGTCGGCGCGCTGGGAAATGGCTTCCTTGTCCTTCAGCTTGAGCAGGCTGGGGGCCAATTCCAGGTTCTTCTTCACGGTCAGGTGGGGGAAGAGGTTGAAGTGCTGGAACACCATGCCCATCTTCTGGCGCACAGCGTCGATGTGGGCATCGTCCACCTCCACCCCTTCAAACTTGATGGAGCCGGAGGTGGGGATCTCCAAGCGGTTCAGGCACCGCAGAAAGGTGGACTTGCCGCAGCCGGAGGGGCCGATCAGGCACACCACGTCGCCGCGGTAGATGTCGATGTCGATGCCCTTGAGCACGTCCAGGGTGGGGGTGGGCTGCTTTGCGCCCTTTTTCTTCACGCCGCCGTAGGTCTTGGTCAGACCACGGACTTCCAGGATCTTATCGGTCACTTTGTGCCAGCCTCCTCTCAAACATTGCCAGCAGCCGGGTGAACAGCATGACCAGCACAAGGTAGATCAGTGCAACGCCCAGCAGCGGGTACATGGCTTCGTAGGTACGGTTCATGATGCCCTGCGCCGCATACAGCAGCTCCTTGCCGCCAATGACCGTGATCAGGGAGGTATCCTTCAGCAGCATGATGAACTCGTTGCCCAGAGCAGGCAGCACCGCGCGGATAGCCTGCGGGATGATGATGACCACCATGGTGGTCATGTAATTCAGGCCCAGGCTGCGGCCGGCCTCCATCTGGCCGGGGTCCACGGCCATCAGGCCGCCGCGGATGATCTCGGACACATAGGCACCGGAGTTGATGCCCAGCGTCAGTGCACCCACCATGGTAAAGTTGCGGCTGTTGGCAAAGATGACCATGCTCATGATGAGCAGCTGCACCATCATGGGGGTGCCGCGGATGATGGTGGTGTAGATCTCGCAGATCACATTGAAGAAGCCCAGCACCGGGTTTTTGTGCCCGGGGCGCTGCTGGTCGTGGGCCACACGCACCAGCGCCACCACGCTGCCCAGCACGATGCCCAGCGCCAGTGCCAGGGCGGTGACCAGCAGGGTGGTGCCCACGCCGCCGACGTACTGGAGCCAGCGGTCCTTCAGCAGAAAGGCCTGATAAAATTTGAAGAAAAACTCCTGCCCGAAGTTCAGCTTTGTGCCGCTGTTGAGCAGCTCTTTGAGCAGTTCGTATTGAGCAGCCATTCGCATCCTCGCTTTCCATTTTTTGTTAGAATTTTGTAACCTTATTTTTCCAAAAAAGGGGAGGTGCCCCAGTGGGGGTGCCTCCCCGTGGTACGATGTACGGCCCGGCTTATTCAGCGGTGATGTACTTGTCCACGATGGCCTGCAGGGTGCCGTCAGCCTTCAGCTCTTCCAGAGCGGCGTTGACGGCAGCTTCCAGAGAAGAACCCTTTGCCATGCCGATGGCGTAATCCTCCTCGGCGTAGCTGGTGTCCAGCACCTTCAGGCCGGGGTTGGCGGCCACATATTCCTTAGCAGGGGCGTTGTCGATGACCACAGCGTCCACCTGGCCGTTGTTCAGGGCCTGCACAGCGGTCAGACCATTGTCGTAAGCCACCACGGCGTCATCGCCGAAGTCATCGGAGCAGTAGATGTAGCCGGTGGTGCCGCGCTGAGTGCCGATCTTCTTGCCAGCCAGGTCGTCAGGGGAAGCAATATCGGAATCGTTGGGCACAATGATGGACTGGATGCCGGTAGCGTA
>ERZ827520.4581-NODE-4581-length-10248-cov-3.265574_pt1 | contig 10248 bp, 7 predicted proteins | sample MGYA00519581_ERZ827520 | MGnify/ENA primary metagenome ERZ827520 (study PRJEB31778, sample SAMEA3449339) | human gut metagenome | biome: human gut; feature: human-associated habitat; material: faeces | place: United Kingdom | collected 2010/2012 ...
CGCGGCGCGGATGTGTGGTATAATAGAAGAAATGGTATGAGGGGAAGTGCCGCCGGAGGAGAAACCGGGGTTTCCCATGAGAAAAACGGAGGTAACATGGAAGAAAGATTTGATAAACAGACGCAGGAACGGGCGGTTCTGGTGGGACTGAACGCGGACTGCTTTGCTGAGGAAGATACCGCCACCGAAAGCACACTGGACGAGCTGGAAGACCTTCTGGAAACCGCGGGAGGCTTCTGCACGGGCAAGGTGCTGCAAAACCGCCATACCCCCGATTCCCACAGCTTCATCGGCGAGGGAAAAGCCCAGGAGGTGCGGATGCTGGCGGAAGCGACCCAGTCCACCATGGTCATTTTCGACAACGAGCTTTCTCCCGGCAACATCCGGGCGTTGGAGGAAATTATCGGGCTTCCCGTTCTGGACAGAAGCGCCCTGATTCTGGACATTTTCGCCCAGCGGGCGAAGACGAAGGAAGGCCGGCTTCAGGTGGAGCTGGCGCAGTACAAATATCTGCTGCCCCGGCTGTCCGGCATGGGCACGAGCCTTTCCCGGCAGGGCGGCGGCATCGGCACCCGTGGCCCCGGCGAGACGAAGCTGGAATCTGACCGGCGGCATATCCGGGAGCGCATCAACCGTCTGGAAGAAGAGCTGGAGCAGGTGCGCAAGGTGCGCTCCGTCCAGCGGGAGCGGCGGATGAAAAATTCCGTCCCGGTGGTGGCCATTGTGGGCTACACCAACGCGGGAAAATCCACCCTGCTCAATCAGCTCACCGGCGCGGGAATCCCCGCCAACAACCGGCTGTTTGACACGCTGGATACCACCTCCCGGCTTCTGACGGTTTCCGACAATCTGGATGTGATCCTTTCCGACACCGTAGGATTTATCGCGAAGCTGCCCCACCATCTGGTGGACGCTTTCCGGGCGACATTGGAGGAACTGGAATTTGCCGACCTGCTTCTGCACGTCATCGACGCTTCCGACCCTCATCTGGAAGAGCATATCGCCGTGGTGGACAGGCTGATCTCCCAGCTGGCCAAGCCGGAAACCCCGGTGCTGAAATGCTACAACAAGGCCGATCTGGTGTATTCCGACGACATTCCCGTGGGGAAAAACATTGTTGCCATCTCTGCCAAACGGGGCATCAACATGGACGGGCTGCTGAAAGCCATCGAGGGCGCCCTGAACCATGCCCGGCACCATATCGTGGTGCGTCTGCCCTATGCCATGGGCGGCATGGTGGAGACGCTGCATGACGGTGCACAGGTTAAAAAAGTGGACTACACCCCGGAGGGCATCGAGATCGAGGCCGTCGTGGACGGAATCCTATACGGCAGACTCCGGGAATATATCATCGGGGAGTGCTGAGGATTGGACGAGTATCTGATACCCACCCAATTTGGCGAAGCGGAATTCGTGGAAAAGAAGTCCCGCTTCATCGGCCGCGTCTGGCCTGTGGACACCGAGGAAGAAGCTCTGGCGAAAATTCAGGAGATGAAAAAGAAGCACTACGACGCCACCCACAACTGCTGGGCGTACATCATCAGAGACGGCGCGGTGCGCTTCTCCGATGACGGCGAACCCGGCGGCACTGCGGGAATGCCCATGCTGCAGGTTTTGCAGCGGGAAGGTCTTTTTAACGTGGTGTGCGTGGTGACCCGGTATTTTGGCGGCATTCTTCTGGGCGCCGGGGGACTGGTGCGGGCTTACACAAAAGGCGCGAAAATCGCTGTGGACGCTGCGGGCAAATCCATGAAGCGGGTATGGACGGCGGTGTACGTGCCGTGCCCCTACCCCTTCTACGAGCGGGTCAAGCTGGAAGCCGCCGCCTTTGGGGGCATTCTCCGCAAGACGGATTTCGGCGCGGAGGTGGAGCTGGAGCTGCTGTTCCCGGAGGGACAGGTCAGCGCCTTTCTGGAAAAACTCACCGACCTGTCCAGCGGAACCGTGGAGGGCATGGAGACCGGGCAGGAATACCGGGCGTTCCCGGTGGAGACTACATAAACAAAAGCAGAAAAAGCGGATGTCATTTTCTACAAGGAATGAGGGAATTACCATGACTGTGCGGGAAGAACTGGAATGGCAGGAGCATAAGCGCTTGAATCCTCTGGCGGCCTTCGCCGACCAGAGCAAGGGACGTCCGAGGCCGGAAGAGCCCCGGGCGGAGGACGTGCGCACTTGTTATCAGAGGGATATTGACCGCATTGTTCATTCCAAGTCCTTCCGTCGGCTGATGCACAAGACCCAGGTGTTTTTGCAGCCTGAGGGCGACCACTACCGCACCCGGATGACCCACACATTGGAGGTCAGCCGCATTGCCGGAACCATCACACGGGCGCTGGGGCTGAACGAAGATCTGGCGGAAGCCATTGCCATGGGGCATGACCTGGGACACACTCCCTTCGGCCACGCCGGGGAGGACGTTCTGAGCCAGTGCCTTGGCAAGCCTTTCCGCCACAATGAGCAGAGTCTGCGAGTGGTGGACATTCTGGAAAAGGACGGTCAGGGGCTGAACCTGACCTACGAAGTCCGCATGGGCATTCTGGGCCACACCGGGGACTACTGGCCAGAGACGCTGGAGGGGCAGGCCGTGCGTCGCTCCGACCAGATCGCCTACGTCAACCACGACATTGACGACGCCATCCGGGCGGGCATCCTCACCGACGACGATATCCCCATCGACATCACCGACGTGCTGGGCCACAGCCACCGGGACAGGATCAATACACTTGTCTGCGACGCCATCCGCACCTCCCGGGAATTCGGGAAGGTCTGTCTGTCGCCCGATGTGGACAGGGCGCTCAAGGAGCTGCGCTCGTTCATGTTTACCAATGTCTATCGCAATCCGGTGGCCAAGGGCGAGGAGAGCAAGGCAAAGGATATGCTGAAGCGGCTGTTTGAATACTACATCGCCCATCCGGAAGCGCTGCCCGAGGATTTTCAGCCCCAGCTGAGCTTCGACGGCATGGAACGCACGGTGTGCGACTACATAGCGGGAATGACGGACAATTACGCCGTCGAAAAGTTCCGGGAGATCTTCATCCCCATGGGATGGCAGGTTCACGGTTAGAGAATAATTGGAGAAATCTGACGAAAGGAGGGGAGGCCATGCCATTTCCACCGGCATTTATTGACGAAGTGATTGCGCGGAACCCGATTGAGGACGTGGTGGGGCAGTATGTGACGCTGAAGCGTTCCGGCTCCAACCTGTTTGGCCTGTGTCCCTTCCACGGAGAGAAGACCGCCTCCTTCTCCGTCGCGCCGGACAAAGGCATGTTCTATTGCTTCGGCTGCCACAAGGGCGGCGGTGTCATCAATTTCGAGATGGAAATTGAGGGGCTGAGCTACGGCGACGCCGTGCGGGCGCTGGCCAAGCGGGCGGGGTTGGAAGTCCCCGAGGACGAGCAGTACCAGTCCCGGTATCGCCAGCAGGAGCGGCTCTGGGCGCTGCACAAGGAAGCGGCGCGGTTTTTCCACAGCTGCCTGTACGCGCCCATGGGCGCATCGGCGCTGGAATACGCCCGGGGGCGGGGAATGTCCCAGACGACCCTGACCAAATTTGGTATCGGCTACGCCCCGGACAGCTGGGACGATCTGGTAAACGCCATGCGGAAAAAAGGCTACACCGATCAGGAGCTGCGGGACTCCGGCCTTGTGACGGTGTCCAAAAAGAACGGCAATCTTTTCGACCGGTTTCGGGACAGGCTGATGTTCCCCATCATCGACGTCCGGGGGAACGTCATCGGTTTCGGCGGGCGCATTATGAACGACCGGGATAAAAACGCCGCAAAATACTTAAATTCCCCGGAAACCCTGATTTTTAACAAGCGGAAAAACCTGTTTGCCCTGAATTACGCCAAGAAAAGCAAAGCGGGCTACCTGATTCTGGTGGAGGGGTACATGGACGCCATTGCCCTGCATCAGTACGGTTTTGACTGCGCCGTGGCCTCCCTGGGAACTGCCCTGACGGACGACGGCGCAACGCTGCTGTCCCGGTATACCGACCAGGTGGTGCTGATCTACGACGGCGATACCGCCGGACAGAACGCCACCCAACGGGCAATCCCCATGCTGGAAAAGGCGGGTTTGCAGGTCAAGGTTCTGAAAATGCGGGACGCCAAGGACCCTGACGAGTTCCTGAAAAAGTACGGTGCCGACCGTTTTAAAATTCTGCTGGAGGAATCCTCCAACCGGGTGGAATACCAGCTTGCCGCCATTGCCCAGAAGTATGACCTGCGGGACGACGACCAGAAGGTTCGCTATTTGCAGGAATCTGCCGATCTGATCGGCTCCCTGCCCAGTGCCGTCCAGCGGGATGTCTACGGCGGGCGGGTGGCGGAGGCCGCGAAAATCAGCGCCGACGCCATGCAGATGGAAATCAAGCGGGCGTGGGAGCGACGGGTCTATCAGGAAAAGAGAAAGCAGGAGAAAATTGACTTGTCTCCCGCCCGGAATCTGCAGCCCAAGAGCCGGGACATCCGCTATACCAACATGAAATCCGCCATGGCGGAGGAAATGCTCCTGTCGCTGGTTCTGCGGGAAAGCGCCCTGCTGGACAGCACAGGCGGTCTGAAAGCGGAGATGTTCTCCTCAGAGCTGCTGGGACGGGTTTACGCCCAGTTAAAGCAGCGCCATGAGCAGGGACTGGACGTTTCCCTCGCAGGACTGACGGACTTGACGCCGGAGGAAATGTCCCACATTGCGGGCATCCTGCACAGACAGCAGGGGCCTGTGAACGAGCAGGCGCTGACGGACTGCATCCGCACCATCCAGAACGAATATCAGGCGTCCAAAGTGGCGACGGAGGACGATCTGCTGGCGGTGCGGGAACGAATGAAGGAAAGAAAAGGAATGAAAGCATGACAGAGCTGTTAGAGAATTCTCCGGTGAGTGCCGGCGAGGACGATGTGCGCCAATACTTAAATGAGATCCGGCGGTATCCCCGTCTGACGCCGGAGGAGGAGCGCCAGCTTGCCATGCGCTGCGCGCAGGGAGACGAGAGCGCCATTCGCCAGATGGTCAATTCCAATCTGCGTCTGGTGGTGTCCATCGCGAGAGAGTACGCGGGGCGTGGCGTTGCGCTGATGGACCTGATTCAGGAGGGCAGTATCGGCCTTCTGGTGGCGGCGCGGAAATTTGATTATACCAAGGATTACCGTTTTTCCACTTATGCCACAAAATGGATCAGGCAGGGCGTGACCCGGTGCCTGATGAACCACGGCAGCGCCATCCGGGTACCGCTGCACACGGCGGAGCGGATGCGGAAGATCGAAGCGGTGCGCACCGCCCTGCGTCAGGAACTGGGGGAGGAACCCACCGCCGCGCAGATCGCGGAAAAGTGCGGCCTGCCCGAGGAAAAAGTGGCGGAGCTGACCCAGCTGACGCCGGATATCTGCTCGCTGGACGTTCCCACGGGGGATGACGACGGCACTGCCCTGCAATCTCTGCTGGAAGACGCCCAGGCACCCCAGCCCTATGAGGAAGTGGTGCGCGGGGAGCTGGACAAGACAATGGACCAGCTTCTGAGTACGCTGAACGAGCGCCAGCAGCAGATCCTGCGGCTGCATTTCGGCATGGAGGACGGCAACTGCTATTCTTTGGAGGAGATCGGCAAAAAGCTGAGCATTTCCAAGGAACGGGTGCGCCAGATCGAGCGCCAGGCCATGGACAAGCTGCAAAAAATGGGTACCAGTCTTGGATTGGAGGATTTCTTGAATGAATGATCTGGATTTTTCCTTTGAGGACAGCCCGTGGGAAGCCTTTCTGCGAACCAAACGGGCAGGGGATACGGTTTCGGCCGCGAACCTTCTGACCATGCTGGAGGAAGAAAACGAGCAGGTCGTGGAGGATGCCCTTCAGGCACTGGAGGACGGCGGACTGAATCTGAATGTTTTTGACCTCCCCAAAACGTCGGGCAGCGGAGAGGCGGCTCTGCGTCTGCGTCAGGAAGCGCAGCTGGTGGAAAAGGGCTTGAACCCCAAGGAACTGGAACCCAACGATCCACTGCGGCTGTACTTGGAAGAGGTAGCGCAGCTTTCCTCCACCGGCGACGAGCAGGCGCTGGCCGCAAAATGCGCGGCAGCGGATGAGTGCGCTATGGAGACATTGACCAATCTGGGGCTGCACCGGGTTCTGGAAATCGCCAAAGATCACGTCGGCTGCGGGGTGCTCCTGCTGGATTTGATTCAGGAGGGGAGTCTCGGACTGTGGCAGGCCATTCAGGGCTACCGGGAGGGGGATTATGACGCCTACCGGGACTACTGGATTCGGTTCTACATGGCGAAAGCGGTCTTTTTGCAGGCGAGAGCCAACGGTGTTGGGCAGAAGCTCCGTGGGGCGCTGGAGGACTACCGCGCCGTGGACGAGCGGCTGCTGTCCGAGCTGGGGAGAAATCCCACTTTGGAGGAGATCGCCGAGGCCATGCACATAAGCCCGGAGGAAACATCCGTGGTGAAAAAGATGCTGGACGACGCCCGTCTTCTGGCGCAGGCGAAGAAGCAGCCGGAGCCGGAGGAAGAAAAGGAAGCCGAAGAGCAGGCCGTGGAGGACACCGCCTATTTCCAGATGCGCCAGCGCATCATGGAGCTGATGTCGGTGCTGGACGAGACCGACGCAAAGCTGATCTCCCTGCGGTTTGGTCTGGAGGGCGGAATGCCCCTAAGCCCCGAGGAAACGGGAAAGCGCCTGAACCTGACCCCCGACGAGGTGGTCGCAAGAGAAGCAAACGCCCTGAGCAAGCTGCGCTCAGAGAGATAGAAAGAAGGAAATCTATATGGCAAAACCAATTTCCATCGCCATTGACGGCCCCGCCGGGGCAGGAAAGTCCACCATCGCCCGAAGACTTGCAAAAGAGCTGGGCTTTTACTACGTGGACACCGGGGCGATTTACCGCACCGTGGCCTATTTCTTTGACCTGTGGGGCGTCAGTCCCAAGGACATCGACGGCATCACCCGCTACATCGACGAGCTGACCATCGGCATCGAGTACGACGACGAGGGCGTCCAGCACATGATCATGAACGGCATGGACGTGACCGGCGATATCCGCACCCCCGACCTTTCCCAGAAGGCCAGTCTCGTTTCTGCCCACGCCATCGTCCGGGACCTGCTGCTGGACATGCAGCGGGAAATGGCCGAGAAGCACAACGTCATCATGGACGGCCGGGACATCGGCACCGTGGTACTGCCCAAGGCCACGGTAAAGATTTTCCTCACCGCGACCCCGGAGGTGCGGGCAAAGCGCCGCACGGACGAGCTGATTGCCAAGGGACAGAAGGCGGACTACAATAAAATCCTCAAGGATATTCAGCAGCGGGACTATCAGGACACCCACCGGGAGATCGCTCCCCTGAAAATGGCGCGGGACAGCATCAAGCTGGACACTTCTGAGCTGGACATCGACGGCGTTATCGCCGCGATGAAGGAGATCATTGCCCGGAAGGTGACGCTATGAGCGTCCGGGTCGCGAAAAGCGCCGGGTTCTGCTTCGGCGTCAGTCGGGCGGTGGAGCTGGTGGAGCAGGCGGCAAAAGCGGGGAAAAAGGTGGTCACGCTGGGGCCGATCATTCACAATCACCACGTCGTGGACAAATTCCGCGCCTTGGGTGTGGAGGTGATCGACACCCCTGAGCAGGCTTGCCCCGGCCAGACGGTGATCATCCGTTCCCACGGCGTCAGCCGGGCGGTGTATGAGGAATTGCAGCGCAGGGGCGTGGAGATCATCGACGCCACCTGTCCCTTCGTCAAACGCATCCACGGAATCGTCAGCCGCGCCGAGGAAGAAGGGCAGCTGCCTGTCATCATCGGGACGCCCACCCACCCGGAGGTGGAGGGCATTGCCGGATGGTGCCGCGACTGCCGGGTTTTTGAGACCCTTGACGACCTGAAAAACTGGGCATATTCCAAAGAAAATCTTAAGAATTCGTCAATTTGCATGGTTTCACAAACGACTTTGACTGAATCTTTGTGGAAATTGTGCGGTGAATTTGCAAAAAAACAGTTTACTAACCTGAAAATTTTTGATACAATATGTAGAGCAACTGAGTATAGGCAAAGCGAAGCAGCTGAATTGAGTGAAATCTGTCAGGCTATGGTCGTTGTGGGAGACCCAAAAAGTTCCAACACAGGCCGTCTCGCTATGATTTGCCGGGAACACTGCGGCCGGGTCTTTCTGGTGGACAACGCTTCCGAGCTGCGTCCCGAGGACTTTCGCGGTGTCAGCGATGTTGGAATCACTGCCGGTGCGTCGACGCCGGCGTGGATTATAAAGGAGGTCAACAAGACTATGAGCGAAATCACGAATGTTGAGACTGTACAGGAGGAGAACTTCGCGGAGCTTCTCGAGCAGTCCATCAAGACTTTAAATACAGGAGATAAGGTTATCGGCACCGTGACCGGAATCGGCAACACCGAAGTCCAGGTCGACCTCGGCACCAAGCATGCCGGCTACATCCCTTATGACGAAGTCAGCACCGATCCTTCCGTGAAGCCCGAAGACATCCTGAAAGTTGGCGACGAGATCGAGGTTTTCGTCGTTCGCGTCAACGATCAGGAGGGCACCGTGCAGCTCAGCAAGAAGAAGCTGGACGGCATGAAGGTCTGGGACGACGTTGAGGCCGCTGCCGAGAACAAGGACACGGTCGAGGGCGTTATCACCGAAGAGAACAAGGGCGGCCTCGTGGCCAATGTGAAGGGCGTTCGCGTCTTCATCCCGGCTTCTCAGACCGGTATCCCCAAGGGCGGCGACATGTCCGCGCTGAAGGGCCAGACCGTCAAGATGAAGATCACCGAGTTCAACCGCGCCCGCCGCAGAGTCGTCGGCTCCATCCGCATGGTCAATGCCGAGGCCCGTAAGGCTGCCGTTGAGAAGCTCTGGAGCGAAATCGAGGTCGGCAAGAAGTATCTGGGCACTGTCAAGTCCCTGACTTCCTACGGCGCGTTCGTCGACATCGGCGGTGTGGACGGCATGGTTCATATCTCCGAGCTGTCCTGGGGCCACATCCGCACGCCGGGTGAGGTCGTGAAGCCCGGTGATCAGATCGAAGTCTTCGTTCTGAAGTTCGATCCGGAGAAGAAGAAGATCTCCCTCGGCTACAAGACCCCGGAGATGAATCCGTGGAACCAGTTCCTCGCGAAGTACTCCGTTGGCGATGTCGTCACCGTGAAGATTGTCAAGCTGGTCGACTTCGGCGCCTTTGCCGAGATCATGCCCGGCGTTGACGGCCTGATCCACATCTCCCAGATCTCTGACCATCGTGTCGAGAAGGCTTCTGACGCCCTGCAGGAGGGCCAGGAGGTCGAGGCGAAGATCATCGACGTCGACACCGACCGCAAGCGCATCTCTCTGTCCATCCGCGCTCTGCTCGTTCCGCAGAACGACGAGGACTAAATTATTCCAATATCGCATTATATTTGGTGGAGCAGGTTTGCCTGCTCCACTTTTTTTCGTTTTGACGGAGAAAGACATGGATAATTAACCACGATATGCATCTTTTATGAGCCAACCGTGCGTGGAATATGCAGCTATCTCTGTGCAAAATAGACAAAAGTACGGATTATCTGTCCACATAGCAAAAACAAATGTACCAAAAGAAGAGCTCCTGTATTCCAGCTTCTTCCAACCGACGCTTGACGAATGCATGCGCATATGCTACACTACAAACGTACCACGAGCGGCCTTGTGCCCTCGGGGCATTCAAATTCCTGCCGGTGAGGAAGCCGGCCGGAAAATACTTTCAAAACAAAACCAGGGGTGGCATTATGATTCAACTTCATGAGAACAGCATCTATCTCGTAGACGGCCGTCCGGAGGAGAAGGCGTCCATTCCCCAAAACGAAGCGAGAAAGCAGACCATGGCATGGCAGATCCTGCAGGCGCACAACACATCCGGCGACCCGGAGCGCCTGAAGATCCGCTTTGATGCCATGGTTTCGCACGACATCACCTATGTCGGTATTATCCAGCAGGCGCGCGCCTCGGGCATGAAGGAATTCCCGATCCCGTATGCGCTGACGAACTGCCATAACAGCCTCTGCGCAGTCGGCGGCACCATCAACGAGGACGACCATGTCTTCGGCCTGTCCGCCGCGAAGAAGTATGGCGGCATCTATGTGCCCGCCAACCAGAGCGTCATCCATTCCTATGCCCGTGAAGAGCTCGCGCGCTGCGGCGCGATGATCCTCGGCTCGGACTCCCATACGCGCTACGGCGCGCTCGGCACGATGGCCGTCGGCGAGGGCGGGCCGGAACTTG
>ERZ827520.4588-NODE-4588-length-10240-cov-3.027393_pt1 | contig 10240 bp, 12 predicted proteins | sample MGYA00519581_ERZ827520 | MGnify/ENA primary metagenome ERZ827520 (study PRJEB31778, sample SAMEA3449339) | human gut metagenome | biome: human gut; feature: human-associated habitat; material: faeces | place: United Kingdom | collected 2010/2012 ...
CGTGGTCGCAAAGATAAAGATCACATGTTCAGGCGGTTCCTCGATGGTCTTCAACAGCGCGTTGAACGCACCCGCAGACATCATGTGTACCTCGTCGATGATATATACTTTATATTTTCCTTCGATCGGCGCATATTTCACTTTCTCGATCAAGTTTCTTACTTCTTCTACGCCATTGTTGCTCGCTGCGTCGATCTCGATGATATCCGGATGAGATCCGTTCTGGAATTCCACGCAGTTATGGCATTCTCCACATGGCGCATGCTCTTCAGATTCGCAATTCAGCATTTTGGCAAAGATTTTCGCGATTGATGTCTTTCCCGTTCCGCGCGGACCGCAAAACAGATAAGCATGTGCGATCCGATGCTGTCTGACTGCATTCTGAAGCGTCTTAACGATCGGCTTTTGCCCGGCAACACCATCAAAGCTCACCGGACGATATTTTCGATATAATGCCTGATAAGCCATGTCACACCTTCTTTCTAAACGATGCTGAGTTCATTATATCACATGGTATGCGGCTTTTTACATCAATCTTTTTCCCCTCATCACTGCATGATGGCAGAAAAAAAAGAGTGCGAACACTCTATGTCTGTTGATCATCAGGACCTTTATCCATCATTCGGCTGTTCTTCTTCTGCAGCCGTTTGATCCGAAAGAAATGCCGGAGCATATTGCTGCATTCCTCCTGCATCAGTCCGGATTCCACTTCCGGATAGTGATTGAATCCGCTTGTCTCATACATACGCATGCAGCTTTCGATGCTTCCGCCTTTTGGATCACTGGCGCCGTAGTAAACCTTTCGAATACGCGACTGCAGGATAGCGCCGGCACACATCGGGCATGGTTCCAGGGTAACATACAGATCACAGCCATCAAGCCGCCAGCTGTTCAGCTTCTTGCACGCTTTTTGAATGGCGAGGATCTCTGCATGCGCAATAGATTGCTGCGTGCTTTCCCGCCGATTATACGCTCTGGCAATGACTTTTCCATTTTTGACGATGACGCACCCGATCGGCACTTCATCGATATCCCAGGCTTTTTTTGCTTGCTTGATTGCTTCCATCATAAACCGGTCTGACATGGTACACCCTCCCGATGTTTCACGTGAAACACATAAAACAAAAGCTACCACACATGATAGAGCTTCCTTAAGGCTGCTTCGTTCCCGACCTGACCTGATTCGTAAGATACCATTGCAGTAGCAGAGATATTATAGCACAGAGTCTCCATCCATGGCAAGAGCGAGTTTTTTTGCACGAAACCACACATTTAGATAAACATCCCATCTGGCAGATGGAGATGAAGATCAAGTGATTTCTCTATGCACAAAGTCTGATGACAACGCGGCGAAACAGGTAAGACGAGAACAGAAAGTCCCATCTCCTTGCTCTGATAGCCCTCATGGTTATCCGCATAGATATTCCAGTTTGCACACTGCCAGCTGCCCTGAAGAAGGTAAAATGGGCGCATATGCTCCGCACAAGTGAACAAACCAAGATCGATCTGTGATCGTTCAACCATCCGTCTTGTCAGATGATCAAACAATAACAATCCGCATCCATGATGCCGATATGAGGGATGCACGCAAAAACAAGATAGCGCACCGACCAATAACCGTTGCTCATCGATCATCGTATCGATCAGGATCACACCGGCATAAGCCGTCATCGTCCCATGAACGAACAAGCCGAAAGACTGAACCGGAAAATCATTCCGATGTACACTTCCCTCTTCCTGCTCACCCCAGCAAAGATGGACAAACCGATCAATCAATATTCGCTCAGTTTCATTCAACGCATGATAACGAGATGTCTTGATTTCTATATTCTTCATCACATAGAGTATATCATATGCTTTATTCAACGCTTTACCAACGATTTGGTGATTTACTGTTTTTCAAGCAATGAAACAATCTTACAAAATCAATAAAATGTCATAATTTTGATGTCGAATACATTGTTCAAACTGTTGAGTCAACATTATGATGGTTAAGCCTTATTCAAAAGAATAGAAAAATACACGCCGATCGGCAAACCACGAACAAACAGAGAAACGAGTCCGTTTTTTCATTCAAACTTATGCTTTTTTAATGAATTGAATCAACCGATTATCCATCCATCAATTACTCGATGCATATCAGAAGGTGTAAAATATAATAAAAACATGAGAAAAAGCCTTTAATTATCGGCATTTTTTCATGTTTCACTCACAAAAATTCAAACCGTTCAGAATCACCTGATCATAGTCGACTTCCCATCTTCTCGTCTAATCAGGCAAACCAGTAATGAACTCGTGTTTATTTTTTAGGAACCAGCTTCTCCTGACCGCCCATATACGGTCTGAGCGCTTCCGGAATATTCACTGAACCATCTTCGTTCAAATTATTTTCCAGGAATGCAATCAACATACGCGGCGGAGCAACGACCGTGTTGTTCAGCGTATGCGCAAAGTATTTTCCATCGCTTCCCTTTACACGGATCTTCAATCTTCTGGCCTGAGCATCCGTCAGGTTAGAGCAGCTTCCCACTTCAAAGTATTTCTGCTGGCGCGGAGACCATGCCTCGACATCCACAGACTTGCATTTCAGATCTGCCAGATCACCTGAGCAGCATTCCAGCGTACGCACCGGAATGTCCAGGCTGCGGAACAGATCCACCGTATTCATGTAAAGCTTGACGAACCAATCCGCGCTTTCTTCCGGCTTGCAGACAACGATCATTTCCTGCTTCTCAAACTGATGGATGCGGTAAACGCCGCGCTCCTCGATGCCATGTGCACCTTTCTCCTTTCTGAAGCATGGAGAATAGCTGGTGTATGTATAAGGCAGATCCTTCTCATCAAGGATCGTATCGATGAACTTTCCGATCATGGAATGTTCGCTCGTACCGATCAGATACAGATCCTCGCCTTCGATCTTATACATCATGCCTTCCATTTCCGCAAAGCTCATGACACCGGTCACAACATTGCTGCGGATCATGAACGGCGGCACGACATACGTAAATCCTCTGTCGATCATGAAATCACGGGCATAAGAAATGACTGCACTGTGCAGACGCGCGATATCGCCCATCAAATAATAGAAACCGTTTCCGGCAACTTTTCTGGCGCTGTCCAGATCGATGCCATTGAATTTCTCCATGATCTCTGTATGATACGGAATCTCAAAAGCAGGGACGACAGGCTCGCCAAACTTCTCCAGTTCTACATTCTCAGAATCATCCTTGCCGATCGGCACGCTGGGATCGATCATGTTCGGGATCTGCATCATGATCTCCTGCACGCGGTCTCTGACCACTGCTTCTTTTTCCTCGATCTCCTTCAGCTCATCTGCCATGGAAGCGACCTGCTGTTTGACTGCTTCCGCTTCGTCTCTCTTTCCTTCCTTCATCAGACCGCCGATCTGCTTGCTCATCGCATTGCGCTGTGCGCGCAGATCATCCACACGCTGCTTCATCGTACGCAGCTCACGGTCTTTGACGATCACTTCATCTACGAGCGGAAGTTTCTGGTCCTGAAATTTCTTTTTGATGTTCTCTTTGACGAGATCAGGATTCTCGCGTAAGAATTTGATATCAAGCATGCTATATCCTCCCTGTTCTGCAAAAAAAGAGGCTTCGCACCATAAAGGGACGAATGCCTCGTGTTGCCACCCTTCTTATTCCGTCAAACGGAATCACTCAAAGCGATAACGGCGCTGCCGAAAACAGATACTTTATTCCCTGTTTTGCTCAGAGGTGCTTTTTCGCTGCTCCGTTTCACATGACTTGCACCATCCGTCATTTCTCTTCGGTGAATGAAACAGTTACTTTTCCTCTTCATTGCTTTCGCACTTATTTTATAAGAAAGCGTATAAAAAGTCAATAAATCAGAGGGATGTGTCCAACAATTCAAAAAAAATAGAGCTATCTCTCAAATTCAATGATTCATTGTACATTTTGATATAAATTGCCATTTTCCATTTTCAACACTATATCACATAAAATTGAAATATCTTCTTTATTATGACTGGCAATAATAATCAGACAGCCTTTCTCTTTTAAGCGCAGCAAAATATTGCGAAACTTTAAGATACTTTCTTCATCTAAAGCATTTGTCGGTTCATCTAATAGTAAAATCTTCTGTTGCTCAAATATTGCCTGTGCAATGACCAATTTTTGTTTCATTCCCAAAGAATAAGCTTTTACTTTTCTCTTATCTTCTGGATCTAATCCAACTGATTCTAAGGCAAACCTGATGTCATCATCATTCGCAATCTTTTTTATTTCTGCTAATAATTTCAGATTATCAAAACCTGTATATTGCGGCAACATATTCATATAGTTTTTAATTGAGAAATGGGAATTTCTGTCTTTAATTGATCGTCAATGATAATTCTATTCGCTGTATAAGAATAGATGTGATAAAAGTTTACCAGAAAAGCTCGATGAGGTGAAAAGAAATCATAGTCTTTTAATTTTTCATTCAGCTTCGCAATTGTATAATTCGTCACATATTTACCTGTGGTCGTATATAGCCATGTATTCCGGTCATAATACTCAAAATATAAGATATCCTCTTTCTTTACTTTTAACATTGTATCTTTGCTTCTGAAGCTGAAATACATTGGTGCGTTTTTTATTCTATATCTTTCGATTTCTTCTAAAATATTCAAAATTTTATTTTCTTCTACTGGTTTATCGATATAATCAAACACATGTAAAGCATACGCCTGATTTTTATATCTGGCATACCCTGATAGAATTACAATGACTACATCTGTATCAGTCTTTCTAATTTCTGCAGCTGTTTCCATTCCATTCATATTTTCCATTTCTATATCTAGAAAGATAACATCAAAATGCTCACTTGATCTTAATAAATCTTCTCCGCTATAAAAATGATAACATTCTATTTTCTTGTTTTTACAATTTTTGTATTTATTTATAAATAACGTCAATTTATCTATGATTGTTTTATCATTATCACATATTGCAATTTTCATAACATATACCTTCATTTATCGGCGTCAAATAAAACTGCCATACAAGGGCGGGTGTCAGTTTTTAAGCTGTCATTGGTCTTGCTTCTTGTTCGTTCAAGATGGCTTTATTATATAATAAAACCAATAGTTTTTCTATATTGATAAAAACCTTTCATACGTATTGATATTCTTGTTTTTTTGAACACACTCTCCTTCTCGATCTTCAATCCATCCAGCAGCGGGATCGTCTTGTTCCGGTACAGATAAAAAGCCATGCGGCCATTATAGAGCGTTTTGACAAACATATGGATTATCCTTTATTTGTGGATGAGTTAAATTTGACGCTTACCCATAAACCAAGACATAGATCTATTTTCAATTTACAATATAACTCTTTTGCTTGGGAGAAATGATATGAAATTTGATTGTCCTTTTGATGTCACACAAAGAATGATGATCCTAAACGATCATTTATGTCCTTGATGCTAAATAGAAAAGAAGTGTCCGTGCTCGATGAAATAAAATGATATAATGGTCGTAAAGAGAGGCGATGACAATGACTTTTCAAGAAAAATATCATGCTTATGTCAATGAAACCCTGTCTGCCGTATGGAATGACAATCAAAAAGAAATCGAACAGGCAGCTCATATCCTGTATGATGCGGAGTGCGGCGGACATTGCATTTATACCTTTGGCACTGGCCACTCCCATATGCTTGGACAAGATATCTATGCTCGTGCCGGAGGCTTTGCCAAGATCAAGCCGATCGTGGAGATTGAGCTGACGCTGGCTACCCATCCGACCAAAAGCACGCAGATCGAACGTCTGGCCGGCTATGCGGACGTCCTTGAACAGCTGTATCATGTCAAAGAAGGAGATGTCATCATCGCGGCCAGCAATTCTGGAAGAAACGCGCTGGTCATCGAATATTTGCTCAGGATGAAACAAAAGGGCGCACGCATCGTTGCGATTACTTCTCTGTGCCACAGTCAGAAAGTGAAAAGCCGGCATGAAAGCGGGAAAAAGCTCTGTGACATCGCCGATGTCGTATTGGACAACAAAGCGCCCTATGGCGACGCCGGCATAGCGCTTAACGAAACAGTATCCATGGGTCCCGTCAGCACGCTCAGCGGATGCTTTCTGTCTCAGTGCATCGTAGGCCGGATGGCAGAGCTGCTCATCCAGGATAGCAGAGACGTCCCAGTCTTCCGCTCCAGCAACGCCGACGGCGCAGATGAGTATAACCAGGAGCTGTTTGACCGATACGTCCTGTAATGATAAAAAATCACTCTCCCGAACAGGAAAGTGATTTTTTTACTTTAAGGTCACGCTGAAATCGATGATCTCACCGCTAATCGCATTGATCTCATACTGATATCCGGCATACGGATCCTGGAACCGGATGTAATACACGAGCCGGTTGTCATCGCAGTCCAATGTATACGTATATGCGCTGATCTCATCCTGATCAACGCCGGCATGTCCGAATACGACATCTTTGGCCTCATCGCTGGTCAGATAGCCGCTGTGATTGACGACCTCATTGGACGTGATCGATGTATATTCCAGATCCTTATACTGGATCAGCGTATCCAGATCAGTAATGGAAAGTCCGACAAAGTCCTCGAACTGATAAGCAGGATCTGACTGAACGAGCTCACTGATCAAAGCGGCCTTTCCTTCAGATATGCCATATTTTTGCGCGATTTCCGTATATTCATTGGTGGTGTCCATATCTTGAGACAGGATAGAGATCTGCAATGAATTGCCTTTCATCATCTCTTCGATATCATTCACGATCGATTCCCGCAGCCTGCTTCGCATCTGCTCATCTTCGCTCTTGACCGTGACCAGAAGCGTATTCTTGAGCTCATCCAGATAGCCATGACGCATCATGCTGCCGATCAATGCATTGACGGCCACATCGATGTCCACGCCTTCCAGTTCCATGTCGTCGAGCACTAATTCCCCTTCTTCATTGTGAACGAGAACTTCCGTAACGTTTTCCTCTGCATCCAAGGATAATTCTATGCTGGGGTTGACGTCGAACGATACCACGGCAGATGCCGGATGAAGCGAAGGGAGAAAAGCAAAGACCAGCATGACCGCACAAGCGGCGCATACAGCCGCGCATAGGCCCGGATACAGGCCTCTTCGCCTTCTCTGTCTGCCCTTCTCTGTTTCAGGCGCTTCATCCGGTTCGATGAAGCGGAGCTGATCCATGATGGCATCCTTCTGGTCAGGCACAGGGGCTTGTTGAAAGACCTCTTTCCATTCCGGCCGATGGTGATTTTGTTTCATTCCGTCACCTCCCTGATCATCTGTTTCATCTTCTTGACAGAGCGATGATATTTCGACAGCACGGTCGATAAGTTAAGATCCATGAACGAAGCTATCTCGCGAAAAGACATTCCTCCGGATACATGCATGGAAACGATCTCTCGCTCTTCTTCATTCAGTGCGTTCATCAGCATCTCCAGCGTTACTTTTCCGCTGATATCCGGATTCTCGGCCGCAATCTCGATCGATTCATCCAACAAGACATTTCGCTGCCGGGAACGCAGATACATCAATGATTCGTTTCTGGCGATCCCATAGATCCACGACATCGGCTGTCCCCTGTTTTCATATCGGCGGCAGTTCTGATAGATGCTCAGATAGACATTTTGCGTCACATCCTTCGCACATTCTGCGTTGCCGACCATCCCATGGATGAAGATATACACCGCACGATTGGTCATTTCATAAATTTCTGCCATGATCTGCTGATCATCAGCTAAACGCATGATCAGATCTTCCAGTCTTTTTCTATCGTTATTCATACAATAAACAATATATCAGATACAGATCATGAGATTATCATATGTATGTAAATAATATGTTAATTCTATGTCAATTTCTGGCTGTGTAACGAACAGACACGCAAGCAGACAGGATCATCTGTCTGCGCGTGAGATATTCCGTTCAATATAGACTAATCATCGTCATCGTCGTCATCATCATCGTCTCTGTCATCATCGTCGTCATCGTCCCAATCGTCATCATCGTCATCCCAGTCGTCATCATAACGATCGTCATCATCGTAGCGATCATCCCAGTCATCATCGTAACGGTCGTCATCCTGATCGTCACGATCATCCCAGTCATCATCATAGCGATCGTCATCATATCGGTTATTGTTGTTCGATGATGATGGCTGTCTGTTGGTGGTTCCCTGTGAAGAGCTGCTGCCAGAATTAGATGAGCTGGATGAAGACTGCGTATTCTTGCGGTCATCATCATCGTCGTCATCATCGCGGTCTACGCTTCTGACGACCTTTTTCGTCTGCGCGTCGATCTCATACTCATATTCAAAGCCGTCTGCGTTAAATTCGATCTCATAAGTGAGACGTCCGTCTTCATAACCAAATTCTACTTCCAGCCCGGATACTTCGTTCTTCGCCTTCTTCGCATTGCTCAACGCGATATTCAGCGCTTCATCCCGCGTGATATACTTGGATGTGCTGACCGTACCGGTCATCTTGCTGACATCCCGGTCATCATCGACTGACTCGTAGATCAAGATCAGTTCCTGGGCGCTCAGCTTTACCAGATCTTCGATCTGATAATCGCTGCGTTCTTCCATGATCTCTTCGATCAATGCCGCTTTGCCATAAGAAATATCATATTTGTTGACGATGGTCTCCATATCGTCATCGATATCCATGTCCTGTGCCAGGATCGCGCCGGAAATATCATATGTGCTCAGCGTAGAGGAGATGTTTTCGCTCAGCTCCTTCTCTACTCTGGAACGCTCATCTGCATCATCGTTTTCTACGGAAAGCAGCACGGTATTGTTGTCTGTCGTCAGATACCCCTGCTTGACCATCGAGCCGATCACCGCATTGACTGCCACGGTCATATCGGTCTGTTCAAGATCCATATCCTTCAGGATATCTTCTGCTTCTTTGTTCTCTCCGATGACAGAGACGACTGCATCATCTCTGTTCAAGCGCATCTGGATGCTTGGATTGACATCCATCGTGATAACTGTAGATACCTCTTCGCCGCCGGTGGCGCTGCCGCATCCGCTGACCAGCCCCATCATCAGGGCCGCGGATAATAAGATCGAATACTTTTTCATGTTCATTTCCCTCCGTTTTTTTTACTTCTCAAAGGCCTTTTCACTTAATCAATGCATACGGAGGACGTTTTATTGCACGATATTTAAAAAAATTTGAAAAAAAGGAAATTTTCCTTGTGATCTGATCGGAAAATTTCCTATGGATATCATTCTTCGCTTTGTTCTTCTTCGTTTCTGGCCACGACCGCAACTTTGGTTACCGTCTCATCATCAGCGACATTGATCAGCTGGGTATTGCGCCCGTAAACGCCGACGTGATCCAGCGCGATGCGGATGATGATCCCCTTATCGGTGACGATCATGGCGTCTTCATCGCCATTGACCGCACGGACGGTGACCAGCGAACCGGTCTTGGTCGTCACGTTGATCGTCTTGACGCCTTTGTTGCCGCGGTTGGTCTTGCGATATTCATCGATCTCGCTTCGTTTGCCATAGCCATTCTCTGAAACAGAAAGCAGATATTTTCCTTCGTGGCTGACGGCTACGCCGACCACGGTCCCGCCATCGGTATTGAAGCCGCGCACACCGCTGGCCGTGCGGCCCATCGGACGGACCTCATCTTCTTCAAAACGGATGACCTTGCCATTGGAACCAGCAATCAAGATCTCATCCTCACCGCTGGTCGGCTTGACATTGATGAGCTCATCATCCTCACGCAGCTGGATGGCGATCTTTCCTTTCCGCGGGATATAGTCGAAATCTTCTACTTTTACCCGCTTGACCAGGCCCTTCTGCGTCACGAAGAACAGATACTGGGCCGGTGAGTCCTTCTTCATCGGAACCAGTGCCGTCACGCTTTCCTCTTTCTCCAGGCTCAGCAGATTGACCACTGGCAGGCCCTTCGATGTCCTGGACGCATTGGGGATGTTGTAGCCCTTAAGCCGGTATACCCGGCCAAGATTGGTGAACATCAACAGATGATCGTGATCAGCGTCTCGATGACATCATCTTCATTGAGCGACATGCCCTTGACGCCGCGTCCGCCGCGCTGCTGTGTCTTATATGTATCGACCGGCGCGCGCTTGATGTATCCGCTCGTGGACATCGTGATGACGACATCCTCCACCGGGATCAGATCTTCATCGTCCATCTCCATTCCGGCATCAGAGATCTCTGTGCGGCGCTCATCGCCATATTTTTCTTTGACCTC
>ERZ827520.4596-NODE-4596-length-10221-cov-4.365631_pt1 | contig 10221 bp, 8 predicted proteins | sample MGYA00519581_ERZ827520 | MGnify/ENA primary metagenome ERZ827520 (study PRJEB31778, sample SAMEA3449339) | human gut metagenome | biome: human gut; feature: human-associated habitat; material: faeces | place: United Kingdom | collected 2010/2012 ...
CCGCCGCTTTTCGCGGCGGGGGGTTTCTCGTATACCTTAGCCTGGATGGCGGTAACATTCGATTCTCTGCGAAAGGATGCGAACTTGTATGCCTGCAAACGCAAAACGTCCGAATTTGGTTTTGATTATGACCGACGAAATGCGGGGGGACTGCCTGGGGGCGGCGGGCCATCCCGATGTCAAGACCCCTTTTTTGGACACGCTGGCCGCCCAGGGAATTCGGTTCTCCCGCGCCTATAGCACTTGCCCGAGCTGCATTGCCGCCAGGGCGGCTCTCCACACCGGCCTGTCTCAAGAGCATCACGGCCGGGTAGGGTATCGGGACGGGGTACCGTGGGATTACCCGGTGACCATGGCCGGCGAACTGGCGAAAGCGGGCTATGCCACCGCGTGCGCGGGGAAGATGCATGTCTATCCCCTTCGCCGTTCTATGGGTTTTCACCACATCGACCTGCACGACGGCTACTTGCACGCCCACCGCAAGCCCAATATCCCGCATCATGAGCATCAAATGGTAGCGGACGATTATCTCTATTGGCTGAAAAATGAGAAGGGCATCGCCTGTGATATTACCGATACCGGCTTGGAATGCAATTCCTGGGTCACCCGTCCCTGGATGTACGACGAGCATCTGCATCCCACCAATTGGGCAACTGGCCGAGCGCTGGATTTTCTTCGCCGCCGGGACAGGGATCAGCCCTTTTTCCTGATGCTGTCCTATGTCCGCCCCCACGCCCCCTATGATCCGCCTGCCTGCTATTACGACATGTATAAGAACAAGGTGCTAGCCCCCCCTTTTTCCGGGGACTGGGACGACTTGGAGCGCCTGCGGCGGGAGGGACGGGTGTTTTGCAACACCACCGGCCCCCTAGATCCGGAGCTTATCCGGCAGCAGCAGGCCGGCTATTATGCCTGCATCACCCACGTGGATCACCAGATCGGCCGGTTTTTACAGGGGCTGATGGATGAGGAGCTCTACGACAACACCGTCGTGGTGTTTACCTCCGATCATGGGGAGCTGCTGTCCGATCATGGCCTGTGCCGCAAATCCCGCCCCTATGAGGGCAGCGCGCATATTCCTCTGCTGCTCTGGGGGCCGGAGGCGGTGATCGGCCCGGGGGGGCGGGTCAGCGATCGCTTGGCTGAACTCCGGGATATCATGCCCACCCTGCTGGACGCCGCGGGCGTCCCGATTCCCTCTTCCCTGGACGGCGAAAGCCTGCTCCAGCCTGGTAAGGGCCGCGCCTTCCTTCATGGGGAGCACACCGCTGGCCCGGATTCCACTCATTGGATTGTCACTGCCCGGGATAAATACATCTGGTTCAGCCAGACAGGAAAGGAGCAGTATTTTGACCTTCAGGCCGATCCGCAGGAACGGCACAACGCCGTGGACGACATTCCCTGCCGGGAACGGGTGGAGAAACTGCGCGCCCGGCTGATAGAGGCCCTAACCGGCCGAGAAGAGGGCTTTACCGACGGTCGCCGTCTGATTCCCGGTCGCCCTACCGTGGAAGTCCTGGGGCAAAGGCTATAGTGCGGCGAATATCTCGCCGATGGAGCCCTGTATCACCAGGGACGCCCGCCGATCGGCCGGGGTGGGCTCCCGGTTGATAATGACCAGATCCCGCCCCTGAAAATATCGGATAAGCCCGGCGGCGGGGTAGACATTCAGTGAGGTCCCCCCGATGAGAAGCAGATCCGCCTGCCGGATATGGCACACGGCCCTGTCCAGCACCGCCTCGTCCAGCGGTTCCTCATACAGCACCACATCCGGCTTGATAATCCCCCCGCAGGAGCAGCGGGGAACCCCTTCGCTTGCCAATATATCCGCCAAGGCATACGCCCTGCCGCAGCGTACGCAGTGATTGCGATGGACAGAGCCGTGCAGTTCTAGGACTTCTTGGGCGGGGGCGTGGAGGCCGTCTATGTTTTGGGTTATGATGGCTTTTAGTTTCCCTTTGGCTTCTAATTGGGCGAGCTTTTGGTGGGCGGCGTTTGGTTTGGCGGTGGGATGGATCATCTTCTTGCGGTAAAAATCGAAGAAGATTTCGGGATGCTTTTCAAAAAAGCTGTGGCTCAGAATCGTCTCGGGCGGGTAGGCGCCAGGCTGATTGTAGAGGCCGGAGGGGGTGCGAAAGTCGGGAATACCGCTCTCGGTCGAGACACCGGCGCCGCCGAAGAAGACCATATACCGGCTGCGGTCTATTGCTTCCCGCAACGCCTTTATCGATGCGTTTTCTTCCATTTTTCTGTCCTTTCCGGGCGAGTTTGCCCTTGGTTTGTGGCTTCCTTTTGCGCATTTTTTCGCACGGAACCGATCGGTGCTTCGAAGAAAAAGCGATTGCGTCTCATTTTTTGAGACGCAATCGCTTTTTTTCAAACGCTGAAAAGGATGTCGCCGTAGGTGGGGAAGGGCCAGCATTTCTTGGCGGTCAGAGTTTCCAGCTCGTCGGCCACAGCGCGGGTCTCCTGCATGGCCACGAGCACCCGATCTTTATAGTACAGGGCACAGTCCTCCATATCCGGATGCTCCTTGACCCCCATGAGGGCCGCGTTCAAGTCGCCGGTCTTCTTATACAGGCTGGCGGACAGGGCGGACAGGCGGGCGGCCAGGGAAGTTTCCACCTCGCTGCTGATGCCCGCGTCCAGCGACCGCTTCGTCAGGGCGGCGTCGCACAGTTCCTTGATGTAGCCGGTGACGGCGGGGAGGATCTCCTTATTCACCATGTCCAGCATGGTCAGCGCCTCGATATTCAGCACCTTGCAGTAGTTTTCCAGATGAATTTCGTACCGGGCGTGCATCTCAGTTTCTGTGAACACCCGGTGCTTGGTGAACAGGCCGACGTTTTTGCGATCCAGATAGTGGGGAACGCAGTCGGGGGTGGTCTTAAAGTTATACAGCCCGCGCTTCTCCGCCTCAGCCAGCCATTCATCGTTATAGCCGTTGCCGTTGAAGATGATCCGTTTGTGATCCTGGACGGTGGTTTTAATCAGGCGGGTCAGGGCGGCGTTGAAATCGTCGGCCACCTCCAGCATGTCGGCAAATTGGCACAGCTCCTCGGCCACGGCGGTGTTCAAAATGACGTTGGGGCCGGAAATGGACTGGGCGGATCCCAGCATCCGGAATTCGAATTTATTGCCGGTGAAGGCGAAGGGGGAGGTGCGGTTCCGGTCGGTGCTGTCCTTGGGGATGCGGGGCATGGTGTGCACCCCGATTTTCATCTCCACCCGTTCCGGGCCGTCGTAATCGGCGTCGTTTTCGATGGCCTCCAGCACGTCGGTCAGCTCGTCGCCCAAGAACATGGAGACCACGGCGGGCGGCGCCTCGGCGGCACCCAGACGGTGATCGTTGCCGGCGCTGGCCACCGAGATGCGCAGCATATCCTGATACTCGTCCACGGCCTTGATGACGGCACACAGGAACAGCAGCAGGGACAACAGGAGGGATCTTCTCATTTGCCCGCTCCCTGCGCCTGCGCTGCCCGCAGTTTTTTGCCTTCCTCCAGGGCGATGGCAAGGACTCGCTCGAAGGTCGCCCTGTCTTCCGCCGACACATCACGCAGCAGATGGTCCAGGATGCCGTTGATCTTGTCGTGATGATAGCGGTAGCGCTCCATGCCTTTGTCCGTCATACGGATGGAGACCGCCCGCCGGTCCTTTTCCGATGGTTCCCGCACAACCAGCCCCTCCAGGACCAGCCCCTGCACCGTCTGCGATATGCAGCCCGGCGAAAGATAGAGCAACTGGGCCAGCTCCTTGACCATGAGCCCTCTGGGGGCACAGGCCACCAGGGCCTCGATGATCCGCCCCGGTGCCGTGGGCAGGGTGCCTTCCGGCATATCCGGCCCCTGGGTGGGGTGTTTTCCCAAAGAGAGCAGGATCTCCGAAAGATCCGGTATCTGCGTCCATTCCATGTGAGCCCTCTTAATTATTTATTTAAAAAATAGTTTAGTTACTAAACTATTTCTTTATGTCGCCCTCCTCTCCTTGTCAATCGCTCCGCACGCAAAGCCCTCCCGGAAGGGCCCGAAACGCCAGCAGGGAGGCCTGCCCCGTACGGCAAAGCCTCCCTGCTGTTGGTCCCCTGCGGACCGGTCTGGACGAGCGTATGGTCTATTCCGGCAGGCTTCCTGCCAGATCCTTGATCCAGCGGATGGTCTGACGGCTCATCTTTCGATGCATGTCCTCATCATTGCTCACATGCAGGGCCCGGGCCAGGCAACCGGCCACACAGACGGGCTCCAGCCCGGCCTTGCGCCGGTCATGGCACAGATCACACTTGCAGGCCTTGCCGGTAACGGCATCCAGATGGGGCACATGGTAGGGACAGGCCGTCACGCAGGCCCCGCAGCCCGTACAACGGTCGGCATCGATATGGACGATGTTTTCCTCATCCAGCCACATGGCATCATGCGTACAGGCACGAAGACAGGCGGGCCGCGCACAGTGCACACAGGTCACGAAGCCCATGGGCAGACTGACCTTGCCCTCTTTCAGAGCGGGCGTGCCGCCCAGCTGCCGGCACAGGGGCAGGGAGATCCCGTGCCACTGACGGCAGTGGATCTCGCAGGCCTTGCAATTGACACAGCGTTTTTCGTCAAAAACGATACAGGTGGAACTGCTCATCAGTTTTCCTCCCGGGCATGATCATTGCGGACGGGGCGCAGGGTCACAAAGTGCTCCTGCAGGGCAAGGCCGTGGACCATGGCATCTTCCTTGTCCAGTCCGCCATGCATGAACTCCTGGTCTGCCAGTCCCTTGCCGCGGGCCCTGCTCTCCACCGGCAGGCGATGCCCGAAACCATGCAGCATGAACACGGCATCGGGATGCATGCCGGGGATGACACGCACCCGGATCTCGCCACCCTTGCCGTCAGCTCTTTCCATACGGACAGCATCTCCATCCTCCACGCCCAGCTCGCGGGCCCGTTCCGGGGCGATCCAGGCACGGTTTTCCGGCAGGCTGTCGTACAGCAAGGGATTGTTCTGGGTGTGCGAATGGGTGTGGCGCGCATTGCGTCCCACGATCAGGCGGAACTGCCCCTTCCCCGGCCGGGGCACGTCCTGCCAGGGCATGAGCGAAGGCAGACCGGCTTCCTGCCAGGGACCGAAAAGGACTTCTATCTTGCCGGAAGGCGTCGCGAAACGGGGGCCCAGATCGATGGGGGCATCTGCGAGAGAGACGGAACCGTGCCGGAAATCCTCCACGGAGACACCAGTCCCTTCCAGCTGGAAGCGCCAGACATCTTCCAGCGTCTCGCAGGCCAGGTCCTCCAGCCCCAGACGGCGGGCCAGCTGTCCCAGGATCCACCAGTCCGGCCGGGTATCGAAACGGACATCCGCAGCCGGGCTGCGCATGATGAAGGCAGGCTTGCTGCCGCTCTTGACCTGGAGCAGGGATCCCCGCTCCACAAAGGACGGCATGGGCAGCACCACATCGCTGAACCAGGCCGTATCCGACCAGGAAAAGGTCAGCGAGACCATCAGCTCCAGACCGGCCAGCTGGGCTTTCTGCCGTTCAGGGTCCGGCATGGCGGACAGGGGGTCGTGCTTGAGGATGAAGTAGGCCTTGACGGGATACGGATCCCCGCTTTCCACGGCCCGGAAGGCCTTGTGCAGCAGGCTGGCGCCGGGAGCAAAGGCCGGTTCGGCCCAGCCGACGCCGTCCGCCCGCTTTTCCCTGGGGGCGGCATACAGCGAGGTGAAGGAGCGCAGGCCCTTGCGGCCGGCATCCTTGGGACCCGCCGCCAGCAGCAGGCCGCCCTTACTGCCGAAAGCGCCCAGCAACGCGTCGATGAGGTAGGCCGTACGGCAGACCATGAACGACTGGGGATAGCGTGTGCTCATCCAGCCGCCATGCCAGATGACCTGCGGCGCCGCAGCGGCCAGGGAACGCGCCAGCTCTGCGATGACATCTGCCGGGATGTCGCACTGACTTTCGGCCCATTGCGGCGAATAGGGACGCACAAAGTCCGCCAGCGCTTCGAAATCCTGGACATAACGCTCCACATACGCGGCATCGTAGAGTTTTTCTCCGATCAGGACATGCAGCACTGCCAGGTTGAGAGCCAGATCCGTGCCGGGACGGATGCAGAGGTTCTGCTGCGCCTTGAGCCCCGTCACCGTGGGGCGAACGTCCACACAGGTCAGACGACAGCCCTTGTCCAGCGCGTCCAGCACCTGATTGAGCTCCCCGACCTTGAGAGATTCCAGAAAATTCCGGCCCTGCACGACGATATGGCGGCAGTTCTTGAAATCATAGATCCATTTGCCGCGCCCGTGACCGGTCAGGGAATAGGAGGCCTGGTTGACGTTATGGGCACAGGCGTCATCATGAGTGCAGTAATTGGGCGAGCCCAGACCGCGCATCAGGGCCTTGCTCATGTCGGAGAACGGCCCGGGCCGCTCGGACCAGAGCACACTGCGCGGCCCGTAGGTGACCATGATCGTTTTCAACCGTTCCGCCACATAATCCAGGGCCTCGTCCCAGCTCACGGAACGCCACTGGCCCGCACCGCGCTCCCCGGCACGGATCAACGGCCCCTGCGGACGTTCATCATCAGCATACAGGGCCAGGGACGCGGCGCCCCGGGGGCACAGGGCCGCCCCGGAAGCACTGTGGCTGTTGCCGCATATCCAGCGCGGCACGCCGTTCTCACAATGGATCTCCACAGGACAGCGTGTATTGCACATACCGCACAGGGAGTAGACGATGGATGACGCCATATATGGACTCCTGCCCGCATGGCGGGCGTGTATTAGTCGATGATCGTCCCTTGCCCGTCCTGCCCGACGGGACATACCAGACGTCCCAGCAGCAGGCGCAAGGGGATGTAGGCCAACACGAACCAGAAGACGAAGCCCGGCTCAGGCCCCAGCAGGGGCAAAGAAAATGGAAGGGAGGGGCTGACCGTACCGAAACGGGTCTGCATCCAGGCCAGAGCCAGAGGGACAGGCCATAACGACGCTACCCACAGGGCTCCGTTGAGGGAAAAATAATAGCCAAAGGCCTCATGCCCCTGGCGATTGACTGCCTTGTAAGCCTCCTTGCCGCTCTCGCGCAGCGCTCGCTCACTCAGCTTGTGGTAATGCCGCATCTCGGTGCGCAATTCCTTGAGACGGGCCGCATGCATGCGCTGCCCGAGCCGCAAGGTCAGCAGACCCAGCACCACGGTCTGGGCTGCCAGTACGCATGTCCCCACCATGTAGCCCCATTCAGGCAGCTCCGGGAACCAGCGATACGGAGCGATGCACCAGGGATCTATCCACAACAAAAAACTTTTCATGCCATGCAAAAACAGGGCAGGGAAAGCCCCTGCCCTCCGGTAGCTAGCCGAAAATACGGTAATTGAAGAAGCCGCGCAAGACATAATCCGTGCCCACGTACAGGGCAAGGACGATGAAAAGGCGCTTCAGCCAGATGTCGGAGAAAAAGCGGGACGTGTAAGGACCGATGAGCGAGCCCACGGCGATGCCCACCAGCTCCAGCCCCACCAGGGACCAGTCCACGGTCACGCCGTGCAGCAACAAGGTCGTGATACCTGTGATCATGCTCACCAGCACGGCCAGAGCCGACGTCCCGGCAGCCAGGTACATGGGCAACTGGGTGATGCTGGTCAGGAAAGGTACCAGCAGGAAACCGCCACCCACGCCCAGGAAGGCGGCAATGGAAGAGATGACGATACCGCCCACGAACGGCAGCACAGGATTGAAGGAAAACTCCACGCCGCAGAAAGTGAAGACGCAGCGCCCCAGGCTGAAGCTGCGCAGACGGACACCGGTCTCCACGGCCTCACCGGGATTCTTGTTTTTCACCGACGCTTCGAAAGCTTTGGCAGCTTCCTTGGCCTTGGCCTTGGAACGCTGTCCGGCGGGAGAGGTCTCCCACATCAGATAGCAGCCCAGCAGCAGGACAAAGAGGCCAAAATAGCCCTGATACGAGGAAAAATTCAGTTTACCGGCCGTCAGTTTGACAGCCATGAAAGCGCCCACGATGGAACCCAGCCCCAAAGCGATCCCCAGCGGCAGCACGATACGCTTCAGACGATAGTAGCTGAAGGTGCTCAGGGCCGCGGAAAGCCCGGCCAGCATCTGGTTGGAAGCCCGCACAGAATCGGTGATGGATTTGTTGAGGGGCGTCTGCCCAAAGGATTTGGCATAGGCGCCCAGGCCATGCACACTCATGTGGCCCACACCGGCCATGACGCCGCCAAAAGCTCCTACCGTGGAGAAGATCCAGCCCACCCACAGGGCCCAGCCGAAGGCCAGCAGCATGTTGGTCTGCGGCCCGCCGGGAATCCCCAGATAGCCTGGGGCCGCCTGCATGTCGATGGACTGCGGCGCCGTTTCAAGTTGTTTGGCGATGGCATTGGCAAGCGGGCTCGTTTCTGCCGCCAGCGCAAGACTGGTATAAAGTGCGATACCGACCAGGACCAGAGTGATCCCCAGGACGATTTTTTTCATGGAGCCTCCTTAATAAATTTAGTAATTAATACTTATATACTATCCATAAAAAACACTTTGCGCAAGCTCATTTCAGCAAAGAGGTCACAAGTTGAAGGGCTTAGCTCGCACTCTGGACTTCTCTCAGCGTGGTACAGGCTAAAGCATGAAGAAACCAGAGATTACCCTGAAGAGAACGCAGACCGCAGTCGGTGCGATAGCAAATCAGCTCGTCACGGCGCAAAAGACCATGAGCCAAGAGCACAATGCCGTGCCTGCTTTTGCAGCTATCTCCGTCAGTCATCCGGACGCAGCGGTTACGGCTGTGGCAACAGTTGTTTTTAGTCTAGCGTACCCGGGAAAAGAAAAGATCCGGGATCCACATTAGTTTACCTAAAAACTTGTCTGCTGCCCAGAGCCGCATTGGACGCCGGTTCTTACTAGGCTGGGGGCCATGATTTGCTGATGCGATAATGAAAACGGGCATCGCGCACTGCCGGGGAAAGCAGAAGGGGATTCAACCCTTTTGCACGGAATACAAGCGCTAAAATCATTGCACAGGCCTACCGGCAAAAGTTTTTGGAAGGGAGGGGTGCGGGGAGGGAGGACCTTTTTACAAAAAGGTTTCCCTCCCCGCAAGCTTTTTTCCCTTCAAATCTTCAGACGTCTGCCTGCCGTCTCCAAACAAAAAAATCCCCGGCGGAGCGGGGACAAAAAAAGACCCCCTCGCGCTGTGAGCTGCAAGGGGGTCTCGAACAATCTTTGGCAGCGGCCTACTTTCCCACATGACGTTATGCAGTATCATCGGCGATGGAGAGCTTAACTTCCGAGTTCGGAATGGGGTCGGGTGTACCCTCTCCTCTATGGCTACCAAAGAAATTTGGCAAATTTATTGAAACAGGGATGGAAGGTTTTTTTCGAGAAACAAGACGCACGGGCTATTAGTACTGGTCAGCTCCACCCCTCACAGGGCTTCCACCTCCAGCCTATCAACGAGGTCGTCTACCTCGGCCCTTCAGGACTTGCGTCAGGGAGAACTTATCTTAAGGCAGGCTTCCCGCTTAGATGCTTTCAGCGGTTATCCCTTCCACACATAGCTACCCTGCTGTGCCGTTGGCACGACAACAGGTCCACCAGTGGTGTGTCCATCCCGGTCCTCTCGTACTAGGGACAGGCCCTTTCAATTCTCCTACGCCCACAGAAGATAGGGACCAAACTGTCTCACGACGTTTTAAACCCAGCTCGCGTACCACTTTAAACGGCGAACAGCCGTACCCTTGGGACCTGCTTCAGCCCCAGGATGTGATGAGCCGACATCGAGGTGCCAAACCGCATCGTCGATGTGAACTCTTGGATGCGATCAGCCTGTTATCCCCGGCGTACCTTTTATCCAATGAGCGATGACCCTTCCATTCGGGATCACCGGATCACTAACACCTACTTTCGTACCTGCTCGAGATGTCTCTCTTGCAGTCAAGCTCCCTTTTGCGTTTGCACTCGACGGCTGGTTTCCAATCAGCCTGAGGGAACCTTTGCATGCCTCCGTTACATTTTGGGAGGCGACCGCCCCAGTCAAACTACCCACCAGACACTGTCCTCTTACCGGATCACGGCGAAGAGTTAGGGACCTGAACAAACAAGGGTGGTATTTCAACGATGGCTCCCTCCATACTGGCGTACAGAGTTCACAGCCTCCCACCTATGCTACACATGCAGGCTCAAATCCCAATGTCAAGCTATAGTAAAGGTGCACAGGGTCTTTCCGTCTTTCTGCGGGTAC
>ERZ827520.4598-NODE-4598-length-10219-cov-7.012790_pt1 | contig 10219 bp, 9 predicted proteins | sample MGYA00519581_ERZ827520 | MGnify/ENA primary metagenome ERZ827520 (study PRJEB31778, sample SAMEA3449339) | human gut metagenome | biome: human gut; feature: human-associated habitat; material: faeces | place: United Kingdom | collected 2010/2012 ...
CCCCTATCGCAAGCAAGGCCTCCCTAGACGAGACAAGCTCGCCTTCAGTCGCCCAAAGCTTGCGTACGGGCTCATAACCGCTCGCTTCCACACCTTGCAAAAAAAGTCCGTTCTCGTCAGACTAGGGGCGCACGTGTACAAAGTGCATCTGACGAAGAATCGGACCAAGTGAATGATTGCATTAGGGGATACAATCATTACAAGCGATAGAAAATAGAAAAGGTGAAGGAAAGTTATCCTTCAGTTTCCAAACATCGGAAACTATTTTATTATAATATGGTTTCTGACTGAAGTCAATAAGATTAGTTTAGAAAAATTAAAGTATATTTATACGTTCTAATGAATTTCTGTGATGCCTGTTAAAATCAGATACAGACCGTAGACGGCAACGATGATTCCGCTGATTAGGTTGATTGCCAACAAAAACTTTTTCGGAAGTTTGTCGCGAAGCAGATTAAAACCGATCGTAATTCCGTGATCCCAGATGAAACTGGCGGTTATGACTCCGGTAATAAAGAGGATGCTTTGCTCAAACGTCAAAGTGGCACGACTTGCGCCAAGCATCATGGTACCGTCGATCATGGCTTGAGGATTTCCCCAACTGACGATGAGAGCAGTCATCAAAGCTTGTTTAAGCGTTTGTTTTTTTGAATCTGAACCAATGGCAGTCTGTTTGGCAGAACGAATAATATTGAAGCCGATGTAAGACGTCAGTGCGCCGCCGATGAGCATGACGATAATTTTAACGATTTCATTAGCTGAAATCAGCGCGCCGATGCCGTAAAATGCAGCAAATGAAAACAGCGCGTCACAAAACCAAACCAAGAAGTTATATAAAAGCGCTTTGCTCATTTTGTTCGAAAGCGCATTGTTGAACATGTAGATATTTTGCATTCCGATTGGTGCCACGAAGGCAAAGCCAACCAGGATACCGCGTAAGTAAATCACGAAGACACATCCTTTAGAAATCTTTAACGCACAAACTTGATTTTAGTTAAGAATTGATAAAACGTCAAGCTGTTTTCTGAAAACATTTGTTCAGAACTTGCCGAGATGTTTTATGTTTGCTATATTTGACTAAGTGGACAATTAGAAAAAGGGAAGGTATTACATTGAAAACATTAAGCATCGTAGTGCCTTGTTACAATTCAGCCGCCTACATGGATCGCTGCGTTCAGTCATTGCTGTTGGGCGGATCTGACGTTGAAATCATTTTGGTAGATGACGGTTCGAAGGACAAGACACCTGAAAAAGTTGACAATTATCAAGCGCGCTATCCGGGAATCATCAAGGCCGTGCATCAGGAAAACGGGGGGCACGGACAGGCTGTGAATACGGGGATTGAACATGCGACCGGGCATTACGTGCGCGTAGTTGACAGTGATGACTGGCTGGATGGAAAGGCATTTCCGAAGGTGATGGAATTTCTCAGGAAATCAATTGAAGAAGACATGCAGCTTGACATGCTGATTACGAATTATATGTATGACAAGCAAAACGTCAAGCACAAGAAAATCATGCAATATCGCAAATGCGTTCCGACGAACTGCATTTTCACGTGGGAAGATACTCATTTTCCGTTTGGAAAGTACTTATTGATGCACTCCGTAATCTATCGGACGACGCTTGTTCGTGACGAGGCTAAGCTCAAATTGCCGGCACATACTTTCTACGTTGATAATTTATACGTGTTCGAACCGCTCCAATACGTAAAGAACATGTATTATTTGGACGTTACGCTTTATCACTACTTCATCGGGCGCGAGGATCAGTCCGTGAACGAAAAAGTCATGATTGGAAGAATCGATCAGCAGATTTTTGTCAACAAGCGAATGATTGATTATTACACGGATAACGTCGAGATGAAGTCACATATCGGCAAGTATATGGAAAAGTATATTGAAGTAATTACTTCCGTTTCGTCGATTTTGCTGATCAGAGACGGATCAAGGGAAGCGTTGAATAAGAAAAAGGAGCTTTGGCACTACATCAAAGAAAAGAACCCTAAGCTGTATCATAAACTGATGCGAGGAGCCTTGGGGATGGGCCTGCATCTTCCGGGCAAATTGGGCAGAAGAGCTGCTGTTGACGTTTACCGCATGGCCCGCAAAATCTACGGATTCAATTAAGACAGTATCGAAGAACAGTCTCGCATCGAGGCTGTTTTTAGTTTATTTCAAAAAGATATTATGCTATCATAATTAATATCTAAGCCATGGAGGGATCGTTTTGGGAAAGTTAGTGCTTTATTTCTCTAAATTCGGGAATACAGAGTCGATAGCCAAGCGTATTGCTGAAAAGACGGGGGCGGATATCTGCAAAATAGAGCCGATTGAACCGTACCCGGAAAATCTCCAGGAAGTGATGGAAATCGGGCGAAATGAGACGGACAACGAGACTATGCGGCCGATCAAACAGCTTGAAGTCGATTTGTCAAAGTATGACAAGGTGATTTTTGGGATGCCGACTTGGTGGTATCACACTCCTCCTTGCGTCGAGTCCTTTTTGAAAAATGCAGCGCTTGAAAAGATAACTGTTTTTGTGACAAATTCAGGAATCCCGCTCAACGTCGATGATGAGATGAAGCGCATATCACCCAATACATATGTTGAAAGTTCCGAAATTATCGAATTTACGCCGCTCGTTGAACCAAGCAGGCTGGTTACGCCGCTTGAGGAAATTGATGCATGGATTGAAACTTTATAAAAAAAAGCCTAGGTTCTCAAGAATTGAGATCCTAAGCTTTTTTGGTATTTTGGCGTTAAGCTTCCGTTGCTCCTTCTGCCTCTTTTTTAGCAAGTTTCAAGTCATAGCGACGGATGAACGGGAACCAGATTGCTCCGGCGACAACTGCGGCGAGAATCGTTGCAATTGCACCTTGCCAGCTTTGCGTTGCGATGAAACCGCTCAGACCAACTGGCGTCGGCCATGGTTGTTGGGCAGTAATTTTTGGAACGAAGTGCATTGCAATTGAAAAGTAGCCGACCATGGCACTTGCCATTGGTGCCAAAATGAACGGAATGACCAAATCAATATTGTAGACGATCGGCAAACCGAAGAGCAAAGGCTCGTTGATGTTGAAAATGCCAGGAACGACTGCCACTTTGCCGAGTTCACGCATTTGGCGCGACTTGGCCATGAAAGCCATGTACAAAACTGCACCAAGCGTAGCACCTGAACCACCGAGCGTGATGAAAGCGGTGTTGAATTCACCGGCATAGGCATGGAAATCACCGGCAACGTTTGCAACCATGTTTGCCGTAGCGAATGAGCCCACGAAACTCCCAATGATCGTTGCACCGTGGATACCGAAGAACCAAAGGAAATGAATCAAGAAGGCGATGATCAAAATGCCCCACCATGTATCGACCAATCCTGATACGAATGAGAATGGAATGTAAAGCAGTTGGAAGATGTCAGTATGGATCATGATTAAAACGGCATCGATGATCAAAATGATGATTGCGATTATGAAACCTGGAATAAGAGACGTGAACGAATCCGCAACGCCCTTTGGAACAGAGTTTGGCATCTTGATCGACCAGCCCTTTTTTACGCTGAGACGGTAGATCTGAACTGCCAAGGTGCCCATGATGAGACCTGTGAAAATGCCGGTTGCACCGATGCGCGTAAGACCGGAGCCACTGACCGCGTAGCCGGAGAAAATGGCATTTTTTGTGTCTGTCACAAATTGTGTAGAGCCGTTTTTCCAAACAAGCTGCGGAACGGTGATGAACAATGCGAACAATGAAAGAAAGGTACCGGTCAACGGTGAAATATCAAGGTTTTCTTCTTGTTGATAGATTTTCGTGTAGTTATAAGCAAAAGATCCTGTAAAGAAGAGGGCGGTGATTCCCAGCGTAGAATTATAGATAACGGTAAAGAGACTATTGAAACGCCCAAGCGTGCTGTTGTAAAAATCAACGAAAGACGGGAACGTGATGACCTGAGTGAGAACGCTCAGGATGAGGAACATCGATCCGACGATCGTGAAGGCGATGATACTGTAGCCGGCACCCATAACGGCGCGGACAAAACGTGTATTGGCGAATTTGCCGACTAGTGGAAGAATCTTCTCATTAAGCCAGCCTGTGAAGTTGCTTTCTTTTTCAGCCATAATAAAGTTCTCCTTAGGACCGGCATCCGCATTTCATGTACGAATGAATAATTGCAGTTTGATGCGTACAGACGAACTGCGGATGCGGTGAATGATTGATGATTGTAAACAGTAAGCGCTTCCTTTATTTACATTTTCCAGTATAATCGGTTGGAATCATTTTGTAAAGGGCTTTCAATAAAAAATTGTACCAATATGTTTTACGAAGATAAGTATATACAATCCGCTTAGCTGAAAATATGCAAATACATTAGAATTTTTAGAATCAATTTAAAGTTTGAAAAATGTAAATTTGTAAAATGCAGTGTTAGCTGACAATTTAATGAGGAAAATAAAAAGCAGGGCGGAAGTGCTCAAAACGCATTCTGTCCTGCTTTTTTCAAATTTTGCCTAATTTGTTTTCTCAAACATTTTTATGACTTTGAACTGGCGGTCCTGGTCGTTGACGATTTTTTTGATCTTCAAAAGCACCATGACGGACATCAGAATTCCAATCAAGGCAATTCCGATGACGTAAAACTGGCTCTTACCGTTCAAGAACGGAAGAAACAAAGAATATGCCGGTGTCATCGAAATCAGGATGATTGCAAGGTTGACCGAAATCTGTGCAATGTAATAACCTTTGCTGACTGGAACCGTACTCTTTTTGGTATGAAGCTTGGAAGTCAGTTCCAGTGTTACGGCAATTCCGCCAATCATCAGCAAAAACGGCAGGACTGCTGACCAGCTTTTGCATGTCAGGGCCATTCCGAACCAGTAGAGATTTGTAAAGAACATGAATGCCGTGAAGTATCGCAGCATCAGGAAACGATTGAAGTACATAAAGCTCAGGCTCTGTTCTTTTTTAACGTCATCTGCTGTTTTTTTCATGGAAATACCTCCGTTAATTTTGAGTAAACGTTTTCTTTATATGACATTTTAATATATTGGTACTAATTTGTAAAGTGGGTACAATGATCCGGGTTTGGAGACTTGTTATCGTTAACAGCTTGTTATTTCAAATATCAGATTATATAATGAAAACGTTCTGAAAAATCGGAACGAAATTTCTTTTTCATACGAAGGTCAACAGACCCTCTGCCATTATATCGAAGCGAGTCTTTGACTTGCACATTTTTGAACCAGTGAAACGGACGCGTTAAAGTGCCCGTTTTTTTAATGGGCATTTGACACGATTGAATTCGAAAGGTTTCGAGGATGGGAAAACCGTGGCTCAAACCAAAAATGGGAATTGTCCTTAAGCTTGCATAGACGTTCTGATTTTGCCAAATGCAGAGTCCGCTAAATCAGCGCGCCAAGCTCTCATTCAATTTTTCCAGCTGTTTCCATTATGGAAGGCGATTGTCGTGCATACAAAAAACCGGATCAGATTTGCGATTAATTGCAAATCATCCGGTTTTTCAATTTGAGGCATAGTTTTTCCCAGCCTCTCGCTGATTTTTGTTATTTATCTTCTTCAACGGGAACCGGACGATTCAAAGTCGTCGTGCCATCAGCCCGCTTGTTGACGAGTTCGGCCACGTCGATGCCGGTCGCGTCCTTGATGAATGCCAAAGATTGGGCCAAGCCTTCGTTGGTTTGGCTTGAAACTCCGTCAGCACCGTCGAAAACGGTCAGCTGATCGATGCTTGCGACTGCTTGCGCATAGGATGCGGAAATTTCCGGCAGTTTATCGATGATTGCCATGGCAAGAGCGACTTGCCCGTTTTGTTCAAGCGCTTTGGCGATGGCTTCCTGCGCTTTGGCATTCGCCTGACCTTCGACCTGGATCTTGTCAGCGCTGGCCTGACCTTGTTCGCGAATCGAATAGGCGTTGGCATCGGTGCTGAGATTTTGCGCGTCCTTGTCAGCCTGAGCCTTGATGCGCAAAGCATTGGCATCTGCTTCTGCTTTGATCTGGACTGCCTGTGCTTCAGCATTCTGCTGCGCGATTACGGTTGATTTCAACTCGTTTTCGCGAACGACGATCTTCTTTTCCTTAAACGTCTGCTCCTGGATGGCCTTTTCAATCGCATAAGCCTGCTCTGCCTTGGCTTTTTCGGTTTGAACCTGGGCATCGTTTTGGGCAATTGCCACGTCCGTTTCCTTGGTCTTGTCTGAAATGTAACGTTTTGACTGCAGCAGTGCTTCCTGCTTTTTTGTGAATTTTGCACAATTGGAATGTGATTGATCAAAGTTTTTTCACGATTACAATCAATATAAATAACATTTAAAAATGCTTATATAATCTAAGGCGTTGAGATTATGCCAAAAAGCGCCGGTAAAAAAATTGTAAAAAGTTGCCAAAAGGACTTGAAATCGCTCTCATAAAGATATATTATAATTAGTGAAGTTTTTCACATTATGAAAATCTTGCATGCATGCTGAAAGTGTAACCAGTGATTTTTGGGAGGTATTATAAATGGAAAAAGAAGCTACGAAGCCAAAGAAAAAAGTTTTGACTGAAGAAGAAAAAGCAGCACGAATGGAAGCTGCTCGCAAGTATACCGATACCCTCGTTGATAAAGCAGCAGCTGCTGAAAGCGAATATGCGCATTTTACGCAGGATCAAGTTGACAAAATCGTTGCTGCAGCCGCGCTTGCTGGTTCTGAGGCGGCTTTGATGCTTGCTCATGAAGCGGTTGAGGAAACAAATCGCGGCGTCGTTGAAGATAAGGATACCAAGAATCGTTTTGCAACCGAAAACATCTATAACGCAATCAAGGATGAAAAAACCGTTGGAATCATCGCTGAAGACAAGATCAAAGGTGAAGTTCAAATTGCCGCACCGCTTGGCGTTTTAGCCGGCATCGTCCCGACGACGAATCCGACGTCGACGGCAATGTTCAAATCTTTGATGGCGCTTAAGACGAGAAATGCGATTGTCTTTGCTTTCCATCCGCAAGCTCAAAAATGTTCCGTTCATGCTGCACAAATCGTTTATGAAGCAGCCGTTGAAGCCGGAGCTCCGAAAAACATCATTCAATGGGTCGAGACTCCGTCAATTGAAAATACGACGGCGCTGATTCAAAACAGAAAGATCGCATCGATTCTTGCAACGGGCGGTCCTGGAATGGTCAATGCCGCACTCAAGTCGGGCAACCCGTCAATGGGCGTTGGCGCCGGCAACGGTGCAGTTTTCGTTGATCATACGGCTCATCTTGACCGTGCGGTTGAAGACTTGCTTTTGTCCAAGCGTTTCGACAACGGGATGATTTGTGCAACCGAAAATTCGGTCGTCATCGAAGCACCTGTTTACAAGGATTGGATGAAGAAGATGGAAGAAAAGGGCGCATACCTGCTTCCTAAAAAAGACTACGAAAAGCTGGCTGATTTCGTCTTCAATGACAGGCACGGCGTAAACGGACCGGTTGCCGGCAAACCGGCTCGTTGGATTGCCGAAAATGCCGGCATTGATTTGCCTGAAGGAAAAGACGTCATCATGTTTGAACTCGATTCGAAGAACATCGGCGAAAAGCTCTCATCAGAAAAGCTTTCCCCGCTCCTTTCGGTTTATAAGGCAAAAGACAGAGAAGACGGCATCAAGATCGTTGCCGCACTGCTCGACTACCAAGGCGCTGGTCACAATGCGGCCATTCAGATTGGTTCTCAGGCAGATCCGTTCTTAAACGAATTTGCCGACAAGACAAAGGCTGCTCGCATCTTGGTAAATCAACCGGATTCAATCGGTGGTATTGGCGACATCTATACGGATGCGTTACGTCCATCTTTGACGCTTGGAACCGGGTCATGGGGGAAGAATTCATTGTCACACAACTTATCAACTTCAGACCTGTTGAATGTCAAGACGGTCGCAAAACGTCGCAATCGTCCTCAATGGGTTCGTTTACCAGAAAAAATCTACTACGAAAAGAATGCCTTGTCATACTTGACGGACGAAACGGAGCACATTGATCGCGCAATGATCGTTGCCGATCCTGGAATGGTTAAATTCGGCTTCGTTGACAAGGTTTACGATGAGCTTGAAGCACGCGAAAATCCGGTAAAGACATCCCTTTACGGAACTGTTCATCCTGATCCGACGTTGGGACAGACGATGGAAATCGCACGCCAGATGGAAGAATTCCAACCGGATACCGTTATTGCCATCGGTGGCGGTTCCGCAATGGATGCTGCCAAGATTGCGCGCTACATCTATGAATACTCTCTTGAACAAGAACCTGGCTTCCTTGAAAGCTACGAAAAAGTCAGCGAACTGTTCACTCGTCTGCAGCAAAAATTCGTTGATATCCGCAAGAGAATCGTCAAGTTCCATCACGGCACGCACACGAAACTTTTCTGCATCCCGACAACTTCAGGTACCGGTTCCGAAGTTACGCCGTATGCGGTTATTACGGATGACAACACACACGTTAAGTATCCGTTGACCGATTACGAAATGACGCCTCAGGTTGCGATCGTCGACCCTGAATTTGTCATGACGGTTCCGAAGAGAACAGTTGCATGGTCAGGTCTCGATACGCTGTCGCATGCGCTTGAGTCATACGTTTCCGTAATGGCTTCAGACTTCACGCGCCCATGGTCGCTTCAGGCAATCAAGCTCGTATTTGAAAACCTTGAAAAATCCTACAATTATGACCCCAAGAATCCTACGCTTGAAGGCGAAACTGCTCGCGAAAACATGCACTATGCGGCTACTCTTGGCGGCATGGCCTTCGCAAATGCTTTCCTTGGCATCAATCACTCGCTTGCTCACAAGACTGGCGGTGAATTCGGACTTCCTCACGGCCTTGCGATTTCGATTGCGATGCAGCACGTGATTCGCTTCAACGGTGCATCTGGCAAGGTCAAGAGAACACCGTTCCCACGCTACGAAGTTTATCGTGCTCAAAAGGATTATGCAGACATCGCGCGTGCGCTTGGATTGAAAGGCAGAACAGATGCTGATTTGGTCGAAGCATTGTGCAACAAGATTGAAGAACTGATGAAGGCCGTTGACGTAAATCCTAAGCTTTCGGCAAACGGGGTTACTAAAGAAGCCTTTGACGGCGCTTTGGACAAATTGTGCGATTTGGTTTACAACGATCAATGCACGACGGCAAACCCTCGCCAACCAAGCTTGGAAGAGATTCGCCAGTTGTTGATTGATCAATTCTAAAGATGATTTCCATATAATACTTCCTTGAAAGGACCGAGTTTTGCTCGGTTCTTTTTTACGTTCCGCGTTATGAAAAATAAAGTGCGATTAACCGTTTTCTTTGCGATGAGAGTGCAATTTTGAAGATGTTATGAAAACTGTTGCAAGTTTCGGAGTTATGGTATATAATTGGTCTATACCAATAAGGGCGTGACAGTTTTTTCGAGGAGGAATTCAAAATGAAAGTTATTATTGTTAAAAATGCAGCAGAAGGCGGAAAGAAAGCGTTTGAAATTTTTAAGGAAAAACTTGACGAAGGAGCAACCGTTTTTGGCCTGGCAACTGGTGGCACGCCTGAAACGACTTATCAGGAATTATGCGATAGCGACCTCGATTTTTCGAACTGCATTTCAATAAACCTTGACGAATATGTCGGCTTATCGGCTGATAATCCGCAAAGCTACCATTATTACATGAAAAAGCATCTGTTTGAAAAGAAGCCGTTCGCTCATTCATATCTTCCTGACGGCCAAAATGATGATGCAAAAGTCGAATGTGAACGCTACAGCAAGATTATCGCAGAAAATCCGGTTGACTTGCAGCTGCTTGGAATCGGTCGCAACGGACACATCGGGTTTAATGAGCCAGGGTCTGCTTTTGACGGCAAGACTCAAAAGATTCGCTTGACGGAATCGACGATTGCAGCAAATGCGCGCTACTTCGAAAACGAAAATGACGTTCCGAAGTATGCATATTCGATGGGAATCGGCGAAATCATGCAGGCAAAGACAGTTTTGCTTGAGGCATACGGCAAGGATAAGGCGGATGCAATCAAGAAAATGGTTGAAGGAGAACCGACCGAAGAAGTTCCTGCAAGCGTTCTGCAAAATCATGATGATGCGATTGTTATTGTGGATGAGGATGCGGCGAGTTTGTTAAGGTAAAAGGTGTGGAAGCGAGCGGTTATGACCCCGTACGCAAGCTTTGGGCGACCGAAGGCGAGCTCGTCTCGTCTAGGGAGTCCT
>ERZ827520.4600-NODE-4600-length-10213-cov-3.278992_pt1 | contig 10213 bp, 12 predicted proteins | sample MGYA00519581_ERZ827520 | MGnify/ENA primary metagenome ERZ827520 (study PRJEB31778, sample SAMEA3449339) | human gut metagenome | biome: human gut; feature: human-associated habitat; material: faeces | place: United Kingdom | collected 2010/2012 ...
CGAGCGGATGTATGAGTTCTGGGACAGGCTCTTCAACGTCGCCCTTCCCCGTGTCCGCGATTTCAAGGGCATTTCGGCCAACGGCTTCGACGGCAGAGGCAACTTCTCCTTCGGCCTTAAGGAGCAGCTCATGTTCCCCGAGATCGAATACGATAAAATCGACAAGGTCCGCGGCATGGACATCACCTTTGTGACCACAGCCAAGACCGACGAAGAGGCCAAGGAGTTGCTCGCGCAGCTCGGCGCCCCGTTCGAGAAATAAGGAGGAGAAATCAGCATGGCAAAGACCAGTATGAAAATCAAGCAGCAGCGCCCTGCCAAGTTCTCTTCCCGGGAGTACAACAGGTGCAAGATCTGCGGCCGTCCCCATGCATATCTGAGAAAGTACGGCATCTGCCGTATCTGCTTCAGAGAGCTGGCATACAAAGGACAGATTCCCGGCGTGCGCAAGGCAAGCTGGTAAGTAGGATCAAAAGGAGGTTTACGGCATGCATATCACCGATACCATCGCTGACCTGCTGACCCGCATCCGCAATGCGAGCACGGCGCGTCACGACTCGGTCGATGTTCCCGCTTCCAACATGAAGAAGGCGATTGTCCAGATTCTGTTGGACGAGGGCTATATTAAAAGCTACACCGTCGTTGAAGACGGCAAGCAGGGCGTGATCCGCATTGTGCTCAAATACACTGCGGGCAAGACCCCTGTCATCACCGGACTCAGAAGAGTTTCCAAGCCGGGTCTTCGTATCTACACCAGCTGCGAAGAGGCGCCCCGCGTCATGAAGGGACTGGGCATCGCCATCCTTTCGACCTCGAAGGGCGTTATGACCGATAAGGAAGCCAGAAAACAGAATGTAGGCGGCGAAGTGCTCGCCTTCGTCTGGTAAGGGGGGGCGCGAGAGATGTCTAGAATCGGAAGAAAGCATATCGCCATCCCCGCGGGCGTCGAGGTCAAGGTCAACGGCCATGAGGTCACCGTCAAGGGACCGAAGGGCACTCTGACCAACACCTTCAACCCTGAGATCGGCATCGAGGTCAAGGAAAATGAAGTCATCGTCACCCGCCCGAGCGACGATCCGGTTCACCGCAGCCTGCACGGGCTGACCCGGACCCTTGTTTCCAACATGGTCACCGGCTGCCACGAGACCTTTAAGAAGGAACTCGAGGTCAACGGTGTTGGCTATCGTGTCGCCAAGCAGGGCAAGAACCTCGTCATGAACCTGGGCTTCTCGCATCAGGTGATCATGGCGGAGGCCGAAGGGATTACCGTTGAGGTTCCCGCGCCCAACAAGATCATCATCGTCGGCTGCGATAAGCAGAAGGTCGGCCAGTTCGCGGCGGAAGTCCGCGAGAAGCGTCCTCCCGAGCCTTATAAGGGCAAGGGCATCAAGTATACCGATGAGGTCATCATCCGCAAGGAAGGCAAGGCCGGCAAGGGCAAAAAGTAAGAAAGGAGTGAATGCACATGGTCAACAAAATCGATAGCAACAAGGCTCGTCTGAAAAGACATGTCCGCGTGAGAAATAAGGTCAACGGCACTGCCGAGCGTCCGCGCCTGAGCGTGTTCCGCTCCGCCAAGAACATCTACGCACAGATCATCGACGATAAGGCCGGCGTCACTCTGGTGTCTGCTTCTTCGCTCGAGAAGTCCTTCACCGAGAAGGGCTCGGATAAGGCCGCCGCCCGTGCAATCGGCAAGCTTGTCGCCGAGCGCGCGGTGGAGAAAGGGATCACCGCGGTGGTATTCGACCGCAGCGGCTACCTCTATCATGGACGGATCAAAGAACTCGCTGAGGGCGCCCGCGAGGGCGGACTCAACTTCTAAGGTAAGGAGGGATACGTTTGGCTCGTATTGACGCTACGGCAATGGAACTCAACGAGAAGGTCGTTGCTATCAACCGTGTTTCCAAGACGGTAAAGGGCGGCCGCGTGATGAAATTTTCCGCGCTCGTCGTCGTCGGCGACGGCAAAGGGCTGATCGGCTACGGCCTCGGCAAGGCGAGCGAGGTTCCCGAGGCGATCCGCAAGGGACTCGAAGACGCCAAGAAGAACATGTTTAGGATTTCCCTCAAGGGAACCACCATTCCCCATGAGGTGATCGGGTGCTTCGGCGCGGGCCGCGTGCTGATGCTCCCCGCTCCCCAGGGTACCGGCGTTATCGCCGGCGGCCCGGTGCGCGCGGTGCTTGAGGTCGCGGGCATCAAGGATATCCGCACCAAGTGCCAGCGTTCGAACAACCCCTGCAACGTGGTGACCGCCACCTGCGAGGGACTCCGTTCGCTGCGCAATGTCGACGAGCGATCCGCGGCAAGAACGCCGACGAGATCCTGGGCTAGGAGGTAGGAGGATTATGGCTAACATCAAAATCAAGCTGGTCAAGTCCACTGCGGGCTGCCTGAAGGACCAGATTGCCACCGCCGAAGCACTCGGTCTTCGCAAGATCGGAAATGAAACGGTTCAGCCTGACAATGCGGCGACGAGGGGCAAGATCAAGAAGATTTCCCATCTCGTCTCCTGGACCGAGGCTTAAACAGAGGAGGTGCAACCAGCTATGAAACTGCATGAGTTATCCCCGGCGCCCGGCTCGACCAAGAGCGTGTTCCGCAAGGGCAGAGGCGCGGGCTCCGGCAACGGCAAGACCGCCGGCAAGGGCCACAAGGGACAGAAGGCCCGTTCGGGCGGCAGCATCCGTCCCGGCTTCGAAGGCGGCCAGATGCCCCTTCAGAGACGTATCCCGAAGCGCGGCTTCAACAACATTTTTGCCAAGGAATATGTCTCGATCAATGTCGATGTGCTCAACCGCTTTGAGGATGGCGCCGTTGTCGATGCCCAGGCCATTGCCGACGCCGGCATCATCAAGAACACCCGCGACGGTATCAAAATCCTCGGCAGAGGCGAGCTTGAGCGCAAGCTTACGGTGATCGCTTCGGCGTTTTCCGCGTCCGCCAAGGAAAAGATTGAGGCGGCTGGGGGAAAGGCCGAGGTGAAGTAAGATGCTCGATACGCTGAGAAACGCATGGAAAATTGAGGATCTCAGAAAGAAACTTCTTTTCACCTTTTTCATCCTGATGCTCACCCGGATCGGTTCCCAGATCCCGGTGCCGTTCCTCGATCCCGGCGCCCTCACCAGCATGGTGTCGAGCACCGGCGGCATTTTCAGCTATCTGGATATGCTGACCGGCGGCGCGTTCTCGCGCAGTACCCTCTTCGCACTTTCGATCTCGCCGTACATCACGGCTTCGATCGTCATCCAGCTTCTCACCGTTGCGATTCCCTATCTTGAGAATCTGGCGAAGGAAGGCGAGGAAGCGCTTTACCGGAAAACGCTGGCCGAATGCGGCGGAAACGAGGAGGCGGCCCGGCGGCTGTTCGCCTACCAGCGGCAGGAACGGGAGCGGGCTTCCTCGGAGGAAGCGGCGGCCGGAGAGGCGTTCCGGGAGCTGTGCGACGCTTTCCCCGGGCGGTTCCGGGAACCTGGCGAGCTGCCCGCAGAGGTCGTGGAGCTGGCCGCACGGCGGGGCCTCTCCCTGCTGGACGCCTACCTGCGGTATGAGCATGAGGGGTTGGAAAAAGCGGCCCGGGAAAAGGCCCGTCAGGAAAAGGCGGCGCTGGCTTCCTCCGGCTCAATGACCGGGGAAAGCGCTCAGCCGGACCCGGATGCCGAGGCGTTCTCAGCGGCGTTTTCCGCCGCGCTGCATTAAATCAGGAACAACTACAAGAAAGAAAATCAGAAAGGAATGGTATTTTTATGGCGATCAACACATTGAATCTGGCTTCCAAAATGACGGGAGAGTTGGATAAAGCGGTGGTACAGAAGGCGATGACCGGCTTTTTTGCGGATAACGCGCTGCGCGCCAAATTCGTGGGAGCGGCGACGGTGCTCATCCCCCGCATGGAGTTTTCGGGTCTGGGTACCTATGACCGGGACGAGGGCTTCGCCCGCGGGTCCATCACCGTATCGAACGAAAGCTGTACCCTGACGATGGATCGGGCGCGCAGCTTTCAGCTGGACGCGCAGGACTGCGACGAAACCGGGATCACCGGCCTTGCCGGACAGGTGATGGGCGAATTCGTAAGCACCCGCGTGGTGCCGGAGATGGACGCCTACTGCCTGTCCAAGCTGGCGACCCTCGCGGTTTCAAAATCCCAGACCGTGACCGGCGCCCCGGCCACCCAGGCGTATAAGATGTTCACCGACGCGGTGGCCAAGGCGCAGGATGCGGTGGGCTACGACGAGGAGCTGGTGGCGTTCGTCAATTCCGCGATGTGGACGGCGTTCCAGACCACGGAGGAGCTCAGCCGGCAGATCACGGTCTCCGATTTCCGCAAGGGCGGGATGGATACCCGGGTGAAGAGCATCAACGACATTGCTCTGCTGCCGGTAAGCGATTCCCGGATGAAGACGGCCTACACCTTCTACGACGGGGTGACCGCTGAGCAGACGGCGGGCGGATTTGCTCCGACCACCGAGGCGAAAAACATCGGGCTGCTGGTAATGCCCAAGCGTGCGGCGTCGCTGGTGAAAAAGACCGAAACCGTCCGTATTTTCGATCCCGACCGGAATCTGAGCGCCGACGCGTGGAAATTTGATTATCGGCTGTACTACGATCTCTTTGTGCGTAAAAGCATGGAGGGCGGCGTAATCGCTTACGTCTACTAACCAATACAAACCGAAAGGGCCGGCGAGGGGGAGGACGGGTTCGTCCTCCCCTGACCGGAACCGCGGTCGAAAGGAGGAAACCCGATGACCGGACGGGAGGTACTGAACCGGGCGATGCAGCTGCTCGGCTACACCAATGGATACGGCGAGGTGGACGGACTCCGGGATGCGGAACTAATGAAAAGAGGAACGACGGCGGTGGATCAGATTCTGACCGACCTCCGCCGGATCGAATCCCCCGGCTGGACGGCCGAGGGGACGGTTAATCTGGATGCGCCCCTTCCCCTTTCCCCGGACGCGGCGAAGGATGCGATGACTTACGGGGTGGCAATGCTGCTCGCGCAGGGGGAAAGCGACGGCGATGCGCAGGGACTGTTTGCACAGCTGTACAACCGGAAACGGGCCGGTGTGAAGGCACCGGCCAGCCGCCGGGCCGATGTGCTGCCCCGCGTAAATCTATAAGATTCGAAAGAAAACGACGGAACCATGAGACAAAAAAGGAGGGATAACCCCATGAAATATCCGACGCTGCCGAACGCTGCCGCCCGGCGGGTATCCATCCCGGCGCTGGACGGCGGAGTAAACGGCGGGAACGGAAGGGGAATATCCGCGGTGAGGGAAAACCAGCTGACGGACTGCGAAAACCTGTGGTGGCAGGGCGGCGCGCTCCGTTCCCGGCCCGGACTGGCGATCCGGCCGGAAACCGCAACGGTGGAGGCCCTTCCGGACCGGTACGAAGTATACGGAGGCACGGAGGACGTTACAGGGAGAAACGGCGCGGTCTGCCGCAAATTTGCGGTGATTACCGGTATCTCCTCCTCGCCGCAGATAGCCAAAGCCACCCTGCACACCCTGTTCCCTGACGGAACGGAAACAAAAGAGGAGATTTTCACCTACCCCGACGGCCAGTACCGGTTTGCTTTTCTGGCGGAAAGCGGGGCGGGAAGCTGGGAGGGCGTACAACCGGACGGAGCGATCGCTTTTTTCCTTCAATCAGCTTCCGTTCCGAAGCCGAAAATCCTGGCGGAACCGGCGGAAGCGGGCGCGGACTGGGTGGATGTGACGGAGCTGGCGTATGTACCGCTGGTTATGCTGAACGGCAAAGCCAGCGAACAAAAAAACGGCTCCGCCGGCGGGGTGGTTTTCGAAGGAGCCAATCTGCTGAATCCGAGGTTCCGCGCCCTCTTCACCTCGGGAGACGGGAAGTATTACTGTCTTCCCAAAAAGGAACTGGACGACGCGGCGGTAACGGTCTCCCTGACGCTGGAAAACGGACAGATGCTGTCGTTCACCATCCCTGCGGGAGCAACGGCCTCCGGAGCGGCCTCCAGCTATAAGGCATATATCGACCGGACGGCGGGCGCGTTATATTTTGTGCTGGCCTCCTCTTCAACGCCGACGCCCATCAGCCTCGGAGACATGGGCCGGCTGAACAACATCGAGGTGACCGCGGCGAAAACCGACGCTTCGCGGGTCCGGCGGCTTCTCCAGATGCGTTTCAGCTCCTGGTTCGGCGGCGGAAGCAGCCTGTATGCCGGCACCCGGCTGTTCGTATCCGGAAACGCCGGATCACCGGGAACGGTCCATTGGAGCGACGTGAACAACCCGCTGTATTTTCCTATGTATAACTCCTGCACAGTGGGAAACATTGCGCACCCGGTGACTGCATTCGCCCGGCTGCGGGAAAAGCTGGTAGTTTTCAAGGAACGCGAAATCTACAGCATGACCTATGAACAGGGCCGCTACTCGACGGAGGAGCTGCAGAACGGCACGGTGGTCGACGTGACGACGGCCTCCGCCTCCTTCCCTGTCGCGCTGCTCTATCCCTCCGCCGGGTGCGACTGCCCGAGGACAATCCGGTTGTGTGAAAACCGGCTGCTGTGGGCCGACTCCCGCGGAGAGGTCTACTGTTTGAGCGAGGCGAACGCCTTTTCCGACACCACCGTCCGCCGGCTGTCGCGGAACGTGGAGTCCTGGCTCTCCCGGCACACCCAAGCGGAAAAGCAGGCGGCGGTGGCGGTAGACTACGCGGATCGATATATCCTGATGGTCGGAGACAGCGCCTACTGCCTCGATTACGCGGATGACACGTTCCGCCGGCTGGTATCCTCGGCGTACGGAGACAAATCCGGCGACGGATTGAGATGGTATATCTGGAATCTGGGGGATGCGGCGCTGGATGGAGCGGTTTCGGACGGAACAACAGCGGCGTTTCTCTGCCGACGTACCCAAACCGATGAAAGCGGGCGACCGCTTTTACTGCAGTATGCCGCGTATCTCCATGGAACACGGGACGGGATCGTGGACAGGAAAGAGGATGGAACCCTGGAGCTCACCGACGCTCCCGTTCACTGCCGCATGGAGACTGGCCGCTACCTGCTGGAGCCGTGCGCAAAACGATCCGCCAGGCGTACCTGACGGTGGAGGGAGGAGCCGCCGTCTCTGTGACCTGTCTCACAGACCGGGACGCCTTTTCCGACCCGCAGTTCATCCGGCCCGATGCGTTGGACGATAACGGAGCGGAACGGGCCATCCTTCATCGGTTCTCCCCTTCGCTGCACGGCGTTCGGGAATGGGGGCTTCGCGTGGAAGGCGACGGCCCGGTCGCAGTCGGCGGGATCGTCGTGCGATACACCCTGGACGGCAGCAAAGGATAATCCGCTATATTCGATAGGGGCCCGGGCACTCCGGGCAGGAAGGAGAATGAAAACATGGCAATCAAAACCGTTACCTTTTCCGCGACGCCGGACGGTGTAACCCCCGCTATCCCGCAAGATGCAGGTGTACAAGGGGACCACCAGGCGACAGCGGTGATTTTTCGGCTGGACCCGGCACTGATATCCGTCCGCTATCAGTACCGATGGGAGTTCGTGGACGGCAACGGACGGTATGATACCACCGAAGCCTTCTCCATCACGGCGGAGCAAACGGAAGTTTCCGCGCCGCTGCTCAGTACGTGGACCGGGGCGGGTGGGACGGCAGAAATCCGTCTGGTAATCACCGATCCGGGGCAGGACGGAACAGAAGAGCCTGTTACGCTGTACACGCTGGCCGGACGGCTCCGTTTTCAGGGGCGGGACGGTGCGGCTCTGCAGGAACAGGAGCTAAAAAAAGGACTGACCCGTCTCATTGAAGAGACAAAGAGCGCCGCCAAAGAAGCAAAAACGCAGGCCGCGGCAGCCGGAGCCGCCGCAACGAACGCGGATTCCATGGCTCGTTTTGCGGACAGCGCGGGTCAGCAGGCTCATACTGCCAAAGACGCGGCGAACCGCGCCGCCTCAGACGCTGCGCAAAAAGCCGCCGACGCGCAGACCGCCGCGCGGCTGGCGGAAACAGCAGCTCAAAACGCGAACAATGCAACAGCGTCCGCCAATACGGCGACGTCCAACGCACAGAGCGCCGCGGACTACGCCGCCGGGAAAGGAAACTACGCGGATACCGCAGCGGCGCAGGCAATCACCGCGACAAATACCGCAAACGCGGCCGCAGAAGCGGCGAACGCGGCTGCGGAACGGGCGGATGGAATGGTCGATCGTTACGACCGGGTTATCCCATATGTGGAGGCAACAACGATCAATCCATCGGGCGTCATCGTTGCGCTGCTCGAGCCAACGCCGGAAAAAACGGCGGGGCTTTGTGTGCGTGTGAAGGTACCGTCGGCGTTTGATATGTCCAATTCGCTGACTGTTGCCGGCGGCGATAATCCGTGGGCGGCATCCATAGCCGCCGATGAAAGCGTAACCGGGTATACGCCGTCCTGGCCCGCCGGAATCTATACCTTTACTTACGACGGGACGGTGTGGCGGCTTCCCCTTCCGATGGCGGCGGGTACGGCGTACACCGACAACCGCGCTGATCAGGCGGTAACATCGTCCGCGCAGTATACCGACAAAACGGTCGGCGCAGAGACCGCCCGGGCGCGGCAGGCGGAAACGGCGCTCACGCACGAGCTGCGCCGCAGCTACTCCCCGGCGCTGCACGGGACGGCGTCGGGGGAAGGGGCGCGGCTGACGGATTCGGCGGCGGAGAGCGACTTCTCCCGGCTGGCGGCGGCCGGGAGGACCACGCAGGACGGAACGCCGTCGCCGGACGCGCCGGTTGACATCGCCGGCGCACAGCCGGCGGCGGTCAGGGTGTGCGGGAGGAACCTCGCGGACGAATCCAACGCAAAATGGGCGGTCATATCCGGCAACCCTCCTTACCTGCTGAAAGCCGCGGCGGCAGCGGGGGCGGACAATGCCATCCCCTCCGCCGGCTATCGGGGGCTTGGCGTATGGGCGACGGTGCGCCCGGGGACGAAATACACCGCGCGGATAGACGGGATCGCCTATTCCGGGGCGGGAGCGGCGAGCTTCCAGATCGGGTATTACCGTTCGGCAAAGGACGTGTATACCTCCGGCGCGGGGCTGTCCAAATATTCGCGCAATGTGACGGCGGAGGAGACCGCCGTGTCGGTATCCTTCACCACGCCGGAGGATTGCCATGCCGTTGTGATAACCTACGCCGCCTATCCGGTGGCGGCCGGCGAGACCATCCGTGCGAATCATATCACGGTGATGGAGGGGACGGAAGCGGCCTATGAGCCGTATACCGGGACGGATTACCCGTTGGAGCTGGATTCGCCGCTGTACAGCCTGCCGGACAGCGTGCGGGATGAGGTCGACCTTGTGAGCGGTATGGAAACGCGGCGGTGCGGGGTGGTCACGCTGGACGGGACGGAAGACTACATGGTATATCACATCCCCGCAACGATCGGCAACCGTGTGATCCGAACCTATACGAAACGGGCTTTGACGCCGGGAGCGGTGGTATGCACCCATTTGCCGTACAGGAACGATGTTTCCCACCAGGACGCAGCGGGTATTGATGCGGGGACCCCGGCCGGGACGGCGATCACGCTGTCGCTGCCGAAGGAGACGGTAGGCTACGCCGAGGGGGATACCGCGGAGCAGGCGATCGCCAAGGTCAAGGCCTGGCTGGCGGCGCAGGCGGAGGCGGGAACGCCGGTGAGGGTGGTGTACGGGCTGGCCGAGCCGGCGGTGACGGAGCGCGGAGGGACGGATATCGCCCAGCCCGCCCCCGAGGCCAACGTCAGCGCGGACGGCGCGCCGGTGGAGCTGACCTATTCCCGCGATCTGCAAATGGCGTTTGACGCCTTGCAGGCGGCGGTCACCGCGGCCAATGTTGGACCGTCGTCAGCGGAAAGCACGGTCGAATCAAAGGAGGACAACGTATCGTAACGAGTTCGGCATCCTTTTACACTTTCGTCGTTATATCCGGCAGGATTTTATTATAAAAACCTAGCCCCCGCTGGACCGGAGGCTTGAATACAACACAGACCAACCCCTTCAGGGACGCCAAGAGAGCCTCTCTCTGCCCCCTGAGGGGGTTTATGTGCTCTGGAGCTTTGTACGCCCGGGAAAACAAGGAAGGAGTACGCTCTTGGACTACATCAAAAGAGGACAGTAAGCAGCAAAAGCTCCGAAATGAATAATGGGCAATAATGATCCCCCGGCAAAGCCGGGGGTATTTCATGTGCGGGCAAAGCCCTAC
>ERZ827520.4603-NODE-4603-length-10209-cov-2.798405_pt1 | contig 10209 bp, 7 predicted proteins | sample MGYA00519581_ERZ827520 | MGnify/ENA primary metagenome ERZ827520 (study PRJEB31778, sample SAMEA3449339) | human gut metagenome | biome: human gut; feature: human-associated habitat; material: faeces | place: United Kingdom | collected 2010/2012 ...
CCGCCGCCTTAGTAAGGACTATGAGATACTGACCTCTTCCGCCGAAGCTGTCATTATGATCTCCCATGCCCACACCCTTCTCAATCGCTTGTGAATACAGGTTCTTAAATCATATTTCTGTGTTGCAGGCATAACAGCAAAAAGAATATTACCCCGATTCCGATATCGACGAGGGATTTGAACTCACTATTCTTAAGCTTTGGATGAAGGTCAGTATTCTAAAGTCGCGTGATTTTAGCGAGGCAGAAAATCCTAAAACTGTTTCACTGCATTCTGGCGAAGGCACAGCTTATTTGCCCCGGTGCAAAATATCCCGCAGGCGCACAAAGGGATGCTTTGGAAGGGCTTTAATGCTTTGCACAGAGGATTCCTGTGCAGCAAGCTCCCGAAGATCGTGGTGGCTGTCGTGCCGCATTCCGCCCCGCGGACAGCGTTCATAACCGCCGTCCGGCCTCATGATCCAGCCGTTGACATTGTCCCGGCGGATTCTTTCCAGAATTTCTTCCAGTTTGCGCCGCGATGCGGCGGAGCGTACCTCGGCAAAGACCTCTACCCTCCGCCGGGTATTGCGGTTAAGCAGATCGCCGGAACCAATCCAAAGCCGCCTGCGTTCCCCGGTACCGAAAGCGAAGATGCGGGAGTGCTCCAGATACCGCCCGACGATACTTTTCACTGTAATATTTTCGGTGCTGCCGGGAATACCGGGCCGCAGGCAGCAAATTCCCCGAACGATAAGCAGGATGCGGAATGGTATCTTTGAAATAAGGAACTGAGCCCATTCCGTGGGTTTCAATATTGGCTTCATCCACCACATACAGGCCGTAGCGGTCGCATAGCGTGTACCACAGCGGATGGTTCGGATAATGCGAACAGCGCACGGCGTTAAAGTTGTTCTGCTTCATCAGCAGGATATCCTGCACCATCGTCTGCTCATCCATGACCTGACCATGCAGAGGATGATGCTCGTGACGGTTAACGCCGCGAATCAGCAACGGCTTGCCGTTCAGCAGCAGCAGACCATTTTCAATCCGCACCTCGCGGAAACCGACATCGCAGGCTTCTGCTTCAATCAGCGTGCCATCGGCGGTGTGCAGTTCAACCACCGCACGATAGAGATTCGGGATTTCGGCGCTCCACAGTTCCGGATTTTCAACGTTCAGGCGTAGCGTGACGAGATCGACATAACCGCCACGCTCATCGATAATTTCACCGCCGAAAGGCGCGGTGCCGCTGGCGACCTGCGTTTCACCCTGCCACAAAGAAACCGTCACCCGCAGTTCATCGCGCAGCTCGCCGTACATCTGAACGTTTGCCTCCAGTACCGCGCGGCTGAAATCATCATTAAAGCGAGTGGTAACTTGGAAATCGCTGATTTGCGTGGTCGGTTTATGCAGCAACGAGACGTCACGGAAAATGCCGCTCATCCGCCACATATCCTGATCTTCCAGATAACTACCGTCACTCCAGCGCAGCACCATCACCGCGAGGCGGTTTTTTCCGGCGCGTAAAAATGCGCTCAGGTCAAATTCAGACGGCAAACGGCTGTCCTGGCCGTAACCGACCCAGCGCCCGTTGCACCACAGATGAAACGCCGAGTTAACGCCATCAAAAATAATTCGCGTCTGGCCTTCCTGTAGCCAGCTTTCATCAACATTAAATGTGAGCGAGTAACAACCTGTCGGATTCTCCGCGGGAACAAACGGCGGATTGACCGTAATGGGATAGGTCACGTTGGTGTAGATAGGCGCATCGTAACCGTGCATCTGCCAGTTTGAGGGGACGACGACAGTATCGGCCTCAGGAAGATCGCACTCCAGCCAGCTTTCCGGCACCGCTTCTGGTGCCGGAAACCAGGCAAAGCGCCATTCGCCATTCAGGCTGCGCAACTGTTGGGAAGGGCGATCGGTGCGGGCCTCTTCGCTATTACGCCAGCTGGCGAAAGGGGGATGTGCCGCGAGGCGATTAAGTTGGGTAACGCCAGGGTTTTCCCAGTCACGACGTTGTAATACGACGGCCAGTGAATCCGTAATCATAGTCATAGCTGTATCCTGTGTGAAATTGTTATCCGCTCACAATTTCACACAACATACGAGCCGGACGCATAAAATGTAAAGCCTGGGGTGCCTAATGAGCTGACTCACATTAATTGCGTTGCGCTCACTGCCCGCTTTCCAGTCGGGAAATTTGTCGCGCCAGCTGCATTAAAGAATCTGCCAACGCCTGGGGAGAAGCGGTTTGCGTATTGGACGGAAGGGTGGTTTTTCTTTTCACCAGTGAGACGGGCAACAGCTGATTGCCCTTCACCGCCTGGCCCTGAGAGAGTTGCAGCAAGCGGTCCACGCTGGTTTGCCCCAGCAGGCGAAAATCCTGTTTGATGGTGGTTAACGGCGGGATATAACACGAGCTGTCTTCGGTATCGTCGTATCCCACTACCGAGATATCCGCACCAACGCGCAGCCCGGACTCGGTAATGGCGCGCATTGCGCCCAGCGCCATCTGATCGTTGGCAACCAGCATCGCAGTGGGGACGATGCCCTCATTCAGCATTTGCATGGTTTGTTGAAAACCGGACATGGCACTCCAGTCGCCTTCCCGTTCCGCTATCGGCTGAATTTGATTGCGTGTGAGATATTTATGCCAGCCCGCCAGACGCAGACGCGCCGAGACAGAACTTAATGGACCTGCTAACAGCGCGATTTGCTGGTGACCCAATGCGACCAGATGCTCCACGCCCAGTCGCGTACCGTCTTCATGGGAGAAAATAATACTGTTGATGGGTGTCTGGTCAGAGACATCAAGAAATAAAGCCGGAACATTAGCGCAGGCAGCTTCCACAGCAATGGCATCCTGGTCATCCAGCGGATAGTTAATGATCAGCCCACTGACGCGTTGCGCGAGAAGATTGTGCACCGCCGCTTTACAGGCTTCGACGCCGCTTCGTTCTACCATCGACACCACCACGCTGGCACCCAGTTGATCAGCGCGAGATTTAATCGCCGCGACAATTTGCGACGGCGCGTGCAGGGCCAGACTGGAAGTGGCAACGCCAATCAGCAACGACTGTTTGCCCGCCAGTTGTTGTGCCACGCGGTTGGGAATGTAATTCAGCTCCGCCATCGCCGCTTCCACTTTTTCCCGCGTTTTCGCAGAAACGTGGCTGGCCTGGTTCACCACGCGGGAAACGGTCTGATAAGAGACACCGGCATATTCTGCGACATCGTATAGCGTTACTGGTTTCACATTCACCACCCTGAATTGACTCTCTTCCGGGCGCTATCATGCCATACCACGAAAGGTTTTGCGCCATTCGATGGTGTCAGCGTAAATGCACGCCGCTTCGCCTTCCCGCTACCAGAATAGCCTGCGATTCAACCCCTTCTTCGATCTGTTTTGCCACCCGTTGCAGCGCCGGAAGATGCTTTTCCGCTGCCTGTTCGATGGTCATTGCGCTCGCCATATACACCAGATTCAGACAGCCAATCACCCGTTGTTCACTGCGCAGCGGTACGGCGATAGAGGCGATCTTTTCTTCTTGATCCCAGCCGCGGTAGTTCTGTCCGTAACCCTCTTTGCGCGCGCGCGCCAGAATGGCTTCCAGCTTTAACGGTTCTCGTGCCAGTTGATAGTCATCACCGGGGCGGGAGGCTAACATCTCGATTAATTCCTTGCGTTCTTGTTCCGGGCAAAAGGCCAGCCAGGTCAGGCCCGAGGCGGTTTTCAGAAGCGGTAACCGTCGCCCGACCATTGCCCGGTGAAAAGATAAGCGGCTGAAACGATGGGTGGTTTCGCGTACCACCATTGCATCAACATCCAGGGTGGACACATCTGTCGGCCATACCACTTCGCGCAACAGATCGCCCAGCAGTGGGGCCGCCAGTGCAGAAATCCACTGTTCGTCACGAAATCCTTCGCTTAATTGCCGCACTTTGATGGTCAGACGAAAACTGTCATCGGAGGTACTGCGCCGGACATATCCCTCTTCCAGTAACGTCTCCAGCAGTCGCCGCACAGTGGTGCGATGCAGGCCGCTGAGTTCCGCCAGCAGCCCGACGCTGGCACCGCCATCAAGTTTATTTAACATATTTAATAACATTAGACCGCGGGTTAAGCCGCGCACGGTTTTGTATTCCGTCTGCTCATTGTTCTGCATATTAATTGACATTTATATAGTTAAAACAACGTTGTGCACCTGGTGCACATTCGGGCATGTTTTGATTGTAGCCGAAAACACCCTTCCTATACTGAGCGCACAATAAAAAATCATTTACATGTTTTTAACAAAACAAGTTGCGCTGTACTGTGCGCGCAACGGCATTTTGTCCGAGTCGTGAGGTACTGAAATGGCAATACAACACCCTGACATCCAGCCTGCTGTTAACCATAGCGTTCAGGTGGCGATCGCTGGTGCCGGTCCGGTCGGGCTGATGATGGCGAACTATCTCGGCCAGATGGGCATTGACGTGCTGGTGGTGGAGAAACTCGATAAGTTGATCGACTACCCGCGTGCGATTGGTATTGATGACGAGGCGCTGCGCACCATGCAGTCGGTCGGCCTGGTCGATAATGTTCTGCCGCACACTACGCCGTGGCACGCGATGCGTTTTCTCACCCCAAAAGGTCGCTGTTTTGCTGATATTCAGCCAATGACCGATGAATTTGGCTGGCCGCGCCGTAACGCCTTTATTCAGCCTCAGGTCGATGCGGTGATGCTGGAAGGATTGTCGCGTTTTCCGAATGTGCGCTGCCTGTTTTCCCGCGAGCTGGAGGCCTTCAGCCAGCAAGATGACGAAGTGACCTTGCACCTGAAAACGGAAGAAGGGCAGCGGGAAACGGTCAAAGCCCAGTGGCTGGTGGCCTGTGATGGTGGGGCAAGTTTTGTCCGTCGCACCCTGAATGTGCCGTTTGAAGGTAAAACTGCGCCAAATCAGTGGATTGTGGTAGATATCGCCAACGATCCGTTAAGTACGCCGCATATCTATTTGTGTTGTGATCCGGTGCGCCCGTATGTTTCTGCCGCGCTGCCTCATGCGGTACGTCGCTTTGAATTTATGGTGATGCCGGGAGAAACCGAAGAACAGCTGCGTGAGCCGCAAAATATGCGCAAGCTGTTAAGCAAAGTGCTGCCTAATCCGGACAATGTTGAATTGATTCGCCAGCGTGTCTACACCCACAACGCGCGACTGGCGCAACGTTTTCGTATTGATCGCGTACTGCTGGCGGGCGATGCCGCGCACATCATGCCGGTGTGGCAGGGGCAGGGCTATAACAGTGGTATGCGCGACGCCTTTAACCTCGCATGGAAACTGGCGTTGGTTATCCAGGGGAAAGCCCGCGATGCGCTGCTCGATACCTATCAACAAGAACGTCGCGATCACGCCAAAGCGATGATTGACCTGTCTGTGACGGCGGGCAACGTGCTGGCTCCGCCGAAACGCTGGCAGGGTACGTTACGTGACGGCGTTTCCTGGCTGTTGAATTATCTGCCGCCAGTAAAACGCTACTTCCTCGAAATGCGCTTCAAGCCGATGCCGCAATATTACGGCGGTGCGCTGGTGCGTGAGGGCGAAGCGAAGCACTCTCCGGTCGGCAAGATGTTTATTCAGCCGAAAGTCACGCTGGAAAACGGCGACGTGACGCTGCTCGATAACGCGATCGGCGCGAACTTCGCGGTAATTGGCTGGGGATGCAATCCACTGTGGGGGATGAGCGACGAGCAAATCCAGCAGTGGCGCGCGTTGGGCACACGCTTCATTCAGGTGGTGCCGGAAGTGCAAATTCATACCGCACAGGATAACCACGACGGCGTACTACGCGTGGGGGATACGCAAGGTCGCCTGCGTAGCTGGTTCGCGCAACACAATGCTTCGCTGGTGGTGATGCGCCCGGATCGCTTTGTTGCCGCCACCGCCATTCCGCAAACCCTGGGTAATACGCTGAATAAACTGGCGTCGGTGATGACGCTGACCCGCCCTGATGCCGACGTTTCTGTCGAAAAGGTAGCCTGATATGCACGCTTATCTTCACTGTCTTTCCCACTCGCCGCTGGTGGGGTATGTCGACCCGGCACAAGAGGTACTCGATGAGGTCAATGGCGTGATTGCCAGCGCCCGCGAGCGTATTGCGGCTTTCTCCCCTGAACTGGTGGTGCTGTTTGCGCCAGATCACTACAACGGCTTTTTCTATGACGTGATGCCACCGTTCTGTTTAGGCGTTGGAGCGACGGCAATTGGTGATTTCGGCAGTGCGGCAGGTGAGCTGCCCGTGCCTGTGGAGCTGGCGGAGGCCTGTGCGCATGCCGTCATGAAGAGCGGGATCGATCTTGCCGTTTCTTACTGTATGCAGGTGGACCACGGGTTCGCCCAGCCGCTGGAGTTCCTGCTCGGCGGGCTGGATAAGGTGCCAGTACTGCCGGTGTTCATCAACGGTGTCGCCACGCCGCTGCCCGGTTTCCAGCGTACCCGCATGTTGGGGGAAGCCATTGGACGTTTCACCAGCACTCTCAATAAACGCGTGCTGTTCCTTGGGTCCGGTGGGCTTTCCCATCAGCCGCCGGTGCCAGAACTGGCGATGCCCATATGCGCGACCGTCTATTGGGGAGCGGGAAAGATTTACCCGCCAGTGAGCGCGAATTGCGTCAGCAACGGGTGATTAGCGCCGCTGAGAAGTTTGTTGAGGATCAGAGAACGCTGCATCCGCTCAACCCGATTTGGGATAACCAGTTCATGACTTTGCTGGAGCAGGGACGCATACAGGAACTGGATGCCGTCAGTAACGAAGAGCTTTCCGCCATTGCCGGAAAGTCGACACATGAAATCAAAACCTGGGTCGCCGCTTTTGCCGCTATTTCTGCGTTTGGCAACTGGCGTAGCGAAGGGCGTTATTACCGCCCAATCCCGGAGTGGATTGCCGGATTTGGCTCGTTAAGCGCCAGAACAGAGAACTGAATATGCAGGAGAAGATGATGAGTTATCAGCCACAAACCGAAGCCGCCACCAGCCGTTTTCTGAATGTAGAAGAAGCGGGTAAAACGCTGCGCATCCATTTTAATGACTGCGGACAAGGCGACGAAACTGTTGTCCTGCTGCATGGTTCCGGCCCGGGTGCTACTGGCTGGGCGAACTTCAGCCGCAATATCGATCCGCTGGTAGAGGCGGGCTATCGGGTGATCCTGCTGGATTGTCCGGGTTGGGGTAAGAGCGATTCGATCGTTAATAGTGGTTCGCGATCGGATCTTAATGCGCGAATCCTGAAAAGCGTGGTGGATCAACTGGATATCGCCAAAATCCACCTGCTGGGCAACTCGATGGGTGGCCATAGTTCTGTGGCGTTCACCCTTAACTGGCCGGAGCGTGTCGGCAAACTGGTGCTGATGGGCGGCGGTACGGGCGGCATGAGTTTGTTTACGCCGATGCCAACCGAAGGTATTAAGCGACTGAATCAGCTTTATCGTCAGCCGACTATCGAAAACCTGAAGCTGATGATGGATATCTTCGTTTTTGATACCAGCGATTTGACCGACGCCCTGTTTGAAGCGCGCCTGAATAATATGCTGTCGCGCCGCGATCACCTGGAAAACTTCGTTAAGAGCCTGGAAGCCAATCCGAAACAGTTCCCGGATTTTGGCCCACGTCTGGCGGAAATCAAAGCGCAAACCCTGATTGTCTGGGGGCGCAACGACCGCTTTGTGCCGATGGATGCGGGTCTGCGTCTGCTGTCCGGCATTGCCGGTTCTGAACTGCATATCTTCCGCGACTGTGGTCACTGGGCGCAGTGGGAACATGCCGACGCTTTCAATCAACTGGTGCTGAATTTCCTCGCACGCCCTTAAGGAACGGTCATGACGAAGCATACTCTTGAGCAACTGGCGGCGGATTTACGCCGCGCCGCAGAGCAGGGCGAAGCGATTGCGCCGCTGCGCGATCTGATTGGTATCGATAACGCTGAAGCGGCCTACGCCATTCAGCACATCAATGTGCAACATGACGTCGCTCAGGGACGGCGAGTGGTGGGGCGCAAAGTGGGGCTGACGCATCCGAAAGTGCAGCAACAACTGGGCGTTGATCAACCGGATTTCGGGACATTATTTGCCGACATGTGTTATGGCGATAATGAAACCATTCCTTTTTCCCGTGTTCTGCAACCCCGCATTGAAGCGGAGATCGCACTGGTGTTGAACCGCGATCTACCCGCAACCGATATCACCTTCGACGAATTGTATAACGCCATTGAATGGGTACTTCCGGCGCTGGAGGTGGTGGGGAGCCGCATTCGCGACTGGTCGATTCAGTTTGTCGATACCGTGGCAGATAACGCTTCCTGCGGGGTGTATGTCATCGGCGGTCCGGCGCAACGCCCGGCGGGGTTAGACCTGAAAAACTGCGCCATGAAGATGACGCGTAATAACGAAGAGGTTTCCAGCGGGCGCGGCAGCGAATGCCTGGGACATCCGCTTAATGCCGCCGTCTGGCTGGCACGCAAAATGGCCAGTCTGGGTGAACCGCTGCGCGCCGGAGATATCATTCTTACCGGGGCATTAGGTCCGATGGTGGCGGTGAATGCGGGCGATCGTTTTGAAGCCCATATCGAAGGCATAGGTTCAGTTGCTGCGACATTTTCAAGCGCAGCCCCAAAAGGAAGTCTGTCATGAGTAAGCGTAAAGTCGCCATTATCGGTTCAGGCAACATTGGCACCGATCTGATGATTAAAATTTTGCGTCACGGTCAGCATCTGGAGATGGCGGTGATGGTCGGCATTGATCCTCAGTCCGACGGTCTGGCGCGTGCCAGACGTATGGGCGTCGCTACCACCCATGAAGGGGTGATTGGGCTGATGAACATGCCTGAATTTGCTGATATCGATATAGTGTTTGATGCGACCAGCGCGGGCGCGCATGTGAAAAACGATGCCGCTTTGCGCGAAGCGAAACCGGATATTCGCTTAATTGACCTGACGCCTGCTGCCATCGGCCCTTACTGCGTGCCGGTGGTTAACCTCGAGGAGAACGTCGATCAACTGAACGTCAACATGGTCACCTGCGGCGGCCAGGCCACCATTCCAATGGTGGCGGCAGTTTCACGCGTGGCGCGTGTTCATTACGCCGAAATTATCGCTTCTATTGCCAGTAAATCTGCCGGACCTGGCACGCGTGCCAATATCGATGAATTTACGGAAACCACTTCGCGCGCCATTGAAGTGGTGGGCGGTGCGGCAAAAGGGAAGGCGATTATTGTGCTTAACCCAGCAGAGCCACCGTTGATGATGCGTGACACGGTGTATGTATTGAGCGACGAAGCTTCACAAGATGATATCGAAGCCTCAATCAATGAAATGGCTGAGGCGGTACAGGCTTACGTACCGGGTTATCGCCTGAAACAGCGCGTGCAGTTTGAAGTTATCCCGAAGGATAAACCGGTTAATTTGCCGGGCGTGGGGCAGTTCTCCGGGCTGAAAACGGCGGTCTGGCTGGAAGTCGAAGGCGCAGCGCATTATCTGCCTGCCTATGCGGGCAACCTCGACATTATGACTTCCAGTGCGCTGGCGACAGCGGAAAAAATGGCTCAGTCACTGGCGCGCAAGGCAGGAGAAGCGGCATGAACGATAAAAAACTTTATATCTCGGACGTCACGTTGCGTGATGGTATGCACGCCATTCGTCATCAGTATTCATTGGAAAACGTTCGCCAGGTTGCCAAAGCACTGGACGATGCCCGCGTGGATTCGATTGAAGTGGCCCACGGCGACGGTTTGCAAGGTTCCAGCTTTAACTATGGTTTCGGCGCACATAGCGACCTTGAATGGATTGAAGCGGCGGCGGATGTGGTGAAGCACGCCAAAATCGCGACGTTGTTGCTGCCTGGAATCGGCACTATTCACGATCTGAAAAATGCCTGGCAGGCTGGCGCGCGGGTGGTTCGTGTGGCTACGCACTGTACCGAAGCTGATGTTTCCGCCCAGCATATTCAGTATGCCCGCGAGCTCGGAATGGACACCGTTGGCTTTCTGATGATGAGCCATATGACCACGCCGGAGAATCTCGCAAAGCAGGCAAAGCTGATGGAAGGCTACGGTGCGACCTGTATTTATGTGGTGGATTCTGGCGGTGCGATGAACATGAGCGATATCCGTGACCGTTTCCGCGCCCTGAAAGCAGTGCTGAAACCAGAAACGCAAACCGGCATACACGCTCACCATAACCTGAGTCTTGGCGTGG